>Ga0181516_10000203_pt1 | contig 62075 bp, 59 predicted proteins | sample PEATcosm2014_Bin_25_FD_121104 | JGI IMG/M metagenome (GOLD analysis project Ga0181516, IMG submission 121104) | Peatland microbial communities from MTU Mesocosm Facility, Houghton, MI, USA - PEATcosm2014_Bin01_10_metaG | ecosystem: Environmental > Terrestrial > Soil > Wetlands > Peat | place...
AAAGAGTTATAAAACGGAATTCGAAATGTGCGGGGCGCTCACGTCCATTTCTTTCTCCCACCCTTCCCGGCGAGCTTCCCTTCCTTTGCTGCAAGCCTAGTCCGATTCCGACTCCGGCTCGAAGGGCTCGATCAACACCTTGCCTAGAACACGGCGGGCGGCGAGATGCGCGAACGCTTCCGCGGTCCGGTCCAGCGGATAAATAGAGTCAATCACGGGCTTCAACTTGCCGGTGGCGGCCCATTCCAGCGTGGCCACAATGTCCGCGCGGTTGCGGCCATAGCTGCCGATGAGCCGCTGCTGCTTTACGAAGAAGGGCCAGAGTTGAAGGGAGACGTCCCGTCCCGCCGTGGCGCCGCAGGTGACGACGGTGCCGCCGCGCGCCAGGCAGTCGAAAACTTTCTGCAGCACCTCGCCGCCAATATGCTCAACCACCAGATCAACGCCGCGCTTGTCCGTGAGGCGGCGCACCTCGGCGGGCCATTTGGCGTCGTTGGAGTCCATCACGAAATCCGCGCCCAGTCGTTTGGCGAGGTCGGTCTTCGCCTCGCTGGACGCGGTGGTGATGACGTGCGCGCCCAGACCCTTTGCAATCTGGATGGCCGCGGACCCGACGCCGCTCGACGCACCCATCACGAGCACCCAATCGCCCGGCTTCACTTCCGCGCGGTTCGTGAGCATGTGCATGGCAGTGCTGCCCGCGAGCGTCAAGGCGGCCGAGGTGTCGAATTCCACGCCCTGCGGCAACCGCACCAGCGAGCGCGCCGGAACGAGCACCTTCTCCGCAAAACCGCCGTCGCAGGTGATGCCCAGCAACTGGCCGCGGAGGCAGAGGGATTCATCACCGCGGCGGCAGAATTCGCACTCGCCGCAGAAAAGATTCGATTGGACGGCCACGGAGTCGCCGTGCTTCCAGCCGGTGACGGCGCTGCCGAGGTCCGCGACGCGCCCGGCCACTTCGCAGCCCGGCGTGCGCGGCAGCTTCACTTGGACCGGCAGCGAGCCCTGTTCAAGCCAGAGATCGAGGCGGTTCAACCCGGCGGATTGGACCTCGACGACCGCTTCGTCGGGGCCGGGCCGGGGATCGGGCACATCGCGAAGCTCAAATTTTCCGGGGTTGCCGTGGGAGATGAGTTGAACTGCTTTCACCCTGCTATTCAACACCGGCACGAGGGATTAGACAAGCGGGCTGTTTTCTTCCCACTTAATCATAATCTCAAGCTTACTCCAGATTTGGATAAGGCGGCCAGACCCAGTCGCCCTTGGTGCTGTCAACAGTTTTGCCGTCTTCCTTCATTACGACGGTTGCGCCGTCATCCGTTTCGTTCCACCCGACGGAATAGAGAACGAACTGCCCGTCGTCTGTGCGATAGTATTTCAACGGCTCGCCGGTGATGACATCGCGGGGAATGGAGGCGATGAATCGCGGCACGAGGCCGGCGAGAGTGTAGGGGTATTTGCCGTTGGAGTGATGATAACATTCGAGGGCGCACGCCAGGGCGGTTTCGTCGACGGCGGTCTGGGCGGCGGCGGATTTCTCAACAAAGCGCGCCGAGTACGGCAGCATCACCGTAGCAAAGAGGCGATGATTCCATATCCGTGAGCCGATGCCGGCCGCCAGCAAATCCTGCACTTCCTGGTTGCCCGCGTCGATCGCCCGCGGATGCACCACGCCGGCCTCGAAATCGCAGCCCGATTTCAACTGATCATCCAGCATCTGGTTGTAATTCAGTTCTTCGAAATAAATCCAGCCGGTCGGAAAGAACCAGAGGAGGTTGACCTCACCGCCGGGATTAATTCCGAGCGCGTTCGCAAAATAATTGGGGCGGTGGTTGCGGAACAACTCCAGCGTTCCGTTGCCCATGGCGATTCGCTCGGCATTCTGCGGGCGCTGGAGGTCCTTCAGCAATGTCAGTCCCTCCAGCCCGGATTGAAATTTTTGCAATTGCGCGTCGGACCAGCGATGCCCCTCCAATCCCTCCCGGATCACTTCGGTGGCGTCCTCCAACGACCTGGTCCGCACGAGGTGGGAAATAAGGATGGGCTCGGTCCGGACTGAATTGGCCAGAAAAATCATCAACTCGACATCGTCAAATGCTGCATCCGCCTTCCCCACGGCCAGCTCGGCGGATGCCTGGTACGCCACCGTTTTCTCAATGCGCCGAATTGTGCCCAGGTGCGGAAGTAAAATGGAGGCCGTGTCTTCGGCGGCATAATCAATGTTGAAGCGAGCATACGGCCGGCGGCTGGCCGTGCGGAGTTCCTCCAAAACCGGCTGGTATGGGGCGAATTTCCGCAGGACCTCGGCGGCGGCATCAGCCCGCGAAGCGTATGATAAGCCAGGCGCACTCGTTTTGGATCGGGTTTGGAGGCGCAGGAGCAAAGCCCCGAAATCCAGTTTTTGATCGAATTCGGGGAAGTACGCGTTGGGGTCGGATTTGTCCTGTACCTCCTGCCCGAAATGCATCGCGCGGTTGAAGCCGTTCGTATCGCGCCAGTTGGATTGACCGGGTTGCAGGGGTTGGGGATTGAAGTCATACAAGGGCGCGAGAAAAGGTGTCATGGCAAAATTCTGGTCGTCCGGCACCGGCGGCGGCAAATAGTCTTTCAAGGCCATTTGCATTCCTCCTGCGACCAACTGGCTGCGATAGTTTTCCCAGGCGCGTTTCCCGCGCCAGGCTTCCTCGGTGTAAAAAAGGGCGATTAACGTGACCAAAATGGCAAAGGCAATTATGCATCGGCGCAGCATCCGCCAACTGAATAACCACCGGACGATTCGCGTAAACGTGGGAAACCGGGCGGGAGCAGGCGAGGCGGCGGATGTTTCCATGGCGATTAGTTAGACGACGGTAACGGTCTGGGGGAGGTCGCCGCGCGGACCCGGTGTCTTCGGGCGGATGGCCGGGGACGGCATGAGCGGTTCGATGAACTGCGCCAGCATTTCCTTCTGCTCGCGCAAAACTTCCTGGACCTGGCGGTTGGGCGGGGAGGCCTTGACGGCCAGCCGCGTGGATTTCCCCCCGCCGGGCAGGTTCAACACCAAGATGACTAGCCACGCCGCGGCGAGCGCGGCCCAGATGCCGCGGCAGGGAACGAACAATTCGCGCCAGAGCGGGCCAACGAATCGAATCAGGACCGGCCCGTCGGTTTCCGACGGTGGCGCGGTGTTCGAGGCCTTGAGGATCTCGGCGCGCCAATTGGCGGGCACGGGCCGGAGGGGCTGGCGCTCAAGTTGTTTTTCGAAATCCCCGTGGCTCATGCGATTCAAATCATTTGATTTCTTCATAAAGTGGACGCAGCCGCTCGCGTAATTTGTCCGATCCATAGCGATAGCGGCTGGCGGCGGTGTTGGGCGAAATCTCGAGCGCCGCGGCGATTTGCTCGAAAGTCAGGCCCTCCCAGAGCTTTAGATGCAGCACGGCCCGCTGGTCGGCGGGCAGTTGGCCCAAGGCCTCCGCGAGCGTTTCGCGAAACGCCTGTTCATCGGGATCGGCGGACGGGGCGAAAAAAGCGGCGCGGTCGGCCGCAAGCCGCTCGTAGTTCTTCTCGCGCGTGGCGCGGCGGCGGAGGGTGTCGATGGCAAGGTTATGGGCAAGGCGGATGAGAAAGGCGCGTTCCTCGCGCACGCCTTCGAGCAGGGTGGGATGCCGGGCAAGCTTGACGAAGAGTTCCTGCAGGATGTCGCGCGTGTCGGCCTCGTGACGGGTGAAATTGAGCAGGAAGGCGAACATGGCTTGGGCGTGGGCATCGTAAAGGCGTTCGAGATCAAGGGATGCCGGCATGTCTTATGTTAAATGACGCGCCGGGTGGGTGGATTTGTCTAGGAAAAAGGGACGCCGGGCGGCGGAGATGCGAATTGCCTCGGGGCGCGGGAACGGTTAAGTTGGCCGTTCTTGATGAGCAAAAGCAACAAGACCAACAGCCGTCCCGTGCGCGTCGGCATGATTTCGCTGGGTTGCGCCAAAAACCTGGTGGACGCGGAAATCATGCTCGGCTCGCTCCTCAAAAGCGGCCTGGAAATCACGAACGACGCCGCGCAGGCGGACGTGGTGATCGTGAACACGTGCTCGTTCATCGATTCGGCGCAGGAGGAAAGCGTGGACACCATCCTGGGGTCGGCGGAGTTGCGCGAGGCGAAGAACCGCGGCCAGGGGCTGATCGTGTCGGGCTGCCTGCCGCAACGGTTTCGCGAGGAACTGCCGAAGTTGCTGCCGGAGGTGGATGCCTTCATGGGCATCGACCAGGTCGCGCAGGTGGGAGACATCGTCGAACAAGCGATGGAACATCGAAAACAAAGGGTCCAACATCCGGAAACCAGTGTTCGAAATAAAAAATCAGTTGTCGTCGGGAAATTGGGCGAGCTTCAAAAAAATCTGCCGAACGGGGGCCACGACGCGGCGGAAAACATTCGCGGCACGGCGAAGTTTGGAAAAACCCGGACCGCCATCACGCCACCCGCGTCCGACGCCGTGGTGAACATCAATGCGCGCCCGGTTTATATTCCGGACTACGAGACGCCGCGGTTCCGGCTGACACCGAAACATTTTGCGTACGTCAAGGTAGCCGAGGGATGTAATCATCCGTGCAGTTTTTGCATCATCCCGCAAATGCGCGGGTCGCATCGCAGCCGGCCACAGGCGGACATCGTGCGTGAGGCTCGGGCGCTGCTTGCGGAGGGCGTGAGGGAGTTGAACCTGATTTCGCAGGATTCGACTTATTACGGATTGGATTTGCGGCCAAACCACAGCCGGAACATCGCCTCGCCGGAAAAATTCACCTCCGCCGCCCGCGCGCTGCCGGCGGACGCGACCACGCTTTGCACGCTGTTGCGCGAGCTGAACGCGCTGCCGGGCGACTTCTGGGTGCGGCTGCTGTATACGCATCCCGCGCACTGGACGGATGAATTGATCCGCACCATTGCCGAGTGTCCCAAGGTCGCGCGCTACGTGGACATGCCGCTGCAACACATCCACGAAAACATGCTGGAACGGATGCGGCGCGAAACTTCGCAGCAATACATCGTGGATTTGATCCACAAAATCCGCGCGGGAATTCCAGGCATCGCATTGCGGACCACATTCATCGCGGGATTTCCGGGCGAGACAGAGGAATATTTCGAGACGCTGCTGAGATTCATCCGCGAGACACGGTTTGAGCGGCTGGGTGTGTTCGCCTATTCGCAGGAGGAAGGGACGCGCGCGGGCAACATGCGCGACCAGGTTCCGGACAAGGTGAAGCGGGAACGGCGCGAACGCGCCATGGCCGAACAGCACCAGGTCGCGCGGCGGGTTTCGGAATCGTTTGTCGGGCGCGAGTTGAAGGTGCTGGTGGAAGGACCGGCGGGCGAGGAACAGTTGCGCGCCGCCAAGGTCAGTTCCTGGGAGCACGGCCTGGTGCGGGAGGACGACTCCGTGAAAATCGCGGACGGACGGGCCGGCGCGAAGGTGCAGGTCGCGCGGGGCGAGGCGGACGCGCCGGACATTGACGGCCGGGTTTATGTGCGCGGGCGGCCGGCGGCGGGGGAGTTTGCGCGCGTAAAAATCACCGGGCACACGGATTATGATTTGATTGCGGAGCCGGTTGCGGCGTAAATTGCGCGCCGATGATTCCAGCCGAGCCAGTCCCGCGTTGAACGCATGAATCTGCCGAACAAGCTCACGCTGTCGCGCTTCGCGCTGACGGTGGCATTCCTGGCGGTGATGTTCGCGGAGTTCCGGTTCCACGCGACGATTGCGCTGCTGCTGTTCAGCGCGGCGAGCTTGACGGATTATTTTGACGGCAAAATCGCGAGGCGCGACAAGCTTATCACCAACTTCGGCATCCTGATGGACCCGTTGGCGGACAAAATCATGGTCTGCTCCGCATTCATCGCGTTCGTAGGTTTAAAATGGATTCCGGCGTGGATGGTGGTGGTCATTGTGGCGCGGGAACTGGCCATCACCGGGCTGCGGCTGCTGGCGGCGTCCAAGCACGTCGTGCTGGCGGCGGAGGGTTACGGCAAGCACAAGACCATTTCACAGATAGTGGCGATCATCTCGATCCTGGTCTTTCACAGCTATCTGGACTGGGACGGCCTGGGCACGGCGGTTTTTGGGTTCGGGATTTTCGGCAGGCCGTGGATCGAATGGTTCGAACCGCTGTCCATCTGGACGGCCGTCGCGCTGACCATCATTTCGGGAACGCTCTACCTCTGGCGCAACCGTCAGCTTTACCTGCAGGATTTGTGACAGACGATCTGCGCTTCGGGCTTCGGAAAAAGGAGACGATTATTCTACTCCCTATATTCCCACCAGCCGGCCGGTGGAATCGCCGTGGCGTTCGAGACCGGTGACGCCCATGCGGTCGGCCATGCTCAGATAGAGATTGGTAATAGGTGCGGAACCGGCCTTGAGGTAACGCCCGGTCTGGAACGTGCCGCCGCCGCCGCCCGCGAGAAGGATGGGCAGGTTGGTGTGCGTATGGCGGTTGCCATCGGCGTTGCCCGAGCCATAGACAATCATGGAATTGTGGAGGAGCGAATTGCCGTCCACATCCTTGGTCTGGTCCATCTTCTCCAGAAACTTCGCGAGGTGCTGTGTGTACCAGAGGTCAATCAGCTTGACCTTCGCAATCATGTCGGGGTTGTTTTTGTGGTGCGTGAGGTTGTGGTGGCCTTCGGAGATGCCGATTTCCCCGAAGGTGCGGTTGCTGCCTTCCGCGGCGATCAGGAGCGTGGCCACGCGCGTGGAATCGGTCTGGAACGCCAGCAGCAGCATGTCGAACATCAACTGGACGTGCTCCGCAAAAACCGGCGGCACGCCCTCGGGCGTATCCATGTCCGGGTTGGCGACGGGCAGTTTCTCGGAGGTTTCGATGCGTTGCTCGATTTCCCTGACGCTGCTGAGATACTGGTCGAGCTTCTGGCGGTCGCGGCCGTTGAGATTGCCCTGGATGGACCGGGCGTCCTCCAGCACAAAGTCGAGGATCGAATGCTGCTCGCGCTGGCGGCGCTGGAGGTTCGCGGTGCGTTCGCTGCGCGGGCCGGCGCCAAACAAGCGCTCGAAGACCAGCCGCGGATTCGGCTCGGGCGTCGCCGGCTGTGTGGGGGTGTACCAGGAAAGATTGTATTCGTAGGCACAGGAGTAGCCGGTGTCGCAATCGCCCGCCTTGCGGACGGCGTCGCAACTGAGTTCGAGGGAGGGAAAGCGCGTGAGATGGCCGACCTTTTGCGCGACCAACTGGTCGATGGAAACGCCCGCGTGGATGTCCGAGCCGGCGGTTTTTTTGATGCGCACGCCCGTGAGAAAGGTGCCGCCGGCGCGCGCGTGATCGCCGCCGCCGTCGCTGCCGGGGTTGGCGCTGAGGTCTTCCAGGCCGGAGATGAGCTGCAAATGACTGCGTACCTTTTCGAGCGGCTGCAACGTGGGCGAGAGCGCAAGCGGCCCGGACGCGGCATCGCCGGCGGTGGCGTCAGCGGGCCACCAGCCGGAGGGAATGATGCCGTTCGGCACATAAAGAAACGCCATGCGGACGGGGGCGGTGGTGGCGCCAGCAGCGGCGGCGGCCGGCGCCGTCGGGGCCGCGAGCAGGCGCAACGGACGCAGTGATTCGAAGGCTGGCAGGGCGATGCACGCGCCCAGGCCGCGGAGAAACCGGCGGCGGCTCAGGCTGGCCATGCGTTCGACGGCCGCGTTTGGATTATTCTTTGACGGGTGTGGTGTTTTCATGGTGTGACTGGTCTTGGGCGAGCCGCGGGGCGGCGCTTTTTTCCGAAGGTTCGGGTGCATCCGAGAAAAGGGCATTGGCCTGGCGGCGCTCTTTTTGGAAGGGCGCGGATTCGATGACGCCGTTCAACAGCGCGGAGAAACGGCCGTCGTTCTGATCGAGACGCGCTACGATTTGGTCGATAGTTTCCGTGTCGTAATATTCCATCCCGCGGCCGGTGGCGTAAGTCAGCAGCTTCTCGGTCAGGCAACGGTAAAAATCCAGGCGATGTTTCGTGGCCAGGATGCGCTTCAATTCGACGACATTGCTGAACGTCTCGCCGGTGATGAGTTTGCCCGAGCCGTCAATCACCTGGTTGCGTTCCTTTTCGCGCCACATGCCCATGGCGTTGAAATTTTCGAAAGCCAGGCCGATGGGATCCAAGCGGGAATGACACGAGGAGCAAAGGGGCTTGTCGCGATGCATCTCGAGGGACTCGCGCAAGGTGGGCTCATGATCGGCGATGGCTTTTTCCGCCGCTTCCAATGCGGGGATGTTCGGCGGCGGCGGCGGCGGCGGCGAGCCGAGCACGCAATTCTGGATGAAGAGACCGCGCTTGACCGGCGAGGTGCGGTCGGGATTCGAAGTGACCGCGAGCACGCTGCCCTGGGTCAACACACCGCCGCGCGGACTGTCGGGCGGCAGCGTGACGCGCCGCATTTCGCTGCCGGTCACGCCGAGATTTGTGAGGCCGTAGAAGTTGGCGAGTTTCTCGTTGAGAAACGTGTAGTCGCTGTCAATCAATTCGCTGACGCTCCGGTCGTCATGCATGATGCCGGCAAAATACATCTGCGTCTCGCGCGTCATGTCGGCCTTGATCTCCGCGTCCAATTGGAAGCGCGGCCGCATCAGCCGTCCATGCGGAAAATCCGACTGCGGTTCGGCCCGGGCCATGCGGTTCGTCTGCCCCGGCACATTGGTCACGGCGACGACCGGCTTCGCAAACCTCGCCTGAAACTCCTCGATTTCCCGGCGCAATTCGGCCTCCTCGCCCTTGTCGCGGGCCAGCACCACCCGCGCGTCAATGTTGAGCCCGGCCACGTCGCGGGTCTGGAGCCATTGGCCGGTGAAATTATCCACAAACGCCTCCGCGCGCGGATCCGCCAGCATCCGCTGGACCTGCGCGGCGAGGTTTTTGCGAAGTTCGCCGCGTTGCGCCAGCCGGAACAATTCGTCGTCCGGCATTGAGGACCAAAGGAAATAGGAAAGGCGCGAGGCAAGCGAGTATTCGTCCACGAGCGGGTAAGTGTCTCGGGCGGACGCGGGGTCGGCCTGCTCGATGCGGAAGAGGAAATGCGGGGACGCGAGCATTGCCACCATGGAATAGGCCACGCCGGATTCGAAGGTTTTGCCGGGCTGCGACCAAGCGCCCTCGGCCAGGTCCACGAGCCGGTCGATGGTCTCGTCGTCCACGGGCCGGCGATACGCTTTGCCCGCGAAATTTCCAATCACTTCGCGGGCATAGAGGCGGCGGCCGGCGGCATCCGCGGGCGCGTCCTTGGTGAAGAAGCGCGCGAAATTGTTGGGACGGGTGCGGAACTGGTCGCCAGCCGGGCCGCGAACGGTCACGCTTACGAGCCGCATGTCCAGCGTGTAAAGCTTCTGATCCGCCGGGGTCAGCGGTTCCAATTGGAAAGTCAGTTGATGGTCGCCAGGCGGTAATTTTTCATCGAACGTAAACGGCAAAAAAGTCCGGTTGTCCTCCCACGAGAAGTCTTTTTTCAGCAATTCCTGGCCGTCCAGTTTGAAAGTGACACGGCAGCGGCCCGGATCGAAATAGAAACCGCCCCGGACGGCAAGCTGGAGCGAAACGGTGCAATCGCCGCCGTGCCGCTCGTTGAAGACGGTGGAAACCACCGCCGGGTCGTAATACGAGAGCGAGAGAACGGAATTGGTGCGGCCGCCGACGTCGCTTCCGTCTTCGCCGTGAAATTTAGTCCCGGCAATCGTGATTTGCGGCACGACCCACGGCACCGTGGGCACGGCCTCGTCGACAATGGTTTTGGCGGCGGTCACGTATTTTTCGAGCAGCATCGGCGAGACGGTGAGGACGTCGCCGATGTCATCGAAACCGTAGCCGGTGTCGTCGGGGGGAAATTCCACATCGGTGTTGAAGTCCACGCCCATCAGATCGTGGATGGTGTTGCGGTATTCGACGCGGTTGAGGCGGCGGACCGTCACGCGGCCGGGATCGGGGTTGCGGGCGTCAATCGCGAAGGCGGAGTACTTCACCCAATCTTCGAGGCGCTTTTGTTCCTCGGGCGTGGGGCGGGCCTTCTTTTTCTGCGGCGGCATGAGGCCCGCGCGGGTGTTTTTCAGGACCCGGGCCCAGAGATCGTGATTGAGGATTTCGTCGTCGGATTTTAATTCATCGAAGGCGATGTTGCCGTTGGTGGTGCCGTCGCCGTGGCAATCGTAGCAATATTCCTCAAGCAGCGGCTGGATGTCCTGGTGAAACAGCGCAACGTTGGTGTCGTTGGTGGGAGAGGCGCGGACAAAGAACGGCGCAAAAGCCAATACTCCGGCCAGCCAGGGCCAGCGGAGCAGACGGCTAATGGTGTTCATAACACGAAATTTATCAAAAAACAGCAGTTCGCTCAAGGCGTATTCGCCCCCATAATTAGGGACATCAGGACATTGGACGGCAGCACGGCTTATACCAATTCAAAGGAAAACCCGGCGGAAGCGGTTTCTATTTCAAAACACCGGCACGAGGTCGCCGCGGTCATCGAACGCCATCGGTGAGGGCGCACTTTCGGGTTGAAGGTCGGACCGTTTGCGCGCTTCTTCGAGATACGCCTCGGAAGCGAGCAAGGTTTCGCAACTGAGCGTGTTCTTGATCCACAGCGCCTTCAGCCGGAGCGGCTCGGGGCAGCCGCTGGTTTGAATGGCGGCGGAAATGGCTTCGCGGTCGGTGGGAAAATGCATCGGCACGCGCGCGTTGCCGGGCGTCAGCGCGGTCATGGCATTGATCCAGGTGGCCTTGGAGTCGATGGCGCGCACGAGCCGGTCGTGGGTGTAGTCGGCCATGCCGATGCCGGAGGCGTTGCCGTAGCTCAGCGGATGAAGCGAACGGACATAAAGCTGCCAGGGCGAGTTGGGGCCGGGACGAATGAAGCCACCGAGGGTGTCCCGGCGGATGACATTGGTGTCCATGCCGGCGCCGCTGAGGTTCTTGCCCATTTCATCCACGATCAAGAGGTCCACGGCGTCGAACGGCAGCCGCGGCATCAGCGCGCGCGCCTGGGCGAGAAGTTTCAGTTCCTCCGCTTCCATGCCGGCGCCGGGCACGGCGACGATGCGCGCGGTCTGGTGCAGTTGATTTTCCAGGATGCCGACGCCAAAGACAATTTTGCTCAGCTTCAAGACTTCGCGGGCAACGTCGAGCAGCGCCTGCGCGTGGCCGATGCGCGGCGTGGCCTGGTGAAACTGGTATGCGCCCTTTTGCTTGCCGAGGCCGATGCTGGCCATCTTCATGAGGCCGCTCTCAATCGGCCCGTGAAAATCCGTGTGCGGCTTGATGCGGTTGACGAGGACGGCGGCGTCCGCGCCGGCGGCGTGCCGGTCCTGATAGACGATGAACTCGCCGGTGCGGCCAAGCTCGACGACGTCCATGCTGCTGCGGATGGGCACGCCCATGGCGGCCTCGGTGATACCGTAATGTTCTAGCACATCAAGCTGGCCCTCGGCCGTTGCGCCGCCGTGGCTGCCCATGGCGGGAACAATGAACACCTGCGCGCCGAGTTTTTTCAATTCCGCGCAAACCGTGCGGACGATGACGTCGTAATTGGTGATGCCCCGGCTGCCCGCACCGACGGCGACCGTCATGCCGGGCTTGATGAACCGGCGGGCGGGCAATTCTGCGAGGGCGGCCTGCGTGGCGGCGACGGGGTCGGCGATGGATGGCGCGTCGAATTTTTGCTTGAGCCGGAAGAAATTGGGGAACGGGTCGTTCATTTCAGGCCAAGTTTAATGCTGGCGGGACACAATGACAAGCGGCCGGGAACAGGAAAAAATGAATTTCTCGCAAAGAACGCGAAGAGCGCGAAGAAAACAGAACAGACGCCTAAATAGGGACGTCGAGTGCGTGCTATTCCTCCAGGCCATTTACAATGCGGGTAATTCCGTCCTTCAAGCGCGCTTCGTTGAAATTGATCAGATATCCAAGTTTGAGCGGAATGAGCTTGAGATAATTCAGGGTGACTTTTTTGAAGAACGGCGTCATGGAGTCGACCGACTTCAGTTCAACCAAAACTTTGCACTCGACAATTAAATCGGCCCGGAACCCCACTTCGAGCCGCTCACCCTGGTAGTACACCGGAACCTCCTTTTGACGCTCGGTTGCCAAACCTTGCTTTCGCAACTCGATTGTCAGGGCCGCTTCATAGACAGATTCCAAAAGCCCAGGTCCGAGCGCAGTGTGGACTTTGAATGCGGCGTCCAAGACCGCTTTGCCGATTATTTCCTCGCTCATATCTTTGCGTTCTTCGCGTTCTTCGCGAGAAATCACTTCTTTTTCGGCAGGGCGCGGGTCGCGCCGGTGGAGATGCCGCCGTCCACGAGCAGGGTCTGGCCGGTGATGTAGGCGCTGGCGTCGGACGCGAGGAAGACCACCGCGCCGTCGAGGTCCGGCGGCCGGCCGGGGCGCTTGAGCGGGATGCGGTCGCACAGGTATTCCACCCACTCCGGGTCCTCATACATCTTCGCATTTTGCTGCGTCTTGAACCAGCCGGGCGCGAGGCAGTTGACGGTGATGCCGTGGGCGCCCCAGTCGTCGGCGAGACTCATGGTCAATTGTTTTATGCCGCCGCGGCTCGCGCCGTACGGGCCAAGGCCCGCGTAACCGGCCACGCACGTGACCGAGCCGATGTTGATGATGCGGCCGTATTTTTTCGGGACCATGTGTCGCGCGACAGCCTGGGCGACGAAAAAGGTGCCGCGCAAATTGGTGTCGAGGACGAGGTTCCAGTCGTCCCAGGTGACGTCGAGCGCGGGCTTGCGGACGTTGCAACCGGCGTTGTTGACGAGCACATCGAGCTTGCCGAAATGCGCGGCGGCGGCATCAACCATTTTGCGGATGCTGTCCCGGTCGCGGACGTCGAGGGCGAGCGGGAGGACACGGCGGCCGAGGGATTCGATTTCGGTTTGAAACGGCTTGAGCGCGGCTGCGTCGCGGCTGGTGATGACGAGGTCCGCGCCCGCGCGGGCGAGGGCGCGCGCGAAATACTGGCCGAGACCGCGGCTTGCGCCGGTGACGACGGCAACTTTGCCGGTGAGATCAAAGGGGTTCGGGTTCATTCAGGGGTGCAGCACGACTTTCATCAAGCCTGGTTCTTTGCGGTAAAGGCGGTCGAACCACGCCGCGCCGTCCGCGAGCGGTGCGAAGGCGCTGATGAGCGGGGCGGGCTGGAGGTCGCCGCGCGCGAGCATGTCCAGGACCGCGGGATATTCGCCGCGCGACGAACACGAGCCGTGAAGGGAAAGCTCACGGGTTACCGCGACTTGCAGCGCGAAATCGATCTTGGGGGCGACATTGCCGACGAGCACCAGCGCGCCGCCCTTGCGCAAGGAATGCACGGCCAGGTCCACCGTCGCGGTAATGCCCACCGCCTCGAACGCAACGTCCGCGCCGCGTCCATGCGTCAGGCGCAGAAGCGTTTCAGCGGGATTTTCGCGCGAGGAATTGACGCAGTCCGTCGCGCCGAACTTCTTTGCGAGCGCCAGGCGTTCTTCGGCCACATCCACGGAGATGAGGCGTCCGCAGCCGGTTTGGCGCAGGGCTTGCACGAGCGCCAGGCCAATCATGCCCGCGCCCACGACGACGACGGCATCATTGAGAATTACCGGGGCGCGACGGATGGCGTGGAGCGCGATGGCGAAAGGCTCGACCATCGCGGCGTGCTCGAAAGGCAGGCCGTCGGGCAGCCGGTAAAGGACGCGCCGGGGAACGGCGACATATTCGGCGAACGCGCCGTCGCGCCGGTAATCTTCGCAGGAAACGCCGAGGACGCGGCGGTGGTCGCAGAGATTGATTTCGCCGCGACGGCAGAACTCGCATTCGCCACAATAAATGGTGGAGTCGAAGGTGACGCGGTCGCCGGCGGCCCAGCCGGTGACGCCCGCGCCGATATCGGCAATGACACCCGCCGCTTCGTGGCCCATGATGATGGGCGGGCGGCGGCGTCCGGTGCTGCCGTCCATGCCGTGCACGTCGCTGCCACAAATGCCACAGGCCTTGACGGCGATGAGGACTTCATCGGGGGCGGGCTGCGGCGCGGGCATTTCCCGGAGGTCGAATTTTTTATATTCCTGGAGGACGAGGGCTTTCATGGTGCGGCGTCACTGGCTGATGTTTGGCGGGAATCGGGCGGAGCGCCAGCAAGAAATTTGGCCGTTCGGATGGACGAGCCCCTCTCCCTGCCCCTCTCCCCACTCCTTTGTCGTGGGGCGAGGGAATCAGAAATCTTCGCCCTCCTTGGCAGGGTCAATACGCGCCTTGCACGGGGGCCGAGAGCGCCGGCTTGGGCAGCAGGAAGCAGAGGAATCCGCCGAGAACCATGCCGACGCCGAGGACGCTGAAGGGGACGACAATGCTGCCGTTGTATTCCTTGGCCAGCCAGCCGGTGAGGTACGGGCCCACAAAACCGCCGACATTGCCGAAGGCATTGACGAAGCCGACCACCGGTCCCGCCATGCTGCGGGGGAGGGTTTCGGTGGGGATGGCCCACAGCGGTGCCAGCGCCGCGGACGGGCCCGGAATGGCGAGACAAAGGAAAACGTAGGAGAGCCAGAAGTGGTGCTTGACCAGCATGCTTACGACAAGGCTTGAGCCGCAGAACAGATAAACGGCGGCGAGATGCTTTCGCCGTTCGCGTTTTTTATCCGAATGCCAGGAAACGAGCATCATGACCACGGCGGTGAAGGCGAACGGGATGGCAAAGAGGATTCCGTTTTTCATGGAATCGTAGCCGCGGCCATTGAGGCTGTCGGTGAAAAACGCCATGCAACCGTAGGCCTGGCAGTTGTGCAGGAAATAGACGGCAACCATCACCAGGATGGAGGGGCGGAGCAGAGTTTGCGAAAGCGACGCGCGGGGTCCGGCTTCCAAGCTGGCGCGCTCCCGTTCCAGCGTGGTTTCGATAAACTGCCGTTCCTCCGGTGAAATCCATTTGGCTTCGCGGGGATGGTCGCGGATGCCAAACCACCAGATGGGCAGCCAGAGAAACGGGAGCAGGCCTTCCAGGACGAGTGTTTGCTTCCAGCCCCAATGGCCCAGCAGCCAGCCGGTGGTCAGGGACGTGACCACCACCGCAATGGGCTGGCAGAGGTTCCAGAAGGCGTTGGCGCGCGCGCGTTCGGCGCTGGGAAACCAATTCGCGAGCAGGACGACCATGGAGGGATAAACGCCGCTTTCGGAAACGCCGAGCAGGAACCGGGCGGCCTCGAATTGGCGGAACGTTTGGGCGAGGCCGCAGGCGACCGCGCAGACGCCCCAGCCCACGAGGCAAAGACTGATGACCTTGCGCGGGCTCCAGCGGGTTGAAAAATAGCCGCCCGGCATTTGCATCAGGACATAACCGAAGAAAAAAATCCCCGCGGCTTCGCCTTTCATGCGGTTGTCCATGAGCAGGTCCCTCATAAGGGACGAGATGGAGGGCGTGAGCGCCATGTTCACGTTCGTGCGGTACACGTACGAGATGGTGTACATGATGAGCGCGACGGGAATGATGCGCAGCCAGCGTTCCGATTTCATGGCCAGGGACGGGGCGCGATTCGTTTAGCAGGGACTTGGGGGTTCGTCCATTTGAATTGGTGGCGAACAGAATATCAGGCCGTCCCAAACAGCTTGCAACCTCCTCTCCCCACCCCTCTCCTCCCAAGCGGGAGGCGAGGGAGAAGACAATCAGAGCTCGAATGGGGACGGTCAATGGTGCGCGGGCGCGGCGGGGAGCGGGAGGGTGTCGCCGGCGGGCGCGGGTTGATAGATGGCGGGGGGAATATCGGCGACGGGATTGGCGTCCTTGCCATGGTGGAACAAGTGGACGGCGGAGGAAATGATGAGCAGCAGGACGAGCGCGCCAATCACCACGGCGGCGATGCGCCAGTTGAGCTTGGAGAGCTGGAGGGTGATGAAATCGAGCGCGCCGCGGGGCTGGTCGGTGAGCGGGGGCGGTTCGCGGAATTTATCCGTCGCGCCGAGTTCCTGGTCGAGCTTGGTCATGAGCCGGGGAACATCGAGCTTCAGAAGATTCGCGTAGGTGCGGACAAAACCGCGGATGTAAACGGGGGCGGAAAAGGCGTTGAAGTTGCCCTCCTCGAGGGCGCGGATGTGGTCGGTGCGGATTTTCGTGACCTCGGCGACCTGATGAACGGTGAGGTTTTTGGCCTCCCGCGCGAGGTGAAGTTGTTCCGCAACCGTGGACATTCAGGCCATTCCTAAGGTTTTTCCGGGGATTTGGCAACACCGGAAATGGGCCAAAATGGGGTGTTTTCGAGGACGGCCCGGGCGGGGTCTGTGGCAAAAAACGGGGGCGCGACGAGTTGACTTTTTAGATATCGTGAGTGAAATTTGATCCACAGGCAGGCAGCTTTTATTCAATGAGAAAGGCACCAGGATTTGAAGGCTTACTTTGAATTCATGGGAGTGATGCTGGCGGCCTATGCCATCGTGAGGCTGGCGATTGGCTGGGAATTCAGGTCGCGCCCAATGCCGGAAAAGCGGTGGGACCCGATGGAGCCGGAATTGCCGGGCATTGACGCCTCGAAACTCGCCAGCCGCGTGGAGCAGTTGCGGCAAGCGGGGTACGCCGGGGTGATAGAAAAATCCGCGTCTTTTAAAAAGCCTTTGATGGTCGAGGAAAAGCGGCGGGAGATGGAGAAGCTGGCATTCTTTCAAAATCCGCCGCCCGAACCGCCCGAGCCGCCGGAACACGAGGACGGCATGCGGTTGTTGTTTATTTAGAGAGCTGCCCGTTGGCCAGCGAATCGAGCAGCCGGAGCGAATCGGTTTCCACGAGCATGGAGGCGCGCAGCCTGGCAGGGATGAATCTTTCCGACACCGCGTGGTCGAGGAATGAAAGCAGGGGGTCGTAGAATTTTTCCACGTTGAGCAGGCCGCAGGGTTTTTGGTGGAAACGGAGCTGGGCCCACGCAAGGATTTCGAACAATTCCTCGAGCGTGCCCATGCCGCCGGGCAGGGCGATGAAGGCGTCCGAGAGTTCGGCCATCAAGGCCTTGCGTTCGTGCATGGAACCGACGATGCGCAGGTCCTTCAGGTCGAGGTGCGCGACTTCCTTGGAGACAAGGGCGCGGGGAATGACGCCGGTGACGCTGCCGCCCGCCGCGAGCACGGCGTCCGCGACGGCGCCCATCAAGCCGATGCGTCCGCCGCCGTAGACGAGGCCGATGCCGCGGCCGGCGAGAGCGGCGCCGAGATCGCGGGCGGCCTGAACGTAGGCGGGACGCGAGCCGTCGCGCGAACCGCAATAAACACAAACGCGTTTGAGAGATGTCACGGAGGGGAGGATAGGGAATGAGATAAATTTTACAAATCATCTCATGAATCCCGGGGCGCGGGCTTTAGCCCGCTTCAGCTTTGGCGATTCGCTCGACAACAGACGGTCGTATTGCAATTTATGATTGAAGCGGCGTAAACGCCGCGCTCCCTTCGACATTTTTGACGCGTCTTCCAACATCGAGATTGAGACGGGAAGGAAATGTATTACGAATGCGATCCCCTCACCCCGGCCCTCTCCCAATGGGAGAAGGAGAAACGGTTTCAGCGTTGGTCGCGTGGTCATGCGCAAGGGCGTGGAAATGGCGATGAGGATTAAGATAAAGAGTAAGAGTAAGAGCTGAACAAAATGTCACAGGCCCGGGTTGGTGACGCGGCCGAGGAAAAGGATGCTGCCGGTATGGATGTCGCGAATCAGAAACACAAAGGGATGGTCGGCGCGAAAGACGTATTCGGAAGCGGGCATCGCGACGGCCAGCGCGCCAACGGACACGCCGGTGGCGGCGGCGGCCTCGGTGCCTTCCTCGTTGACTTCCACGAAGGCCTTGTGAATGACGGCAGAGATGCAAAGGTCACGCGCGCCGTCCATGCCGGAGAAATCGGCGCTGGGCGAAAAGGCGTCGGTCATTCCCATGGCGGCGAGGGTGTCGCCGAGGGCGAACTGTTGCGTGAGCTTGAACTTGGGGAGGAAGACAATGACCTTGGCGCGACGCGCCTGGCCAAGCCAGAAGGCGAGCTGTTCCTGGGTCAGGGAATTCTCGAATTCCGCGAACGAGTTGGTTTCCGCGGGCAGGAGCACGACCATGGAGAGATCGCCGCCGACATAGGGAAGTTCCAGGAGCTGGAGGCCGTCGGTTTCGGCGTAGCGGAAGTTGTCGGTGAGGTTCATGAAGGGCACTTCCGTATCCTGCCCCGGAGCAGTCGTGAAAGGCATGGGCATGGTGTCGCGCTTTTTGAAGGGGGCGGCCCATTGGCCCTTGAAATAAATGGCGTTCACCAGGACGAGGCGCGTCGTGGCATCGAGCGTTCCCACGGGAATAAGGTCCTGGATGCGGCCGGCGGTTTTGCCGCTGACCCAGTCGTTGATGTCTTTGCGGGCGGGTTCGGCGTCGGCGCGGAAATCGACCTGTTTCACTTTGGCCGCGTAATCGCGGGTGGCGGTTTTCAGGAAGGCGGAGAGGAAGGAATGGTCCTGCTGGGCCCAGAGGCCGTTGGCGAGGTTGAGGGCGACGTCTTTTTTCTTCTGCACGGCGTTCAATTGGGTTTGGAGATCGCCGAATTGCGAATGCAGCAGCGCCTGGTTGGTGTCGAAGTGCAGGACGGTTGCCATTTGGGATTCGGTGTCGCCGCGCGCGCCGGCCCAGGTCATGGCGAGACAGGTGGAGATGCTGCAGGGCGAGAAGAAAAGGTTGCCGTCGTTGGTTTTTAAGCGGGAGTACAGGTCAAAGGCAAAGCGGGTGTTGCCGGTGACGAGCGGGGTGGTGTCGGCGGCCCGGAGGGAAGCGACCGGGGCGGCGAGGAGCAGCGCGGTAAGGAGGAACGCGGCGAGAAGGAGGGCGGCGGGGAGTGCCGCACGGTTGATTGACGAATTGAGAGGTTTGATCATAACACAATTGTTTTGGCGCACGTTGGCGCGATAGATTAGACGGAAAAGGGGGCGGGGCGCTCCCGAAAAAAATGAACAAGTTGGGTGCGGCCGGACGAACCCGGAAAGATCGGGGACGGCAACATGCCGTCCCTCCCATGGGCAGGGCTTGCCCGGCGGGGCGGCGGGTGGTTCACTGGGCGCATGGCGATGCCGCACAAAATCTCGACGCTGGCATTCCGCGATAATAGCCCAGCGCTTTAGCGCTGGGTAAGATGCCTAAATAAATCATTCAAGTCCCGCAGGGACGACAGATTCATGCACTCCTTCAATTCCTGTTTGAAGCATTGCGTGTTTTCCACCAAGGAACGCCGCCCCCTGCTCACCGCCGACATACGCGAACGGCTTTGGCCTTATCTCGGCGGTATCGCGCGCGCAAACGACGTGAAGGCAATGGCGATTGGCGGCGTGGCCGACCACGCGCATTTGTTGCTAAGCCTTCCTCCGACACTTTCCGTTTCCAAGGCGATGCAATTGTTGAAGGGCAATTCATCCAAATGGTTGCGGGAAACATTTCCCGAACTTCGCCAGCAGGATTTTGCGTGGCAGGAAGGGTTCGGGGCGTTCAGCATCGGCGTTTCGGGCGTCGCGGACACGGTCGATTATATTGCAAAACAGGAGGAGCATCATCGCCAGCGAAGTTTCCGCGAGGAGTTGGAAATGTTCCTCAAGAAGCATGGGTGCGAATACCGGGCGGAGATGTTGGATTAAGCCTCTTCCGTCCCTGACGGGACTTGATTTGTTTGATGGCACCTTTCCCAGCACTAAAGTGCTGGGCTATTTTCGGGGACAGTCACTCGCACAACCGACCGAAGCTTGCCGGGCGGGGCGGCGGGTGGTTCACTGGGCGCATGGCGATGCCGCACAAAATCTCGACGCTGCTTTATTGTTTCAATGAGCGCGATGACGTGCTGCTGCTGGAACGGGCGCAGGAGCCGAACCGCGGTTTGTGGAGTCCGGCAGGCGGGAAATTGCGCACGGCGACCGGCGAATCTCCATACATGTGCGCGTGCCGCGAGGCTCACGAGGAAATGGGCCTGATCCTCGCGCCAACGGATTTGCATCTGACGGGCATCATTTCTGAACGCGGTTACCTGGGCGCGGGCCATTGGCTGATGTTTTTGTTTGAGGTGAAGACGCGGTTGAAGGCCACGCCGCCGCCGCATCGCGAAGGAACGTTCAATTTTTTTGCGCGCGCGGAATTGGCGTCGGTGAAAATGCCGGGGACGGACGCGGAACGGATCTGGCCGTTGTTTTGGCGTCATCGCGGGGGATTTTTCGCGGCGTATTGCGATTGCCAGGCGGACGGAGCGAACAAGTGGACGCTGGAGGAAGGATTATTAACCACGGATGAACACAGATGAACACAGATGGGGAGGAGAGACACGAATTGCACGAATTTTCACGAAGCCGGCCGGAATTACGGCCGGAAAGAACGCAGAGAAACCAAAGAATGCAGACGGATTGTCCACAGAAGCCAACGAAGGTAACGAAGCGAGGCAGGCGGGGCCTGCACCCATAGGGGAAACGCAAAACTATTAACCACGGATGAACACAGATGAACACGGATGGGGAGGAGAGACACTAGTTGCACGAATTTTCACGAAGCAGGACGGAAATACGGTCGCAAAGAACGCAGAGAAACCAAAGAATGCTGACGGATTGTCCATAGGGGAAACGCAAAACTATTAACCACGGATGGACACGGATAATCACGGATGGGGAAAAGAGACACCAATTGAACGAATTCTCACGAAGCAGGCGGGGCCTGCATCCGTGGAGGGAATGGTGAATCGTTACCCATAGATAAACACTGATGTACCCGGATAAAACCAAGGAAGACGCATCAGCCATCCAACCAAAGGTCATTTTTTCACAAATCCTTTTGAATCCGTGTTCATCTGTGTTCATCTGTGTTCATCCGTGGTTGGATTTCCGCTATTAATTTGAAAAGCTTATGGCTGAAGAACCGATCATAGATTTGCACAGTGACCAGTATTTCATGGGCGAGGCGTTGCGGCTGGCGGCGCGGGCGTACGAGGCGGAGGAGGTGCCGGTGGGCGCGGTGGTGGTGCGGGGGGGGCGGATTATCGCGCGGGCGTACAACCAGGTGGAGTTGTTGAAGGACGCCACGGCGCACGCGGAGATGCTGGCGTTGACGCAGGCGGAGGAACTGGCGGGGGACTGGCGGCTGACGGATTGCACGCTTTACGTGACGAAGGAGCCGTGCCCGATGTGCGCGGGGGCGATTGTGCATGTGCGGCTGGCGCGGGTGGTGTTCGGCGCGGGCGACCCCAAGGGCGGCGCGGCGGGCGGGGTGATGAACCTGGTGCAGCATCCGTCGCTGAATCATCGCTGCGAAATCACGCCGGGCGTGCGCGAAACGGAATGCCGGGCGTTGCTGCAAACATTTTTTGGCGAACAAAGGGCGAAGGGAAAGAAAGCGGGAAACGGGGCGGGGACGGTGGACGAGGCATGATCGACACTGGAAAGTTTGAAAACGATCAATCTTTGGTTTTGGGAAACTGCTCGCGAAGATGAGCACGCCATTCCGGCTGCTTGAAGAACCCGTTGAAGGCAGCCGGAGAAGGGACACGAACCAGCGGGATGGTCTGCCCGAGGAATGGGCTTTCGCGGGGCACGATCATGAGGTTGAAAAAACGGCGGCCGCATGCGAGATGCCTGAGCGAATGGGCACAAGCTATCTCCAATGCGCCCACCAAGAATTCCGGTTCCTGTTCCCAGAGCATGTCCGGCCTGTGGAATTCCATAACCGCGCCGCCGGTTGTCGGAACATCCACATGAAAGCCGTCGCGCAGTGCATCAAGGTTTTTCACAACCATTTTGTAACCAAACTGCTCTTGCCAATGGAACAGCTTGTTGATGTCTTCAAGAAACCCCGCCAGGCCCCTGCTGCAGTCAATCCGGTCCAGGCGGTAACTGTTCTTCTCGAGCCAGGCGAGACACTCGGACCGAACGGTTTCGTCGATGACCGCCAAGCCGTGGCAGCCAACAATGGCAAACACGTCCGGCTCCCGCCAATCGAGCTTGGCATCCTCGCCTTCAGAAAATGCGGCCATATAAAAAGACTTGGTGCGTTGGCGCTGATGGAATTGTCTCTCGCGCAGGAAGTCAAGACTTGTCAAAGCCTGAGGCCGACTAAAATTTGATTAAATCAACACAGAGTGTCTCCTTTTTGAAAACTCGGGCGCGCGACGATGGTCTTACAGCTCCTTCTCCATGAAAATGGCGCCGGGGCCGTCGTTGTAGCGGTCGATGGGCTGAAAGCCGAGGCGGCGGTAGAGTTTGTTGGCGGCAACGAGTTCGGGCACGGTGTCGAGGCGGATTCGTTGGTAGCCGGCGGAGCGGGCGAAATCGAAGAGCAGTCCGCACATTTTGGTGGCGTGACCCTTGCCCCGATATTCCGGCAGGAACCACATCCGCTTGAGTTCGCAGGTCTGGTCGTCGAGACGGCGGATGGCGCCGGTGCCGACGACGCGACCGTCATCGAGCAGCACGAGGAAGATGCCGGCGGGTTCGGTGTATTGTGAGGTGATTTGGTCCATGTCCTCGAACACCTGGGGAGCATGGCCGAAAAACTCGAAGCAGCCGGCGATGACGACGGCTTTGGCGGCGTCGATCTGGCTGTCGGTCAGGCGCTGGATGGTGACGGGCATGGCTGGAGGAGCGGAGGGTTTAAGGCAGGGATTTCGGAGTATTTGTCCGCGCACTCTCTTTGAGATAGTTGTGCACGATGTCATTTGGCTCGGCGCCGTCCCAAACAACCGGGAATTTTGTGCCGTCGGCGCGGGTGACGGGTGAACTCTGATTTGTCCGGGACGGATCGAATTTCCAGTCAATGGCGACTTTCTGACGAAGGGAGAGCGCATAATTTGTGTCACCGGGGCTGGCCCCACGAAACTGGATCTGGTTGGTTGGGTTGTTATTTATTACTGACAACAGGTCATCCCAGGACGAGGGCCAGCGGTTGTTGTTTGATCTCATGTATTCGACGAGGAGGTTCCCGGTGTCCCACGCAGCGTACGCTGTCGGTATCTGGCTTACGGTGAGAACAATTCGGTAGCCGTACCAAGCCGCCCAGCCGAGGAGCGCGAGAACAAGGCCGGTGATGATTTTTCCGCGAAGGGACATGGGTTCTGTCACCATCTAACAAACTTCATCTGGCGCAAATGAAATGTGAGCATCAGTTTATCTGGGCTACGGCTCCCTGCTAACCGTCATAGGCTTTGAGAAATGCTTCGTCTATATCTATGTTTGTGGTTTGCACCTCATGTATCTCGTTCAAACCGGCCCCCTCAAACTGGACGACCAAGCGGTAATTATTGCCTGAGCGCTGCAACTTATAGCTACGGACATCCGGGTGCCGAAAAGCGCCACTGACTGCAGTTTGCGAAGGATTGTCGAAGAGTTTTGTGAGCTTGCGAAGTCCGTGAACGACACACGGGCCAAAATTGAACTGTCGTGCTTGGCCGTCTTCCGTCACCGTGATATTGAATTCCCCAAAGCAGTCATCGCCGTCAAAGCCAAGCCAGTCGAACCGGATTTCTGCGGCTGTGCCCTTGAGTTGGATATGCGCATAGGTCTTCATCATCTGTGACAGTCCAGAACGGCGAGAAGGGCCTGTGGGGCGCAATTTTTCCATGGATTCGACTGTGTTTACGGCGATTGGTTTTGTCGAGGGCATTTTGGGAGCGGCCAGAAACCCTCCCCCTGCCCCCTCCCGCACGCTCGTCAGAGCGCGCGAGGGAGGGGGTGTAAAATCTTTTACCGTTTACCCGGGGCGGCGCTTCGTCGGAACGAAGCTTGCCCTGGGCTAATCTCCTCGACCCCGATGGGGGTCGCCAGTTGGCCGCGCGGTGCGCGGGGAATTCGTTAGACCACCTCGACGAGGGAGACTTTTTCGTCAGATTCGTTGCGGACGACGCCGATGGCCTTGGGATCGAGCACCGGCTTGCCGTCCACGAGGAATTGATAATGGTGGGCGCCGTGGTTGAGGGGGATTTGGAGGAGCCAGGTGCCGTCGGGGTGGCGCTTCATGGGGAAGGCCTCGGGCTGCCAGTCGTTGAAATCCCCGACGAGGGTGACCTTCCGGGCGGCCGGAGCGGCGCAAACGAAGCTGACCATCGGGGGCAGTTTCTTGGCGGAATAATGGTCCTCGTGATTGTTGTGATTGTTATGGTTGACGTGGGAATCGGGATTTGAATGGTTCATCATTAGCAATGGCTGCTTTTTCTTTTTTGCCAAATCACGCAGGGGGTCCCGGCCCGCCGCAACGTCAGGGTCGCAAAAAGCATCGGGGCAAACCATAACCCAATTGGGTGGAAAAGTAAAATGAAATGGCAGGGGGATTTGACAGCGGTGAATGTATGATGGAGACTGCAGGGGCTGGGAGGAGGTTCTTTGACATTTCAAAGGCGTTACATTGTTGAAACGTTAAATCGTTACAGCGGGGCGCCTGAATGCGGAATTCGGGCGGGCCCCAATCAGGCATTGACGAAGCAATGGCCTCCAGGGGCGAGGACGAGGAGGAGAACGAGGACGAAATGAACAGCATTCAACGCAACCGGCTGATTTCCCGCATTTGAATTCGGAGTGCGGAGCGCGGGCGGGCAAGACCTGCACCCGTAATGAAGAGGCGCGCGGGCGAATCAAGGCAAGTGATTGATTTCCCGCATCCGGGTGCCCGAATTTCTGCGCACGAAAGGGAGCCGGATGGTTTCTCGTGAAGGGCGCGAAGGGCGCAACGGTCAAACTCAGTCGCATTCAGTCATACCCAGTCAAACCAAATATTGGCAAAAAAACGTTCAATACCGATGCGTTCGACGAGGGCGCGTGCGTTCCGTTTACAGAAGCGGTCGGCGGAAGGAAGTTGAGACGAAAAACGGGGACACATTGGAGCGCGAATTCCAAACGGCTGTGCCGGTGTTTCCACAAGGGCACCGTGCCGCTTGGTGCCGCTTGGCGAAAGGGGCGCGGGTTTTTTGCCTTTTCAGTGAATTGGCCGGGTGTTTCACTTGCAGGGATGAAAAACCGCGCGAATTGCTCATGAACCGGCTGCCCATCTCGGTGTGCATGATATCGGGGGCGGAAGCGCGCCGGATCGGCCGCGCGCTGGAGAGCGTGGCGGGCTGGACGGGCGAAATCATCGTGGTGCTGAACGAGGATGCGCGGGACGGCACGGAGGAAATCGCGCTGAAACACGGGGCGAAGGTGTTCCGGGAGGCGTGGAAGGGGCACGTGGCGCAAAAGAATTCGGCGGCGGACAAGGCGGGGCAGGAATGGATTTTGGGCTTGGACGCGGACGAGGCGGTGTCGCCGGAGCTGCGGGAGGAGATCACCAGGACACTCCAGAACCCTGCGGCCGTGACCGGGCGGGCGGCGTTCAGTTTTCCACGGTTGAATTATTATTGCGGGCGCTGGATCCGGCACGGGGACTGGTATCCGGACCGGAAGACGCGGTTGTGGCGGCGCGGCCAGGGCCGGTGGGGAGGCGAGGACCCGCATGACCGGCTGGAGGCGCAGGGAACGACGGAGCGGCTCGCGTCGCATTTGCTGCATTACAGCAACGACAGCATCGCGGGGCAGATTGCGAAAATCGCGCCGTACCAGTCGGAGTTCGTGAAACGTCGGCTGGCGGAGGGGTCGGACCCGGGGATTTTCGGGCTGGCGGTGCGCCCGTGGTGGAAATTCATGCGTGGCTATTTTTTCCGGCTGGGGTTTTTGGACGGTTGGCAGGGATTTTATATTGCGGCGATGGGCTCATTTTCCGCGCTGACGCGCCAGGCGATGGTAAAGGAGGCGCGCGCGTCCAGGCAGTTGCCGCCATGAACAACGCCAGCCGGGTCACGCTCATCGTCAGCACGTTCGACCAGCCGGATTACCTGGCGCGCGTTTTGGCGGGGGTGGGCCGGCAAACACGGGCGCCGGACGAAGTGCTGCTGGCGGATGACGGTTCGGGCGAGGAGACGCGGCGGGTGTTCAAGGATTGGGCGGCGGGGAAGCCATTTAGATGCGAGCATTTCTGGCAAAAACATGAAGGCTTCCGCAAGGCGCGCGTTTTGAACGAGGCCATTGCGAATGCAACGTGCGAATACATCGTGTTCCTCGACGGCGACACCATTCCGCACGAGCGGTTTTTGGCGGACCATCTGGAGGTCGCGGCACCGGGGCAATTTGTGCAAGGGCACCGGGCGCTGGTGGGGCAGTGTGGCGCGGCGGAGTTTGGCAAGGACGGACGGACGCCGCGCCGGTTGCGGGCGGTGCTGGCGGGGCAATTGAGCGGCGTGGAAAATGTGTTCCGCTGGCCGTTCGCGATGAAGCGCGGGCGGACGGATTTGCGGGGTGTGCGCGGCTGCAATTTCGCCGTGTGGCGGGCGGACCTGTTGCGCGTGAACGGTCACAACGAGGCGTTCAGCGGCTGGGGCCGCGAGGATGCGGAACTGGCGGCGCGCCTGATGAACGCCGGGGTGCGCCGGATGGACGTGCGCGGCCGGGCGTTGTGCTATCACTTGTGGCATCCGCCGGCCGACCGCGCGGGCTTGCCGGCGAACGACGAACTTCTGGCCGCGGCGGTCAAGGAATCCAGGCAGCGTTGCGAGCACGGGCTTGACCGGCATCTGCCGTCCCAATCCGCGTGAACGCGCCGCTATCACAAACCGGACGGCCGCCTTTGCGCGTGGCGCAAATCAACTCGATGCTCACGGGCGGCGGGACGGACGACCAATGTGTGATGCTGGCGTCGGAGTTGAGCAAATTGGGCGACCAGGCGTGGATTGCGGGGCCGGATGGGCGGGATTTTTCGCGGGTCATTCGCGAATCCGGTGTGGCGTATCATGTGACGCCGCCGGAAGGGCCGCTGAAGCTGCGCTACATCCTGAGCGTGGCAAAATTAATCCGGCGCGAGCGGATACAAATTGTGCACGGGCATCACGGGCGCGACATCTGGCTGACGATTCTGGCGGCGAGGCTGTCGGGCGTGAGGCCAAAGATCGTGCTGACGCGGCACCTGGCCAAGAGCCCGGGGTCGTGGTTCAGCCGGAGGCATATGCTGGGCCAATGCGACGCGGTGATCGCGGTTTCGCAGTTTGTGGCCAGGGTGCTGCGCGAGGGCGTTTACGAACCGGCTTCGCCGGAGCCGGAGCGCCGGGCGCGTCCGCCGGTAAAGGGCGATCACACGAAGATACACGTCATTTACGGCGGAATTGACACGGAGCGGTTCCGGTCGTTTGACGCGGAGGAGCAGCGGCGGGCGTGGGGATTGGAGCCGGGGCAGCGGGTGTTTGCGGTCGCCGGCGGGTATGACCGGCCGCGGGGCAAGGGGCAGAGGGAATTCCTGAAGGCGGCGGCGATGGTTCACAAGCAGACGCCGGAAGCGCGGTTTTTAATCATAGGCCGCGGGAACATGGCGGACATTTTGCGCGGGGACATTGAACGGCTTGGTCTGGCGGGCAAGGCGTGGCTCACGCCGTATTGCGATGACATGCCGCGGGCGATGAACGCGATTGACTGCCTCGTGCATCCGCAAATCGGCACGGAGGCGTTCGGGCTGGTGGTGTGCGAGGCGTTCGCGTGCGGGCGTCCGGTGATCGCCTCGGCGTTGGACGGGATACCGGAGGCGTTCGCGGCGGGGGGATACGGGAAGCTGGTGCCGCCGGAAGACATCGCCGCGCTGGCTGACGCGATGCTGGCCCAGACGAAGGAACCGGCTCCGGACGGCGCAATGCGCGCGGAACTGCACGAGCGGGTGCGGCGCGGGTTTTCCGCGGGCGTGTCGGCGAAAAACGTGGCGGCATTTTACGAGGGGCTGCCGGGGATACGGCCCGCAGTTGCGCAATTCAACAGGAGTCTTGGCTAGCCCGGCGCGGTCGTTATGATGAAGAAAGCATGAAAAAAATCCGCATCGATTTCTCCGACTTCTGGCCCGGCTTCCGCAAGGACGACAATTTCTTCTGGAACCTGCTGAAGAAGCGATTCGACGTGGAGCTGGCGACGAACCCGGATTATTTGATTTTTTCAAACCGCGAGACGCATGTTCACCGCGTCCACAACTGCGTGAAAATATTTTTCACGGTGGAATGCTTCGCGCCGGACTGGCGGGAGTGCGATTATGCGTTCACCTGCCGTTACCTGGAGGACCCCCGGCACCTCCGGCTGCCGCTGTATGTGCTCTACGTGCCGGCGGAACAACTGGTCCGGACGGGCACGGAGGACTGGGCGGCGCTGCTGCGCACGAAGAAGGAATTCTGCGCATTGGTGATCGGCAAGGAGGAGCCGCGGCATCGCGTGGATTTTTTTGAGAAACTGTGCCGTTACAAAAAAGTCCACTCCGCCGGTCTCGCGGCCAACAACATGGGGTTCAAGGTCCCGTACTCGCCCGGGGCCAAGCGGGAGTTTCTCCGGTCGTACAAATTCAACATCGCGTTTGAGAACGCGAGCATACCCGGCTACACGACGGAGAAACTTGTCGAGCCGATGCAATCGCGGTGCCTGCCGGTGTATTGGGGCAACCCGCGCATCGGCGAGGAGTTCAACACGGGGAGCTTTTTGAACCACGCGGAATTCGGAAGCGACGAGGCGTTGATAGAGCAGATCATCGCGTTGGACCGGGACGACGCGAAGTATCTGGAGCGGCTGAAGCAGCCGAATTTCCTGAAAAACGAACCCAATGAATTTTACGACGAAGATCGGCTGCTCCGGCAGTTCGAGCGGATTTTTTCCGAACCCGTCGCCCCGGTGAGCCGGCGGCGCAAATTTTGGCAGCCCGGACGCTGGCTGCTGGTGAAACAAAACCGGCCCAACCCGGAGCCGCCGCCGAAATAATCTACGCGCCCGCGGACGTCAAACATGCGGTTCGGCGAAGAAGCCCCGTTTGAGGCGCCAGGAATGAAGGGCGATGAGGGCCAGGCGGCGCAGATTGCGGTGGTACTTGGGCCGGACACAGGCCCGCAAGAGCAGCGTTGGCAGACCGGTGAAGAGGGGGCCGAGGCGTTTGGAATATTTGCCGCAGAGATGCAGCCCCGCAAAACGCACTTCCCGGCTGGTCGTTTCGTGGTGGCCGAAAAAACCGCCGTTCCGCCTGGACAATTCTTTGAAGCCGCGCCGCATTCTGAAACCTTGCGCGCCGTCAATCAGGCTGTCGAATACAAGCCCGTCACGCGGCAATCGCAAGTCCAGATGCTTGATGCCGCCGTCGCGGATGAACATCATCCACAGCAGCATGTCAGAAACGTTGTGGATGCCCTCCGGAGGGAAGAGGTCGCCGCCCGCGCGGTAGGCGGCCTCCCATTGTCGGATTTGCGCTTCATCACGAAACCGGTCCAGGATGAAGGCGCAAAACCGCGCGACAATTCCGGGACCGCTAAAATAACAAAAGGCCCAAGCGGGCACGCCGGCCATGTCGAAGCCGCTCCAACCGGGGCGCAGTTCCTCAAGATCCATGAGCAGGAAGTAATCCGAATCCAGAAAGCAGAAATCGTTTATACCCGCGGTTTGAAGAAATTCGTGAAGATGAAACCAGCGTTCGAAGCAAAGCCGCTCGCTCGCCAGTTCGTGTCCGCTCAAGTGCCGGTAGGCGGCGATAAATTCGCCGGCCGCCCCGGCGCCATCCCGGAACGGCACATGGTTGACGCCGATGCCGCTGAGATCATTCGAATCATCGCCCAGCAGGTAAACGGGCGAGCGGGGATTGGTTTGCCTGGCCTGCCAGAGGGTGAATGCCACGTAGGGTTCGAATCCCCGGTGGAAGAAAATAAGCGGGAGCGCCATGCGCGAAACACTACACCAAAACAAATCCCTCCTGTCAAAACGAGAAGCCCGGCCGCAGCCCGTTTCAGCGGGGAACAATTTCTTGTGGCAATCGAGGCATCAGGGGCGGTATGCTGCGCTTGAGTCAATGCAGCCAGCGTCAACTTGAGAACAGAGGCCATCGTCAGCATGACAAATTACCGGATTCCCATCTACCAACCCGACCTTGCGGGGAACGAGAAGCGTTATGTCCTTGAATGCCTTGATTCCTCCTGGATTTCCTCCAAGGGCAGGTTCATCGGCGAATTTGAGAGCCGGTTCTCCGCTTACATCGGCGCCAGCCATGCCGTCGGTGTCTGCAACGGCACTGTGGCGCTGCATCTGGCCATGGTCACTCTCGGCCTCGGGCCGGGCGATGAAGTCATCGTTCCCACCTTGACCTACATTGCGGCGGTCAATGCGATTGCCTACACCGGGGCGACGCCGGTTTTTGTCGATTCACTGCCGGACACCTGGCAGATGGATCCCGCCGATGTGCGCCGCAAACTTACGCCGCGCACCAAGGCCATCATGGTGGTCCATCTTTACGGACATCCGTGCGACATGGACGCGCTGGCGGCCATCGCGCGTGAAGAAGGAATATTCCTGGTGGAAGACTGCGCGGAAGCGTTTGGAACACGCTACAAGGGCAAGCATGTCGGTGTCTTCGGCGATATCGCCTGCTTCAGTTTTTTCGGCAACAAAACCATCACGACCGGGGAGGGCGGCATGGTTGTCACCAACGACCACACCCTGTTTGAGCGCGCCCGGCACTTCAAGGGCCAGGGACTGGCTGCGCACCGGGAGTATTGGCACGATGTAATCGGTTATAATTACCGGCTCACAAACATCTGCGCGGCCATCGGGCTGGCGCAGCTTGAGCGGGCGGAAGAGTTTATTGCCAAGAAGCGCCAGCTGGCGGAGGCATATCGCCGCGAGCTTTCCGGCCTGCCGGTGGAGATGCAGGGCGAACATGGCGACGCCACGCATTCCCATTGGATGATTTCGATTCTTGTGGAAAGCGCCGGGGAGCGCGAGCCCTTGCGCGCCCATCTTCGCGAACGCGGCATTGAGACACGTCCGTTGTTCTATCCGGCGCACACGATGCCGATGTACTCCTCCCACTATCAGCGCCATCCGGTCGCGGAGAATCTCGCCTGGCGGGGCATCAACCTGCCCAGCTGGCCGGGGCTCGCGCCGACGCAGGTTTCGGAGATACGCGCGGCCGTGGCTGATTATTACAAACGGAGATGACTGCGGGGAGACCATGGAGCTGACGGGCAGGAACATCATCGTTTGCGGCTACCACTGGGCGGGGTGCAAGGCGGTGGAAATGCTCCGCTCGGCCGGCGCAAACCTGCATGTGCACACGCATGAAGCCGGCGAAGGCACACCGGGCGTGGTTGATTATTGCCGAGCGACGGGTGTGCCGTGCACCATTGACCGAATCACGGCCAACGCGCTGCCGTTCAAACCCGATCTCATTGTCTCGGCGTATTACCGCCATTTGATCAAACCCGATGTCATTGAACGGGCGGAGGGCAGGATATTCAATCTGCATCCCTCGCTGTTGCCCAAGTACCGGGGTTGCAGCAGCCTCACTTGGGCCATGGTGCGCAATGAACCGCTTGTTGGATACACGTACCACTACATTGACGCCGGGTGCGACACCGGCAACATCATCCTGCAGAAACCCGTGCCGGTCGAGCCGTTTGACACCCAGCAGACTCTTTACCTCCGGGTGATGTTTGCGGCGATGGGAGATTTGATGTCGGTTGCCGAACTGGTGCTGGGCGGGTTTCCCGGCGTGGCCCAGAGCGGGGAGGTGAGCTATTTCAAGCGGGGCGCTCCGCATGGGGGAGTGATCGACCCCGCGTGGCCGGACGCGGACATCGAGCGATTCATCCGCGCCATGACTTTTCCGCCCTACCCCTACGCCACATACGCCGGCACGCCCATCCGGACGTGGGCGGAATACCTGGCCAAACGAAAAAGCGCGAAGTGAAGATCGGCATACTTGGCCAGGACTTTGTCAGTTGGAGCGGCGGCGTTGATTTCTTGTGGCTGGTGACAGATTCCCTCCTCGCCGCGCCGCGGGCGGAGCCGGGCGAATTCACCCTCTTGATTCCGGATTCAGGGCGCCGGCTGAACTGGCGGCGGACGCGGGCCCGGGTGAAACAAATGTGGCGGCAGATTTCTTCTAAAAAAACGCCCGACCAGGCGCCGGCGCCCACCTCGGCAGGCATCGAACAAGTTTTCGCGTCGCTGCGCGACCGCATCACGATTGAACATATTGACATCGGGAAACGCGCGCTGGTCCGCAGCGTGAAGCGGCTGGGGTTGGACGTGGTGCTGCCCGCGCTGCACTCGCCTGGCGCGGATTTTCCGCGGCCGTGGGTTGGTTACGCCTATGACTTCCAGCACAAATATTTCCCGCAAAACTTCGCGCCGGAGGATTGCCGGTCGCGCGACGAGCATTTTGCCGAGATGCTTACGCAGGCGCGGGCTTTGATTGTGAACTCGCGCGCCGCGGCGGCGGACATCGCCAAATTTGTCCCGCAAGGAACCGCCCGGGTTTTCGCACTGCCGCTGGCCCCGGCGCCTGGCGCGGATTGGCTTGAGACGCGGCCGGAGGTCCTCCCCCGCTACCATCTCGCTCCTCCCTTCTTTATCATTTCCAACCAGTTTTGGGTCCACAAGGACCACGTAACGGCCTTCGAAGCCTTTCGAATCCTGGCCGGGCAAAACGCCGGGGTGACGCTGGTTTGCACGGGAAGCACGCAGGGAGCGCGGGACCCCGCGTATTTCCCGGGGCTGATGACGCGATTGAAGGAGTGGGGTTTGGAAGGCCGGGTGCGCATACTCGGACTGATCCCAAAGCGCGACCAGATTGAAATCATGAAGCACGCCTGCGCGGTGGTGCAGCCGACGTTGTTCGAGGGCGGCCCCGGGGGCGGCGCGGTTTATGACGCCCTGTCGCTCGGCGTGCCGGCGATTGTGTCCGACATCCCGGTGAACCGGGAAATTGAAGGCGAACCGATTGAATTCTTTCCCGCGGGGGATGCGGAGAAGCTCGCGCATCTGATGGAGGCGCAACTAAAGACTCCGCGCACACCGGTGTCGAACAGCGAGCTGATCAGCAAGGGAAAACGGCGCCGTTCAGCATGCGGGGCTGTGCTTTGGAGCGCGGTGGACTTTGCGGCCGGTCGCGCGTGATGTGGAATCTGCGCGGGTGCGGGCCGTCATGCCTTGGAATCTGCTTTTTCCTTTTCCACGAGCAGACGGGTAACCTGCTCAAAATCACGGAGAATCCGGGAGCCATGCTTTTTGCGGTAACGATCCGCCAGCTTCACCCTCGATTTGCGGCATGATTCCAGGAGGCGGTCGGAAATGGGCTCGCGCGAAAACAGATGCAGGTCGCTGTTGTCGCTGGCCAGGTGATAGCCGTGGTGACGGGCTATGACTTCGAGACTACGCCGGGTGTAAAAGGCCACGTGCTGGCCGTCGCCGCCGAAGTACCACCAGTCGGGGCCCTGGTCCTGGTAAAGCAGGGTGGAAATGAGCAGATGCCGGGGCGCCAGCCGGAAAAGGCGGTCAAAATCCGCGAGCGGATTTGGAAAATGTTCGGCCACCTCGAAGGCGGTGACGCAGGCCCAGGCAGGCTGCGGCTCTTGAGTATTCCATTCGAAGCCCCGGGCAAACACGTTTTGGGCGTAAGGATCAGTGTAGAAAAAATTCAAACCGTAATCACGGCACAACCGCACAAACAACCCGGTGCCGGCGCCCCAGTCGAGGCAGGATTCGTCCGGGCCAATCCCGAGGCGATGCGCGAGCGCCACCGTGGTTTGGGCGGTCCACACGCTGCGGTCGGCCATCCCCACATCGCGCTGGAAATCCGCGTTCCGGTAGGTTTCCTCAAGCCAGTATGGCGGCTCGGTTTGGACATGGCCGCAAGCCGGGCACTTAAAATAGTTTATCTCCAGTTTCCCGGAGATGGATTTGGAAAAAAAGGGCGCGGCTGGCTGGCCGCAAACCCGGCAGGGGGCCTCGCGGGAGCGCTGCGATCCTCCGGACGTGCCCGACTGGCCGTTGATGCTCATTTCGTGAGTTCCAGGCAACAAACCGCTCGCGCGGCGGCGGCGAAGTCCGGGTCGTAGCCTTTGGCGTGGTGGATGTCGTAAACGGTGGCCTCGGCGGATTCCGCGGCGCTGGAGTTTCGCCAGCCTTCGGGGTGGTAATGAAAATAGTCCGTCTTTTGTCCGGCGGGCTGGAAGGCGGCGATCATGCTCTCGATCATGGGCTGGTTGAACACCTGATACCAGCCGAGGTTCTTCGCCTTGCCAAATGGGACGCTGGCGTAGAGCGCGCCCCCCGGCTTGAGCACCCGGTGCAATTCGCGCACGGCCAGCAGATGGTCCCCGGTCCGCAGTTCCCCGCCGGTGCCGCCGGTGTAGAGCAGCGAGTTGTCCATGCCGACATGCTCGAGCGTGGAGAGTGAAACGATCCAGTCAAACCAACCGTCGCGGTAAGGCAGGCGGCGCAAATCCCCGAACAAATAGGAGACGCCTTTTTGCCAGAAGCAGTCGGGTTCAGGTGCCAGCGTGCAGATGTGGAGGCTCTTGCTTTTTATCGACGGATGGTCGAGCAAAATCTCGAAGTTCAGGATGGAACCCGCGTCCAGCAGAATACCAGGGCCGGGCGGCAGGCGCGAAAAAAGCCAGGGATATTCAACGATGCGTTCGTCCAGACGAAAGCCGTGGCCGGGCGGCAATTTGTCCACGGAAAAATCAGGGACGTGAAGCACCCGTTCAATCTCATGCAGCTTGTATTCATCGTAGCCCTTCGACCAGGGCTTCATTCCGGCACGCTGGAAGCGGCGGCGTTTCGAGGCCTTGCGAAAGCGCCTTATAAATGAGGTCTTTTCCACGTGATTACGCGGCGGACAAGCCCCGGCGGCGGGCGTTTGGCAGTCCAACGCAGAGCTCCAAATCAGCCGGCCGGGTGACGATGTTTGTCATGGATTGCCAAGATCTTTTACCGAACCCTGCATCAGCGCCCGACGCTTGAGGTCGTTCAGCCGCCGCGCACTCCGCTTGCGCCCCAGGCGGTTTTGCCAGGCGCGCGGATTCACGACCCAAGGAACGGGACCGCGGCGATTCTGGTCGAAAGCGAGCTTGGCATCAAGATTCGATGTGAGCGCGCCCAGCAGGGCGTCCCAAACAGCCCCAGGCAAATCCCGCTCGCTGAGGACGCCACCGCGTGACCACGATTCCATGGCCGCTTGCAGCACCACATCCGCGCGGCGGGCCTCCTGCCAGGAACGCTTTTCGTCGGCAGACGCATTCGTCGGATGAATGAGAAAGGTTGAGAGTTTCTCCGGCAGGACGCCCCACACAACTTCCGGGGCGTGCAACAGCCCCCAGGCGCCGTCGCCGGCGGTGCCGAAGTCGGACGGGAAGGGCAGCCGCCGCAAGGTTTCGGTCCGATAAATATTGCTCGCGGAACTACCCAGCAATGCGGCGGTCGCATGGACCACCGCAAAAATGACGGCCTCAAGTTTCGACAACCGGCGCGGCGCGGTGATTTGCAGGGTGGCAATGATATCATCGATGGGCCATTGAATGTCTGCGGCAGGCCGGCCGTCACGTCCCACGAACCGCGGCTTGCTGATGACGACATCCGCGTCCAGGGATTCCGCGGCAGCGACCAGCTTTTCCAAGCCGGCCCGCGTGATGGTGTCGCCGGTGGTGGCAAGATAGAAAAAAGGCTGCGTGACGTTGGCGATGCCAAGATTCCAGGACTGGTACAAACCGGGCGGATGGGTGAGGTAACGGACGCGCGGATGCGCCAGCGAAGATTTGAGGAAATCCACGGAACCGTCCGTGGAAAAGCTGTCCACGATGATGATTTCATGCGCCAGGTCCTGCCACGCGCGCATGCCTTCGAGATGCCCGGGCAGGTAGGGCATGGAGTTTTTGGTGGGGATGATGACTCCGAGCGGGAGCATGTGATGCCGTTTTCCGGCATTCTAAGGGCGGGAAACAATACGGCAAACCAAAATGCTCGGCCGCCGGGGTGGACGAGGGACGGCAGATGCGGCGGTTAATCGGCCGGCATCGAGACCGGAAAGTCTTGCAGCACCGGTTGGGGCCCGGGTTCCGGCCGCGGCCTCGCCCGAACTTCGCGGGACACCGGTTCCTCCACCGCGTAGCCGTTTCGGCGCAACGTGTCCGCCGCGTCAGTCATGAAGGCGCGCAAAACGTCGGGCGGCATTTCATCCTTGTAACTGCCCACGACGCCGCGCCGGAAGAAGAATTTGTCGGCGGGCCAGATTTCCGGCCGGCCCAGGCCGATGCGGGCCTCTTTTGCGCGGAGATTGCGGAACTGGGCGGCGTCGGCCACGGCTTCCAACTGGCTGCGGTCGCGTTCAAGCTGGATGAACCGGCAGAAACGCTCGAGCTGTTCGACCGGCTGCATCACGAGATCCTCGTACTTGATCACGATCATCTCCGCGGCGTGAGGATTTTGGAGCCAGGCTCCGACATGTTGATGCCATTTGCAGGGAATCCCCGAACCAGCGTTGGTGACGAGTTCGAGAAAATCGAGCTGCCGGCGCTGGATGGATTCAAGGTAGTGCCGGTAAGAAACCATGGCGTCGCGGCCATCGCGCAAAAGATACACCACGCGGCGGTAATCCGGGCGCGGGAGATGGTGCGACTTGAAAAACATCGGCGTGGAATAGCGGCGGTAAAAGACGTCGTAATGCACGTCCGGCACCAAATCATTGGCGAGGAGGGGCGGACTCGTCCGGGCGTCCACCCCATGGACGAGGCCGCTGACGAGATGTTGGAACCAGGTGTTTCCCGATTTGGGATAACCGACGATGAACACGTCCTCGGGGAGAAACCGGTTCATGGGAGAATAGCCCTTGGGGACGTAGTCGCGCTTCAATCCCAGCAATCTGCGGAATGAAAGACGCTCATTACCAAAACGCAATTTCATGCGGAACGGATCTTTCTTTAATAAGGCCGCGCCACGACCCATTCGGGCGCGAATTCCACAAACAAAGTTCCACGCGAGCTGCGATGGCGCAAGTTCTTTTATCCTAAAAAAATATTCATCACCGGCGGGCGCCCGATTCGGACGGCACGATTGAAATTGCGCGCGCAATGGGGGCGTGTTATCACTGGGCCGTGCCGCCGGCAGTTCCAGCCTACTACACTTCCTTGGCGCCGTTCCGCGGGCTTTTTGAGGCCGGCAAACCGTGCCTGACGTATCACAAGCTGGGTCCGCGCCCGCGCGGCGTCCGGCTCAAGGGACTGTACGTGGGCGCGCGCCTCTTCGAGCGGCAATTGGCGGAGTTGCGAAAAGCCGGATTTACGGCGGCGGGTCCGGGGTCATTGACGGGCAGCGCGGGCAATCCCGGCAAACACATTGCGCTGACTTTCGATGACGGATACGCGAACGTTTTGCGGCACGGGCTGGAGCCGCTGGCCCGGCATGGATTCCACGCGATCAATTATCTGGTCGCGGACCGGCTGGGCGGTTTCAACCAATGGGACGAGCCGGACGGCGAGGCGCAGGAAGCCTTGATGGACGTGGCGCAGGTGAAGGAGTGGCTGGCGGCGGGCCACGAGATTGGTTCGCACACCCTGACGCATCCGCATTTAACGCGCATCAGCGCGGCGCGCGCACGCGAGGAGATTTTTGCGAGCCGGAAGAAGCTGGAAGACATTTTTGGCGCACCGATCCGGCATTTTTGCCATCCGTACGGCGATTGGAACGCGGCGGTGCGCGACCTGGTCATCGAGGCGGGATATGAAACGGCGTGCACGACGGAGTTTGGAGTGAACGGCGCGGGAACGTCGCCGTTTGAACTGAGGCGCATCATGGCGCGGCATCAATCCATCAGCCTCAAGGCGTTGAAGGCGCGGTTTGCCGGGGCGGGCGGTTGAGGCGCGCGGTTTTTTTTCATCGCACGGGGACGCGGAGCGGGTTATGCAATAGGCCGGTGCAGCCATCGGACTTGAAAGATTTCCTCGACCGTACGCGCGACGCGGCCAAAATCGTCGTGGTGGACCTGGGCTTTCTGGGAGACACGATTCACCTCGTTCCGGCGCTATGGGAAATCAAGGACCATTACCCGAAGGCGGAATTGCACGTGGTGACTTCGCCGGTGGGTTGCGAGGCGCTGGCGATGGCGCCGTGCGTGGACCGGGCGCGGCCTTTTCCGCTCGGCCCGCCGAGCCCGAAATGGTGGGAGCATTGGGGGCTGCTGCGGAAATTGAGACGGGAGCGGTTTGACGCGGCGTTCAATTTCAGCGGAGCGGACCGGTCGGTGCTGGTGACGGCGATTTTGGGCGCGAAACAAAACGTGGTTTACCAGGGAGCGCGAACACATTTTTGGCAGCGGTGGCTCATTAAGAACTGGATTCCGAGGCAGGAGTTCGCGGGGCCGGTTTATGAAGCGCGCCGTCAGATGCTGGCCCAGTGCGGGTTCGATTTGAAACCGGCGCGGTTCGACCTGCAACCGCCGTCGGCGGACCGGGCGTGGGCGCGGGAAACCATCCCCGCCGGTCCAGTTCATTTGTCGTTGAGCGCAAGTTTCGCGCTGAAGGAATGGCCGTTGAAGAACAGCGTGGCCCTGGCGCGGCGGTTGTTTGCGCAATTCCCGGAGCGGAACCTGGTGGCGAGCGCCGCACCGAATCCGCGCGAGCAGGCGCGGTTGGAACAATTCCGGCGCGAAGTCGCGGACGGGCGGCTGCTGGCGCTGAAGGAGAGTTTGAGCGTCACGCGGCTGGCGGCGATGCTGGAACGTTGCGCCGCGCACATGGGGCCGGATTCGGGCGTGTTGCACCTGGCGGCGGCATTGAAGGTGCCGACGGTGGCGATTTTCCGGCGGTACGCGGACATGGCGCATTGGCTGCCGCAGGGGCCGGGCCACGCGCACCTGGATGCGCCCTGTCCTTGCATGGAATCAAAAAATGCGCCCTGCGCGGCGAAAGGCGAGGCGGCTTGCCTGGGCGGAATTTCCGCGGAGTCGGTGGGGCAGGAACTGGGCCGCGTCATGGCCGAACGCACCGCCGCCGGCGGTCAAACGCAGAATAAATCCTAGCCAGTGGGCGTCGTTGTAATGCAGATTGTGATGAGAGCATGATTTCCTTTTTGTTCAAAATCTGGGGTCTCGCCAGCCCCTATCGCTGGCGGCTCTGGCTGGGAGTGCTGACCGGCATCATCGCCGGCGTGCTGGAACCGCTGTTCATCGTCAGTGTCGCTTTTGTTTACGGGATCATTTTTCCCCATGCCGGACAGGAGTTGAACCAGAACATGTCGCAGGTGCCCGCGTTTTTGCGCGGCTGGATCACCGCGGTGGAAGACACCGTCGCCAATGGCGTGCAGGGTCATCCGTGGGCGATTGTTCTGCTGGTGGCGGTCATTCCGGGGGTCGTTTTTTTGCGGGGATTGTTTTCCTATCTGAACGTTTATTTGCTGCAATGGGTGGCGATCCGGACCGTCACGGATTTGCGCACGCGGCTGTTTGAGCATCTGATGGGCCTGTCGGCGGGGTTCTTCTCGGGAACGAACACCGGCGAACTGATTTCGCGCATCATGAACGATGCGAACACGCTCACAAACATCATCAGCAATTCGACTGCGGTGATCGTGAAGGACCCGGTGACGCTGGTCAGCACGATGATAATTTTGCTGGCAAACCCGGACCAGCGGAAACTGACGCTGCTCTCGCTGGTGGTGCTGCCGCTTTGCATCATCCCGATCGCGGTGTTCGGCCGCAAGGTGCGGCGGTCGGCGGGCACCATGCAGACCCATTTTGCGGAGCTGACCAGCGTGATGTCGGAGTCCTTCACCGGCAGCCGCGTCATCAAGGCGTACAGCCTGGAGCCGACGGTGGTGGAACAGTTTCGCGGCACCAGCAAGAAGATGATCGGCCACTACATGCGCATCGTGCGGTCGATGGAAATTCCCGGGCCGCTGATGGAAATCTTCGGCGCGGTGGGCGTGGCGCTGGTCATTTTGTATGTGGCCTTGAAAACCAAGGGCGCCGCGGATCCGAAGCAGTTCATCGTGTTCATCGGGCTGATTTTCACGATGTACCGGCCGATCAAGAACCTGGCGCGTTTGCAAAACACGATTGTTCAGGCCCGGGCCGCCAGCACGCGGGTGTTCGAGCTGCTCGCCACGCAAAACAGCATCCACGAGCCGGCGCAGCCCAAACCGCTCAAGGCGGCCGGGGCGGAAATAAAGTTTGACGGCATCTCATTCAATTACGAAACGAAGGAGGTGCTGCGGGACATCCAGTTGACGGTCAAGCCCGGCCAGCTGGTCGCGCTGGTGGGGCCGAGCGGATCCGGCAAGACGACGCTGACGAACCTGCTGCTGCGCTTCTATGACCCGTTGAAGGGCAGCGTGCGCATCGGCGGGACCGACCTCCGGGACATTGCGACCTCGGACCTTCGCCGGCAGATGGCGGTGGTAACGCAGGAGACGGTGTTGTTCAACGAAACCATCCGGCGGAACATCGAACTGGGCCGGCCGGGCGCGACGAACAAGGAAATTGAGGCCGCGGCGCGGCACGCCCATGCGCACGATTTCATCATGGAGAAACCGCAGGGCTACGACACGATGATTGGCGAAAAAGGGGTCATGCTTTCAGGCGGCCAGCGCCAGCGCATCGCCATCGCGCGCGCGATTGTGCGGGACGCGCCGATTTTGATTCTCGACGAGGCGACCAACGCGCTGGACTCGGAGTCGGAGCACATTGTGCAGGTCGCGCTGGAGGAATTGATGAAGGGCCGGACAACGGTGTGCGTGGCGCACCGCCTTTCCACGGTTCAGAATGCGGATGTCATCGTGGTGATGGACCAGGGCCGGATCGTGGAGACGGGGCGGCATGAGGAATTGCTGGCGCGGAACGGGCTGTATCGAAAGCTGTATGAACTTCAATCGCAGGAATAAATCAAAATGAAGGCGCTGGTCACAGGCGGGGCGGGATTCATCGGGTCGCACCTGGCGGAAGCGCTGTGCCGGCGCGGCGCGCAGGTCGTGGCATTGGACGATCTCTCGCTGGGAAACGTGAAGAATCTGGACTGGAAGCGCAACGGCGACGCGCTGGAGTTTGTGGAGGGCAATGTCGCGGATGAAAAGCTGGTGCGGCGGTTGATGGCGGGCTGCGACTGGGTTTTTCACGAGGCGGCGATGCCGTCGGTGCCGCGTTCGGTGGCCGAGCCGGTGAAGAGCAACGTGCAAAACCTGGATGCCGCGCTGCAAATGCTGGTGCTGGCCCGCGACGCCGGGGTGAAACGTTTCCTGTTCGCGTCGTCGTCCGCGATTTACGGCGACACGGAAGTCGCGGCCAAGCACGAGCAGTTGCCGCCGAATCCGCTGTCGCCATACGCGCTGCAAAAATATGCGGCGGAAAAATACGGGCAGTTGTTCCACAAGCTCTATGGATTGCCGGCGGTCAGCCTGAGATATTTCAACGTGTTCGGCCCGCGGCAGGCGTTTGACTCGCCTTATTCGGGGGTGATTGCGAAATTTTGCACGGGGATGCTGGCGGGCAGGGCGCCGCTGATTTTTGGCGACGGTGGGCAATCGCGGGACTTCACCTACATCGAAAATGTGGTGCGCGCGAACCTGCTGGCGGCGGAAGCGCCGTCGGCGAAAGTGGCGGGGCGGGTGTTCAACATCGCAGGCGGGCAGAGCATTTCGCTGCTGCAACTGGTGGCGGAATTGAACCGGCTGACGGGGCAAGCGCTGAAACCGGTGTTTGAGCCGCCGCGCGCCGGGGACGTGCGGAGTTCGCTGGCGGACGTGACCGCCGCGCGGGAGGCGCTGGGCTATCAATCGGTGGTGTCGTGGGAGGACGGGTTGCAGAAGACGCTGGAGTTTTACAAGACAGGGCGATCATAATTTAAGCGCACACCGGATAATGACTAAACTCGGACCTCAGATTCAATATCGATTGCATTCGTTGGTCGCGGCCGCTCCCGAAGAAGATGGGATTTTATCTAGATCTCAGTTGCTCTGGTATCGGTTGTAAACAAATCTCCTTGATGATCTCGCACTCTCGATCCCCCCAATTTTCGTCGCCTGGAATCGGAGGGATCGCCATCCAAGCCTCGCAGTCTGAAAGATCCGGTTTGGGGCTCTTAGGCAGGATGTCTGTCTCACAACGTCCCTTCACGAGCGAGACAATCTTCTCAAACAAGTCCGTCCTTTCAAATCCTGAAGCACATAAGGAGGCAAGCTCGAAGCAAGCACTCAGCGCTTTCGACGCATGATCCTGCGATGGCGCGATTCCCTTGTGGGCAAACTCATTTCGAGCTTTCCTTGCATCATCAAGCATCTCGTAGGTGTTCAGAGGGAGCAGATTCTTTTGAAATAGGACTTCAAGCTTCGACGAGACAGGCCAAGACCTGTGGTCATCAAGAAATGCGCGCCGCCGTTTTGAAACGTCTTTTGATGCATGTACAACATATCTTTCCCATGCCAATTCAATAATGCGTTCGGTCGTCGTCCACATGTGGATCAGCGATTCAGCCCATTGATTCTTGACGTAGAAAGTTGTACCATAGAGAACTTGCTCTCGCGGTATCTCCCCGAGTTTCCCAAGCAATTCTCGGCCGAAACGCAATGACTTATGAAGTTCCTCAACGGTGATAGTCGCCGGGTTCAGAAGCCTCATCGTATCCAGCGGCCCAATGCACTTCGTCCTGGCAGCCAGGTGGAATGATAGCGACGGCCCGCGCTGACTACCGTAAATTCTCGCGTATCCGGTGTGAGTCAAACTCCCATAGGCGATGTCCTCTGGCGTCACGGCTTCACAATAAACGCCCCCAATGAGAATCTCTGTAAGAGTGGCGTTGAATTGGGCGAGGGCGAGATCTTTATCTTTAAACTTCTGCAGCGCCGGGAGAACAAGCGTCCCATCAAAGCACATTGCAAGCGTGTAAGGTCCCATACCCACATCGAACCAAGTCGATATTCGATGCATCTTTACATAATCGTACTCTCGTCTGACGACTTGGTCGAATGTTGGCGCCCACACGTCCTGTTTGTTCAGCAACACGAAGCGAAGCGGTGCAAAGTTTCCTGTTATTATTGGGACTTTTTCATTCATTGTCTGGCGATTGCCGAAACCAGTAGTTCCCGCGGCTTCATTCATCCGTACTATCTTGCGGAATCTGTTTGCTTTGACAAGTATTGTGTGAAGCGGCTCGGGCTGGTCGGGATGCCTCATTCGCATCGTTTCTTCGCATTTGCAAGACCACATGAGGAATTAATTAATTGCGAGAAAGTGCTTTATCTGAAGCCTTTGTCTGGCATAAAGATGCCGGCGGGAACGGGATTTGGATTTGTTTGATTATGAAAATGCAAATTCTCGGGGACAGATTGTGCATCTCGGACGTGCGGGAACTGGGGACGGCGAACGCCGACAGTTTCCGTGAGCAGGCCCGCGCCGCGCTGACCCCGGCGCAAAAGGACATCGACGTGGACCTTTCGCAAACGCTGTTTGTGGACAGTTGCGGCTTGGGCGCGCTGATTTCCCTGCACAAAACCGCGTGCAGCCGCCAGGGCGCGCTGCGCCTGCTGCATCCCGCGCCGCCGGTGCTGCAGATTCTCGAATTGACGCGGATGCACCGGCTTTTTGAGATTGTGAAATCCTGATTGCATGCCCGGCTCCTCACCCGCCTTTGCCCGTCCGGTCACCTTGAGGCGAACGCTGGCGTGTGACCTGGCCGGCGTGCGGCCCGCCGTCCAAATCGTGCGCGCGTTCCTGGCCGAGCAGGGCTGGGGCGAGGGAGATTTGATGTCGTTCGATCTCGCGCTGGCGGAGGCGTGCAACAATGCGATCGAGTACGCGGTGGGCGCGGGGCGCGACCAGCCGATCATGGTGGAGGCGGTCTCGGACGCGATGCAGGTGGAGTTCCGCATCCACGATCACACGCCGGGGTTCGACTGGCCGGAGACGCTCAAGCTGCCTTCGCCGGAAAGCGAAAGCGGCCGCGGCCTGTGGCTGATTGCGTCGCTGATGAATTACGCCGGATATTTCCGCGGCCGGGGCGGGAACATCCTGGTGCTGCGCAAATCCCGGCCGTCCGTGGCCCCGCCGGTCAAGCCGCGCCCGGAGCCGGAGCGCGCGGGCAACGCGGCGGAGAAGGACGCGATCATCAACGACATGGTGGAGGAATTGAGTTCCTGCTACGAAAGTTTGTCGGCCATTTTCCGCTACAGCGGCGAGCTGGGGCAGACGGGCAGTTTGCAGGAATTCGCGCGCCGGTTGCTGGGCGATTTGCTGCGGATTCTCCAGGCGGACTGGTTTGTGCTGCGGCTGGTGCCAAAGGACAAGCTGGAGCTGGCGGTGTTCGCGGCGTCGGAACCGGCGCTCGAACTGGGGCCGCTCACACCGGCCGCGCTCGCGGGGGAAGGGCGGCAGCCGCTGGAGCTTGAGGCGGCGCTCACGCGGCAGACGGTGTGGTTCGACGCCGAAAAACCGCCCGCGCCGGATGATCCGCTGGCCAAGCCCGGCAAGGGCTCGGCGGGAATGGCGCACCCGATTTTGCTGGGCGGGCGGCTGATTGGAACGCTGACGCTGGGACGGCGGCGGACGGCGGGCGCGGTCCCGGCGCGCACGGGCGCGACCTTTACGGCGGCGCAGACCAATGTGGTCAACACGTTCGCCGATTTTCTGGCGATCCAGATTGCCAACGCGCGTTTCCAGGAGGAGCAGTTGAATCAACGGCTGGTGGCGCATGAACTGGAGATTGCGCGGAACATCCAGCGCTCGCTGCTGCCGGCGACGCTGCCGCAGGTCGCGGGTTTCAGCCTGGCGGCGTTTTGCCGGAGCGCGCGCGAGGTGGGCGGAGATTTTTATGACACGCTCAAGCTTGGCGAGGACGCGCTGCTGCTGGTAATCGCGGACGTGATGGGCAAGGGCATTCCGGCGGCGATGTTCGCGGCGATTTTGCGGTCGCTGCTGCGGGCGTCGCCGGAACTGACGCGGCAACCGTCGGCGCTGCTGACGCGGGTGAACCGGCTGATGTGCCGGGAGCTGTCGGACGTGGACATGTTCATCACGGCGCAGGTGGCGCTGGTGGACGGCGCGGCGCGGAAAATCACCACGGCGAGCGCGGGGCATTGTCCGCTGGCGCTGGCCGCGGCGCGCACGGTCCGGGGAATTTCGCCGGAGGGCATGCCGCTGGGCATCAAGCCGGACACAATTTTCGAGGATGAAACGGCGGACTTGCCGGAGAATTGCCGGGTGTTGCTTTACAGCGACGGGTTGACGGAAACGCTTGACCGGGGCGGGAAGCCCTTTGGACAGGCGCGATTGTTCAACTGGCTGCTGCAAACGGCGGCGGGCTGGCAGACGGCGGAGAAGCTCAAGGACGAGTTGGTGGCCGAACTGGACGCGCATCATGCCGGTGCGGCGTTGAGGGATGACCAGACTTTTTTAATTCTATGCGGGTGAACGAACAGGCATGTGGGAAACCCAACCGGAAGATTGGGCGCCTACTCTCCCCGGCCCTCCCCTCCGCTTCGCGGAAGGGAGGGAGAAAAGGAAGCCGGCTGCGGGGCGATTATATGCTGGCAGTCTCGCCGACGCTGGAGGGACTGTTTGGCATCGGGTCACCGGCTTTCTGCCGAAAGCCGCTACGAATTGCATGAGCGGACTCGCGTCAAAAACAATCCTGGTGGTGGACGATGAAACGTTCATGCACGTGTTCATGCAGCATCACCTGGCGCGCGCGGGCTACCAGGTGCTGGCGGCGCGCAACGGGCGCGAGGGATTGGAAAAGGCCGCGAACGAGAAACCGGACCTGATCGTGATGGACGTGATGATGGCGGAAATGGACGGCTTGAGCGCGCTGCGTCAGCTCAAACAGACGGAGACGACGCGGGGCATCCCGGTCATCATGATTACGACGAGCGCGCAGGCGCTCACGCGGCAGGAATCCGAGGCCTCGGGCGCGGCGCTGTTCATGACGAAGCCGTTCAGCCCGACGCAACTGTTGCTGGAGATAAAGCGGTTGCTGGGGGAGTGAGCACATGAGAATTTGACAGGGTGAAGATTTGGTGTATGGTGTTGGGCGTCGGTGATTGGGAAGGTTGAGCGCGGGGCGGGAAAGAGGAGGCAGGACAGCCATGAAGACATATTGGATTTTGGTTTTGCGATTTTTGATCGTCGGGCAATGGCCGGGGCCGGCTGGCGTCACGGGTGAAGACAGGGATGGTTTTGACGCGAATTCCACAGATTTGCCCGAATGGGAAGGGCGGAGACCAAGGCTGACAGCCACGGATGGCGCTGATTATCGCGGGTGGGAGAATTGTGTCTCGCCGAGGCCGCCAAGCGCGGACCCGGCGGTCACAGCCCGCCGCTACAGGGCGCGAAGGCGGAAAGGCCAAGTCAGCGGCGCTTTTCCGAGCGCCGCCAAGGGCGAAGTGTCCCGGTTGACCCGCATTGTCCCGCCTGGTCCCGCGTTGTCCCGCATGCGATTTTTTTTGGGAATACGCGGGACGGGCAGGGTGTTTGCACACGGCCACCAAGCCTGCACCCAACATCGAAGGCCCGGACAAGGGCGGACAGAGGGCAAATCCGGGGCGCAAGGTATTCGCGAAGCGTCCTGGAGTGCGCCCCGCTCACGGGGCGCTTTCAAAACGCCGGCGCGGCTTCCAAAGCGCGGAATGGTTCTCACATTTTGCGTGCGTTCCGTCGGGCATCTCCCTATCTTCGCCCGCGCATCATGGCTGACATAAAACCTTTTGCGGCGTTGCGGCCGAAACCGGAACTGGCCGCGCAAATCTGCGAGCTGCCCTACGACGTGATGTCGTCGGCGGAGGCGCGCGAGCTGGCGTCGGGCAATCCGCTGAGCTTCCTGCACGTGAGCAAGCCGGAGATTGACCTGCCGGCGGGCACGGACCTTTACGCGCCGGAGGTGTACGCGAAGGGCCGCGAGAATCTCCAAAAGCTCATCGCGGCCGGCGCGCTGCGGCAGGACGCGCAACCGTGTTTTTACATTTACCGCCAGGTCATGGGGAAACACAGCCAGACGGGGCTGGTGGCGGCGGCGAGTTGCGAGGATTATTTGCGCGACATCATCAAGAAGCACGAATTGACGCGCCCGGACAAGGAAGACGACCGCGTGCGGCACATCGAGGCGCTGAATTCGCAGACGGGGCCGGTGTTCCTGACGTACCGGGCGAACGCGGCGCTCGATGAACTGGTGAACAAGAAAATGACGGAAGCGCCGGACATAGATTTCACCGCGAAGGACGGCGTGCGCCACACGTCGTGGATGATTGGCGATGCGAAGACGGTGCAATTCATTCAAGGCGAATTTGCGCGCATACCGTTCCTCTATATTTGCGACGGGCATCATCGCAGCGCGGCGGCGGCGCGGGTTTATCAGGCGAGAAAGGGAAACCCTCCCCCGGCGGACGGGCGAGGGACCAACGAGAGCGCGACTTTTCTGGCGGTGATTTTTCCGCACAATCAGATGCAGATTCTGCCGTACAACCGGGTGTTGAAGGACCTGAACGGATTGACGGCGGCAAAGCTGCTGGAGAAACTGGACGGGGTTTTCATCATCAAAAGCCATGGGGGCGGCGCGGTGACGCCGGCGCGCAAGCATGAGCTGGGGCTTTATCTGGCAGGCAACTGGCACACGCTGAATTTCCGGCCGCAGTTCGCGGCGACGAAGGACCCGATTGAAAAGCTGGACGTGACGCTGTTGCAGAAATTTGTGCTGGCGCCGCTGTTCGGCATTGACGATCCGCGCACGAGCAAGCGGATTAATTTTGTGGGCGGCATCCGCGGCGCGGCCGAGCTGGAGAAGCTGGTGGACGCCGGCGAATATGCGTGCGCGTTTTCGATGTTCCCGACGGGCATCGAGGATTTGATGGAGATTGCGGACGCGGGAGGCATCATGCCGCCGAAGAGCACGTGGTTCGAGCCGAAGCTGCGTGACGCGATGTTCTGCCACATGCTTTGAAGGGGAGGAAGAGCGACACTTTCGGAAATCCAGGGCCGCGTTAAATCGCGAATAGTGAATGGTTACAATGAGACTGGCGCAGACTCACTTGCTTGAGCCAATCAATTCCGAACATCGCAAGCCGGATGCTCCGCACACATTATTTCATCGTCAGCTTCAGGGCAAAGACGTCCTTGCAGGGTTTGGTCGCGGGGAGGGTCACGCTGAGGCCGTTGGTGCCACGGGTCCACGCGATTTTTTCGGTCGAGCCGAGCAGAGTGACGTCGCCGATCTCCTGGTCCAGGAGCGGGGGATTGTCGGCATTGCCGGAATCGAGGCAACGGATGAGCAGCGTGCCGCTTTCCGGCCAGCCGAGAAAATAGGCGTAGAGCGAGCCGCGCCGGGTGGTGAAACGGATGTCCTGCGCGGTGTAGGTGGTGCGGCCCTCGTTGAACATGCCGCCGCTGCTGCGGGCCGGGCCTTCGCCATAAATCTTCCACGGGCGCGATCCAAAAATCCCCTCACCGTTGACTTTCATCCAGTCCGCCATGCCGTGCAGGAAGGCCATTTCATCGTCGTCGATGGTGCCGTCGCCGCGGACGGGTATGCTGAGGAGGAGGTTGCCGTTTTTGCTGACGATGTTGACCAGCATGCCGACGACCTGGCCGACGGTTTTGTAACGGTGCTGTTCGAAGATGTGCCGGTTGTAATGCCAGTCGCCGATGCAGGTGTCCGTCTGCCAGGGCGCGGGCTGGATGATGCCGCTGGCGCCGCGCTCATAATCCTCGACCACGGCGGGGCGGCGCTTGGGGTCGAGTCCCTTCACGTCGAGCACGCCTTCGAGGCTGCCGTTGTGCCAGGCGCGATTGGCGTTGTAGTAGTGGGCGGCAATGTCCAAACCCGTCTGGCCGAGCGGGAGTCCGGTGTCATCGAAATAAACGAGATCGGGGTGATACTTGTCCATGAGATCCTGGCAGCGGAGGAACCAGTTCTCGGCAAAGGCGGGATTGTTCGTGGGGCCGGTTTCATACCAATGTCCGTCATGCTGGTCGTGCCAGGTGTGCATCGCGCGGACGTTGGTGAAGCCGTCGGGGATGACCAGGCTTGGGCCGACATAAAGGTCCTGGGGATCGAGGCCGTCCCACCATTTGCCCTTGCCGTCGGCCTTGGTGAGGGTGAAGGCATCATAACGAACGCCCGCCAGCGGCCCGACGGCGTCATAACCATACGCGACTTGAAACCAGTGCCAGGCGTGGGAGGAATGATTGCTGACGCCGAAGCGCAGGCCGTGTTCGCGGGCGACCTTCGCCCAGATGCCGACGATGTCCTTGTGCGGGCCGACGTTGACGGAATTCCAGGCGTGGTACTTGGAGTCGTAGTTGTCAAAGTTGTCGTGGTGATTCGCGAGGGAGACGAAGTATTTTGCGCCGGCGGCCGCGTAAAGGTCCATCAACTTTTCGGGGTCCCAATTTTCCGCGTGCCAAAGGTTGTCAATTTCCATGAAGCCGAACTTGGAAGGATGGCCGTAATGGGCAACGTTGTAATCGTATTGGGGCGTGCCCTGGATGTACATGTTGCGCGCGTACCAATCGCCCTCCTCGGGAACGCACTGCGCGCTCCAGTGCGCCCAGATGCCGAACTTCGCGTCGCGGAACCATTGGGGACATTGATAGCCCTGCTCGAGCGATTCCCACGTCGGCTGGAAGGGCCCGGGCGCGATGAAGTGCGGCGGAAAATTGGTCTGGGCGGCGGCGGGCCGGACGGCGGCGAGGAGCAGACCGGCGGCAAGCGCGAAAAATCCGCGGCTGAATTTTCTTGTCATAGCGATGTCCCGTTATGGCAGGCCGGTGAAAGGGCGTCCAGATATTATTGGGTTGAAAGAGCCGCCGGCAAGGGAGCGCGGCGAAATTGCGGCGGGCTTCGTCCGTTGAGAATTGCGCGACGCCGACGGCTCTCCGCAAATCTACGGTCTGGCGCGCGCCAACAGTACGGATTCCTTTCAAAGGCGCGGAGTGTTACCTTGAATTGTCCGGATATAATCATGCTCACGCTGAATATGTTGAGCGCGCCCCTGGGGTGCTGCCTGATGCGAAAGGGGCCGCGAGTTTTTGGTCTGCTTGGCAAGGCGACGCCCACGGGAATCGCCGCCTTCGGGGCGGACGACGTGTCGCGCAGTTGGGCCGTGACCGCCGAACATGGCTGCGTGCGGCTCGAGCGCATGTCGGGCAACGAAGAAGTCACGGGCCTCGAACTTCTCCTGCCCACCGCCATGTCTTACGACTACGGCATCGCCGGCGCGGCGCATTCCCCGGCCCTGACGCGGGCGGTGTTCGGCCTGATGCCGTCCGAGCTGGAGGACACGGTCAACGTCCTGCGGCGCGGAAATTTTCCGGTCCTGAGCTTTTCCCGCGTCATCACGAAATGCAGCCTCAGCTCGGCCATCATCCCCGGTTGCTGGCCGCACGTGGTCGTTTCCGACCAGGCCCTTTATGGAAACGTGCTGAGCGTCGAAAGCTTTGTCCGCCTGCTGGTCGCTTCCCTCCCGCACGGCCATCTGGCCACCCGTTATCCCGCGTTGCAGCCCATGTTGAAACAGATGATGACCCTCATGATAGCGCAACGGCGCGGGCTGCCTTACTCCAGCGAAATATTGAATCTCGCCCCCGCCGAGGCCATGGCCATGAAATAGTTCCCGTCGTTCCCGAGCAGGCTGGACCCTGGAACGGTCGCTTTTTATCCTTTTTTTATTTGACAGAAGGCATTTTATCAGTGACGCTAATTCAGTTCTCAGGCGCGTTATTCCAGTTGTTACTAACGCAGTAGTCTGGGAATAAAAATGATCGGTCGCGGATAAACCGTGATCGAATAACAGAAAGAAAGTCCTTCCGCCCGAATGGGGAAGGCGATTGTTGTGAATACTAGAAAGCCGGACTTCTTTATCGTGGGTGCGCCCAAATGCGGCACCACGGCGATGGATCATTACCTGGCGGTTCATCCCGATATTTTCATGGCCAGGAAGGAGATGCATTTCTTCGGTTCGGATCTTCGCTTCGGTCCGCATTTTTACCGCCGGGATCCAAACGCCTATCTCGCCGAATTCAATGCCGCCAACGGGCATTGCCGCGCAGGCGAAGCCTCGGTGTGGTATCTGTTCTCCGAACAGGCTGCCGCCGAGATGAAAGCCTTCAACCCGGACGCGCGCGTCATCATCATGCTCCGCAACCCCGCGGAGATGATCCATTCCCTTTATCACCAGTTCCGTTTCGACGGCAACGAACATCTTACCACCTTCGAGGAAGCCCTCGGCGCCGAGGCTGATCGCCGCGCCGGACGCCGCCTGGGCCGGCAGCATTACTTCGCGGCCGGATTGGTCTATCGCGAAATCGCGCGCTACACCCGCCAGGTCGAGCGCTATTTCCAGACCTTCGGGCGCGACCGCGTCCACGTCATCATTTATGACGATTTCGCGGGCGATACTGACGCGGTTTACCGCCGCACGCTTGAGTTTCTGGGCGTCCCGCCCGTCCCCATCAAAAATGGCGCCAAGGTCATCAACGGCAACAAGCACGTGAAAAACCCGTTGCTTCGGGCGGTCTTGAACGATCCGTCCGTGCGACGCGCCTTGCTCGCCGTCCGTCCCTGGATTCCCCAACCCGTCTTTGCCGCACTCGGCAACGTCGAGGCAAGGCTCAGGAAAATGAACACTGTTCCCGCCCCACGACAGGGCCTCGCCCCCGGTGTTCGCTGGCGTCTCGATGAGGAATTTGCGCCCGAGGTCGAGCGCTTGAGCGCGCTGCTTGGACGCGACCTCACCGGCTGGAGCCATGACGCCCGCTGGCACACGGACATGGACACTGCGGCCGGCGTTCCCGAACGGTCGCACCCGAGCGAGATGAATGCCGGGAGCGCGGTCGGCGTGGCTTGATTTTGACCGTGACTCGCACACACCAGGCGTGGAATTGAGAGCGTCAGGGTCGCCGGAAAAGGCGCGCGGTCCGGGCCTGGCCGCGATGCTGGTGCTTCTAGTCATCACGCTCTCCTTGTTTTTCCACGGTGTATTTCTGCCCGGCCACACGCTTTTTTCCAATGACGGCCCGCTGGCCCGGTTGATGTCTGAATGCCACAAACTGCCGGAACGTTTCACCGGCTGCTGGCAGGACTTGAACTCCGCCGGCTACCGCGAACCGGGCGCCATGCCGGACATCAGCTACGGGTTGCTGCTGCTGCTCAAGCCGGTCGGTTTCTCCAAATTCTACGCGCTGGCCGCGCTCACCATGCTCGGACTGGGGGCGTGGTGCTTTTTCCGGCAATCGGGACTGGCTCCGCCTGCGTGCATTTTGGGCGGCCTGGCGGCGGTGTTCAATTCCAGTTTCTTCTCCGTCGCGTGCTGGGGCATTGCGGGGCATTGCATCGCCATCGGCATGATTTTTTTCGCGCTGGCCGCGCTCGCGGACACCTCCTCGCCCCGGCGCTGGTTGCGCGTTCTCCTCGCGGGATTTGCCGTCGGCATGGCCGTGACCGAGGGTGCTGATCTTGGCGCCATCTTCAGTTTGTACGTTGCAGCGTTTATCCTCTACGGCGCCTGGTTTCGGGGCGGTTCCCGGGCCGGGAACCTGACCGCCGGCGCAGGCCGCGTGGCGCTGGTGGCCGTCTGCGCCGCCATGGTTTCCGCCCAGGCGATTTCCGAACTGGTCGCCACCAACGTCATCGATGTCACCACCCCAAAAATGGGCGCCCATACCGCGGCGGAACGATGGGATTGGGCGACCCAGTGGAGCCTTCCCAAACGGGAAACGCTGAGCGCGGTCGTCCCGGGCATTTTCGGTTACCGCACCGATACCCCCGAGGGCGGGTACTATTGGGGTAATATCGGCCGCGACCCCGCCTGGCTTCACTATGATGAAAACGGACAAGCTGGTCCCAAGCCGGCCGGCTTCCCGCGCTATACGGGCGGCGGCTTTTATGCCGGAGTGACCGCTGTGCTCATCGCGCTCTGGGCCGCGCTTCAGGCCCTGCGCCGGAAAAATTCCGTCTTCACGCCGGCCGAACGCAGAGTGCTCTGGTTCTGGCTGGCGGCGGGCGCCACCGCCCTGCTGCTTGCGTACGGCCGCTACGCGCCCTTCTATGGAATTGTCTACCAACTGCCCGGGTTTTCCAAAATCCGCAACCCCGTCAAATTCCTCGATGTGATGAGCTTCGCCATTGTGGTGCTCTTCGCCTTCGGTGTAGACGGATTGTGGCGCCGTTACATGCGGCCCGCCGACGCCCGCATTACTCCGCGCTGGACCGGTGTGCTGAACTGGTGGCGTTCCGCGACGGGATTCGACAAAAACTGGATGCGCGGCTGCCGCCTTGCCCTGGTCCTGAGTTTGGTCGCGTGGATTATTTACGCCTTCTCCAGCGATTCGCTGCAGGATTATATGGCCCGGGTCCAGATCAGCAGGGACGCGACCAACTCGATCGCCGCCTTTAGCATCCGGCAGGTCGGATGGTTTGTGTTGTTCTTTGTCCTCACCGCCGGGCTCATGCTCCTCATCATTAGCGGTCGTTTCTCCGGCCCAAGCGCCCGCTGGGGTGCCATTGCGCTGGGTCTGCTGCTCGTCGCAGACCTTGGTCGGGCCGACCTTCCCTGGATTATTTTCTGGGACTACGAGGCCAAGTACGAGAGCAACCCAATCGTGGATTCCTTCAAGGGAAATCCCTGGGAACACCGGGTGGCCGAGTTCCCCCTGCGCGCCCCGCCCCAATATCGGCCGCTCGAGAGCCTTTACCGTCTCATCTGGCTCCAGCAACTTTTCCCCTATTACAACATCCAGTCCCTCGACTTCGTCCAAATGTCCCGCATGCCCGATGACCTGGCGGATTACAACGCCGCGTTCAAGCCCACCACGGTTGCAGACGCCGGCGTCGTCGCCCGCGAATGGCAGTTGACCAACACCCGCTACCTGTTGGGCGCGGCCAGCATCCTGGACTTTTTGGATCGTTCTCTGGGCGCGGCCGCCCCGCCTCTCAAAATCGTCACCCGCTTCAACGTCGTGCCCAAACCGGGCGGCGTCGAGACGCCCGGGATGGATCAGATGACTGCGGTGCCGGACACCAACGGCGACTATGCCGTGTTCGAATACCCCGATACCCTCCCGCGCGCCAAACTCTTTTCCAACTGGCAGGTCAACCCCAGCGACCGGGAGTCGTTGGAACAACTGACTAATCCGTCGTTCGACCCCGCGCATACTGTCATCGTCGCGGGTGGCACGCCTGTGCCCGCGCCATCCGCCGCCAACCAGGACCCCGGCACCGTCGAAATCACCAGCTACGCTCCAAAAAACGTCGTGCTGAAAAGTGACGTCCACACTCCCGCCGTCCTCCTCCTCAATGACCGCTTCGAGCCGTTCTGGAAGGTCGCCGTGGACGGAAAGCCCGAAACTCTCTTGCGTTGCAATTATCTGATGCGCGGCGTTTATCTCGAACCCGGCATGCACACCGTCGAATTCAACTATCAGACACCCTTTCACGCGCTGTACATCAGCCTCGCCGCGCTCGGCGTCGGCGTCATGCTTCTTGGCGTGGTCGTGGTCGCGGAACGCCGCGCTCCCGTTGCACTCCCCTCGCCCGCCCCGACGCCAGTTCCGTCCTCCGTTCAAGCGCCGCGCCCCCAACCACTCCCCGCGCCCAAATCGCCGACGCCCAAGGCCGCACCGCCCGTTCCCGCTGGCAACAAGCAAAGAAAACGCGCCAACGCCAAGTCCAGACGGTGAGTCCTCCTGGCTCCGGACCAGCGCAACAGCTTCGCGGAGGAAGGTTCGCATTGACCTTGACCCGGCAAAGTTTGAATTGGTAATCATGGCCAAAACATCCGAAACCGCATCGCGGAGAAACAGTTCGCCAAATCCGCAATCCCGTCCCTCCACACTTTTATTGTGAACCCGTGGCAAGTCCTTCGCTCGCTGCTCGGCGGCGCCGCTCCCGGCGTTCCAGGCGGCACCAGTTCGGAGGAGGGCCGGTTCCTGTCGCGGCTCGCCGCCGCCGTATCCGAAGGCGTCATGGTTGAAATCGGCTCCCACCAAGGCCGCTCCGCCATTGCGCTCGCCCAAGGCTCCTTGTCAGGCTCGAAAGTGGACGTATTCGCCGTGGACCCGCACGAGCCTTTCACGGGTCACTACGGCGGCACCTTCGGCCCGGCGGACCGCCAGGCTTTTTATCAACACATCGCCGACGCCCGCGTCGGCGAAATCGTCCGCTTGATCAGCCTCCCCGGCCCGGTTGCCGCCGTCGGCTTCAACCGTTCCGTGGCGTTGCTGTTCATCGACGGCGACCACTCGCTCGACGGCGTCACGCGCGATTTTGAAGCCTGGTCCGTTCATCTCACCTCCAACGCAATTGTCGCCTTCGACGACGCCACCGACCCCAAGGCCGGCCCGTTTCAACTCATCCGCAAACTCCTCGATTCCGGCGCGTGGATCGAAGGCGCCGGCTGCGGCAAAATCCGCACCCTAAAACGGCGCTCCTGAAACTCCAAAATTGCAAGTTTGTTTTCGATGGCGTACGGCACATTCGCGCGTGCTTGCGCGCAAAGCGGGCTGCTTTCCTACTCACCCACTTACACACGCACTCACTTCCTTTTCTTCCCATGCACCTGCGCGGCGACCTTCAAGCGCAGCGCGTTCAACCGGATGAATCCCGTCGCGTCGTCCTGGTTGTAGGCCTTGGTCGGGTCCGCTTCCATCGTCGCGATGTGCGGATTGTACAAGCTCACCGGCGATTTCCGGCCTGACGTCATGATATTGCCCTTGTAAAGCTTCACCTTGATGGTGCCGGTCACATGCTTCTGGCTCTCCGTCACCAGCGCCTGCAACGCCAGCCGCTCCGGCGAAAACCAGAACCCGTAATACACCAGCTCCGCGTATTTCGGAATCAGCGAGTCCCGCAAATGCATCACCTCCCGGTCCATCGTGATGCTCTCCATCTGCCGGTGCGCGAAATGCAAAATGCTCCCGCCCGGCGTCTCGTAGACGCCCCGCGATTTCATCCCCACGAACCGGTTCTCCACCAGATCCACCCGCCCCACGCCGTGCTTGCCGCCCAGCTTGTTCAACGCCCGCATCACGCCCAGCGGATTCAGCTTCTTTCCGTTCACCGCCACGCAATCGCCCTTCACAAAATCCAGCGTCACATGCTCCGGCTTGTCTGGCGCGTCCTCCGGCGCAACGCTCAGCTTGAACATCGCCTTGTTTGCCGGCGCAAATGCGTCCAGCCACGGGTCCTCCAAAATCCCCGCCTCGTACGAAATGTGCAGAAGGTTCCGGTCCATTGAATACGGCTTCTTCGCGCTCGCCTCGACCGGGATCCGCTTCTCCGCGCAATACTCGATCATTTCTTTGCGGCCGGGAAATTGCGCCCGGAACGACGCGTCCCGCCACGGCGCGATGACCTCCAGCTCCGGCGCCAGCGCCGCCGCCGTCAGCTCGAAACGCACCTGGTCGTTGCCCTTGCCCGTCGCCCCGTGCGCCACCGCGTCCGCCTTCTCCCGCCGCGCAATCTCCACCATCTCCTTCGCAATCAACGGCCGCGCGATGCTCGTCCCCAGGAAATACTGGTTCTCGTAAATCGCCCCTGCCTGCATCATCGGAAAAATAAAGTCCCGCGCGAACTCCTCGCTCAGCTCCGCGATGTAAACCTTCGACGCCCCGGTGCGGATCGCCTTCTTGTTCAGCCCCTTCAATTCCTCCTCCTGCCCGATGTCCGCGCAGAACGCGATCATCTCCGCGTCGTACTTTTCCTTGAGCCACGACAGCAACACCGACGTGTCCAACCCGCCCGAATATGCCAGCACAATTTTCATAGTTGATTAAAAACCAGTGTCCGCGACTAAACGCCAACCGCGCCCATTATAAAAGAAAAATTTGCGCCACGCACGCGCTTGCAAATCGGTCTCAAAGAGGTCGAATACGAATAGCCACGGGTGCAACCCGTGGAACAGACCGCAAAACGCCGCCCGGCCCTGACGGGGGCCGAACTTGAATCCCTCTGTTCGCGTCCATGCTCATATTATTAAAAAATATTTTATCCGCCGTTATCGTGTTTTATTGTGTTTTATCGTGTCGCATCCGCCCGATTTCCTTCCCTTCGACACAATCATCACCGGCATCCGCGTAATCCGAGGACGAAAAGTTCCCCTTCGTCTCTTCGTGTCTTGATGCTTTAATCAGGCCTCCCGTTCGTGATAATTCGCGAAATTCGTGTCTCCCTGCCCGTGTCCCGCGTATTCCCAAAAAAAATCGAACGCGGGACAACGCGGGACAACGCGGGTCAACCGGGACACTTCGCTCGTGGCAGCGCTCGGAAGAGCGCCACTGACTTGGCCTGTCCGCCTTCGCGCCCTGTGGCTGTCGGTCTTGGCCCCTGGCCCCTCCGCCCTTCCCATTCGGGCAAATTCGTGGAATCCGCGTCAAAGCCATCATTCCGGTGTTCATAAGGGGCCCGGGCCGACGCCGGCCTTTGCCTTGCGATCAAAAATCGCAAATCAAAAATCAAAACTTCTTTCATTTAGATTGTCCCGACCTCCACTTCACCGACGCCCGAAAATGTAGCACAAATCCTCCGTCTGTCAATCGCTTCATCGCCTCGACCGAGAGTTCAACGCTAAGACGCAAGGACGCAGAGGCGCAAAGTCGACGCATTCATCCTTGATTATTTCTCTGCGCCTTCGCGTCTTTGCGTTAATTCTTTCGCCGAATCCAAACGAAATCGCTACGGCCCCTCCCTGACCATTCCCGCCGCCGGCCCGCCCAGCGGTTCAATGTGCACCAGCACGTCCCGCACCGCCGGGAATTTCTCCCGCACCTGGTCCTTCACCTTGTGCGCAATCCCGTGGCTGATCTGCACGCTCATCTGCGGATTCACCTCCACGTGCATGTCCACGAAATACCGCCGGCCGTTCTTGCGCACGATGCATTTTTCCACCCGCTCCACCCCCGGAATCGTCTCGGCCGCCTGCCGGATTTCCTCAATCAATTCGCGGTTCGGGGAGGTGTCCATCAATTCATTCAACGCCGGCCGCAACAGCCGCCAGCCGTTGAAGGCGATGATCCCCGCCGCCACAATCGCCGCCACGTCGTCCGCCGCCTCGTAACCCTTCCCGCCGAGCAGCGAAACGGTGATGCCGATCGCCGCCGCCAGCGACGTGATGGCGTCGCTGCGATGATGCCACGCGTCGGTATGCACCACGGTGCTTTCGATGGAGATGGCCTCGTTCTTCACAAAGCGAAACAGCGATTCCTTGATGACAATCACCGCCAGCAGCACCAGCAACGTGAAGGCGCGCGGGCCGGGATGGTCCCCGGCGCGCATGGATTGAACGGACTTGGCCGCAATGCCCACCGCGGCCAGCAGCAGCATGGTCGAAACCATCGCGCTGGCAATCGGCTCCGCCTTGCCGTGCCCGTAGGGATGGTCCTCGTCCGCCGGTTCCTCGGCCACCTCCAACCCGCGCCAAACCACGATCGAACTGAAGATGTCCGCCAGCGATTCCACCGCGTCCGCCACCAGCGCGTGCGAATGGCCGAGCACGCCGGCCGCCAGTTTTCCACCGACGAGGACGATGTTCACCACCATCCCCAGCAGCGTGGCACGCAAACCGCGTCTCAAACGGCTCATTGGCATGACGTATTAAACCACCGAACGGTCCCCGGACAAAAGCACGGAAACCGGCCCTTGCAAACCAAATTCGTCCCGCCTCGCAACCGAGGGCGCTCGGCTCCCGGCCTCAATGGCAGCCAATCAATCGCGAATATATTCTTCTCTTCCCTTTTCCGCGCGTGGCGCGGCACTCTGACGGCCCGTCGGGGCCGTACGAGAATAGCCCAGGATAAGCGAGTCAGCGAGCGCCATCCTGGGTAAACCGTCGAGAAATATTCTCTCCCCCTCTCACGCGCCAACCAGCGCGTGGGAGGGGGTCGGGGGGAGGGTTTCGTTCGAACGCACCGCTTGCATCCTCCATTTTCCTTGCAACCCAACCCGGCCCGGCCAATCCTTGCGCTCCAAACAAAAAACTTATGAGCGAACCCGTGGTATTTCAAAAGGGCCCGATGGTCCAGAAGGTTGAACCCGGCACCTATTTCTGGTGCGCCTGCGGAAGGTCAAAAGGCCAGCCGTTTTGCGACGGCTCGCACCGCGGCACCGGCCTGACGCCGCACAAGGTGGAAATCACCGAAGCCAAAACGGTCGCGTGGTGCGCCTGCAAGCATTCCGCCAACCAACCGTTCTGCGACGGCTCGCATGCGGGGTTGAGTTGACGGCAGCCGCGGCGGCCTGCGCCGCCGTGTGATTCAAGTCCGGGAAGAGGCCGGGCCGGCGATGCGCCGGTTGAGCGGGCCGGAGGGAGAATTCAGAATCGAAAAGTCAGAAGGCCCGCGGGTCCCGCGGCAAACTCTGGCTGCTGGATTCTGGATTCTGCACGGCCCGGTTTATTTTTTTTCCAGCATCTGGGCGAGGAACGATTTGGCGGCGTTCTGGCGCTCGTGGACCTTGAGCTGGCCGAGGACGGAGTGCCACCCGATGTAGAGCTTGTGCCACTGGCTCTCGACGTTGCGGATGGCCGAGTCGTTCATCTCGCTCAAGTAGCGGAGCGACGGCGCGCTGCCGACGAGGGTGAGGACTTCCTCCTTGCTGGGGGAGCCGGCCTCGATCGAGGCGAGGACCATTTCCATCTGCTGGATGATGACGGATTTGACCTCGAGGAATTCCGCCTCGTCCTCGTGCGTGAACTTCTTGCCCCGCGCGACGTTGACGAAGTGGTTGAACTGCTTCCAGCACTCCGTGTAGTTCTCCAACTGTTGGATCAGCTGGTTCATCTGTTTCTGGTGCATAGGGATTTGTGTTGGATTTGCTGTTAGGTCTGGGACGAAAGGGTCTGCGGCGTCAGGAAAATGATGGCCCCGCCGCGCAACTCGCGGGCCGTCAGCTTGAGGCTCGAATAACGGATCATCAATTCCGCCAAAGGAATGCGGGCGTCGCGGGCGGCCCGGAAAGCCGCCAGCACTTCCGTCGCGATGTCCTGCGCGAACGCCGTCGGATATGAATGCGGCAGGGTGGACGCCAGGACGCGGCCGTCGCAATCCACCGTGAAACTGCCCCGCGGCAGCGGCAGCAGGTCGGGCGAAGTTTTGAAAAAGAAGTTTAGGAGGCCCATAACGTGAGTAGTTTTTTCATCGCATCACCGATTTGATCGCCGGACAGGCTGTGCTGCCAGCCGACACAAAAATCGCGGTTCTCATACGGCGCCAGTGAAACATGGCGCTGGGGGCCGAGGCCGTCCATTTCATGCAACGGGCCGGCGCGCAGCCGGTCGCCCAGGGAACGAAATTGCTCCAGCGTGTGGCGTCCCCATTCCGCGACGGGCTGCGGATTTTCCAGGCCGCGCGCGTCGAATTTCTTGTCCGCGCCGGGTTTCAGGACGAGAATGAATTCCACGCCGGGATAACGCGCCAGCGTGGCCAGCGGCGACGACGATTTTTTGCCGCCGACGCTCGTGCCTTCCTTCTGGACGTGTGCTTCGTCGGCCGCCTGCGCGGTTTCCAGCAACAAGCCCTGGTAGGAATTGTGAATGGTGCGCGTGCGGGTCGGTTCCGCGGCGAGCGATTCGAAATTGCCCGCGCGCCACGAAAGTATCCGGCGAAACGCCTCCTCGCCCACCAATTCATCGGTCGAGGCGTCAATCACCTCGCCGTTCTGGATCCAGATGCGGCCGTTGAGCGGGCCGTTGATGATTTTGAGGACCAGCGAATTTTGCGAGAGACATTCGAGCTGGATGATGTCCACCAGGCTCTTGCTTTGCACGCCCCGGAAGCCGCCCTTGTGGGCTTCGCGCCCGAGCAGCGATTCGATGCAGTCCAGAAATTGTTTGATCTCCTCGCCGGTGCCGGGCTTCTGCCAGTAAAGATCCACGCCCAGGCCGTAAACCCGTGAACGGAATTGTTCGTCGATGATCGACGTCAGCACCACCGTCCGCATTTCGGGGAGCTTGCGCCGGACGATGGACAGCACCTGGAGCCCGTCCATTTTCGGCATGTTGAGATCGCAAACCAGCACGGTGAACGGTTCGGCGTCCATCATGGCCAGCGCCCGCGGGCCGTTCGTGGAGGTGAAAATCTCGGGCCGGCTGGGCAACTGGGAAAGGATTTCCTTGTACAAATCCAACAAATCCTGGTCATCATCCAGCAGCAGGATTTTGGGGCGGTCGGCCATAGTTGTTTTTCTCGTCGGTCGCTTAAATTTCAGCCAATGACAGGCGTTCCGGACGCTTTACGCACCCGGCATTAGCGCTCAATGGAGCAAGTCGCATTCCGGTTTAAGGGGTTCCGGCCATTTTCTCCAATTACCGTGCCAGCCTCACGTCAGGTTGCCGCCCCGGCCCCCATCAGCCCCGCCCGCCTGCCTTGGTGCCCCTCAATATAGACACCCAGTCCAGTGATGAGACATCTAAAGGGCCGTTTGAAAAGGGGTTGGCCGGGCCGCTGCGGACGGGCGGGTAGCCACGCTTTGGCCGGGGCTGTCAAGGCGCTCCAAACCCCCGTAGTGGCACGCTTCCTGCCTGCTAAACACAAGTTCAGGGCGAATTGTACTGAGCCGCAACGTATGAAGTTCACTCGCATAAATCAGCTCGTGTTCGCCAGCCCCGGGCTTGCCGCCCGCGCAGGCTGGTCCGGCCTCCGCCCCGTCCTTGTCGGTGAAACGTGACCATGCCGTCAAAACTGGAACCCAGCAAAATGTTCAACTCTCTTCGCAAACTTTTCGGCCGCCGCGGAAGCGCAACGGTGGAGACGGCCGGCGACTTCAATGAGTCCCCGTCGGCTCCCGCCCAGCAGGCTGCGCCGCCCCGGTCCGTCCGCGTGGACGCCCAGCCCCCCATGGCTCCGCGCCCCGGCACCCCCGGCAACAGCTCTTCCACCATCGGCGTCCCCTTGAAGTCCATCATCGCCCGGCTCTCCCCGGATCTGATGCAACGCGTGCGCCTGGTCGACGTCGGCGAGGCGGAGATCTTCATCCCGACGCAAAAAATTCTCACCCAGATTTCCACCGGCTCCGTGCGGCTTTCCTTTGGCGAACTGCGCCAGCTCGCGCCGCCCGGGACCTTCACCGCGGAAAACGACCGCGACCGCACGCTCATCGACCTGCCGCTGCAGGAAATTCTCTCCCGCATCAATCCCAGCCTCTTCACCCGCCGCCCGGCCCAGAAGCATGTGGAAGTGCCGCCGGAAGTCGTCGGACCATTTGGCGGCCAGACGAAGATTTCCATTTCCACCACCCAGGTCAAACCCGCCCCGGCCGCGCCTCCGCCTTCGCGCTCGCGCCCATTGGGCGGGCCCGGTGTTCCCCCGCCGTT
>Ga0181516_10000204_pt1 | contig 62074 bp, 60 predicted proteins | sample PEATcosm2014_Bin_25_FD_121104 | JGI IMG/M metagenome (GOLD analysis project Ga0181516, IMG submission 121104) | Peatland microbial communities from MTU Mesocosm Facility, Houghton, MI, USA - PEATcosm2014_Bin01_10_metaG | ecosystem: Environmental > Terrestrial > Soil > Wetlands > Peat | place...
GCCGAGTTCCAGCAGCTCAAGCTCAGCTGCCCGTACGACCTGGAAACCATAGCCAAGGACTTCTTTCAGGAACGCGGCAAGGGGGAGTAGCCAGGGCTCGGGGGCCCTACTCTTTCTTAACAATAGTGTCTTTGAAGCTTGTCCACGCCTTGTCACGCTCGCCGTCGCTGTACTGTTTGATGACCACGACGGGGGCCGGTGCGGCCTCGGGCTTCTTGCCGGTGGACGGGGCCGAGTGCTTGCGGCGCTTCCATTCGTCCTTGCGGGCCTTCAGCTCCTCGGGACTGAGCTTCTCCAAGGGAGTCTCGTCCACCTGAAAGCCCGACAAGCTGGGGCGGGACGGGTCGGAGGCGCGCTTCTCCCGGGGGAGGGACAGGGCTCCGAACTCCTCGGCCTGGATGCGGTAGCTGCCGGTCAGGCGCCGCCAGAACTGCACTAGCACCGACAAACGCTTGAAGGAGTCTTCGTAAAGCGCTGGAACGTCGAGGCCGTAGACCTCCTGATAGCTGCGGAAGGTCATCACCCCCGGCTTGAAGAACCGCTCCATCAGGGGTTTCATTTCTTCGATGGTGGCCAGCCCCTGGTTGGTGCGCCCGTGGTGAATAAGGGCCTCGGCCAGAAGCTTGGGCTTTTCGAACAGCTCGCCCACCAGGGGATCATTGCGAAGGGTCCATTCGGCCAGCGACCTCTCCAAGTTGTCCTTGTTCAGGAAATCGAGATCGGTGTTGCTCCGGCCCTTTCGCAGCCGCTTGTCCATCTTGATCCGGTATTCCTGAACCAGCATGGGCCCCAGGCTCTCGAAGCGCTTGAGGAAGTACCTGTAAAGGTTGTTCCTGTGGACGAGGCCGGCCTTGAGGGTCACGATGAACGACAGGGCAGTTTTCTGCGTGGTCTGGGTGTAAGTGTTCAGGAACTCCTCGCGCAGGCCCTCGAAGGCCTCGCCGTACTTGTCCCTGAACAACAGCTTGAGATGGCTCTCGAGCTCCTCGGGGGGCATGAGCACTTCTTTGTCGGTCAGCACCAGCTGCTCCACCTGCTTCATGTCGGCGTCCCGCTCGGCGGCGAGCTCCTTGAGCTTCTTCACCTCTTCGATCTGGTTGGTGAGGTAATGGTAGAACAGTTCGGCCGCCTGGAAGAAGCTGGGCTCAAGGTGGAGGCGCCTGTCGGCCAGCAGGTCTTCCTTGCGTTGAAGCAGGATCTCGGTCAGGCCCCGCCAGAAGCCCGACTCCCTGTCTTCGAGACGCTTGGACACGTCGGAAAGCCCAAGGTTCAGCAGGCGAGAGGCGGCAGCCGTGATGTCGGGGTTCTTGAGGACGAAGCGCAGCTTGGCCGACGAAAACGTGACGAGCAGCGAGAGCGTCTGTGTCGTCGCCAGGATGCGCTCGCCGGCCAGGGTCACCTGCAGCAGCCTCTCGCCCTTGGCGAGGGCGTCCATGGACCCCTTGGAAATCCGGGCGAGGGGAAGTTCCTCGATTTCGCCCCCGGGGAGCAGGATCTCGCGGCTGCGGAGCAGCCCCACGGTCAGGTAGGGGTTGCGCGGGTTGTCGCACGCCTGCTGGATCAGATCCTGGACGAAGTGGAACCAGTACCGGGAGCCCTCCTCCTCGCACAGGACGATGTCCTTGGGGACGCGCTCGCCCTTCTCGTTCTTTTTGTAGGTGAAGATGCCCAGGTGCGCGGCCTTGAACCGGGCGATGAGGTTCTCGGTTTCGTGGACGGGATGCGTCACCACGCCGGTGCGGGCCGCCGTGAACGAGTCGAAGTCGATCAGCGGCCTCCAGCTGTTGCAAAGCTGGTGGAACATTTCTCGTTGCGAAGGGGAAGTGATGCCGTATTGGGACAGGAACTCTTCCCGCTGCTTCTTGTCGAACCGGATGTAGGCCGGGGGAGAAGGCGCTTCGTCGGGCATGGATTCATCATACCACAACGTATTGAATAAGAAAGGAGGAACGACTATAGTTTGGCCCACGATGGCCGAAGCAACGGAAGACTTTTCTGGGAACGACAAGCATTACAAAGTCTTGCGCAAAGCCTTGTCTGAAAACAACATAGCTCTATGGAACGAATTCGCGGCTTCCATGGGTCCCCGGTTCAAGGCCGACCTTAGGGGAATCCGCCTCGAGGGGTGCAACCTGGCCGGGGCGAAGCTTACCGGGGCCAAGCTCGACGGCGCATGCCTCGACGGCGCCGACCTCTCGGGGGCCGACCTGACGGGGGCCAGCCTGGCGGGAGCGAGCTTCCGCGAGGCCAAGCTCGAGGGCACGCGGCTCAAGAGCGCCGTCAAGATCACGGTCCGCTCAAAATCTGTCCAAAACCCCGAGGCTCTGGACCCTGACACGCGACGCCGCCTGAAGGTCGAGAGAATGCAGGATCAAGCAAGGGAATTTCTGGAAGACAGGGCCAAGAAAGAGGCGGCTCTTGAGCGCCAGAAGGCTCAGGTCAAGGCGCGCAACAACCCCTCCCCGTTTACAAACAGCGAACGCTGATTGACGAGCCCGCAAGGCGCCTAGAGCTCTTGGCAGACGAGCCGGTTCCGGCCGCTTTCCTTGGCGCGGTAGAGGGCCTCGTCGGCACGTTGGATCAAGTCGGTCTCGCCGATTTCCGTGTCGACCTGGGCCCACGACAGCCCCAGGCTCACTGTCACCCTCACCGACTGGCCCTTCACCCGAAAGTCGTGGCTTTCAATGGACGTCCTCAGCCGCTCGCACAGCAACTGGGCCTTGTCGGGACCGCACCCACCGAGGACGACTCCGAACTCCTCTCCCCCGTAGCGCCCCACTGGGTCCGACTTGCGAAGCCCTTCGGACAGCAGCTGGCTCACCTCTTGCAGCACCTGGTCGCCTGCCTGGTGGCCCCAAGTGTCGTTTAGATTCTTGAAGTGGTCGATGTCGATCATGCAGAACGCCACAGTCTGCTCCTTGCGCCTGGCGGTGGCCAGCTCGCGGTCCAGCAGCTCGATGAGCAGCCTGTGGTTGAACAAACCCGTGAGGCTGTCGTGGGTGGCCATCTCGAGCAGCCTGTCCTGGTGGCGTTTGTAGCGCAGGGCCGAGTGCACCCGGGCGACGATCTCGACCTCATCGAGGGGCTTCTTGATGTAGTCGAACGCTCCTGCCTCGAGGGCCGCCTTGACGTCGGAACCCTGGGTGCGGGCGGTGACCATGAGCACGGGAATGCTGTCGGTGAGATTGTTTGCCTTCAGCTCGCCCAGGAGCTCGAGACCGCTGAGCCCGGGCATCATGATGTCGAGCAGGAGCAGGTCGGGCTTGTGCTCGATGGTGAGGGGAAGGGCCTTGAGGCTGTCGGTGGTGGTGATGACCTCGAAGCCCTCACGGTTGAGGATCACCGAAAGGAGTTTCAAGTTCACCGCGCTGTCGTCGACGGCAAGAACACGGGTTGGTCGGGACGGCTCGTTCATCGTTGAGGGGATTGTACGCGCGGCCCGGGCGGAATTCAAGTCGCCAGGCCCGGCCAGCCCAGCTGACGCAGCGCTTCGTAGGTCAGCACGGCGGCGGCGTTCGAAAGGTTCAGGGACCGCGCCCCCGGCCGCATCGGGATCCTCACCCGCTGGCCCCGTCGGGCCTCGAGCAGCGCTGCCGGAAGCCCCGAGGTCTCGCGCCCGAAGACCAGCCAGTCCCCTTCGGCAAACGGCACAAGCTCGGGCGTCGCCCCCCCTTTGGTTGTGGCCAGCCACAGACGTTCTTCTCCGTGCTGTTCCAGAAACGCGTCAAGCGAATCATGAAAGACGACTTCGACGTCGGACCAGTAGTCGAGGCCGGCGCGCTTGAGGTGGTGGTCGGTGACCGCAAAGCCCAAGGGCCGCACCAGGTGGAGCCGGCAGCCCGTGGCCGCGCAGGTCCGGGCGATGTTCCCCGTGTTCTGGGGGATCTCGGGCTCCACAAGGACGAGATTCAGAGGCAAGGCACCCTCGCCTCAAACACTGTGTGTCCCGGGCCCGATTGGAAGGTGAGCGTGCCGCCGGCTTCCTGAACGATGGTCTGGCAGATGGAAAGGCCGAGGCCGCTGCCCTCGCCAGCCTTCTTGGTGGTGAAGAACGGCGTGAAGACCCGGGGCTGCAGGGCTTCGGGGATGCCCGGTCCGGTGTCGATGACGCGGATCACGGCGGTGGAACCGTCGGCGAAGGCCTCGAGGGTAAGCTTGCCGTGGCCGTCCATGGCGGCGGCGGCGTTGCCGATGAGGTTGGTCAGCAGCTGGTCCAGGCGCTCGGCGTGGATGCGCACTTTCAGCCCGGGCGTCAAGTTTGAGACAACCTCGACCTTGCCCCTGAGACGGTTGTGAAGCAGGGTCAGGACGGTGGCGAAACTGTCGGCCACGGGCACGGGCGAAGCCTCCCTCACGGGGTCATGCCGCGAATAAATCCTCAGGGCGCCGATGACGCGCTCGGCCTTGACGACGGCCAGGCCCACCAGCGTCGATGCCAGGCGGGCCTGGGCCAGTTCCCCCAGGGTGGCGACGAGGGGGCGTCCGGCCTCCCCAGCGAGGTGGACGAGGTCGCCGGTCTCCCATTGCACAAGCCCGACGTCGACAAACCGGTCGGCGGTCTCGACGGGTTCGGCCACTCCGGCCTCGGTGAAGCGCTGGGCCAGCTCCTTGCGCAGGCGCCGGCGGGTCAGCGAGTCGGTGGGGGGGCTGGAAGCGGCGGCCCGGGCAAGCCACTCCCAAAGCAGGTCGCGGGTGGCCCGGGGAAGCTGGGCCAAGGTTTCCATAACGACGGGCCAGCGGCCGCCGAGCAGCTCGTCGAGGCTTTGCTGGGCCGACTCGATGGCGCCCAGGGGCGAGTTAAGCTCGTGGGCGATGCCCGCCACCAACTGGCCGAGGGAGGCCATCTTCTCGGCGAGGATGAGCTGATCCTGCATGGCCTTGGTGCGTTCGAGGGCCGCGCCCAGGTCCCGGGTCCTCTCGTCTACCCGCTGTTCCAGCCCCGCCGTGAGCTGTTCGACCCGGGCCGCCATAGCGTTCCACTCGCCGGCCAGAGCCACCACCTCGTCCGGTCCCGTGAGTTTGGCCCTCAGGTCGAAGCGTCCCAGGCCCATGCGTCCGGCCAGCGCCTGAAGCTCCACGACCGGCCGGGTGGCGCCCCGGGCGAGCAACCAGAAGCCCGCCACCGCCAGCGCCAGGAACCCGAGGGAGCCGGCGACCGCCAGGAGCAGGCCTTGGACCACGTTGGACCAGATCAGACTCTGCTCGGTGATGGTGACCATGGCCCAGTTCCAGGGAACAAAGCGCCGGAAGGCCACCAAGTACGGCCTGTCGCCCGTCAAGCGGGAGCTGGCGAGCACGCTCTGGCCGCTGGATTCCTCGAGGACCACGTGCCACGGGTCGGCGACTCCGATCTTTCGTCCCCGCCAGTCGTCGGGCCCCAGGAGCACCGTCCCCGTGTGGTCGACGATGAGCGCGGTCTCACTGGGCGCAGCAATGGCCTTCAGGCTGGTGTCCACCGCCTGGCTCACGGCCTTCTGGTAGAATTCGCTTTCGTCGAAGCCCACCCGGGCCAGCACGGTCCACGCTCCTCGGACGTGCTGCTCGACCAGCGCCAGCTCCGCCTGGAGCACCTGGAAGCGGGCGCCCTGCTCGGTGTCGGCCATCTTCATCGAGAAAATCACGAGGCTGGCCGCCAACGGGAGGACCACGAGGGGCACCCCCAGGGTCAGCAGGCGGCGGCGGAGGGTCAATTCGCCGGTCCCAAGGCCGTGGCCAGGAGACTCAGGTAGTCGCTGAACGAGGTTCCAAACCCGGCTTCGAACCAGCGGACGAAGGCGCCGTTCTCTTGGATCTTGGCCAGGTACTTGCGCACCAGTCCGGCGAGCGCGACGTCGTCCTTCTTGAGGCACCAGCCCACCCGCACGGGGTCGGAGGGGAACGGTGACAGGCTTAGGCCCTTCATCTTGGAACGGTTCTGGGCGAAGAAAAGAGCGCCGTCGAGAGTGTAATCGGCCTTCCCGTCGGCCACCGCCGCAAAGAGGTCGTCCTCGGGCCGCACGTACCTGTAGTTGAACGTGAGACCATGGCTGGCGGCCAGGGCGTGGAGCAGGTTGTCCTGCATCGAGTCCTTGAGGATGGCCAGGCGCTTGCCCTCGAGCTGGTTCACCCCCCGGATCTCCTCTCCCTTGCGGCCAGCCAGGAAGTTCTGCATGGGGTAGATGGGGACGATGGTCATGAGGCGCTGGCGCCAGGGAAGCACGGAGAAGGGGCCGATGTACAGGTCGACGGTCTTCAGCAAGTCGGGGGTGTAGATGACCGAGCCGTCGGTTTCCACGTCCTTGGGGATGACGCCGTCGCGGCTGAAGAAGGTCTTGAGGTCGTGGGGAACCGTCACCTCGAGGCCCAGACCCAGCACCCTGGCGAAGTCCTTGGCCATTTCGTAGTCAAGTCCTGAGCGCCTGCCGTCCGGGGTTTCTTCGAAGGTACCGGCGACGTGGACCGTGGCGGCGCGCAGGGGCGTGTTCGAGACGAGCCTGGCCAGACGCCAGGCGTTCTCTGCAGCGGTGGGCTCCAAGTCGGCGAGGACCACGGGTCCCTCAGCGGACCCCACGGACGGCGGCTGCGGCGGAGGCGGCGGAGAGCACGAGACCAGGAGGACGCAAGCGCCGGCGAGAAAGGAAAAACGGATCAACGATGACTCCTTTCAGTCGATCTTCTGGATCACGTTGATGCTGGGGATGGCCCTCACGGCCTTAAGGATCTTTTGAACGTCTTCCCTATGCTCAAGCTCCATGGTGAAGCTGCCGATGAGGTGGCCCTCGTGGTCGTCCTCGAGCTTCCCCTCGATCAGGTGGCCCTTGTGTTTGCGAACTGCACCCTCGATCTCGCTGAACAGGTCGGCGCCGCGCTTGGCCACCACCCGGAACCGCCGGGTCACGAAGGGGCTCACCGTCTCCCACTCGACCTCGATCTGGCGCTCGTCGATACCGGGGATGTGCTTGACGTTTGTGCAGTCGGCCCTGTGGATGGTGATGCCCCGGCCGCGGCTGACAAAGCCGATGATGGCGTCGCCGGTGACCGGCGAACAGCACTGGGCAAACCGGATCAGCACGTTCCTCTGGTCCTCGATTCGCACGCCGACCTTGGTGGCGTCGAGCACCCTTTGGACGGGAAGCGGATCGTCGCCGACCTTGACCGGCACCGGGGGCGGTGGCTGCGGCTGGGGTACGGGGGCGGCGTCCTTGCGGTTGGTCTTGGCGACGATGTTCTTGTCGATGACGAGGTTCTCGTCGTTGTGCGCCAGCCAGTAGCGGATCTTGCCCCGGGCGCGGCCGGTGGCGACGCTTCGCAGCCAGTTGACGTGGGGATGCGCGCTGGGGTGGGTGATGATCTCGATGACCTGGGTGTTGCGCAGCGGGTGGCCCAGGGGCACGATGGCGCCGTCGGCCTTGGCAGCCATGGTCTTGTTGCCCACCTCGGTGTGGATGGCGTAGGCGAAGTCCAGCGCCGTCGAGCCGGCCGGCAGCTCCACCACCTTTCCCTTGGGGCTGAAAACGTAGATCGCGTCGCGCAGGAGCTCGCCCTTCACCTCGTCGAGGAAGGTCTCGCTGCCGCCGGCTGCCTCCTGCCAGTTCTTGAGCCGGTTGAGGATGGCGAACTCGCTCTGGTCCACCCGGCCGGCCGTCTTGTAGAGCCAGTGGGCCGCGATGCCGTGCTGGGCGGTTTTGTGCATTTCGTAGGTGCGGATCTGGATTTCCGTGAGCCGGCCGCGCTCGCCCATGACCGTGGTGTGCAGGCTCTGGTAGCCGTTGTCCTTGGGCATGGCGATGTAGTCTTTGAACCGGCCCTCGATGGGCTTCCACAGCTTGTGGACCACGCCCAGCAGCGTGTAGCACTCGGTGGGCGTCTCGCAGTAGATGCGCACGCCCAGCATGTCAAAAACGGTTTCGAGCTCCTTCCCCTTCTTCCATTTGGTGTAGATGGAGTAGAAGTGCTTGGCCCGGGCATCGACCTGCACGGCGATGCCGTCGGTCCGGGCCGCGTCGACGATGCGGTCCCTCACTTGGTCCAGGTAGGCCTCGCGCTCGCCCCGCTTGGAGTCAACCCAGTCCTTGATCTGGTAATAGGCCGACTTGTCGAGGTTCTTGAGACTCATGTCTTCGAGGTAGTTCTTCAGATCCGACATGCCCAGCCTGTCGGCCAGCGGAGCGTAGATGTCCAGGCACTCCTGGGCGATCCGGCGGATCTTGTCGTCGCCAAGGTGCTGAAGGGTGGTCATGTTGTGCACCTTGTCGGCCAGCTTGATCATGATCACCCGCAGGTCCTTGATCATCGCGAAGAACATCTTGCGGATGGTTTCGGCTTCCTGAACGCTCTTTGTCTTGGCGTGGAGGATGTGGATCTTGGTCACGCCGTCGACGAGGCTTACCACTTCGGGGCCGAAGAGCTTCTCCATGTCGGTGGCCGAGGCCGAAGTGTCTTCGAGCACGTCGTGGAGGATGCCGGCGATGACGGTGGGCGCGTCCATCTTGAGCTGGGCCAGGATGGCCGCGACTTGGATGGGGTGGATGATGTAGGGCTCGCCCGAGGCCCTCTTCTGTTCCTTGTGGAGCTCCTCGGCCCAATCGACCGCCCGATGGATCAACTCCTGTTCCGAAACCGTGTACCGGCCGGCCCGAGAGGAGAATTCGGATTTCAGGGAACCCAAGTCGGATTCCTTAATCAGGAGGTCCGTCATCTTATAATCAATAGCGTTTGGCTGGGGTTTGGGCAAGGGGCGGGCTAATCTCGGGTAGCCACCGCCGGTACCAGTCAAGCTGCGCCTGTTCGGCCGGCCAGAGCGGGGCTTCCACGGCGAGAGTTCGCCCGTCGGGGTGGGGAAGGACGAGCCGGCGGCACCAAAGGTGGAGGCCCCCAAGGTCTCGGCCCAGCGCGCCCAGCTCTGTCCCCAGCCAGCGGTTGAGCCCCGTGTCGCCCCACACCGTGTCGCCCAAAATGGGGTGGCGCAGGTCGTCGCAGTGCTGCCTGATCTGGTGGCGGCGCCCGGTCACGGGCTTGGCCTCCACCAGGCCGAACCTGAACGTCGGGAAGCCGCGCCTGGGGAGGGGGGCCTCGAAGGCCTCGAGGGGACGGAACCATGTCTCGGCGTCGGTGCGCCGCTCGTCCTTGCGGTCGAGCTGCACGTCAAACGTGGCGTGAGCCTCAGGCATCCAGCCGCGGACGACAGCCCAGTAGGTCTTGTCGACCCGGTGTTCGCGGAACGCGGCCCCCACGAAGGCCGCCGCTGCCGCGTCGAGGGCAAACACAAGCACCCCCGAGGTGGGTCTGTCGAGGCGGTGGACGGGGTAAGGTTTGACGCCCAGGCCGGCCTCAACGGCCTCCACCAGCGACAACTCGCCGCGGTCAAAGGCGCTGGGGTGAACATGCACGCCCGCAGGTTTGTGAACCGCCAGGATCCTGTCGTCGCGGTGAATGACCGTCCATTCCATAGGCATGACTTGCTCTGTCACCAGCGCCCGTCAGGCCTTGTCCCGGGCGCGGTCGAAACCAGCCGCAGCAGCTCGCGACAAGGCTTCCTAGTACCGTTTCTTGTCCACGAGGACAGTCATCAGCTGGTTGAGCAGCCTCAGGTCCATCTCTTCGGCGTTGGCGTTGATGCCTTCCTTGATCATCTCCCATTCTTCTTCGCTGAACTCGGCCTCGACCGAGGCCACCTGGCCCGTCATGAAGTCGATCATGGCCATGGGACCCTCGGCGAGCTGGTACAGGGACTTGTCCTCGGCCTCGTCGTCGAGGTAGCGGTCAAGGTAGAAGTTGAAGATGTCGTGCTTCAAGTTGTCGGGGAGTTCCTTGAGGAACGAGAACAGCACCTCTCGGATCTGCGGGGCCACGAGTTCGTCGCTTTGCCCCTCGGTGCGGCGGATGGCCTCTTTGGCTTTCTTATAGTAGGCTTCGGATGCGGTCATGGGAACCTCGGTGCAAGATGCTACACTGAAGGGCCCCTGTCTTGTAAGGGGCCGTCAGTTTTCGAGCAGCGTGATCTCGACCCGGCGGTTCTTGGCCCGGTTCTCGGGGCTGTCGTTGGGGACCAGGGGCTTGGTCGACCCCCAGCCGCGGTAGACGATCTGGTCGGGGCGCCTCACCCCTTCGGCCAGCAGTTCATTGCCCACCGCGGCCGCCCGCGCCTCCGACAGGGCCTGGGGGTCGCTGGCGCTCACCACGTCGGCGGTGTGGCCTTCCACAAGGATGTCGCGGTCGGGGTACTGCTTGAGGATCTCGCCGATGAGGCGAACTTTTTCACGCTCGCTGGGGACAAGGTCGGCCGACTCGCCCGGAAACCGGATGTTGTCGAGGTTGATGACCACGCCCCGGGGCGCCTCCTTGACCTCGACGTTGCCCAGGCCCCGGTCTTCCAGCCCCTTTTTGAGGTCCTGGACCACGGCGGGCTTGTCCATGGTCTGGGCCTGGACCAGGTGCGAGCCGCCCGTCCCCGAATACTCGACCACCTCGCCGGTGTTCATGGTGAGCACGAGCTTGTACTCCTCGTCGTAGCCTTCTTCGCGGCCCTTGTCGGCGTTGAAGTAGTGCCTCTGGTGCGAGTAGCCTGTCATGAGCAGCGGGTACAGCTTCAAGTTGGGGTAGCGGAACCCGGTGCGCTTGTAGAGGTTGTAGTCGGAACGGATGACCTGCACGGTGGAGCCGTCGCGGTCCACCGGGCCGTCGTAGGTGTACGAGACGGTCACGGGCACCCGAAGAAGCTGATCGACTCCGAAGTCGTCCCGAAGGTCGTGGACCTCTTCGCCGTCGGCGGTCCACGTGTCGCCCGGCTTGAGCTCGCCTTCGGGGAGGGTGGGCACGTTGCGGACCACGGGCATGACCTCGGTGTCGGGCACGGTGTACAGGCCCCGGGCGTCGACAAGGTAGTCTGTGTCAAACTCCTGGCTGATCTGACCCGCCGAGTCGCCCTGGCGTTGCGACAGGAACACGATGTGACCCTGGATCCGTCCGTGGTCGGCGTCGGCTTCTGTCACAGAGTACGAGACCTTGTACTCCTGCAGGGCGTCCTGGAGGAAGCGGCCGTCGATGGTCACCCTCTGGGTGCTCGTGCCGTAGTAGCGGTACTGATCCCCTGTGTGGTACACAAACCGCAGAGGATCGGCGGTCAAAACGGGCGCCAAAACGCAGGCCGCCAACAGGCAGGACATCAGCCGAATCATAAGCACTCCCCCTTTTCGTTTTCGGTTTAAATTTCCGATTTCTTGACAAAGGAAAGAACCCAAGGCTATGCTTTCAGGGTGAGCACGAAAGAAACTTTTGAGCTGGACTTGGCCGCGTGGAAACTCGTGGTTGAAGAGCTTCAGCGCCGTCTGAAAGAAGACGAGGACCCCGCCCAACTCGGCGAATACCGCAAGGCCTTCAAGAAACTCGTACCCATGTCCTTGCGAAGCTACGTCGCCGGCTACCTGCTCCACCAGTTCACCACCCAGGGGAGGATACGGCGGAAGATGGCCACGAAGACGATCTTCATGAGCGTCGGCAAGAACCGCCGGGTGTTTCCCCGGGACCTCGTGCAGCTCCTGTTTGCCGCCGGCCAGGTGTCGAAGGCAGACGTGGGCGACATCAAGATCCTCGACAACTACTCCTTTGTCGAGGTTGACGAAAAGATCGCCGCGGACGTCATCGCGCGGCTGGACGGCATCGAGTACCGGGGCCGCCACCTGACCGTGAACTTCGCCAAGAAGCGCGGCGAGGACCAGGGAGAAGCGGGCCGCGAGACCGCCGAACCTCTGCCCTGACGTTCCGCCTCACGGCACCCACAACCGAAGCAGCGAGACGAGAAGCCCCGCGTTCAACACCACTCCCAGAAACAGCGCGGCCTGTGAAGCCAGCTCGCAACGGCCGGCGCTCCTGTTTGCCTTGTCGGCGGGGGCCGACGCCGAGTGGGTCCGGGCCACGTCGCTGCGGGCCCTCAGGTCGCGTGCCCGTGACCAAAGCCGCGCAAAACCGTAGAACAGCACGATGCCTGGGGGAAGAAAGAAGGTCGAGGGGAGCAGGGCCAGCGCCAGCCCCACCAGCCCTGTCTCCCTGTCGCCCGAGGGTCTGAGCTCGGCGTACGACAGCACTAGCAGGAGCAGAAAACCCAAACCCACAGACACAGGCGTCCACGAGTTCCAGTGGTCGATCACCGGCCGCCCCGAGTAGACGGCCCTTTCAAGAACGCTTGAGGCGTCGCCTTCGAAGGCGAGGACGAGCAGGTCACGGTCCGGGCGGGCGGCAAAATGCACAAGCCCCTTCGCGTCCCGGGCCAGCGCGCCCGAAACCAGGAACTGTGTGCCCTCGGGGAGCGCCCCCAACGAGGCGGCCTCGGCCTTGCGCGGTGGCTCGACGCCCAGGGCGAAGGGTTCGGGGCGCTCGTCAAGAAAGTACACGGGGACGCCGCGGAGAGAGACGGCCGCGCTCACGCTGCCGTTGCCCACCCACAGCCTGTCGCTCCCCTCGAAGGCCTCGAGGGTGCCGGTCAGCCTCAGTGTTGTCGCGGGGAGCGGCCCTTCGGCCTGGAGCACCGAGAAATCGACTTCGGGGGCCCTCAGGGCATTCATGGTGTTCTCACGGAACTGCGCCCAGGAGCGCCTCACCCGCCAGGCCCCCACCAGCGGCAGAACGGCGTAGAAGATCAGCGCGACAAGGACGATGGGGACCACGGGGTCAGGCGCTCAGGTCGAGGACCAGGGCCTGCGGCGGCCCCCAGGAATGGAACGGCGATTCTTCCCTCTGCATCTTGTGCACCTGGGCCGACAGCTTGGCGATGGCCTCGTCGGGCTTGCTGATGTCGACGTCTTGAAGTTTCATGGGGGCGGCGCCGGCCTGGCGGTGCGCGTTGATCTGGGCCAGCAGGCTGTCGATGACCTTGAGGCGCTCGAGAGACAGGCCGCCCTCGGCCGAGGGGACGCCCTCCACGTACTGGAACTGGGCGTAGAGGGACTGGCTTTCCATGACCGGAACCGCCATCTTCCCGCTGATGGGTTGAGTGTAGTAGGCGTAGGGATTGACCAGTCCAACGGACGAATGGATGACACTCATACGGTTCCTCTCCCCCTTATTGTCGGCGGGAGAGGAAAAAGTATAAGCAAATGTCACAAATGCGAGGATTTAGCGGGTCTGGCGGTCCCTTTTGCCCTGGCACTCGACGCAGAACACAGCGTACGGAAGGGCCTCGAGGCGGGGTTCGGGGATGGACTTGGAGCAGTCCATGCAGATCCCGTAGCGGTCAGCGCTGATCCGGCCCAGCGCGTTTTCGATGAGCTGGAGCTTCTTCGCCTCGACGACGTTCAGCGCCTCGAGGTTCTTCTTGTCGACGTCGTTGGCGGCCATGTCGATGATGTCTTTGGGATCGTCGTCTTCGACGATGGCGCGGAAGCCCTCGGATTCGCTGGCCATATGGCGAAGGATCTCGTCGCGCTGGAGCACGAGCACCTGTTGCATCTTGTCCAAAAAAGCCTTGTCCACGGCTGGTTCCTCCCCAAGTCCGAAACCTTGCTAATCTGTGCATTTTCCAAGAAAAAGTCAACCGTCCCAAGGGTCGAGTTGACACGGGGGGCGGTAGTCCCTAAAATCACATGTCTATGGCAGATAAAGAAGAAACGATCGAAGTGGAAGGCGTGGTCCGAGAATCCCTCCCCAACACCATGTTCCGCGTGGAGATTCAGAACGGACACGTCATCCTGGCCCACCTCTCCGGCAAGATGCGCAAGAACTACATCCGCATCGTCCCCGGCGACAGGGTCAAGGTCGAGCTCTCGCCCTACGACCTCACCCGAGGACGAATCATTTTCCGCGAACGCTAGAAGAGTTGAGCCACGCCCAGCTGGCTCCCCTTCCCCCTTCCTTCCTACCGGCTTCGCCCCAGGCCGCCACGTGGCGGTCCTTCATCAGCACCTGTTGGACTGCTCCTCGAAGCACGGCCCGACGGTTTTCCGAATGCAACCCCTTCCCGTGGATCACCAGCACCTTTCGGCAGCCTTCCAGCTGGCTTTCGCGCAGAAAGTACCTCAGCGCCGCCACGGCCTCCTCGGCCAACATGCCGTGCAGGTCGAGCTCGTCGTCGGGGGCCGTCTTTTCCATTTCGGCCCGGGACGGAAGGTCCCGGGGCTGTGCGGGCGCCTGGTCCTTTTCGAAGGGTTCGGGCTGGGCACGCCCTGCCCGTTTCTCCCAGTCGTCGAGAATCCGGGAGAAATCCATCAGTTCCCCCCGGTGAGCCTGAGCAGTCCTGACGCGTCGACCCAGCCCTCGAGGCCGTAGCCCGTCTGAACCAGGACCCAACGGTCGGCGGCGCCCTGCACGCGCACCACCGTCCCGGCCTTGAGGGTCATCCACGTCTCGGCCAAGTCACCGGGCACCTTGCGGATGGGCCCGTCGGCCGGACCCACCACGGCGTCAGGCTCGGTACGCGCGCTCTCGGCGCCCACAGCGAACACGCCAAGGGCAGCCGAGGCGAGGATGGACAGGACAAGCAGGGGCAGCCAAACGCTCAACCCGGTGAGCCTCTGCACTCCCCAGACGACGAAGGCGCAGTTCCAAGCTATGCAAAGCGCGAGGAAGAGAAGGTTGGTCGGCCAGCCCGTCCAGGGGGCGAACTGGTCGCTCAGCAGTTCCTTTTCTTCCAGGGCCATCAGGCCCCGGGCCGCCAAGTCTCCCTGGAACCCCGTCCGCAAGGCCATGCGGAACGCGTGGACGGCCTCGGCGGGCTTGTCCGCGTCCCGGCAGGCCAGGGCCTTGTTGTACCACAGGCCTGGCTCCTCGGGGTGGGCGGCGGCCAGGGCCGTCCAGCGGTCGGCGGCGTCGCTTCCCTGGGCCTTGAGGGCGTCGGCAAAACCGTCGGGGGCTGGCTCGTTGGCCGACACCAGGAGGACCCCAAGCACAGCGAGCACCAGCAGACCCCGTTGGAGACCGCGGAAGCGGAAGGTGAGCAGCAGGAAGACGGGGCCGGGCAGGAACAGCAGGAAGGCAAGCCAGCCCCGGGAAACGGCCCAGGGCCGGGCGCCCTGAACCTCGCCCCAGTCCAGGGGCCTGGCCACGGGCACGGGGTTGCTGGGCACCGCGGTGGGAAGGTGGAGCGCCACCGAGACCGTCTTGGGGTCCCAGGTGTCGATGCGCGCGGTCTTGGGTTGGAAGGCGCGGAACCCGGGGAGCGAAACCGTGACCGTTCGAGCCTGGTCGGATGAGAACCGCCAGGTGACCACGAGGCTGCCCTCGTAGCCGCCTTTGGCCGCCCGGTAGCGGGTTCCCTCCTGCCGCGAAGTGAGGGTCAGCTCGGGGACGGCCACGTCGGGCAGCTTGAGGTAGGGGAAGTTCCCCCGGCCCGAGATCTCCTGGGTGACGACAAGCTCGCCGCCCTGGGCCGCCGCCCCTTCCTTGGCGTCGGCGGTGTACGTGAAGTCGCCCACGGCGCGACCGTCGCCGACCTCGGGGGGGACCGGGAGGATTTCGAGGACGAGGGGGGGGACAACCCGGTCGAGACCCGAGACCGACCCCTTGAACGCCGGTACCGTGAGCGTCCCCGGCTTGGTGGGAATGAGCATCCAACTTCCCCAGGGGACGTTCATGAGCCTGTCCTCGCCGATGCTGTTGATCTCGATCTCGCCAAGGCCCACGGCCTTCTCCCAGAGCGACCCGGCGGGGGCGCCCAGACCGGGGTCCTGGGGCTGGGCGAGCACGTCGAGGTTGCGCGCCTGAAGGATGAGCGGGATGGCCTGGCCCGTGTAGAACGGACCGTCGGGCTTCACCCAGCCCAGCTCCACGGGGAAGCGGTGCTTGGCCTCGTCGGCGGCCAAAAGGTACACGGTGACCGGCGGCAGCGTCTGCACCAGCGAGCCGACTTTGACGTCGAAGGGGCCCAGCTCCACGATGCCCGGGGCCAGGGTCTTGAGGGTGAGCGAGACCTTGGTCGCGCGGCTGAGGGTGCCGGGCACCTTCTCCCACGAGGTTTCGCGGATATAAGGGCCCTCGGACAGCGCCAGCGACGGCGGCAGGGGCGGAACCGTGACGCGCACGGTGAGCGGGTCAGGGGTGTCGACTAGGATGTCGACGGTCCACCGGGAGCCGACCACGTACCTGTCGGAGTTCAGCACGACCCGGGCTTCGGGGGGCGAGAGGGCGTTGGCCTGGGCGGCCAACCCCAGCATCACCAGTCCGACGAGGATGCAGCGGTGGATTCGATGCTGTTGGTGGACTTCCATCGGCTTCCCTCCAGGCGGTTGATGTATTCAAGCAGGGCCTTCTGGGTCTCGCCCGGGTCGGTGCGGTCGGCCGTTTTCGTCCGCGCCGGCAGGGCCGAGCCGAAGTTCTGGGTCTTGAGCAGGCAGATCTCAAGGTTGCGCTTGGCGTCGAGGCTCGAAGGCTTCATCAGGAGCGCGGTACGGAACTCCTGGCACGCCTGGTCGTATTGACCCCTCTGGTAGAGCAGGTACCCCTTGTTGAAGGCGAGCCTGTACGCCAGCTCGTCCGAGGCGGGCCGGGTGATCCGGCTCCATACCGACAGCGCCGTGTTGGTCTCGCCCAGGGCGTTGTACACGTTGCCCAGGTTGTAGTTGACCACGTCGCGGGAGGTCCCCGTGCCCTGGGCGGCCAGGTAGCTGAGGCTGGCCTTCTGGAAGTCCCCGCGCTGGAAGGCGGCGTTGCCCTGGACGATGGTCAGGCCGTCGCTCCAATCGGAGCACGAGGCCAGCGCCAGCAGGCCCAGGGCCGCCAGACAGAGGGTGAGCTTTGCCTTCACTAGAACACCTCCTTCCAGGGGACGATGCGCACCAGGAGGAACCCCGACAAAGTCACCAGCGCCAGAAACAGGAACACCCGGTAGCGCGGCACGGGCTGGAGCCCGACACCGCCCCGGGAAGCGGGGTTGGCCAGGTTGGAGAGCAGATCCTGCAGTTCCCGCTGGCTGGCGCGGTCGGCGCCCAGGAAGAACCGACCATGGGTCTCGCTGGCCAGCATCTTGAGGGTGCCGTCGTTGCGTTTGGTCTGCACCGGGAAGCCGAAGTCGTCTTTGAGGAAACCGTCGCCGTCGGGAATCTTGCCTCCCTCGGCGGTGCCGAACCCCAGGGCGAAGATCTCGACCCCGGCGGCCGCCGCCTTGCGCGCCGCGGCGAGCAGGTTGCCGTCCCGGGACTCGCCGTCGGACAGGAAGATCACGACCCTGTGATGCACAGAAGTGTAGCCTACCGTGCGCAGGGCCTCCTCGAGGCCGTCGGCCAGGTTGGACCCCGGCGCGGTGGTCACGTTGGGCCCCAGTTCGTCCACCCACCGCGCCAGGACTCCCTTGTCGGGGGTCAGCGGCGTGAGCGTCACGCCGATGCCCTCGAAGGCGACCAGCGAGAACCGCGCCGAAGGGAAGGCCGACAGCAGCATGCGGATGACGTCCCGGGCCTGGTCAAGTCGCGACGGCGGAACGTCTGTCGAGGTCATCGACCGGGACACGTCGACGGCCAAGGCGATGTCGAGCCCGTCCTCGGGCTCCTCAACGGGTGCCCTGCCCCACGAAGGGCCGGCCCACGCGGCGATGAGCAGCAGAAAGGTCAGCAGGAGCAGCAGCCCCGAAAAGAATCCCTTGAGCAGATAAACTGATTGCAGGCGGTGGCCCCGCCAGGCGCCGCCGATTCGCAAAAGCTCGTGCCGTCCCTTGAGGTGCGAGGTGTAGAGCAGCAGGCCCGCCGGAATCAGCAGCAGCAGGGTCCAGAAGACTTCGGGGTTGCTGAAGCTCACAGGATCTCCTTGAGGATGAGCTTTCGCAGGACGAAGAAAAGGCCAAGGCTGGCCAAGGCCGCCACCAGCAGCGATCCGAACAGCGGGTCGTTGTGGACCTCAACCTTGACTCGCTTGGTGGCGGTTTCGCGGCTGTCGATGGCCAGGAAGATGGACTCCAAGCTGCCCGACGAGCCCGCCGAGAAGTACGCGCCCAGGGGGGGCACTGCCAGCGATTTCATGAAGTCCTCGTTGAACCCGTCTTCCATCGTCCCCGAGTAGGCCATGCCCGTCTTGGGGTCGGTGACCTCGAGGGGAACTTCGGCGTTGGTCCCGATGCCGATCAGGTACAGGGGAATGTTCAGCGACCGGATCAGGTCGACCGCCGTCGAAGGCTGGATCTCGCCCGAGTTGTTGACCCCGTCGGTGAGCGCGATGATCACCCTCTGCGGCGCGGTGGAGTCCTGCAGGTGGAGGGCAGCCAGCGCCAGGCCCATGCCCAGGGCCGTGCCGTCGCCCAGGCTCATGACCTGAAGGTCGTCGAGGCGCTTGAGCAGGTAGGTGTAGTCCAGCGTCAACGGCACCCTGAGGGCGGCGTCGCGGCCGAAGCTGACAAGGCCGATCTGGTCGTTCTGCCGTCCTTGGACGAAGCGCCGGATGACGTCTTTCGCCGCGGTGAAGCGGTTGTTCGGCGGGAAGTCCCGGGCGGCCATGCTGGGCGACTCGTCGAGGACGATGAAGATGTCGGCGCCCGCGTTCAGGTAGATCTTCTCCTGCCGGGTGAGCGAGGGTCCGGCCAGCGCCGTCACCAAGAAGGCGAAGGTGAGCCACAGCGCCAGGTTCGAGGTGGCCATGACCAACCGCATGCCGGCGATTCCGGGGCGGAACCTTTGCCCCTCCCACACGCCCAGGGGAAACGAGAGCCGCCCGCCCCGCCCCTTCCATCTGTGCTTCAGGAACATGAGCAGGGGGACGAGGGCAAGCAGGACGAAGTAGAACGGTTCCTCAAAGGTCAACACGGGGGGTATCCTTTCCTTCGAGGTGGCCGGCTTCCCTGCGCAGGGATTCCAGGTCGTCGAGCCTCTCCTGGACTGGGGGTTCCTGGGCGTCGAAACGGACCACGTCGGCCCGGTGGACCAGGCGCACCCATTCGGCGGCCCACGCGGGAGGCAGAGGCCTGAGCACGCCTTCCACCTCTTGGGCCGTCATCGTGCCGAAATCGAAATCGAACCGCCCTGCCAGGTAGGTTCTCACCAGGCGGCTGAACTCGGTGTAGAACTCTGGTCCCGAGGCGGCCATGGCGCGGGACTGGAGCTTCTTGACCTCCTTGGCCAGAAGGTGCCACGCCCGGTGCCTGTCGGAGCGCCGCCACAGGGACTTCCACAGTCCCGCCAGGGGCCTGAAGAACCTCCAAAGGACCAGGGGCAGGACGATAACCACGAGGAACGACAGGAAGACCACGAGCTCGGTGTGCGGGAGCAGCAGCTGGTCCCGGGGCGGCGACAGCTCCGAGGGCGCGTCCTTGCCCAGCAGGCTGTTGGTCGAGATGCGCACCCCGTCGAGGGTCAGGTCGCCCAGCACCAGGGGCGGGAGGGTCTTCACCCCTGGGGCAAAGGGGACGAACTTGACGGTGACGCGCTCAAACGGGGGGTCGTGGCGCACTTGCACGTCGCGGATGAGCACCCAATCCTGGGTGGGCAGGCTCAAGGGCGGCAGCAGCGACTTTCCCTCGGGGAGCAGCAGGGTGAGGCGTACCTCGACCTGGTCGCCCACGTAGAACAGCGGCGGCACAAACACAGTTTCGGTGACGGGGCTGGGAGCGTCGTCGGCCCTGACCACGGACGGCAAGGTTGCCAGCAGCAGCGCTGCGGTGAGGAGCCGAAGCCCCGGGAACCACCACGCCCTCATCGGCTGGTCCCTCTGCGGTTGAAAAACTGGGCAAGCCGGGCCGCGGGCTCATCGGCGGTGCTCACCTCGAGGACGGGAACGCCCCGCCGGGCGCACTCGCGTTTCCAGTGCAGTCGCTGGAGGGTCCAGAAGTCGTGGTAGTCCCGGCGGAAGGCCCGGCTGTTGCCGAACCCCAGCACAACCTGCGAGGTTTCGGGGTCGATGAGCTCGATGAGCCCGCCCTCGGGGAACTCGGTGTCGATAGGGTCGAACACGCGGACGGCGATCACGTCGTGGTGCTTGGCCACCAGCGAAAGCTCTTTCCAGAAGTTGCCCGTCTTGAAGTCCGATACGATGACGATGACGCCCCGGCGCTTCATTGACTCGTGGGCGGTGCGCAGCGCCAGCCCCAGGTTGGACCCTCGTCCCTGGGCCTCGGTCATGAAGCACTCCTGCACCAGGCTCAGGGCGTGGGTCTTGCCCTTCCGTGGCGCCACCCAACCCTCGATCCTGTCTGTAAAGAAGACAGCGCCCACCCTGTCCTCGGTGGAAACCGCCGAAAACGCGAGGTTGGCAAACAGGCTGTTGAGGATGTCGCGCTTGTTGTAGCGTCCCGAACCCGAATTCATCGAAGGCGAAACGTCGGCCACGATGTGGAGGCTGAGCTCCCGCTCTTCGCGAAACTTCTTGGTGTACGGCGTGCCCAGGCGGCTGGAGACGTTCCAGTCGATGAAGCGTGCGTCGTCCTGGGGGTCGTACTCGCGGACCTCGTCGAACTCGAGCCCGGGGCCCCGGAACACCGACCTGTAGTTGCCGGAGTACAGGCCGTCGACGAGCCGCGACGAATTCAGTTTGAGTTGTCGGATGCGGGTGTAGAAGTCCTTGAAATCCAGCATCTCAGGGAATGGTGACGGCCGACAGCAGGATACGGATCACGTCGTCGGCGTTCATCTCCTCGGCCTCGGCCTCGTAGCTGAGCACAATGCGGTGGCGAAGGACCTCGAAGGCGACGGCCTTCACGTCTTCGGGCAGAACGAAGCCCCGGCCTTCGAACAGGGCCTTCACCCGCGACAGGCGGTAGAGGGCAATCGACGCCCGGGGACTGGCGCCGTAGTCGATGAACCGCGTGAACCCGTAGTTCTTGCGGTCCTTTTCGCGGGTGGCGCTCACGATGCTCACGATGTAGGTCTCGATCCTCTCGTCCACCCGGACAGCTGCGGCGGCTTGCTTGAGCTTCTGCAGCTCGCCGGCGTCGAGCACGCGGTTGATGGGCGGCAGGGTCTCTTTCTCGCTGGCGATGACCTTGAGGATGTGCAGCTCTTCCTCGGGCGTCGGGTACGAGAGCACGAGCTTCATCATGAACCTGTCGAGCTGGCTTTCCGGCAGGGAGTAGGTGCCTTCCTGCTCGATGGGGTTCTGGGTGGCCAGGACGAAGAACGGCGACGGAAGCGGAAAGGTGTTCTCGCCGATGGTCACCTGCTGCTCGCCCATGGCCTCGAGGAGGGCCGACTGCACCTTGGCGGGCGCCCGGTTGATCTCGTCGGCCAGGATGAAGTTCGTGAACACGGGGCCCTTGCGGGGGCTGAACTCGCCCGTCTGCTGGCGGTAGACCATGGTCCCCACGAGGTCGGCGGGGAGCAGGTCAGGGGTGAACTGGATCCGCTTGAAGTCCAGGCCCATGATCTCGGAAAGGGTCTTGACCGCCAGGGTCTTGGCCAGCCCGGGGACCCCCTCAAGAAGGATGTGGCCGCCGGCCACCACGCCGCGAAGCAGCGCGTCGACGAGTGCCTCCTGACCGATGATGCGCTTGCCCATCTCGCGTTTGGCGACCTGGACCAGGTTGAGCGACTCCTGGACGTTCTTTTCGCGGGTCTGTTCCATAGAAACTCCTAGCTGCGGTAGTCGGCGTTTTCGCGGACGTATTCGTAAGACAGGTCGCTGCCCCAGACGGTGGTCGCGGCGGTTCCCAAGCCCAACTCCAAAGACAACACGACGTTGTCCTCGTGACGGGGAAAGCCATCTTTCTTCTCGGGCTGAGACGCCGCGACGAAGGCCTTCGACAGTTGGGCCTCGATTTCGGGGGTGAGGCGGAACGCGCCGCCCTCGAAGACGGGGACGCCGGCTATGCGCAGGCGCAGCGCCTTGAGGTTGAGCGCCAGACCGGCGTTGCCGAAGGCGTCGCCCACGCTGGCCAGCACCCGGCCCACGTTGGGGTCGTTGCCGAACACGGCTGTCTTGACCAGAGGCGAGTTGGCCACGGCCTTGGCCGCCAGCCGCGCCGCCGCCTCGTCGGGGGCTCCGGAGACGCGCACCTCAATGACGTGGGCGGTGCCCTCGCCGTTGCGCACGATGTCCTGGGCCAGGTCGCGGCAGACCTCAGTGAGGGCGCGCTCAAACGCCGTGGGGTCGGGGCACGGCACGTGCTGCGACGAAAAGACAAGCACCATGTCGCTGGTGGACTGGTCGCTGTCGACGGAGATGGCGTTGAAGCTCTGGGCCACCACCCGGGGCAGCAGCTCGCGCAGGGCGGTGCGGCTCACCTCGAGGTCGGTGACGATGTAGACAAGCATCGTGGCGAGGTTGGGCTCGATCATGCCGGCGCCCTTGGCCACCGCGACGATCCGGCCGCCAAACAGCGACTTCGAGCGCACCTTGGGCCAGGCGTCGGTGGTCATGATGCCCCGGGCCAGGGGCAGAGCCGAGTCGGCCTGGAGGGCCGCGGGCAGCTGGGGCAGAGCCTTCTTCACGTCGGCCACGGGGAGGGACCAGCCGATGATGCCCGTGCTGGCCACAAACAGCTGGCCGGCCGGGCAACCCAGCAGGGCCGCTGCGGCGGCCTGCACTTCGCGGGCGTCTTCCAGCGCCCGGGGTCCGCCTACGTTGGCGATCTTGTTGTTGATGACCACGCCCCGGGTCAGGGGCTCGCCCAGCCCTTCCCGCCCCAGGAGCACGGGCGCCCCTGGAAACGCGTTGCGGGTGAAGACGGCGGCGAAGGCCGCGGTCGGTTCGTCCAGGAGCAGCAGGTTGAGCCGCATGGGCAGGGGCTGGGGGACGGGGCGTTCGATCGGACGGAAAGTCAGGTCCACGGTGGCCGTCCGGAAACCCCGCGGCAAGGCCGAACGCCTCTCCAGGTCGGCCAGGTACTCGTCTCGACTTTGGTAGGTCATCCCTCTTTCTAAAGGAAATCCCTCAAAAGCTCAAGGCAAACAGGCTCACCGGCGCACAAGGGTGAGGACCAGGGGAAAGTGGTCCGAAATCCCGTTGGGCGTGCGCGGGCCGTACGGCTGGGGCTGGGCCGCAAACGCGGCGACCCGGAACGACGAGAACGCCCAGTCGGAGTGCCTCAGGCTGCTGGCCGCCACAAAGGCGTGATCGAGGCGGTTCCAGTCGCCGTGGTAGAAGTAGCTGCCCGGCGGGTCGGAAACCGTCTCCCAGGGGTCCCACAGGGCGCCGGGCAGCCGCGTCTCGAGGGCCGCCGCCCGTCCTGGAAAGACTACGAGGGCGTCGGTGGTCTCGGCGGCGGCCCCGCCCGACACCAGGGCCCGGTCGGGCCACGAGCGCGACAGCTCCAGCGACGTGTTGAAGTCGCCCACGGCCACCACGAAGGGGCGGTCCTCGCGCGCTTCGAGGGCTGCCACCCGCCGGGCCAGCACCCTTGCCGCCTCCCGGCGGAGCCTTTCGGTGGCGGCAGGCGTGGGGATGCGGCTTTTCCAGTGATTTCCCAGGACGACGAGGGCGCGGCTGCCGAGGTTGAATTCGGCCTCGACCACGGGGCGCAGGGCTTCGGCGGCGTCGTCGGAGGCGGGGAAGAGCAGTGCCGTGCGGACCACGGGGTACCGGCTCAAGAACACTGTCTTCACTCCAGGCACCGAGGCGGGGGCCAGGTAGGTGTGCGAGTAGCCCAGATCGCCCAGAAACCTCCCGTTGAGCACCTCAACCGTATGGGCCCCCTCCACCTCCTCGAGGACCAGGATATCGGGACTCCCCAGGGTGCGGATCACCCGGGCCAGCGACTCGCACCGCGCCCAGAACTGAGCCCGGGTCCAGCCGTTCGCCGGGTCAAACTCGGAGTATTCGCCGCCGTCGTGCACCTCGTCGAACAGGTTCTCGACGTTCCACGTGGCCAGGACAAGCCGCCCCCCTGGCCGGGGGTCGGGCAGAAGGGCGCACGCACAGAACAGCGCTGCCAGAAGCGGCACAAGGGCGAGTCGGATGTGGGCGATTGCGGAGTGTCTGCGAACCAAGGCGGCCCCCTTACCGGGCCGGGCTTTGCCCCGGCCTCAGTTGTTCAGGGCAGACAGGATTCTTTGGGTTTCCGCTTCACAGGTTTCACCCGAAAAGGTGAATTTCGTGCCCGTGATGCGTTCGAAGGCCTCGACGTACCGGTTTCTGGTTTCGTCGAAGACCTCGGCCGGGATGGAGGGGACAGAGCCCTCGCCCGTGAACCCCTGGGCCGTCAGCCACGAGCGCAGGTACTCCTTGTCGAGCTTGCGCGGTTCCCTGCCCGCGGCAAACGCGGCCGCGTAGTCGCCGGCGAACCAGAAGCGGCTGCAGTCGGGTGTGTGCACCTCGTCGCAGAGCACGAGGCGCCCGTCGAGGACGCCGAACTCGTACTTGGTATCGACAAGCAGCATCCCGCGGGGAGTGAGCAGGTTCGTCCCCCGGTCAAAGAGGGCGAGGGCCGCCTTTTCGATTTGCGACCACAGCTCGGGAGGACAGAGCCCCCGGGCCAGGATGCCCTCGCGGTCGATAGGCTGGTCGTGGTCGCCAACGGCTTCCTTGGTCGTGGGAGTGATCTGCGGTGTCTCGAGCCTCTGGTGCGCCCTCAGGCCGGCGGGCACCCTCAGGCCGGGGACAGAGCTGCCCGCGGCGTAGGCCTTCCACGCCGAGCCGGTCAGGTAGCCCCTAACCACGACCTCGACGGGCACCATCTTGGCCTTCTTGACCGCCACGGACCGCGGCCCCAGGTCCTCGAGGAAGTGGTTCTCGATAAGATCGCTTGTCTTGTCGAACCAGTACCTGGAAAGCTGGTTGAGCACCTCGCCCTTCCCCGGGATCTCGCCCAGGGGACGGTCGAAGGCAGAAATGCGGTCGGTGGTGACCATCACCAGGCGGTCGCCGGCGTCGATCACGTCGCGGACCTTGCCCCGGTAGACGGACACCGCCAAGGTCAGACCCCGAGGTCGGCGCGCTTGACGACGACCCGGCTGAGCAAACCGTACTTGACGGCTTCGTCTGCCGTCATCCAGAAGTCCCGGTCGGTGTCCTTGCCCACCTGCTCCAGAGTCTGGCCGGTTTCGGCTGCGATCAGTTCGTTGATCTTGACCCGCAGCTTCTCGATCTCCTGGGCGTGGATCTCGATTTCGGTGGCCACGCCGCGAATGCCCGAGAGGGGCTGGTGGATGAGGTAGTGGCTGTTGGGAAGGCCAATCCGCCTCTCCTTGGGGGCCGCCAAGAGGATGAGGGCACCGGCCGAGGCCACGAGGCCCATGCCGATGGTCCACACCGGGGCGCCGATGAAGCGGATCATGTCGAAGATGGCGTACCCCGCGTCGGCGTCGCCGCCTGGGCTGTCGATCATGACCTTGATCGGGTCGGAGGACTCGGCTTCAAGGAGGAGAAGCTGGCGGATGACCCGCTCGGCCAACGCCTTGTTCACTTCCCCCGAAAGCAGGATGGTCCGGGTCTTCAGGAACTTCTCGGAGGCGTCGGGGCCCGGGGCCTTGTCCGATTTCTTTTCTTCTTCTTCGTCTTCTTCATCTTCGTAGTGGAACATGTGCCCAAGGATACTGGTTTTTACCCGAAAGGGAAAGTGCCGCGGTGCGGAGAGGGGGTCTGCCCCCGGCCTCGGTCGCCGTGCTAGACTGCGGCCATGAAATCCGCCTTCGCGGCCATCGTCGGCCGTCCCTCCTCGGGGAAATCCACCCTCATGAACGCCCTGTGCGGGCACAAGGTCAGCATCGTGAGCCCCGTGCCCCAAACCACCCGCAACCAGGTCAGGGGCATCGTGAACCGCCCGGGCCGGGGCCAGATCGTGTTTCTGGACACGCCAGGCTTTCACCTCAGCGAAAAGAAGTTCAACAAGTCGATGATGGACAACGTGACCCGGGCCATCACCGACGCCGACGTGGCCGTGTATCTGATCGACGCCAGCCGCAAGGCCGGGGCCGAGGAAGAAGGGCTGATGGAGCGTCTGGTCTCGCTGCGCAAGCCCCTGGTGGTGGCCCTCAACAAGACCGAGCTGAAACCCAACTACGCCGACGAGCTCGAGGTCTGGGTGCGCGAGAAGCTCGTCCCCAAGGCCGTTGTGAGGATTTCGGCCCTGGCCCAGGTGGGCCTCGACGCCTTCTTCGACGCCATCTTCGAGAACGCCCCGGAGGGCGAGGCCTTCTACCCCGAGGAGTTCTACACCGACCAGGACCCCAGCTTCCGCATCGCCGAAATCGTGAGGGAGCAGGCCATCAACCGCCTCAGCGAGGAGATCCCCCACGCCCTGTACGTGGAAGTCGCCGACCGCGAGCTCAAGGAGGCGCCCCCCGCCGAGGGCGCCAAACCCCAGGCGACGCTGTGGCTGCGGGTCTTCCTCATCGTCGAGCGCGAGAGCCAGGTGGGCATCGTCGTGGGCAAGGGCGGCGAGAAGATCAAGGAGATCCGCCAGGCCGCGCAAAAGGAGCTGGGCAAGGTGTTCAGCCAGCGCATCCACCTCGACCTCAGGTGCAAGGCCGACGCCAAGTGGAGGACCAAGGATCACTTGATCAAGTCCATCCTCGGCTCGAGCCAGCCCAAGGAGTGAGCCCCGGCGTGAGCTCTGTCCCCGGGGCAGCCGTCGTCGAGGCCGCCCAGACTCTGTGGAATTACCACCGCCTGGGCCAACCCCTCGGCCGCGCCCACGCCGTGGTGGGCCTGGGCAGCTACGACCTGAGGGTCGCCGACCGTTGCGCGGAGCTGTGGCACCAGGGGTTGGCCCCGCTGATTGTGTTTTCGGGCGCCAGGGGAAACTGGACCTCGGGGCTTGCGGGTACAGAGGCCTCATGGTTCGGGGCCAGAGCCCAGGAGCTCGCCGTGCCGCCCGAGGCCATCGTCCTCGAAGAATGTTCCACCAACCTGGGTGAGAACGTCGCTTTAGTCAGGGAGACCCTGGCCCGGCTCGGCGCCCCGGTCGATAGGCTCATCCTGGTGACCAAGCCCAACACCGAGCGCCGGGCCCTGGCTACGGCAGCCAAGGTCTGGCCCGAAGCCGAGTGGGCAGTGACCAGCCCCGATACCCGGCTGGAGGGGCCGTACGCCCCGGGCCGGGTCTTTGCCGACCTCGTTGACGAGATGGTAGGCGACCTGGAGCGCGTCTTGCGCTACCCCGGCCTCGGCTACCAGACCGCCCAAACCGTACCCGAAGCCGTCCTCGAAGCCTTCGAATTCCTGAAGCGGGAGGGCTTCACCCGGCACCTAATAAAGGGCTAATGTCTTGCCACGGCCCCGTGTTATCGTGCAAAATCGGGCGCAACCAGGAGTTTTCCCTGTCTCCGTTCGTCGTTCTGTTCGTCGAGAACTTCCTCTGCAACTGTGCGTTCAACTCGTCTTCGCTGCTTCCGCCCTACTTGGTCTCCCTGGGGGCGTCGCAGACCTTTGTCGGCTTCTACAACACTCTGGGAACCCTGCTGATCGTCTTGGTGGTTGTCTTTTTCGGCCGGCGGCTGGTGAAGCTGCCCAGGGTGAAGCTTCTGCGCTGGGGCTTCTTGCTGCTCGTGGCCACCTCGCTGCTGTCGTGGGTCTTTGCCGACTCGCTGCCTCTCCTGGCGCTGTTCAAGCTCGTCGGGTCGCTGGCCCAGGTCTTCGCCTCCACCTTGATGCTGAGCCTGCTGTTCGACCTCATCCCCGCAGAGCAAAGGGCAGGCAGCCTGGCGCTGTTCAGCGTCGCGGGCATGCTCACCAACCCCGTCTCGTCTCTGTCCGGCGAGGCGATCCTGAGGGTGGTCGGCGGCCGGGGGTTGTTCCTGCTGGGAGCGGGGTTCGCTCTGGCGTCGTGGCTGTGGTTCCTGCTGTTCAAGGAGTCGCCGACAGGGTCCGAGACGGGCGCGCCCCCCTCGTTTAAAGAGGTGGCCGCCCGGCGCGAATTGCGGCCTCTGTTCGTCCTGGCCTTCACCTTCGGCATCTACTACTCGGCGCTGACCTCGTTCCTTCCCCACCACACCAAGCTCACCCTGGGGGAGGCCAACCTGAGCGCCTTCCTTATCCCCTTCTCCGCCGTCTCGGTGGTGATGCGCCTTGTCCTGGGCCGGCAGCTCGACCAGCGCCCGCCCCGGCGGTTTCTGTACTGGTCCTTCTTGTCCATCTTCCTCTCCCTGGACCTGCTTCTGTTGCCCGATACCTGGACCTGGGTCATCCTCGCCGGGTTCTTCTACGGCATCGGCCATTCCATCCTTTACCCGCTGATGAACGCGATGTTCGTCGAGGCGGGCGGCGCGGGCCGCAATGCCACTTACAGCAACGCCTACCTGGTGGCCAACCAGCTGGGCGCGGTGCTGATGACGCCCCTGCTGGGCACCGTCGGCGACCTGGGGGGCTTCTTCTCAATTATCGTGGTGCTGGCTTTGACGGCGCTGGGGTGCTTTCTCCTGGCCCGGAAGTACTTCCCCAGACCGCCTCGGCAGCCAGAAGCAGATCCACCATCCGTCCGTAGCTCTTGACCCCGTCGGCCTGGCCCTGGACCTTCAGGTAGGCGTCGTTTACGCTCTGGGCCGCCTGCTGCACCGGACCCTTGAAGCGGTCCCAGTAGCGGAAGTAGCTGCGCCAGTCTTCGAGCACGTCGTGGGGGAGGGTCGCGGCGATGGCCTTCCACCGGGCGGCGCCGTCGGGGGCCGCCGACCCCAGGGCCTCGGCCACGTACAGCAGCGCCATCGACCAGGCCGAGTACTCAAGGCGCGGGTCGCCGCAGTCCCGGAGCACGAGGAAGGCCAGGAAGTTGGCCTCGTCCTCCCGGGCCCAGCCGTGCAGATGAGCGCTCTCGTGGGCGGCCGTGAACGGCAGGCTCCACTGCCCTGGACCCGTATTGACCAGGGGCTCGCCTGTGAACGGCATGTAGATTCCCGAAATTCCAAGCCACGACATGGACTCCGGGGCGGGGGAAGCCTTGGGCGCGGCGAACTGTCCCGCCAGCAGGGGCCAGCGCAGGGCTGCATGGTCGTAGGCGGCGGGAATGGCGCGGATGAGCTTCAGCCACGGCGGCGGGCCGTCCTTCCACGCCTGCGCGCGCAAGGGCCCAACCCGCGCCGCCAGGTCTCGGGCCAGGGCGTCAAGCTCTGCGACGGTGCCGCCCCTGACCGTCCAGCCCACGTTGGCGGCCCAGCTTTCCCGCTGGTAGTTGAGTCCCCACCCCAGGATGAACCACGCCACGAGCACCGACAGCCCCGCCAAGACGCCCATCCAGCCACGAGGATGGAGAAACAGGGCGCCCACAGCGGCCAAAACGCCCGCAACCAGCAGCACAGGCGCCACGGCGAACGGAAGCGCGGCCAGAGCCCGCGACACCGGGGCCATGACCCACGGGTAGAGGCCGCGGCTGTAGAGGGCCTCGACCACGGGGGGCCACCAGCCGCCGGCCATCCACAACAGCACCGCCAGAGGCCCGGCGGCCAGGGCCAACCAGAACGCGAGTTTCAAGGCCGGCGCAGGACGCGGCACGTGCCGTCGGCCTGCCCCAGGTACGCGGCCGAGGCCCGGTTGGCGAACAGCCCCACCTCGAACACGCCCGTCAGGAGTTTCAACGTGCGCTCCATGGCGGCGCAGTCAACGGGTTTGGCGAAGGTGAGGTCGAGGATGAAGTGGCCGTTGTCGGTGACGACGGGGCCGGCCTTGCCCTTGCCGTAGCGCAGTACCGCCGTGGCGCCCAGGGCCTCGCACGAGCGGATCAGGGGCACCCGGGCCAGGGCGTGAATTTCAAGGGGAACAGGGAACTTTGTCCCCAGGTCGTTCACGGCCTTGCTCTCGTCGGCGATGATGACGAAGGTGCGGCTCACACTGCAGACGATCTTCTCCTGCAGCTGGGCCGCGCCGCCGCCTTTGATGCAGTTCAGCGCCGGATCCACCTCGTCGGCGCCGTCGAGATACAAATCGAGGCGGCCGTCGATGGCCGGGTCACCCAGGGCCCGCACCGCGAGGCCCTCCTGCTGACAAAGAATTTCTGTATCAAACGAGGTGGCGACAACCAGGAGGCCGGGGAGGCGGCCCTCCCTGAACAGTTCGCCCGTCTTCTTCACGGCCCAAAAGGCCGTGCTCCCGGTGCCGAGGCCGAGTTTCATGCCGGGCTTCACCAAGTCGACGACGGCCTGATCGCCGGCGGCTTTCTTACCAAGATCTTGGGGTGTCATGGGCAAAGCATAAATCAACGCCTGCGTTTTTCAAAGTACGCGATCAGGTCTTCGCCCAGTTCCACGATCTGGTCGCGCCTCTCGAGCCACGCCAGATGGGCCAGAGTGTCAGCGGGGTCGAGGAAGAACAGGTAGGGTTTGACGTGGAGGGCCTTGGACAGCCTCTCTAGGATGGCCGCCTGGGGCCACTTGACGCCCATTTCAATTTCGCCGACGTAGCTGACCGAAACCTCGCTTTGTTCGGCCAGTTCCGCCTGAGAGAGGCCCCACCGCGACCTGAGGGCCTTCAAGTTGGCGGCCAAGCACCGATGCAGCTCCGTCATGCCACCATGGTACGACCGCCGCCACTGCGGGACAAAGGCCGCAGGGAGGGCGCAGCACCCGCTCATGGCGGGCAACTGCACACAGCGGCGTGCCGTGTGTCCTGAAATTCCGGCCCCGGGGGGTTAGGTTGGTCAGATGGAAAAAATCACCCTCTCTGCGACCTTCTCAGTACCCGGGGAAAAACTGTATCAGGCTTGGCTCGACCCGGTTCACCACGCCGCCATGTCGTACGGCGGGGACGCCGTCATCGATCCGCGGGTCGGAGGCACCCACTCCACGGGGGACGGCTACATCACGGGAAAGTTCGTTGAACTCCTCCCTGGGAAGAAGATTGTTCAGACCTGGCGCACCACCGACTTCGCCGAAGATCAGCCGGACTCCCAGGTCGAGCTGATCTTCGGGGACTCCAAGGACGGCGGCAGTTTCCAGCTTGTGCATTCGGGCTTGCCCGACGACCAGGTCGAGGAGTACCGCAACGGGTGGATCGAGTACTACCTCCAGCCGATGACCCTGTACTTCGGCGGCTAGCGGTTAGCGGTACCCGGCCAGGACGGCCTGGAGCTTGGTCTTGCCGATGATCTTGAGGAAGCTGGCCAGGCGCGGTCCCTGGTCCTTGCCCACCAGCGCCTGGTACATGACCATGTAGAACGCTTTGCTGTCGATGCCGGCCTCGGCTGCCACGGCGTAAATCCTGTCGTTGAGCGCCTTCTCGTCCAGCTTGTCCAATTCGGCATCGACGACGGCCAGCAGGCCCCTGACCGCAGCTGCGGCTTCGGGGGACAGAGCTTGGGGAGCCGAGCCCTCGGCCTTCAGCCGGAAGGTGAAGTCCTCGGGCGCAAACCGCGTCACCCACCGCCACGCGCACTCGGCCCGGGCACGCAGCCGGGGCTTCTGCGGCTCCTTGAGGTCGGGGAAGGCCGCCAGGGTACGGTCCAGGTCGCCGTCGTAGGTCTGCAGCAAGGTTGACAGGTGGCGCAGCCCCACTTGGTAGGGCATCTCGGCCTCGGGCTTGGCCAGCTGGCTGAGCTCGTAGATCCGGCTCTGCTTGGCCTTTTCCTTTTCATTGGCCTCTTGGGCTCCGTAATAGATGCGCTCGCACTTGTCGTAGTCCTCGTAGAGCTTGAGCACGTCGAGGTCAAAACTGATGGCGAACTCGGCGTTGGGCCGGGTGCCGGCAAACAGGAACCGTGTCAGCTCGGGGGTGTAGACCTCGAGCACGTCGTCGAGGCCGATGACCTCGCCGCTGGAGGAGCTGATCTTCCCTCCCCTTCCCTTGATCGAGATGAAATCGTACTGGAAGGTCACGGGAGCCTCGCCGCCGAACACGCGCACCGTCAGCCGCGCGGTGTCGAAGCTGCCTCCCTCGCTGTGGTGGTCCTTGCCGGCGGGCTCGAAGTCCACGCCTTCCTTGACCCAGCGCATGGGCCAGTCGATGCGCCAAGGCAGCTTCACGCCGCTGGCCCGGCGAAGGTCGAGGGTCTCGCGGCGGCCGCAGTCGGGGCACGAGTAGCTGAGGCCCCAGTCGCCGTCCCAGCCCTCGATGGCCGTGTTATCGCGGTGGCAGGCCTCGCAGAAGACCGACACGGGCCACCAGCCCGCCTCGAGGGGCTCGGTGCGGTGGGCGTCGAGGGTCTTGCGGATCTCGTCCTTGTGGACCAGCGCGTGGCGGATGCCCTCGGCGTAGTAGCCGGTGGTGTACCGGGCCGCCTGGTACAGGAATTCGGGGAACACCCCGACCAGGGGCAGAAGCGCCTCGAGGTCCTTCTCGTTGCCCCGGGCGTAGTTTTCGGCGCGTCCCAGGGTATCGGGGACGAGGGTAATGGGCTGGCGCAGGTACCGGGCCAGCAACTCCTGTTCGGGCATGTTCTTGGGAACCTTGCGGAACACGTCGTAGTCGTCCCAGCTGTACACGAAGCGCACGGTCTTGCCCCGGTCGCGCAGCGCCCTCACCACAAGTTCGGTGCTGATGATCTCGCGGAAGTTTCCGATGTGGACCGTGCCCGAGGGCGTGATGCCCGAGGCGCAGGTGTAAAGGGGCTTGTCACCCTTCTCCCTGATGACTTTTTCGGCGTTGAGGTCGGCCCAGTGACCGGTATGCAAGGTTTCCATAGGCCAACCAGGATACCGGAAACGGGTCTAGAAGAGCAACCTCAGGACGATGTCCTGGCCGTAGTTCCCGAACCCGCGGCCGAAGATGTTGATGCCGCCTAGGTGTTCGGCCTCTTCCTTGACGCCGATGCGGACTTTCACTGAGTGGTGGCTGGGCAGGTCGAGCGCCGCGAGCGTGACGCCGCTGATGCGAACACCGTCGACATAGGTTCCTTCGTCGGTCACCGACCAGTTCTTGAGCAGGCCGTACTGCGACCCCTCGAGCTTCCACCACGGCGGCGTGTACTTGCCCCGCCTGTCGCCGAAGTCGCCGGGGCTGGTCCACGAGCCCACCTCGACGTTGTTGATCCACAGCGTCACGTCGGACAGCCAGTTCTTGTTGGTCCCCGGCGTCTCGGACGACAGCTCGGTGACCAGCTCGAGGCGTGTCACAGACCTGTCCTTCAGCCGGCTGTTGTTGGGGAACTTATACTCCACCCAGCCCTTTTCAAACCAGAGAAGTCCTGCCTTCATGCGGTCGGGGCTCAGGAAGCTGTCGGGGACGTCGAGGTAGCCGATGACGCTCTCGGTGGAGCAAAGGCCGCACGGTGACGAGACCTCGTAGTTGGTGTACAGCCCGATGGGCATGGCGACCTCGACGGCGCCGTCGCCCCCTTCCTTGGCCGTGTCACCGAACCGGAGCAGGATCTCGCCATACTTGCGGCTGCAGACCTTCTGGCTCCCCTTCTTGGCCTTGGCCGACTCGGTCAGGATGAGGTCGGCCTCCTCGAGGGCAAGGACGTTGGTGGCCACTGTCGACTGCGGAAGCGACAGCGCCTCGGCAATCTCGTTCACGTTGTGCGGGCCCGTCGCCAGCAGGTCCAGGATCCGCAGGCGGACTTCGGACGAAAGGACCCGGATGGTCTCGATGTCGTCCCGGGGAGTGAGGATAAGGATTCTGTCCTGGACTTCGGGCATCAAGACCCTCCTGACTACGAAAAACTACCACGGTCCCCTAACAAGCACAATCGGCTCCGTCACTCGAGACGGACAATCACCACCGAAAACGCGGGTATTTCCAGCGGTCCGGGGACGGCGGTGAGGGGGTTCTCCGTCACCGTCACCTGGGGGTTCTTGCCCGGTTCGTTCGTGCTGTCCGGCGACTGTCCCGAAAGCACCCAGGCCGTGGCCTTGGTCCCGAAGCCGCGGGTGTCCACCTGGAGCGTCACAGTCCGGGACGCCGCCGTGGGGTTGACGGCCGCGACGGTCAGGGCCTTGCTGTCGTCCGTCAGTGCCGCCGAGACGTCGAGGTCCAGCGGTGCGCCCCGGACGGCCACGGGGACAGAGCCAAAGCGGTGACGGTAGAGGGCCAGAACCAGGCCGGTGGTGTCCAGGGCGGCACGGGTCTTGGTGGCCTTGATGGCCCCCAGCACGTTCACCGTCTGGGCATAGTTGGCCATGAAATACAGGTCGCTGTTGCGGAAAAACGCGTGCAGCCCCCGGGCCACGCCCAGGGCGTCCCTCAGGTGGTACTGCACCCCCAGTTCGCCGTAGAGGTAGGGACCGTACCAGAAGTTCCACTCGTCCATGGCGATCCTGAGGTTTTGCCCGGCCAGTGCGGGCACCGAGTCCCGATAGCTTCGGTGGGCCCCGGCCACCCTGTCAATGTCGTCGGCGAGCTGGGCCGTGTGCCTCAAAACGTCGCCGAGGCCCTTGCGGTAGATGTGCTCGCTGATGAGGTCCATGAACGGAGCGCTTGACGAGAGCATGGCAAGGTCCCAGGGTCCGACGGCGCCGACGCCGACCACGCCCGCGCTGGGGTCGATGGCGCGGATGGCCGTCACAACCTCGTTGTGCTTCTTCGAATACGCCTCCACGGGCATGAAGCCCAGCTGCCATGGGCCGAACATCTCGTTCCCCACGGCCCACCAGTGCACGGGGAACGCTGCGGGATGGCCGTTGGCTGCCCGCAGCCGGCCCATGGGGGTGTCGGCTGAACCCACGCAGTACTCCACTTCCCGGGCGGCCTCCTCGACGCTGCCCAGCCCGGTATTCAGGCAGACGTACGGCTCCGACCCCACCAGGGTCATCAGATCCATGAATTCGTGCAGCCCCACGTCGTTGGATTCCACCCCCCGCCACGCGGGGTTTTGCCGCGGCGGGCGCGAGTCCCGGTCCCCCAGGCCGTCGCGCCAGTCGTAACCGCTCACGAAGTTGCCGCCCGGCCACCGGTAAATTGGGGAGTCGAGCTGCCTGAGCAGCTCAAGCACGTCGGCGCGCCAGCCGTGGACGGCATCGTCGGGCATCAGCGAGACGGCTCCGACCTCGAAAGAACCCGCACCGCGCCCCACGATCTCGAGCCGCGCCCGGTTACTATCAAAATCTGCCACCAGCTCAAAGGGCACCGACTTGTACTGCGATGGCGCGGCTCCCAGGGAAACCTCGACGGCCTGGCCGCCGGCGGACAGACGCACCCGGACCTCGGTGCCCGGGTCGCCCGTCCAGACAAGGCGCCCCAGGTAGCGGCGGCCCTTCTCCACCGAGAGGTCTTCCTGGGCGATGCCGACCTCCGACCCGTCGGCCGGAAGATGGACCACAGGCGAGTGGTCGCCGACGAAGGGCTGCCCCACGTCCATGGTGACAGTGCCGGCGGGACCCAGGACGCGCCAGGGCGATCCCCTCAGGTAGTCGAACGGCCCGGAGTTCCAGTTGGAGTCCTCGGTGGTTCCCCAGGGCGCGTAGCGGTCTCGGACCACGAAGTAGAACTTCCTGTCCTCGAGCATCTCGGCCCACAGACCTCCGTAGACGCCCCGGCCCAAGTGCTCTATGAACTGGCCGTACAGGTACTTCGAGATGGGTGCCCCTGTCTTGTCAGGCGAAATCACAACATTGGAATCCGCCCACGCTCCCGCCGCCCAGAGCGCCCCAAGGAGCAGCGCGCCCAGCAGGCGGAAGCGTCTCACTTGATGGCCCCGGTCAACTGGGGAGCTAAGAAGCGCTGGAGCACAGCGAAAATCACCAGCAGGGGCAGCGCGGTCAGGAAGGCGCCCATGATGCGCAGGTTGTAGATGGGGAACCCTTGCAGCGAGTTGATTGTCGTAATGCCCAGGATAAGCGGGAACTTCGTGGCGTCGCTGAGCATGACCAAGGGAAGGAAGTAGTTGTTCCAGATGCCGACGAAGGCGATGATCAGCAGGGTGATCAGACCGGGGCGCACCCCGGGTAGACCGATGCGGAAGAACATCGCGGTTTCGCCTGCGCCGTCGATCACGGCGGCGTCGAACATCTCGTCGGGAACCTGGTTCCAGTACACGACCATCATGTACACGCCGAACACGTTGACGCACGAGGGGATGATCACGGCCCACATGGTGTCGAGAAGATGGAGGTCCTTGAACTCGATGAACAGCGGCAAGGTCAACGTGAATCCGGGGACCAGCGAAAAACCCAGGATGAGCAGAAACAAAAACCTTCGACCCACAAAGATGTAGCGTCGGAAGGCGAAGCCGGCCATGGCGCAGAAGAAGGTGCTGACCACCGAACCCACCGCCGCGTACAGCGTCGAGTTGGCCAGCCACTGGAGCATGACGCCGTTGTTGAACGACGCCACCTCGGTTAAGTTGCTGTTCACAAAGTGGTTAGGGTCGCCTGGCAGGAAGGTCCCCTGAATCAGTTGGCCGTTGTCCTTGGTGGTGCTTTGAAGCAGCCAGTAGACGGGAAGCAGGAAGAAGATGGCCAGGGCGATGGCCCATAGGTGCGGCGGGATGGTACGGGACAGTTTACGCATGGACGTCGAGCTCCTTGACCGAACCCTTCATGAACAGGAAGGAAATCACGAAAATGACCGCCGCCAGCACGAGGCCCATGGCGATGGCGAACGTGAACGCCCCGTAGGAGAACGCCTCGTTGTAGATGTACATCGCCGGGGTGAAGTTGGGCGGAAGGGTAATCAAGCCCCCCAGCATCCTGGGCTCGTTGAAGACTTGAAGCGCACCGATTGAGTTGAAGATCAGCAGGAGGAAGAGCGTGTTCTTCAACATTGGAACCTTGATGTGCAATGCAATTTGAAAACGAGTCGCTCCGTCGATCTGGGCGGCCTCGGCGTATTCCGGTGGAATCGAGACGAGAGTCGAATACAAGACGAGCGCCGTGTACCCAGTCCACTCCCAGAGGATGATGACCAAAAGGATCCACGGCAGGTTGGGGTTGGTGATGAAGTCCGGCTGGGCGACCCCCATCGCCTTGAGCAGGGGGACGAAGGGCGACATAGACTTCGAGAACATGTACGACCACAAGATGCCCGCGATGACGCCCGGAAGCGCGTACGGAAGGTAGAAGATCAGGCGGTAGAAGGCCGATCTCTTGATTCTTTCAAACAGCAAAGCGATGAAGATACCCAGAAGAAGCATGAGAGGAATCTGGACGAACAGGAGAAACGCCGGAATTCCGAACCCAGACCAGAACTGAGGGTCGGCGACGACGGCGGCGTAGTTGTTGGCTCCCACGAACCACATTTTCGCGCCGCGCTGTCCGAAGAAGGACAAAATGATGCCGTAAACCAGAGGGTAGGCCGTGGCTAACACAAAGAAGACCAGGAACGGGGCAAGGAACAGGTAGGCTCGGAGTGAGTTCTTTTTCTTCATGGCAACCCTTCGTAGGAAATCAAGGGAAGATCGGACCCGTCTGGGGCCCGATCCTCCCCCGTGGGAACTTATTTGGGCAGCTGGCCCACGACCACGTTGTTGAAGCCCTGCTTGGCCATGAACGCGACGACGGCGTCCTGCCAGTTCTTCAAGAACGCGTTGATGTCTTCCTGGCCGTCAAGGAACTTCTTCAGCTCGGTCTCTTGGCTCGACGAGACGAAGTCCATCACCGGCAGCGCCGTGAACGCATTCTGGGGGTTCTTGGCAACCTGGTTCATCGCCTCAAGGCTGACCGGGGTGATCTTTTGGCCGCCAAAGTACGGGTACTCTTGGCCGGCCAGCGAGGGCCCCAGACCGTTGATGAAGCTGTTGGCCCACAGGACGGGGAGCTGGGCCTTGTCGTGGAGCTGGAGGATCGAGTCCTTGTGGGAGTTAAGCCACAGGACGAAGAGCGCCGCCGCTTCGGGGTTCTTGGACTGGCTGCTGACGTAGAAGCCCGACCCGCCCATCTCGCCGTTCATGGGCTTGGAGGCGTCCCATTGGGGAAGCGTGGCAACACGCCAGGTTCCCTTGGCGTCGGGGCTGTTGAGCTGCAGCCACTCGGGGAACCAGCCGCCGGAGATCACAGTAGCCGCGCCGCCGTCGCTGAGTTCCTTGTACCAGTCGGAGTTCCACCACATGTCGGGGGTGACCGCTCCGTCCTTGACCAGCTTGGCCCAGTAGGTGAACACCTTGGTGGCTGTTGGATTGGTGAAGTCGATGTACCACTTGCCGTCGGCGTAGTCAAACAGCTTTCCGCCGGCCTGCCAGACCAGTCCCAAGGGCCCTAGCACCCAGTTGGCGGGGAAGGAAATCGGCTGAATCTTGGGGTTGGCCTTGTGCAGCTTGGCGGCCATGACGGCGAACTCGGCCCAGGTCTTGGGGACCGTGAGGCCGTACTTGTCGAAGACGTCCTTGCGGTAGACCATGGTGCTCGCGCCGCTGTCTTGGGGCGTGCCATAGATGTTCCCGTCCTGGGCGGTCCACTTCAGGGTGACCTTGGGGAAATACTGAAGGTAGGTCGATTCGGGCACCCACTTGTTGATCGCTTGGAAGCTCCCGAACTGGACGAACTCGGGGGCGTAGGTGTACTCGCTCATGATGACGTCGGGGAGCCCGCTCCCCGCCGAAGTGGCGGTCAGGATCTTGGTATATTCGTCGCCGCCGCCGCCCACGTTGGTCCACTTGACCTTGATGCTCGGGTAGGCCTTCTGGAACAGGTCGATCGAGTAGTTCTCGTTGCTTGTCCACGCCCACATGGTCAGTTCGACCGGGGGACCAGAGTAAGCGGGGTAGCCGTCGGGACCCGCCGCAAAGGCGGGTGCCAACACAGACGCGAAGAAGAGCGCAGACACGGTCAGAATGCTCTTCCGAGACATTTTCATAGGAAACCTCCTAAGGATTGCGGCCGTCCAGAACGGATTCCGGCCTATGAAGTGGATCGTATGTCCAGAACAAAATGCTGTCAACAAAATTGATATGTATCATTATTATAGATTTACAATGAGACTCGTCTCTTTCTTTGGATGCCATTGGTCTGAAAATGCGACTTAATATCAATGAAACAATTTCATATCAATTTTACGTTGACGTTTTTTAGGGATCGGTTTATTTTTCTGGGGAACCCGACCGGCCACCGTCCCGTGCCCGGTTTTCTTCGGGTCCCAAGGAGCAACCATTGAAGGCCGAACTGCATCTCGACAAGGAATTCACCGTCGGCGAAGTCGACAAAAGGATCTTCGGATCGTTCATTGAACACCTGGGCCGGGCCGTCTACGGTGGCATCTACGAGCCTGGCCATCCCCAAGCCGACAGCAACGGGTTCCGCAAAGACGTCATCGACCTGATCAAGGAGCTCAACGTCCCCCTGGTGCGCTACCCGGGCGGCAACTTCGTTAGCTCGTTCAACTGGGAGGACTCGGTGGGCCCCGTGGACAAACGGCCCCGGCGCCTGGATTTGGCCTGGCACGCCGTCGAACCCAACCTCTTTGGCCTCAACGAGTTCATCGCCTGGACCAGGGCGACGCACACCGAGCCCATGATGGCTCTCAACCTGGGCACCCGGGGCATCGAGGCCGCCAGCGCCCTAGTCGAGTACAGCAATCATCCCGGTGGCTCCTACTGGTCCGACCTCCGCCGCAGCCACGGGGCCAAGGACCCGCACAACATCAAGCTTTGGTGCCTGGGCAACGAGCTCGACGGCCCGTGGCAAGTGGGGCAGAAGACCCCCGACGAGTACGGGAGGCTGGCCTACGAGACCGCCAAGGCCATCAAGCTCTTCGACCCCTCCCTGGAGCTGGTGGCCGTCGGCAGCTCCAATCAGTACATGCCCACCTTCCCCCAGTGGGAGGCCACGGTGCTCGACCACTGCTACGACAAGGTCGACTACCTGTCCATGCACGAGTACTACGCCAACCGTGACAACGACCTTCCCACCTTCCTGGCCAACTCGGTGGGCATGGACCGCTTCATCGAACGCGTGGTCGCCACCGTCGACTTCGTTCAGGCCAAGAAGCGCTCCCCGAAGAAGGTGCACCTGAGCTTCGACGAGTGGAACGTGTGGTTCCACTCCAACGACGCCGACAAGAAGCTCACCCCCTGGACGGTGGGACCGGCCCAGCTCGAGGACGTGTACACCTTCGAGGACGCCCTGGTCGTGGGGACGCTGCTCAACAGCCTGCTGCGCCACGCCGACCGCGTGAAGATCGCCGCGCTCGCCCAGCTTGTCAACGTGATCGCCCCCATCATGGCGCGCAACGGCGGGCCCTCGTGGAAGCAGACTATCTTCTGGCCCTTCTACCACGCCTCAAAGTACGGGCGCGGCACGTCGATGAACGTGAAGCTCAAGGTGCCCACCTACGCCAACAAGACCTACGGAGACGTGCCGTGGATTGACGCGTCGGCCGTGCGCTCGGAGGACGGCAAGACCCTCACTGTGTTCCTGGTCAACCGCAGCCCCAACCAGAGCGTCGAGCTGAGCGGCAGCTTCGCGGGCCTTGAATCGATGAAGCTCGTGGGCCACACGGCCCTCCACCACGACGATGTGAAGGCCGTGAACGACGAGAAGCACCCCAACAACGTCGCGCCCGTCGAGAAGCCCGTCAAACCCATGGCCGTGGGCAGCATGGCCGTGGCTCTGGGACCGTTGTCGTGGAACGTGTTGCGTTTCGAAGGGTGAAGTCGGCCTGCTTGGCTGCGGCCCTCGTCCTGGTGGCGACGGGCTTGACGGCCGACCCGGGCGCCCCGGGCATGGTCGCCGTGAGGGGTGCCCTGACCACCCACGACCCCACCATCGTGAAGCTGGACGGCGGGTACGCCCGGTTTGGCACCGGCCCGGGCATTCCTGTGGCCACGTCGCCCGACCTGGTGACCTGGACCGAGGCCGGGCCGGCGTTCGCGGGCAACCCGTCCTGGTCCCAAGAGGCCATCCCTGGTTCGGGCGACCTATGGGCCCCCGACGTGGTCCAGCGTGGCGGCGAATGGCGGATGTACTACGCCGTGTCGACCTTCGGGAGCAACCGGTCGGCCATCGGCCTGGCTGTGAACCGGTCACTCAACGCCCAGACGCCCAGCTACGGCTGGATCGACCAGGGGCCCGTGGTCCAGTCCCAACGCAGCGACGACTTCAACGCCATCGATCCCCAGGTGGCCCATAGCGCCGATGGGCAGGACTGGCTGGTCTTCGGTTCGTACTGGTCGGGGATCAAGATGCGTCCCCTCTCGGCCGACGGCCGCACGGCCGACGCTGCCCGAACCGTGGCCTTGGCCAGCAGGCCCGGGGCTCCCCACGCCATTGAAGGGGCCTACATCCAACCCCACGGCGGCCGCTACTACCTGTTCGTGTCCTTCGATTTCTGCTGCCGGGGACTGCAGTCCACCTACAACATCCGGGTGGGCCGCGCGGACGCCATCACGGGCCCCTACCTGGACCACGACGCCAAGCCCCTGCTCGAAGGCGGCGGCACCCTGGTCAAGGGCAGCGGCACCCGGGACATCGGCCCCGGGCACAACTCCATCCTTGTCGACGGAGGCAAGGAGTACCTGGTCTATCACACCTACGACGCGCGCCTGGGCGGCCGGTCGCAACTGCGAATCCAGGAGCTCTCCTGGGACGAAGAAGGCTGGCCCCTGGCGCCGAACTAGGGTGATGTCCCACAAGTTCCAATACACCAAGACGCAGGAACGGGGCCCCGCTTCGGGGCAACGCCGACTGGCGTCGGCTTTTGCCTTGGAGTTTTGCTGCGCAAAACTCCAAGGCGACATCGGCGTGAGCCGATTCGCCGGGAGCCTTCAACCCTGTTCGCTCCGGCGCCCCATTCCTGAGCCAGTTGGTTGCTGAACACCGACTTGTGGGACGTCACCCATTCTTTTTGGGGGAGAGAAGCTGAAACGAACGCACCATGAGTCCAAACTGGTCCTGTCAATCCTGCAAATCCTGTAATCCTGTCCGTCCTATCTGCAAGAACGTGAGTTGATTGTCCGCGGCATGCCAATGTGGGGGCGGCATTTCTACTCGAAGGCGACGACCTGCCCCGTGCGGTGCGACTCAAAGGCTGCTTCCATCAGCTGCAAGATCCGCCTGACCTCGGTGTTCTTGATCCTTGGTTCCTCTTTGCCCTGGGCGGCGGCGACGAAGTTGCGGTAGAATTCGCGGACGTCGGAGCTTACCTTGGGCAGGGGGAGGCGGAGCTCGCCCGTCTCGGTTCGGGGCGCCATGGTCTTGGTGAGCCCCGCCCCCGCGACGATGGGTTTGGCGTCGGTGTCGCCGCCCGCCTTGGCGACGATGCCGCCGGACATGCTCCAGTCTTGGATGACCGCCGTCCCCTGGGTGCCCAGAACCAGCCACAGCGGCAGGGCTTGGTAATGGCAGGTGCCGACCTCGACCAGCGCCGTGTGGCCGCTCTCGAAGGTGAGGAACAGATGGAAGCCCTCGTCCACCTCCTGCCCCGTGGGGTAGTTCATCTTGCAGAACACCTGGGTGATCCGGCCGGGGATCAGGAAGACGAGGCGGTCGAGCAGGTGCACGCCCCAGTCGAGCATCATGCCGCCCCCGCACCGCTCCAGCTTGCGCCAGTCGCCGGGAATGCCCCGGGACCCAAGCACCCGGGTCTCGAGGTGGTAGAAGCGGCCCAGGGTCCCGTCGTCGAGAATCTTCTTGACAGTCAGGTAGTCCTCGTCCCAGCGGCGGTTCTGGTGGACCATAAACAGCCGGCCCGCCCGCTTCGAAGCCGCCACGATGTCGTCGAGCTCGGCAGTGTTCAGCGCCACCGGCTTCTCGCAGATGACGTGTTTGCCGGCCCCCAGCGCAGCCACCGCCAAGTCGCGGTGGCTGTCGTTGGGGGTGGCGATGAGCACGACGGACACTTGGGCGTCGTCGAGCACGGCTTGAAACGAAGGGTAGGCCGTCAGTCCGAGGGACAGAGCTAAGGCCTGCTTTTCGGCCTTCACGTCGAAGCAGCCCTTCACGCTCAGCTCCGACACTTCGGCGAGCTTGCGCAGGTGCTCGTGACCCATGCCGCCGAAACCGACGATGGCCAGACCAAGGGGGACAGAGCTCAAAGTTCTATCCCCCTCCCGCCCTGCCGGTGCGACTCGTACACGGCTTCGAGGATCTGGGTGACCACCAGCGCCTGGCGGGGCAGGACGAGGGGCTCCTTGTCGTGAAGGACGGTCTCGAGCCAGCCCCGGGCCTCGACGTCGGCGGGTTTGACCTCGACGCCACCGAAGTAGGCAGCCCCCGTTCCGGCCGAGATCCTTTCTTCAAGGAGCGCGCCGTGGGTGGCCCGGTTGAACACAAGTTCGTTGTTGTGGAGGATCTCGGCGCCGCCCTTGGTGCCGCACAGGGTGGTGGCCGCCTCCCGGGGGTGGATCATGTTGAGGATCCACGAAGCCTCGAGGTACACGGTGGCGCCGTTCTCCATTTGGATGAAGCCGAAGGCCGAATCCTCCACCTCGAACTTCTTCGTGTCCCAGGGTCCCCACAGGTTGCCGTCGGTCTGGTCGGTGAGCTTGGCGAACACGGAACCGGTGACCCGTTTGGGCTTCCAGTTGTCCATCATCCACAGCGTCAGGTCGAGGGCGTGGGTGCCGATGTCGATCAGCGGTCCCCCGCCCTGCTGGGCCTTGTCCTGGAACACGCCCCAGGTGGGGACGGCCTTGCGGCGGATGGCGTGGGCCTTGGCAAAGTAGATTTCACCGAGCTGGCCGGTCTGGCACGCCGACTTGAGGGTCTGGATCTCGGTCCGCCAACGGTTCTGGTAGCCGACAGTGAACTTCTTGCCAGACTTTTCTGCGGCTGCAACCATTTTGAGGGCGTCGGACGAGGTCGCGGCCATGGGTTTTTCCACGAGCACGTGCTTGCCGGCCTCGAAGGCCGCTACAGTGATGGGTGCGTGGGCGTTGTTGGGGGTGAGCACGTGGACGGCGTCGAGGCTGCCGTCGGCGAGCAGTTGGCGGTAGTCGGTGTATACTTTGGCCCCGGGGACCCCGTACTTGGCGGCCGCCTCGGCGGCCCTCGCTTCACGGACGTCGCAAAACGCCGTGAGCTCGCAAAGGTCGCCCAGCAGGGACAGAGCCGGGAGGTGCTTGCTTGTCGCTATCCCCCCGCACCCGATGATGCCGATCTGCAGTTTGCGGGCTTTCACAGGTTCTTTCCTCCGTGCTGGACGACCCCAGCCTTGGCGAAGTGAACTTCCTTCGGCTTGATGGGGCTGAGGGAAACCTTCACGTTGGGGCACTCGTCGGCGATGTTCACGCGGGGCTCGGCCCAGTGCACAGCGTTGGTGATCACGCGCTGAACTTCCTTCTGATAGTAGGTGGGGTAGGTTTCGTGGCCGGGGCGGAAGTAGAAGATGCGGCCGTGCCCCCGGGTCCAGCAGCACCCGGAGCGGAAGACCTCGCCGCCTTCGAACCACGACACGAACACGGTCTCGTCGGGGGCGGGGATTTCAAAACGCTCGCCGTACATCTCCTCGTAGGGAATCTCGAAGTACTGGCCCAGGCCGGCGGCGATGGGGTGCGAGGGTTCGATCACCCAGACCCTCTCGGTCTCTTCGGCCTCTCGCCACTTGAGCGAGCACGTGGTGCCCGTAAGCCTGCGGAAAATCTTGGAATAGTGGGCCGAGTGGAGGACGACGAGGCCCATTCCCTCGAGGACCCGCTTCTGGACGCGGTCGACCACGGCGTCGGCGACGCGGTCGTGGGCCATATGCCCCCACCAAAGCAGCACGTCGCACGCCGCCAGGCGGTCCTCGGTGAGGCCGTGGTCGGCCTGGTCGAGGGTGGCCGTGGTCACGGAAAGGCGGGCGTCGGTCTTCAGAAAAGCGGCAAGCGCCTCGTGGATGCCCTCGGGATAGACGGCGCGCACCGCCTCGTGTTCTCTTTCGTGAACGAACTCGTTCCAGACGATGACATTAATTGTTTCTCGCATTGCCGACTCCTGCCCCATCTTGGCATGGTTTTCGCGTCGGATCCAGGAGAATCCCTACCAAGAAACTTTCATGTATGCTAATTTTCCGAGGTCATGTCTCCCGCCGACGAGCTCCGCTTTCACTTGACCGAGGTGCACAGGGCGCTGGCCGACCCGGGCTTCCGCCTCCGTCTTCCCCAGCCGCAGCACTTTGCTCCCCCGCCCGCCTCCCGTGGTCCCGGGCCCGGATTTTCAAGGGGCCATTTTCACTTGCGGGCCGAACTTTTTCTGCAGCGTCGGGGCTCTACCGTTTTCAAGTTTCCCGCCGAGACGCTGGTGCTGGGCCCGGGAGAGGTCCTCGTGGTCCCGCCCCGGGTGTTCCACGCTGAAAGCGCCGTCGCCGACGCGGAGGACTTCCGCAACGTGGTGCTGTACGCAGACGATCGGGCGCTGTCGTGCCACCTGGCCGAGGCGGGCCCCAAGGGTCCCCGGGTAGGCTACCCCGAGCACCTGGAGAGCCCGTCGTGCAGCCGGATCGCGTCGTGGCTCGATGACGCGGTGACCATTTCACGCGACCTGGGAGGGTTTGCGGTGGCGGCAGACCTGACGAGGTCGATTCTGGGGTTGACCCTGCGGCTGCTCGACCTGCCCGCCCGCGGAGGAGGTCCTCCCCTCCCCATCGTCAGGTGCAGGCAGTTGATCCATGAGGAACTGGGCAACGCCGACCTGTCAGTTGCGTTGTTGGCCCAGCGCCTGGGGTGCAACGCTGACTACCTGTCGCATTTGTTTCACAAGGTGGAGGGACGAAGGCTGACCGCCCACATCGAGGAGCTGCGGCTGCACAGGGCCGCAGAACTGCTGACCCAGACGGGACTGTCTTGCAAAGAAGTGGCGTGGGCTTCGGGGTACGCGAACCAGAGCTACTTCATCCGCTGCTTCCGCAAGCGATGGGGAGCCTCGCCCCTGGAGTACCGCTCTAGACCGTGAGGGGCTCTTTGGCAGGGTCCCAGAACGAGCGGGCCTTGCCGTCGATGATCATCCTGAGCGTCAAGGTGCCGAAGTACCCTTGGATTTGATCGGCGGCTGCCTTCCAAACGTCGTAGGAAAGGCACTCGTCGGCCTCGGTGCACACCGGGGTATCTTCGTTGCACGACGTGCAGGGCGTCAGGTCAAGACCCTCGCCGACGGCGTCGAACACGTGTTTGACCGTGATCTCCTCCAGGGGCTTGGCGAGGGTGAACCCTCCCCCTGGTCCGCGGACCGAGGAAATGATGGCCGACTTCTTCAGCTTGAAGAACAGCTGTTCAAGGAACTCGGGCGAAATCTTCTGGACGGCCGAGATTTCTTTGATGGAAATCGGGGTACCGGTGCCATTGACGGCCAGGTACAATATCGCCTTCAAAGCGTACCGGCCCTTGGTGGTAATCCTCATGCTTGGATTATGACATGCAGACTCAAGTAATGGCAAGCATTAGTTGACGTGTAAACGCTCCAAAACCACAATCCGCCAACCTTTGTTGCGGACGTCGGAGAACTTGCGCAGCCCATGGTGCCGCTCCAAGAGCCGGGTCAGGTCGGTGGAAGAGCCGTTCACCACCGCCCGGGCGCCCGGGGCCAGCAGCCTCAGCAGGGCCTCGCGCACGGACTCGACCCAAGGCACCTCGGGTTCGGGGTGGAGCTGCACCAGCGCCCACCCCAGGCTGCCCGGCCCCAGCGAAACGTCAGACAGCTCGGGCACGGGGTGAAGCACGGGGCTGCGGCGCACCACATTGTGCCGGGCGGCCATCAGACCCTGCAGGTCGTTCCCGGCCAGGTGGATGGCTGCCCCCGGCGGCAGGACGGCGTCGGCCCAGGCGGCAAGGTGGCCCTGGACGGGCTCCCAGACCAAGCCGTCGCCCTTGAGTTTGTGGCCGGCAAGAACCCCGGCGGTGAGCTGCAGCCGGTAGTCCAGCGCGTCGAAGTTGGGCAGGCCGTAGAAGGTCGTGGTCGAGAGGGACAGAGCTCCCACGGACCAGGGGGTCTTTCCCCTGAGGTAGGCACTTGGAAAAGGGGGAGAGGACGGGACGGGGACAGAGCTCGAAGAGCGAAAATGGAAGACGCGGTACCCCGGAGCCGCTTCCTCGTACACCCTCGCGACGCCGGCCTTGTCGAGCGCGGCGGCAAACCACCCGGCCAGCGGCTCGACGATGACGATGGCCGCCAGCCCTGCCGTGGTCAGCAGCGACGCGGCCCGGCGGATAAAGTCCGCCAGCACGGGCTCGCCGGCCTTGGCCGGCAGGTTCGACACGATGAGGTCCCAGGGGCCGGGCACATCCTCGAGAAGCAGGCCGGGGGCCGCGTCCACAACCAACCCGTTGATCCGGGCGTTCTCGGCGGTGAAGGCGGCGGCCAGGGCCAAGCGGTCCCGGGCCGTCACCTCAAGGGCGGGGCGGAACTTCTTGAGGGCCAGGGCCAGCGGCCCCGTGCCGCACCCGGCGTCGAGGACGCGGCCGCCGGCGGGGACAGAGCTCCGCTGGGCCAGCGTCTTGAGGAGCAGCACCGTGCCGGCATCGACGTGGTGGCTTGAGAACAGCGCATGGGTGGTCTTCAGCTTAAGGTCGACGCCGTTGAACTTAAGAGGCACCGTCTTCAGGACGGCGGCTTCGGGGAAGCTGCTCATCGTCCCAGAAGGTCTTTCAACAGGCTCTCGGCCTGCCGGACGGCGTCGGCCACCACCCGGGCGCCGGGGTCCGTCGAGGCGTTGAGGTCGCTCTTCCACGCGTCCCAGGCCAGGCGCACCTCGGCCGCCGGGTCGCCGGGGCCTTCACGGCGCAGGGTGCCGGCGAGGATGGCCTGGTACTCGGTGCCGCCCGACCACGCGTGGAGGGCCGCGTAGCGCTGGACCAGGGCGGGGTGAGTGCCGTCCCAGGTGCCCAGCACCTTGAACAGGCTGTCGAGGAGGTCGCCCGTGGACTCCCATTCGGCGCCCTGGCGGAGCAGCTCGGCCTCGTCCACCCTGTCGGCAAGACCCGGGTAGCAGACCTTGACCAGGGCCGACAGCGCGGCGGCGGGGTTTTGACAAGCAAGGAGCCCCGCCCTGTCGCAGCTGAGCTCGCTCTTGCGGTCCCAGTCCCGGAGCGCGGCGTACACGGGCAGCCTCACCAGCTCGGCGGCCTGGGTCAGGTGGAGCGACAGCTGGGTGAGCATCCACAGCGCCGTCCTGTAGACCGTGTGGCCGGCCTTCAGGTGGGCGATCTCGTGGCCCGCCACCGCCAGCAGCTCGTCAGGGGACAGAGCTTGAACCAGTCCCGCCCCCAGGACGACGAAGGGCGTCTGAAACCCCAGCACCCTCGCGTTGTGGTCGAGCCCCGGGGCCACAAAGACCTCGGGGACGGGCGAAACATCTAGGACGCGGCAGGCCTCGACCACGGCCTGGTAGGCGGCGGGTACCTGCATGGGACCCGAGCGCACCGACGTCGAAAGCCAAGTGAGCCGCAGCGACCTGTCGGAGGTTAGGCCGCCCAGCACCTTGAGGAGGTCGCCCAGGCCCGGCACCTGCGTCAGCAGGGTGAGGGCCGCCCGGTCGGCGGGGTGTTCCCACGTTCGCGGATCGATGCCTTCGAGACGAATTCGTTCGCTGCTCATTCAAACAAAGTACCCGATGGAGAAACTGTTGTCCATTCCGGCTGGCCGAAGGACGGTCGGGGCCTTAGAATGAGGGAATGAAAACGTGGACCACCCCGTGGGGCGACCTGACCTTGGGCCGCCAACCCTACGACAGCGACCCCGCCCTCCAGGCCTGGAGCGCCGCCGACCTCCTCTTGGGCCGATGGGCCCTGGACGCCGCCCCAGCGCCTGAACGCCAGCACATTGTCTACAACGACGCCTTCGGCGCGCTCACCACCCTGCTGGTGAAGCACGGGCGCCAGGTGACCCAGGTGACCGACTCCAGCCTCACCCAAAGGTGCACGCTCTGGAACCTTGAGGCCAACGACCTGGACGGCGACAACCCCATCCTCCTCGACAGCCTGAGCGTGCCCGTCCCCAAGCCCGCCCTCGGGCCTCCCGTGGTCCTCTACAGACTTCCCAAGAACCTTGCCCTGCTCGAGTTTCAGCTCCACCAGATCCGGTCGTATCTGCCGGCCGGCTCGGTGCTTGCCGCGTCGGGCATGGTGAAAGAGGTCCATACCTCGACCCTTGAGCTGTTTGAGAAGCTGATCGGAACCACCGTGACTGACTTGGCCGAACAGAAGGCGCGGCTCATCCGCGCCACCGTCGGCACCGCGCCCGTGCCGCGCAACCCCTACCCCACGGAATTCGAAGTGCCAGGCCTGGGGATTCGGCTTGTCAACCAAGCCGGGGTGTTCAGCCGCGAGGGCCTGGACGAGGGGACACGGTTGCTCCTCCAGCACTTCCCCAAGATCGGGCCCGGACCCAGGACCATCGTCGACCTGGGCTGTGGGAACGGCGTCCTGGGCCTGGCCGCCGCCCGCCGGGCCCCCGAGGCCGAGATCTACTGCGTTGACGAGTCGTTCATGGCCGTCTGGTCGGCCCGGGAAGGATTCAGGCGCAACGAGCTGGGCGGCCGGGGGTCGTTCCTGGCCGGCGACGGGCTTGAGGACTTCGGCAAGGAGTCCGCTGACCTTATCCTCTGCAACCCTCCGTTCCACTATCAGAACGCCCAGACCCTCGAAATCGCGCTGTCGTTCTTCGACCAGGCCCGGCGCGTCCTGCGGCCTGGGGGCGAGCTGTGGGTGGTCGCCAACCGCCATCTGGGGCACCACAAGGCCCTGGCCCGACGGTTTGCCCTCGTCCACACGGCGGCCCTGAGCGACAAGTACATCGTCCTTCGAGCCCGAAATTCCTGATTTCGCTCTAGCTGCCCGGCATGGGCGCGTCGGCCTCGACGGCAACGACCCTGTCGTCGCTCCCCAGTCCGTCGAGGGCCTGGCTTTCCTTTCCGTCCTCGCGGGTAAACCAGGGCGCCGATTCGTGTCGCACGATGAGAAAGTTGCCGCCCTTGCCCGAACCAAACGCCTGGGGAAGACCGTCGGCCGCACCCCCGGGCACCTTGCCCGCCTTCCCGTCCCAGAACCACGGGCGCAGGGCGCCCGTCCCATCGTCGGCCTGCCAACCCGCCAAGGCGAGCGCGCCGCCCTTGATCGCGGCCCCCAGCACGGGGTAGGTCCCGGCCACTGCCGCCGGGGCGTCGGGGTCGGGGGTTGGCTGAGACCAGCCGTCGGGGGTCCAGAACAGGGGCCGGGGCGGCTGTCCCTCGGGGGCGCCCCAGCCGGCCGCCCGGGGCACCAGCGGGCCCTTGTCATCGGAGGGCGACCACAGCGCCACCGTGAGCCGGCCCCGCCAGCCCTCGGGGGCGTCGACAGGGCTGCCCGACAGTTCGAGCCAGGGGGCGCCCGCTCCATCGCGGCCGGCCACCAGCCAGCCGTCGGGCGAGAGGGACAGAGCTAACACGGTGCGGCCGTCGTCCCAGGCACGGGCCGCCGTGCGCACACCCGCTTCCCAAACTTCACAGCGGGGCTGGCCGCTCAGCGCGCCGTACACCAGCAGCAGGCGGTTACCCAGCCTATCGGCCCTGTCGGGCACGGGGTAGAAACCTGCGTCGTACACGGGCAAGGGGGGCGGCTCGGGCTTGGCGGCGTCCTTCGCCCCGGAGGCGGGCTTCTTCTTGGGGAGCTCGAGGGTGAAGAACCGAGCTCTGTCCCCAGCCACCGCCCAGCCCCACAGCTGCTTGTCGCCGACGCCGCCCAGCACCAGGTTCTGGCCCTCGGGCGACAAGAAACTCTTTTCGCCGCCCTCCCATTTCCACAGGCGGCCCGCGCCGTCGCCGTAGAGCACGGGGCCCTTCTTGTCGGCAGGCGCGTCCTGGGCAAAGGCTGCCAAGGCCACGGTCAGCAGCGCAACCGGAAACCAGGCTCTCACCACGGCGAGGCCTCCTGCGCCGCTTTCCACTCGTCCAGTTCTGCGAGCAGGCGGGGATGCAGGCCCGGGGCGGCGGCTACCACATACGATTTCTTGAGGGACAGAGCTGCGCCGAGGGCGTCGGTGACCACGGCGCCGGCCTGCTGGGCGATGAACGCGCCGGCGGCGAAGTCCCAGCCGTTGATGCCGATTTCGAAGTACCCGTCGGCCCGGCCCGCCGCCAGGTAGCAAAGGTCGAGGGCCGCCGACCCAAAGCGCCTGACTCCCATGATGCCGACCTCGTACAGCCGCCGGAGCGCTCCCAGCGTCAACTCGATGTTGGAGCCCCGGTCGTAATAAAAGCCTGTGATGAGCAGGGCCTCGGGGAGGGACGAAACGGCCGAAACCCGGATGGGGGCGTCGTTCAGGAAGGCGCCCTGCCCCTCCACGGCCACGAAGGTCTCGCCCGCCACGGGGTTGGTGACCAGGCCGAAGACGGGCCGCCCCCGGTGATGCACCGCGATGGAAGTGCTGAAGTAGGGTATGTGGCGGCTGTAGTTGGTCGTGCCGTCGATGGGGTCGACGATCCAAAGCCACTCGCTGTCCTTGCCTCTGTCGCCGCCTTCCTCGCCCAAGAAGTTGTGGTCGGGAAACGCCTGCGACACCGTGTGTGAGATGACGCGCTCGCACTCGAGGTCGGCTGCGGTGACCAGATCCTGGGGGGTGCTCTTGGTCCGGATCTGGGTTCCCTCGCGCAAACCCTTGAGCTGGACGTCCCGGGCGGCGGCGGCGGCTTTCTTGGCAACGGCGGCGATTTCGTTTAAACTGGTCATTTCTACAGTTATACCATAGGAGCCTGGCACCCTTGTCCAAAATTCCCGTCCGGATGTTCCGGCTTCCCACCCTCACCCTGGTCGGCCAGCCGTGGCGCGCAGGCGAAGATGAAAAACTCTTCTGGACCAACTTCACCTTCGACGGCCTGCCCTTCGTGCTGTCCGAACTCGCCGTCCTCGAAACCGGCCGGACCCTGCGCGGCCGCAACTTCCAAACCGGCACCGACGGAAGAACCCGGTTCCAGTTCAAGGGGATTCCCGAAAAGGCCATGGTTCCCGGCCTCCACCTCTACGACGCCTCGTGGCCCGTGCGACACGAGCGCAAGGCCTACCTCGTCCCCCTGGGCGCCCAGAACCAAACCGTCACCGCCACCCGCGGCCGGCTCAAGGGCTCGCTCCTGCCCGCCGAAGGCGTCGAGGTGGAACTCAAGAAGATCGACGCCGGCAGCGGCAAATTCCTGCTATCCGCCTCAAGCCGGACGGTATTGCCGTGCCTGGTCGGCCAGCAGTACACCCTCGAGCCCGCCGGCGACCCCGTCCTCGACACGGCCCTGGTGACCTGCGGGTCCATCGAGCCCCGGGACCTGGCCGACTTCGTCAAGAAGACGTTCCGGTTCCCCGGTCTGCCCACCGTCAACGCCCTGTATTCCATCGGCCTGCGGGTCAGCGGCTACACCGTGCTCCCTCCCCCTCTTTGGGAAGAGGAGTTCGAGGAGACCGTGGGCAAAGAGGGCGTGAGGATCATGACCAAGGCGTGGGCCCACTTCGCCAAGAAGGCGCGCAACGCCGCGGCCCAGCCCGGCGGCATCGCCACCGACGACCTCAAGAAGCGCATGGCCCTGCCCGACGCTGTGTTCGAGTTCCTCACCAAGAAGCTTGTCGAGGACGGCGAACTGAGGACGAACGAGGGCTTCTACCTGCCGGTCGCCGACCCCGAGACCTACCTGTCGCCCATCGCCCGAAAGGCGCTGAGCCAGCTCGACGAACGCGGCGAGGCCGGCGTCGACCTCGAGAACGAGCCCAACGCCCTGTTCAAAAAGACCTACCAGGAACTGGCCCGCATGGGCCTGGGCGTCGCCACCGAGACCCCCTGGGTCTACGGACGCGCCGGGTGGGAAGCGCTGAAGGCTAAACTGTGCGGGCCGGGCACCCTGGGCCGGGAGTGGCGCATCGCCGACGTGAAGGATCTGCTGAGCGTCAGCCGCAAGCCCATCCTGGGCATCCTGAACCGCCTCGAGACCGAGGGCTGGCTCGAGAGGCGCGAGGACCACAGGCTCGTCGTCCGCGAAGCGCCTGCCACCACCGCTGCCGACGAGGCATCCGTTACCCCCTGAGGCGACGCTCGACTTCTCTGTCGTAGAGCTCTTCGAAGTTCCAGGGACGAGAGAACTGGGGAGCGTTGTTCTCGCCCTCGCTGCCCGGAAGGTTGAGGCTGCCGTTGCCCAGCAGCGCCTCCCAGTCCACCGTTCGGTCGGTGAGAGTCGCCAGCGCCTTGCCCGCCTCGGCGGCGGCCCTGTCGAACAGGTCGGGCAGGCTCTCGCGCCGGGGCGCTCCGGTAACCGGGTCAAGCCATTCTGCGTGATCAAGGTTGAGGAAATCCCAGTCGGGGAGAGCCTCGGGGTGGAACCAATGGAGGGCGCCCTCCCGGGCGGCTCGGGCCGCGTGGTCCCGGGCGGCTGGAGCAGTGAAGTTGAGGAATCCCCGGGTGTCCAGCACGGCGTTCTTCAGCCGCGCCTCCACGTCGGCCCGGGCCGACAGCTGGGGAAACACTTCGTGGAGCGCCTCGGCCCAAGCCGGCCAGAAGTCCTCGGGAAACTCCTCGGGGGCCGGGAGGTCCTGCTGCCACCCGCACTCGGTCAGCGGCGTCCCCGTGGCCCGCCGCCAGAGCAGCACGTCGAAGACGCGTTCCAAGAAGGCGTGGGAATGGCGCAGCGAACTCGTCGCCGGGTCGCCGGGAACGCGCCACCCGGCGAAGTAGACCACAAAGGGATGCGCCTGCCTGTCGAGGAACCCATGGGTGGCCTGCCCCGCTAAGAATGCCATGCCCGGGTGCTCCGGCCCCCAGCGCCTGTCGAGGGCCTCGCGGCGGAACCTCGCCAGGAAAGCGCCCCAGCCGCGCCTATGCAGCCTGGTGCCGTAAAGGAAGGCGCCGGGCTTGGTCCGCCTGTTGTGATAGAACACGTCGGGCCCCTGGCATCCGAGCCGGAAGGCTGCATCGGGGAACCGGGCGGGCCACCCCACCGGGAGCGATCCCGCAGCCTCGCGGCCGAGCAGGATGTGGGCGATCTGCGAAGGCATGCGGGCAATGTACCGCCTGTTGGCATTTTGATACTAGACATTATGTCGGGGCTGTGGTAAAAACTTTCCTGCGAACGCAACGCCGCTGTAGCTCAGTTGGTAGAGCAGTGGACTGAAAATCCACGTGTCACCAGTTCGATTCTGGTCGGTGGCAAAACCGGCAAGTCCTGATTCCATCGGGGCTTGCCGGTTATTTTTTTGCCCGGAGCGGTGGAGGAAAGACGGATTTCCCCCAGAGCGTAGGGGTGCGGACGACAAGACCTTCTTGTCCTTTTCCCGATGACGCCTCATGCAGAGACAAGCTCCGGGACCCAAGACCACAGCTGTCGCGCGATCAACCCACCATAGAAAAAGCGACCAAGCTGGACCCCGATAGCTTGGCTTACGGCCGGCCCAAGGACGGTATCCCGACCGGCACGACAAACACCCCAGGAACAGGTCAAGGCGATTCTTGGCAACAACATACCTACACGTCCTAGGAACAGACAAGCACCGACATCTGATCGGCCAAGGGTCTCGCGAAGTCGGCACTGCCCGTTAGGACGAAAATTGTGCATTTGCCTAAATTTTGTGCACAGTTCGAAAACTGGGCTTATGATGCTCCGATGGACCCCCGATCGACTTCTCCGGTTTTGCGTTTCCCCCGCCTTCGCCTTAGAAGCCGTATGGTCGTGTTTCTGGGGTTGTTCCTTTTTCTGCTCATGGCCGCTGTGTCGGTCCTTGGGGCGGTCATGGACCGCGACTTGCTGACTCAGCAGCTCCGAGACGAGGGGGTGGCCCTCGCCCGGGCGTACGCGCTGTCGGCCGAAAACGCCCTTATCCTCAACGGTGCGGGGCTGGCCCGGGTGGTGGGGGAGGCCGGTCAGATACCCGAGATCACGTTTCTCATGATCGTCGACCCGACGGGACGAGTCGTGGCCCATTCCGATCCGACCCACTTCGGCGAAATGGTCGGTGATCCGGCGGTCAAGAGGGCCCTTGAGACGCCCATCGGCGCCGTCGAAGCCGGCCGGACCCCGACTGTGGCTCTTAAGTCTCCTTGGGGTTCGCAAGAAGTCCTCGAGGTTATCGTCCCGTTGGTCGTCCTGGATCAGATCCGGGGCGTCCTCGACATCGGGCTGGGGACAGACCTGATCCGCCAGGCGGCGGTGAACACCACTCGTTCGTCGTTTCTGATTGCCCTCGCGGCTTTCCTTTTGGGGGTGGCGTTCATCGTCGGGTTTAGCCGGTCGCTGACGAGACCCCTGGAGGGCTTAGCCAAGGCGGCGGACCAAATTAGGGCAGGAACGTGGGATATGCCCATCCAAAGCCGCGCCGGCGGCGAGGTCGGCAAGCTGGCCGCCGCCATGGAACGGATGCGCCAGGAGGTGTCGGCGAGCTTTGTCCGGCTCGCCGAGCGGACCACCGAGGTGGACCAGCTGAGGGCCTACGCCGAAAACATCCTCGACAGCCTTCAGGCCGGAGTCATCAGTCTCGATCTCGACGGGACCCTCGGGGGAATGAACCTGAACGCCGTCCGGATGCTCGGATTGGCCACCGCCCCGGCTCCCGGAAGCCTGCCATTGGAGGTTCTGGCGCCGTGGCCCGACCTGGCCGCGGGATTTCAAGCGGTCCTGAGCGAGGGGCTCAGCAGGGAAGTCGTCCTTGGGTCCCCGGTGAGCGGGACCAAGGCTCCCAACCGCTTGGTCAGGCTCCACGCCACCCGGCTCCGGGACCGGGCAGGGGTAATCATCGGCGAGCTGGTCGTCCTGGACGACATTACCTTCCTTCGATCAATGGAAACCCGGATGCGGGATGCCGAGAAGATGGCGGCCATGGGAGAACTCTCGGCCGGGGTCGCCCACGAGGTCCGCAACCCCCTGAATTCGATCCGGAACGCCGCCCAATTCCTGGGCGGAAAGTTCGAACCTAACGACGCCAGGAACCGGTTCACCGACCTGATCATTGAAGAAGTGGACAGGCTCAACGCCTTGGTCAGCCGGCTGCTCCAATACACGCGGTCCGAGAAACAGGGCCACGAGGTCCACGACCTCAGGCAGAGCGTTGACCAGGCCATGGTCTTGGCGGCGTTGAAGGTGCCCAGCAGCCGGGTCCCCTTGGTGCGGCGGTTCGCCGAAGATCTGCCCCTGGTCTGGGCCGATCCCCGAAGAATCGTCCAGCTGATGCTGAACTTGCTGTTCAACGCTTACGAAGCCATCCCTGACAGGGGGACGATCACGGTCTCGGTCGAGCCGGTTGACGGTCGGGTTCGGGTCTCCGTCGACGATACGGGGGTCGGAATGACCGCCGAAACCCTCGAACGCCTAGGCGAGCCGTTTTTCACGACTCGGGAGTCGGGCACCGGTCTTGGACTGGCGATTGCCCGGCAAATCGCCGACGAACACCAGGCTGTCTTGACCTTCCAGAGCGCACAAGGTCGGGGAACGATTGTCGCCCTGGAATTTCGTTTCTGTCATGAAGAAATCAGTCATGAGGAGAGTCATCATGAAATCTTGGACTAGACCGGTCATCCTGCTGCTGGCCTTCGGCCTGACCGGCGTATCCGCAGGGGCGATCGACCGCACCATCGGAGTCGTTCTGCTGACCAAGACCCACCAGTTCACCCGGGACCTGGCCGACGAGATCACGGTCCGCGAAGGCGACTTCGGGTTCAAGACCGATATCCAATACGCCGAGTTCGACGCGGACCGGGAAGCGAAGATTATCGACGCGTTCATTGCGAAAAACTACGACGCCGTGCTGCTGACCCCGGTCGACTCCCAGCGCCTCGATCCGGCGATCATCAGGCTGAATCAGGCGAACATCCCCGTGTTTACGGTCGACATCGCCAACGAAGGCTCCCGGGGATCGGTGGTCTGTCACATCGCCAGTGACAACACCCAGGGGGGCATGGCCGCGGCGGCCCTCTTGGCCGAGGCGATCAAGGGCCAGGGCAAGGTTGTCATCATCAACCATCCCATGATCACTTCGGTCCAGGAGAGGGTCGACGGGTTCCGGAAGGGGTTGGCGGCCTGGCCGAACATTCACATCGTCGCCGACATCCCGTCCTGGGGTCAAAGGGACCGCGCCCAGTCGATCATGGACGATTTCATGCTCATGATGCCCGACATCAGGGGAGTCTTCGCCATCAACGACGATTCGGTCATGGGCGCGCTGAAGTCCCTCCAAACCGCCGGCAAGGGCGGCCAGGTGGCCATCGTCGGGTACGACGGCACCCCGGAGGTGCAGGCGGAGATCCACAAGGGTCAGGTTTTCGCCGATGTGGTCCAGTACCCCCGGGAGCTCGCCCGCCAGTCGCTCAAGGCCATCGCCGACTTTTTCAACGGAAAGGCGGTCCCCCGGCGGATTGTGATTCCCACGGGGACGATGCGGCCATGAGCGATCGCATCCTGATCATCGACGACGACAGGTCTCTCCGGGAAATCCTCGAGGCGGTGCTGGTCGATGCCGGCTACGAGACCTTCGCGGCGGCCAACGGTACCGACGGACTCCGTCTTGCGTCCGAGAAGACACCCGACCTTGTCCTTTTGGACCTGAGGATGCCCGACATCGAAGGGCTTGAGGTCTTGCAGAAGATCAAGGCGGTGACCCCCGATTTGGTCGTGGTCATGATGACCGCCTACGGGTCGATCAAGACGGCGGTCGAGGCGATTCGACATGGGGCCTTCGACTTTCTGACCAAACCCTTTGACCTCGAGGAACTCAAGAACACGATCCGCAACGCCCTGGCTTTGCAGGTCCTCACCAGGGAGAACCACGCGCTGAGGACCCTGCTTCACCAGCAGACCATGGACTTTCCCGACATTACGGGCCTCAGTCCCCGGATCCGTCAGGTGTTCAGCGTCATGAAGCGGGTCACCCATCACGACGTCACGGTGCTGATCACTGGGGAAAGCGGCACAGGGAAGGAGCTCGTGGCCCGGGCCCTCCACCGTCATGGCTCCAGGTCCGAGGGACCTTTCGTGGCCGTTAACTGCGCCGCGCTTTCGGAGACTCTGCTGGAAACCGAGCTCTTCGGCCACGAAAAAGGGGCCTTTACCGGGGCCGCCGGCACCCGACCGGGCCGGTTCGAACTGGCCCGAGGCGGAACTCTGTTTCTCGACGAGGTGGGAGACATGAGCCCCTTGATGCAGGCCAAACTCCTTCGGGTGATCCAGGAAGGGGAATTTGAACGGGTGGGAGGATCCAGGTCCATTCCCACCGACGTCAGGCTGGTTGCCGCGACGAACAGGGACCTGCCCGCCGAAGTCGCAGCCCGGCGGTTCCGCGAGGACCTCTACTACAGACTCAACGTCGTCACCATCGCCCTCCCACCCCTGAGAGACCGCAGAGACGACATTCCCCTCCTTGTCGCCCGGTTCCTCGAGGAGTTCGGCGAACGCTATGGCCGCAAAGTGGAGTCGGTCGACCCGGCGGCCATGGCCTGCTTGACGGCCTACGACTGGCCAGGAAACATCAGGGAGCTGAAACATCGGATCGAACAGGCCGTCCTGCTGGGCGAAGGCTCGGTTCTCATCGCCGACCATCTGCCTCCGGGCGTCACGGAAGGAGTAAACTCAGGCCCCCGTCCGGCGGAATGTAGGGACCTGGACAGCGTCGAAGCTGTGCACATCCTCGGGGTTCTCAAACAGTGCGGGTGGAACCGCAGCCGGGCCAGCGAGATCCTGGGACTCCACCGGAACACCCTGCGGGAAAAAATCCGGCGGTTTGGCCTGGGTCCCGATACGGCGGCGTGAACCCCCGCACCGATTCGGTGCGCACCGTCGCCGGACGATGCACAGAATCGGTGCTTCGGTGCCGCAAACACCCTGGAAGGCCTCATATACCCTTGGCACGGTCCTTGCTTTGTGGGGTTCTGTCCGCCGTATGGCGGGACCAATTCCTCCCAAGGGGAAAAAGATATGAAAAATTCTCGTATCGCTCTGACCGCTGTCCTGCTCGTGGCCAGCGTCCTGACCCTGTCCGCCCAGGACAAGAAGTACACCATCGCGGGGATCGTCTTCCAGGAAGACCAGTTCATGCAGCAAGTTCTTCAAGGCATGAAGAGCGTCGCCGACAAGAACGGTGTCACGCTGCTGACCGCGAACACTTCGAACCAGATTTCGAAGGAAGTCGAAGTCGTGAACACCTACACCGCCCGGAAGGTTGACGCCATCTGCATCACGTACCTCGACCCCGCCGCCGCCTCGATTCCCGCCGTCAAGGCCGCCAACGACGCCGGCATCAAGATCATCAGCTTCAACAACAAGCTCGCCGCCGACTTCCCGGCTTCGACCATTCGGTCCGACAACGCCAAGCTGGGCGAAGGTTCAGGAATGGCCGCCGCCGAGTACATCAAGACCAAGCTCTCTGGGAAGGCGGTGATCAAGGTCGCCATCGTCAACTACAAGGCGCAGCTTCCCCCGGAAAGCAACGCCCGCCAAGGTGGATTCTGGGACCAGATCAAGGACCTCCCCGGCGTGACCCTCGTAGCTGAAGCCTCGGCTCCCCAGGCCGATCAGGCCGTCAAGAAGGTCGGCGACATCCTCACTGCGAATCCCGACCTGGACATCATCTTCGGCTGCAACAATGGTGGCACCGAGGGCGCCGTCCTGGCCGTCAAGAATGCCCACAAGAAGGTCGCAGTGTTCGGCATTGACCTCGACAAGCAGATGGTCGGCTTCCTCCAGTCCAAGGACAACATCCTCCAGGCTTCCACCGCCCAGGACCCTTTCAAGATCGGCGCCATGAGCGTTGATTTTGCCCTCAAGGTCCTCAAGGGCGAGACGGTCGACAACGAGGTCATCGTCCCCGGCCTGACCCTGAGCCGGACCGACCCCGCGGCCGTTGCCGCCTTCGCCAAGACCGTCAAGTAATCCAAGGGGGAACCATGCAGGCTAAGCTCGAGGTCAGAAACCTGACCAAAGCTTATCCCGGGACCCTCGCTCTGCAAGACTTTTCCGCCGCCTTCGACGGCGGAAAAGTCTATGCCCTTCTGGGCAAGAACGGGTCGGGAAAAAGCACCTTCGTCAAATGCCTTTCGGGGGCCGTCCAGCCCACGTCGGGCCAAATATTCATCGATGGGGAACAGGTCCAGTTCCAGAACCCTGCCGAGGCCTCTGCCCAGGGGATCGCTGTCGTATATCAGGAACTCAGCCTCGTCCTCGACTTCAGCGTCGCCGAGAATATTTTTCTCGCCAGGTACGACCGGACCGGACCAGGCGGCCTCTGGATCGACTGGGAAAAAACCAATGCCCGGGCCGAAGCTGTCTTGAAGACCCTGAGGATCGACATCCCGGTTACCAAGAAAGTTGCGGCCCTCAGCGTTGGGCAGCGCCAAATGATCGAAATCGCCAAGGCGATGGCCCAGAACCCGAGGGTGCTCATCCTTGATGAGCCGACGTCGGCCCTCGCCCGCCATGAAATCGAGAGCCTGATGAACGTCGTGAGGGCCTCGAAAGACCAGGGAGTCGCCGTCATTTTCATCACACACAAGCTCGGGGAAATTCGGGGGATCGCCGATTACGCCACGGTGCTCCGGGACAGCCGGTTCGTCGGCAGCCTTCCCCTCGCCGGGACGACGGTCGTCGAGATGACCAAGACCATCGTCGGCATGATGTTCGGCGACACCAAGATCGCTCCCCGTCCCAGCGACCTGCAGGTGGGGACCGAAACCGCCCTCGATGTCAGAAATCTAACCAGTCACGGCAAATACAAGGACGTGAGTTTTCAGGTCCGTTCCGGAGAAATTCTGGGGATCGCCGGAATGCTGGGGGCAGGCAGGACGGAGGTGCTGCGGGGCATTTTCGGCGCCGACCCGATCGATTCGGGCGAAGTCCTCATCCGTGGCCAGGCAGTCCGACGGCCCACCATTCCCGAAATGAAGAAACGCGGCCTGGCCATGACACCTGAAAATCGAAAAGAAGAGGGGCTGGTCCAGATGCTCTCAATCCGGGACAACCTTTGCTACGCCAGCCTCGACGCCATCGCCAAGTCTGGGTTTATCACCAACAGACTCCAGGCCCCGGTCGTAGAAAAGTGGACGGAGGCCCTGCACATCAAGACCGCAGACCCCAGCTACTCAGTTTCGTCGCTGTCGGGGGGGAACCAGCAGAAGGTCGTCGTCGGCAACTGGCTCAACACCGGTCCCAGCGTTGTCTTCTTCGACGAGCCAAGCCGGGGCATCGATGTCCAGGCGAAACAGCAGGTGTTCCAGATCATGTGGGACCTCAGCCGCCAGGGAGTCAGCGTCGTCTTCGTGTCGTCGGAACCCGAAGAGCTGCTCGAGGTTTGCCATCGAATTTTGATCATGGAGGGAGGTCGGATTGCCGGGGAAGTCAAAGATCCGGCCAAGGTGACCCTCGACGAACTTTACGCATTGTGCATGGGGGAAAGCGCATCATGAACCGTCTCAAGTTCCGCGTCCAAGACTTTGTTCTTGAAGTCATCCTGCTGGGAATCATCGTGTTCCTTGCCTTCTTTGCCCCCGGCTTTGCCTCGTGGGACAACTTTCTGAACATCCTGCGAAACGCCTCGACGACAGGCATCATCGCCTTCGGGATGACCTTCGTCATCATCCTGGGCGAGATCGACCTGAGCGTCGGCTCGGCCATCGCGTTCTTCGGCTGTCTGACGGCCGTCATCACCCAGGACCTCGGGGCAGCTGGCTGGCCGCTGGAAGTCGCAATTCCCCTGGCCGTGCTGGTCAGCCTGGGACTGGGCATCCTCATCGGAATGTTCACGGGCTGGATCCGCCACAGGTTCAGCGTTCCGACCTTCATCACGACGCTGGCATGGATGGCGGCCCTTCGGGGTGGAGCCTACCTGATGACCGGAAGCTTCCCGGTCACCCCGTACCCCGAGTGGTTCGACTTCTTCGGCAGCGGGTTCCTGTTCGGAATACCTTTCCAGGCGGTGGTCTTCCTCGTGGTCTTCGGGATCACCTGGTTTCTTTCCCGATTCACCGTGTTCGGACGCTCGGTCTACGCCATCGGAGGCAACGCCGAATCGGCCCGGCTGTCGGGCATCAACGTGAAAAAGGTCCGCATGGTAGTCCTGGCTTTGACGGCGGTGTTCGCCGTATTGGCGGCCGTCATGGTGTCGAGCCAGATCCAGGCCGGCAACCCGACGGTCGGAGTGAGCTGGGAATTCACAGTGATCTCGGCGTGTGTGATCGGCGGCGTGAGTCTAATGGGCGGCAAGGGTCGCATTTGGGGCACCTTTGTGGGCGTAATGTTCCTTGAAATCATTCTCAACGGCATGACCCTGCTGAACATCGACGAATACTGGCAGTACGTGGCCCGCGCCGTGCTCATCCTCGGCTCGGTGCTCATCTACCAGAGCCAGGAAATGCGCAGCCGCGACTAGGCGCGACCGATCTGAGGGCGGACTGCCACGCACCCGCGGCAGCCCGCCCTCAGCCTCCCCAAGCCCTTCCAGCAAAGGCAGTCATTGATGAGTCACTTGGACCTCGCCCTCGGCATCGACATCGGCGGCACCAACACCGCCCTCGGCTATTTCGACCGCTCCGGGCGCTGCCTGGGCGCCACCTCCATCTCCACCCGCTCCGACCAGCCGCCGGAGGCCTGCATCCTGCGCCTGCACGCGGCCGCCCAGGCCCTGTGGGCCACCCTGCCC
>Ga0181516_10000205_pt1 | contig 61968 bp, 55 predicted proteins | sample PEATcosm2014_Bin_25_FD_121104 | JGI IMG/M metagenome (GOLD analysis project Ga0181516, IMG submission 121104) | Peatland microbial communities from MTU Mesocosm Facility, Houghton, MI, USA - PEATcosm2014_Bin01_10_metaG | ecosystem: Environmental > Terrestrial > Soil > Wetlands > Peat | place...
AAACAACTCGGCCGCCGGGGAAACCCCAGGCGGCTGCCAGAAAGGAGATTGAGTTGGTGAACTCAGACTTCCGAAGCTGGCCTACCGCCGCCTGGGCTGCGCATGGCCATCTGCATTCGAGAAATAAGGATCATCGTCACGTGAAGAACTCCAATGTTGATAAATGAAAGCGTAGCATACTAACCTTATATTATGTCATCTATAGCGCACAAATTCGGCGATTTCAACCATTCTCCACCCGATCGGGAATGCCTATCGCTGAGATTCCGGTTTAGAAATGGCCGCTTTCTCTTGGGCATTGATAGCCAGAGAAGAACAAGCGCAGGTCTTACTAACGTTGTACTGTGTAGGCTTGGCCTACCGGTTCTTAGAGCGGGGGTCCGATAGCCGATAGTTATTGAAGAGGAACTGAATGCCGAGAACGAACAGCCAAGCCATGAGTGCGAAACGCAATGGACGGCGTGGGACATAGCCGCTGAGGAAAGTATGAAGCAGACTCCGCAATGGCTTTACGAAGAGATCTACTGCAAGCGCGGCGAAATCGAGTACCGGATCAAGGAACTGCACGCCATGCAGATCGACCGCACCAGTTGCAGCCTCTTCTGGGCTAACCAGTTCCGCGTGCTGCAGACCGCCGCGGCCTATGTGCCGATGCAGGAACTGCTTCTGAGTGCTGCGGGCACCAACTGTGCAAGAGCCCAGGTCTGGATATTGCGGGAACGCTTCCTAAAACTGGGGGCGAGGGTGATGGCCTCAGTACGGCGCCTGATCGTGCACCTGCCGCAATCGTGTCTGTTTCTGGCCGCCTTCCGGCATATGGCGATGGAACTGGGAGCTTCGCCTGGGTAAAACGAGCTTCGCTTCCATGAAGAGGATCCATTTTCGCCTGACACAACCGACCACAAGGGGAAGCCGCGCCCGAAAATCGTCGCTGCCTTGATGGCTTGCCCCGGCAAAGCCTGCCGCAATGTCCAATACAGCAATTTCACACTGCCATCGTCCTTCGCGACTATCTTATCCCGCAAAAAACTCGTCGCTCGCGGAACGTTCACGAATAATGCAGGTTAGTCGTGCCGTCTACAGAGCTCTGCGCAAGATAAAAACGAAGGTCCGCCCCAGTCTTGCTGGTAAGCGGGTCTTCACGCATATATCCAGATTTCGGAATCTATAACGCTAACAGGTTTGCTCGACAAGCTAACGGTTTCACCAGCATATGCTATGTGAAGCAACAACAACCCGGTGCGGGATGACGCTTGATAAGCATGACTTGATTTATGATAGAAGTTCTGGCGACGCATCTGTGCCAGCTCTCAGACTCTCGCGTGAGGATGACGCATTTTTGCCGCTAAACAGCACGTTCTCGATGCAAAATCGAGAAGACAGCTCTTAACATATTGGCGCGCTAGTGGCATCCAACGACATGATGCTCACTCCTCACGTTTTCTCTTGGACTTCCAAGGGATCGACTTAATCGCTATTAGCAATTGTCGTATCTACTTGCTCGACTGCGAAAACGACCAGCTTGGTGCACAGATTTTGATGTATCCCGCGTTCGTTGTAGAGGCGCTGACCTTCTTCAGTATCGAGAGAGCAGCCGGTCAGTTCGCGGCAGAGGATTGAGCCGTGAGCCGCACGGAAGTCAACTGTAAATTGATGAACTCTTTCATAGAGAGCCTGGCGACCTGCAACGGGATCACTGGCCATAGCTTCTCCGAGAGTCTCTCCGAGAGCCAGCAGCGCACCGGTGAGGGCTCCGCAGATCTCTCCCTGCCGCGCAACACCGCCACCAAAGGGTGCAGCCAGCGCCAGCCGCTGTGCCTCGCTGAGGCCGTCGCTGGTGGATAAGGCGCCAAAAGACGACTGGGCGCAGTTATACTTCTGCGAAAAAAGTTCCAATGCACGTTGGGATCGATTTTTGCTCACTAGGGTCTCCATGGAAAGATTCTACTTCTTCCCTCAGTCTATTCACGCTGTTGGCAGCGAGGTGGATGTTGCGCGGTCAAACTTTGCAAGGGTCGATCATTCGTGCAAAGCGCCGCAGGTTATTTTCAAAATCACTTGCACGAGTAAGAGAAAATCGACCATTATTACGGGCGCGAGGCGTAGTCCAGCAAGTGCAGATAAGACTGGTAAACCTTACCAGTTGCCCGCGTCATTCCAATCTCGCAGGTCCGGCTGCTGGAAAAGTATCCGTCGTGTTCTTTCGTTATTGCCTGCGCGGCTTCGATGCTGGTGGCCGCGGCCGTTAGTTCCGGGAAAAGAAATCCACGGTCGCCGGCAAAGGCACAGCAACCGGCGTCGCGCGGTACAAGTACAACTTCGCTGCACGCCTCGGAGATCCGAATGAGCTTGGGAGTGATGGCCATTTTGGTAGCCGAGCACACCGGATGCAGCGCCACGGAGTGAACTTTGCGGAGAATCGGCAGCTTGGGCAGCAGGCGGTCATGGGCAAACTCGATTGAGTCCAGAATGGTGAGCTTGTCGAATTTAGCCTGGTTTTCTGGGCTAAGGTGCGCGCGGGCGGTTTTTAGACCATACGTACAGGGACTGGTATCGACGATAATCGGAAGCTCTCCTCCATTGGACCAGCGAAAGAAGTTTTCGATCGTGTGATCGACAGCAGCCTGATGCGCAGCTTCAAAGCCCTTGGAGGAAAATGGAACTCCGCAGCAATTGCCGCCGATGTCCGCAGGCACGTAGAGTTTAACGCCCGCCTGTTCAGCGACCGAAAGCAGTGCCTGCATGACGCTGGTTTCCTGCTGTTCGCCGGGAAGCGCACCCATGATTCGTGAGATGCAGGCGGGAAAGTAGACCGCTTCCGCATTCTGCCGCGCGCGCACCGGCAGTGCGCCGCGACGCGGTCTGGGCATCTCGGCAGACCATTTCCAAAAGGGTTCATCGAACACTCTGCGAGAGAACTTGTCGAGAAGATGTGTGATTTTTTTCATCACGCCAAGACCAAGCATCGATTGCACGGCGTGGCCCACGCGCAGGGCAAGCCGCGCGATAAATTCCGCGAGCACCATGCGACGTGCGACCGCAACGGCAATGTGGTTGCTCAGCGCCGTATGGCGCAACTGCCGAAAGCGCTTGGTCAGGACGCCGGTATCGATGCCCACAGGGCAGGCCGTTGCGCAGAGGCCATCCACGGCGCAAGTGTCCAGAGCAGCGTAAGGAAAGTCGCGTCGCAGCGCGTCATAGCTGGTGCGGTCGGCTTCGGTATCCTTCAACCGTTGAATTTCGCGGCGCACCACGATTCGCTGACGTGGAGTGAGAGTCAAGTTGCTGCTGGGGCAGACTGGCTCGCAAAAGCCGCATTCTATGCACTTGTCGACCTCCGCTTCCACCACCGGCATCTTCTTCAAATCAGCCATGTGCGCGGCGGGATCTGGATTGAGAATTACGCCGGGGTTGAGCAGATTCTCCGGATCGGCCAGCGCTTTGAGTTGTTTCATCACCGTGTAAGCTTCCTTGCCCCACTCGGTTTCAACAAACGGCGCCATGTTGCGCCCAGTGCCATGTTCGGCCTTGAGCGCGCCGTCATACTTATGCACCACCAGATCCACGACATCGTCTATGAAGTTGCCGTATTGGACCATCTCCTTCTCAGTGTTGAATCCCTGGGCAAGAACAAAATGCAGATTTCCGTCCTTGGCATGTCCGAAAAGGATGGCATTACTATACCCATGCTTTTCGAAAAGGCGGGTCAGGTCTTCAGCCGCGTCCGCCAGACGTGGCACGGGAAAGACCAAGTCTTCCGTAATGATTGTGGTTCCGCTGGCCCGCGCCACGCCAACCGAGGGAAGCATTCCTTTGCGGACATTCCACAGAAGTTCCTGCTGTTGCGGGTCGCTGGTGAAGTCCGCCTGATGCAGCAACTTCAAACCCTTGACAGCGGCCTGCGCCCTCGCGGCGTTTTCCTGAACAGCGGCTGCATCGGCGCTTTGAAATTCAACCAGCAGGCCCGCAGCTCCGTCCGGCAGTTGCCTTATCTCGGATGAGATTCCCGGCTTGTTCTCCACCGAGCGAAGAGAGGCGCGGTCCATCACTTCCAGCGCCGCGGCTCCTGCATCGCGCAGCGGCACAATGGCTGCGCAGGCGGTACGAAAATCGGGAAACAGCAGCAGCCCGGTATACTTCACCGGCAAATCTGGAACAGTCTCCAGCACAGCTTCGGCGATAAACGCAAGGGTCCCTTCGGCTCCAATCAGCAGGTGGCTGAAAATATCGACAGGAGTGGAGTAATCGAGAAAAGCATTCAGCGAATAACCGGTCGTGTTCTTCATACGGTACTTCGCACGAATGCGGTCAGCCAATTCTGTGTTGGTCTCAAGCTGTTGTTTCAGTTTCAGCAGACCAGCGGCCAACTTCGGCTCGCGTTCCCAGAACCTTGCGCCGGCATCTGGAGCCGAGGTGTCGATCAGAGTGCCGGAGGGAAGCAGAAACGTCATCGAACGCAGAGTGTGGTACGCATTTTGAATTACGCCGCAGCACATACCACTCGCATTGTTGGAAAGGATTCCGCCCAGCCGCGCGGAGCTGAGCGACGCCGGGTCCGGACCAATCTTAGTGGCATATTTCTTCAGAATCAGATTTGCCTGTTGCCCGATCAGTCCGGGTTGAACGCGCAGCAGGCGCCCCTCGTCTTCCACAATGGCAGAGCGCCAGAAGCGGCCCACGTCGATCAGCAGTCCATCGGTGATTGCCTGCCCGGAGAGACTGGTTCCACCGCTGCGAAACGTCAGCGGTATCTTGTATTCACGGCTAAAGCTAAATAGTTGCCGAACTTCTTCCGTGTTGATGGGTTGCACTACAGCTCTGGGTACCAGGCGATACAGGCTGGCATCGGAGGCAAAGGCAATCCTGTCGATTGTTCGGGTCAGAATGCGCGCAGGAGTGATGAATGACCGCAGTTCCCGCCCGATCGCTTCGGGGCTAAGCGAGTCGTCCTTTGTGTCGGAACAATCAACCGATGGAAGCGGCACTGCCATATTTCTCCCTACAAATGGTGAATGTCAATTTCACAGTCAGCGACTTAGCGCTTGACTGCAATGGCTAAGATACGAACACCATCTAAACTGATCCCTTTTGAAGTCCTGTGCTTTTTCAGTTCGGCGGTGATCTCTGTACGAGCCGACACACGCAGCTCTTCCGGTAAATGCCCAAGAAAGTTGCCGAACGAACTGGCTTCGAAGAAAGCAATCGCTGCTTCTTCGGTCGGATGATAATGATTGGTTGGCTGCAATTCGATCTTTTGCACAGCAAAACCCGTCTGATCGAGAAGATTTACGAGTTCAACAAGGCTGACAGAATAGGCCGCTCCATTCAACGCTCCCGGATAGCTGCGATACGGCTCCCGCGACAGGACTTCTGACTTCAAGGACTGCAACACGCTCGTGTGCTCCTTGTCCCCAGTGGTAATGCCTAAGCGGCCGTTTGCTTTCAGCACCCGGTTAAATTGCCGCAAAGGCGAAAGCTTTTCATGTAGCCAATGAAACACAGCATTGAGATAAACAACGTCGAAACTCTCTTTGGCAAAGCTGCTCAGATCGTTGGCATCGCCAACTGCGAAAGTTAGATTGGGCCGGCTGCGCCGCTTGGCCAACTCCACGCGAAGCGGCAAGGGATCTATACCGACCACAGCGCCCGAGTGTCCAACTGCGTCAGCGGTGAACTCGGCAAGAAGCCCCGTGCCACTGCCGACATCGAGCACTCTTTCTCCCGGCGCAACCCCCAGTTCGGAGATAAGACTCTGGCCTGATTTGTACTGACGATCGGCACTGAGACGCTCGTAGTTATGCGCAAGAATCTCGGTGTCGAAAACAAGTTTCACGGATGATTGAATGGACGGTTCTACGGATAACGTTACCGGCGACATGGACACTTCTCCTCAATGAAGTTAAGAACAATGTTGCGGCGAAGACATGGACTTAACCTACGCCCGACGAAAACTTCAGACGCGCGCACTCCTCTGGAGGCGCGAAGTATCGGAATTATTGACTGTCAACGCCTGCGAATTCTTCTGCCGACGTTGATTGATGAGCAATTTCACCGCACGGAAACGGATTTGGCTCAGCAATCACATCGTGATCAAGATAACCAAGCAGTTGCTTGCGTAGTTCATAAACCAGTTCCAGGCGATGCTTGCCACGTTCTGTATTAATGCGCTCTTCAGCTACAATCCGCCCCTTGTCAAGCACGAGGATTCTGTCGCTAAGAGCAATCGCCTCGTCCACATCGTGGGTCACAAGCATTACAGCAGGTTTGTGCGCGCGCCAAAGAGCAAGTACAAGATCGTGCATTTTAGGGCGCGTAAGAGCATCCAAGGCGGCGAAAGGTTCGTCCATCAACAAAAGCTGCGGCTCTCGCACCAAGGCACGCGCCAAGGAAACACGTTGTGCTTCACCACCAGATAGAGTGAGCGGCCAGGCGTCTAGCCGATTTCCAAGACAAACCTCATGCAGCGCCAATCTGGATCTCTCACGAACCTTGTCTCCCTTAAGTCCCACGGCCACGTTGCGCCATACCCGCTTCCAGGGCATCAGTCTTGCATCTTGGAATACGACGGCGCGTGATCCAGGAACTCTCACATCCTGGCCTTTACTCTCGTCTATGCCGGCCAGAGTGCGCAGCAAAGTTGTCTTGCCGCTTCCCGAACGCCCAAGGAGAGAAACAAATTCCCCTGCATAGAGATCAAGATCAAGTCCGTCGAGGATGATATTGGCGCCATACTGACGAGTAAAATTGCGAAGGCGTACTACCTTCTCAGCTTCACGTTCGTGAGCGTGATAAAAAGGCGCTAACGTGCGAGTTCTCACTGCAATACTCATGGCTGCACCATGCTTGGACGCCATGCCAGGAGACGGAATTCAAGAAGCCGGACTAGAGCATCCCCCGCCAAACCCAACACCGCATAAATCATCAGGCACACAACAATAATGTCAGTGCGCATGAAATCGCGGGCATTGTTAACAAGATAGCCAAGCCCAGCCGAGGCGTTGATCTGCTCCGCGATCACCAGAACCAGAACTGCGACGGACAGAGAATAACGCAATCCAATCAACAGGGAGGGCAACGCGCCCGGCAGAATCACATGCCAAATAATCTCGACGCGGTTCAGGCCAAAACTGCGGGCAGCCTCAATCAGACGCACATCCACAGCCCTGATCCCACCGTAAAGATTGAGATATACCGGAAAAACTGTAGAGAAAGCAATCAATGCAACTTTCGGAAACTCTCCAATTCCGAACCAGGCAATAAACAATGGTGTCAAAGCAAACACCGGGATTTTGCCGTTGATCTGCATCAATGGATCGAAGCTTAACTCTCCTTGACGCGACAATCCCGCGACGAGTCCTAGCACTGTACCGACTCCAAACCCAATGGACAACCCGATCACTACACGCTGGAGCGAGACCAGAAGATTGCGTGGTAGCTCACCCGTGATTACCATCTGCCATAATGTTCCAAGCACCGCCGAAGGTGCAGCCAAAACATGCTCGGGAATCAGGCCGGTTCTCGCTCCCAACTCCCAGATGGCAAGCAACAAGATCGGCGACATCCATCGCGCCCGGATCAATGTTGTTCCGCAATCTCTAACCTGTTGCATCTGTTTGCTCATTACGCCTCCCTTTCGAGAAGATCATTGAAACGACTATCCCACAAAGAGCGTGTATCCACGTTTTTGGGAATCATTTGCACCCGAGCGAAGACGTCCGCAACTGCCTGCAGAGAGGCTATCGCTTCCCCAGTGATCGGCCTCAGAGTGTAGTTGGCGCTCCTGCGCCTATATTCCTCCCGCATGTACTCAGCGGGGATTCCGATTTCAGATGCGACAATTGCTCCCCATTGATCCTGATGCTGAGCAGCCCAGTTGAAACCTTGTCTGGTAATTTCAAAGTACGACCGAATCATTGCAACCTTATTTTTGTCCCTTAACGCATCAACATGGGCTGCAATCAGGTAATTACCAGAAAGAAAGCCCAAGGCCGTCTTCAAAATGCGAGCCCCCTCATTTGCAATAGCCCTTTCTATCGGGTATCCGTAAATTGCCCAAGCATCAAGCGATCCTTGAGCAAAGGCTGCAGCTCCATCTGCAACACCCATCGCTATGGGTTGAATATCAGCCCATGTCAATCCGACAGACTCCAACATGCGGATCAAGAAATATTGAGATGTCGTCGCACGAACATAGCCGACACGCTTCCCTTTGAGATCGCGGAGAGACTGAATGGACGACCCCTTGGGAACCATGATCACCTGGTTATTGACATCTCCATGCATGACAGCGATCAGACGAAAACTGTGAATGGTGGACGAGGCTGCAAACACGGCGGGTATCTCACTCATCCCGCCATAATCAAGAGAACCTCCGTTCAGAGCTTCAACGACAAGATTTCCTCCAGGGAATTCACTATAAGAAACCTTATAGCCGGATAGCGTTAAGCCCGCTGCTTTGAACAGTACTCGACCATCCAATTCGCCTTTGGCTGTCGCAACCCTCAAGGCTGTATTGCTTCTATCCTTACTTCGGCGGCAACCCCATAGCAGAGTTCCCAGCGCAGCGCTGCCCCCGGCAAGAAGAAAATGCCTCCTGTCCAACGATTCTGTTGTCGACTTTTCACTCATCAGAATGTCCTCAAGTACGCCGTCTTATAAAGTTGCTTCCATGAATAGGCTCTAACTTCGTCTCTGTCTCGGATATGCGCCCTGCGGTTTCATCGTGGCTGAAACTTCGGCTCATTGTCACGTCTTCCTCTTTCGTTACGAGGCCTGCCGGGCGGTGGAGTAGCCTGGCGACCTGCAGGAATTCTTCATTCATGCCCGTGTATAGTGTTTGAGCCGCCGGAAATTGACGCTTCTGTCTCAATCACTAATTTGTCTATGTGCCCGCGACCTTTTGCATAATCAAGCCACTCGATCTCGCGGGTTTGCAGTCGAAGCACTAAATAGTTCTTCAAGCCATCGCCCTGAGCGGCATTCTTGAAGAATGCACTCCTCGAACCAATTGCTTCGACCGCTTGCCTGAGTTCTTCTTTCCCGGTGACAATGGCCAGTTTCCCGAAATACAGAGCGCTCTTCCATTCCTCAATCTTTTGATCTCGATTTTCAAGGAAGAACGAGGCGTTTGGATGGATAGCGATTTCAGATACCTTTGCGGAAGACCTTCCTGTAGCAAGCAGAATGTCATTGCCGCTAACGGCAAACGCTCCAAACGTGCGTTGCACTGGCGTAAAGTCCGCACGGACATAGGCCAGCACGCCAATCCCGATACCCTGAGCATACTTTGCAATCTCTTGACTTACTTCCTGGTCACTCATTCATACTCCAATCAAACGCCTGTTATCTGCAGTGTCAATGCCAACTTTGCTAGGATGGACTTCATGGAGCAATGGTTCTTCCGAGCAGTACCGGCGCAAATTATCCAGAAAAAGTGAGTCACCACGCCCAAGAACACCGTTGCCTGCGTTGGAGCAGTGCGCGGTGACGGATACCTTCGGATGGTCCCAGAACCAGGAGTCATGAGGCAGCGGTTCGGTTCCGAAAACATCTAACACTGCCAAAGCCGGCTGGTCGCGCTCAAGACCGGCTCTGAGGGCCGCCTCGTCAACCAATCCCCCACGGGCGATATTGATTAGAAGGCTGCCCTTTTTTATTGCCTTGAAGAATTCCGGACCCGCAATACCTCGCGTCTCGTCGTTCAAAGCGCAAGCGAGAACCACGACGTCGGCATGCGGCAAGTGGCGAAGGAGATCGGATGTTGGACGAGTTTCTGCTGCAAAAGTCGTGGGAGTATTGTTGCGTCTGAAAACTGTCAGATGTGCCCCGAACGGGCGAAGTCTTCGCGCGATCTCTGTGCCAATCGCACCAAGTCCCACCAGCAGCCATCGCGTTTCGCCGATTTCACGAAAGTTTATGCGCCTCCACTCGCGAGCTTGTTGCGCTCGACGCTGTTCGGCGATGGGGTGCAGCAAACTTAAGGCATGGCACATCACGTATTCAGCAATGGCCTGTGATTGCGCGCTATTCTTTGTAATCCTGATACCATGGGCAATGAGTTCCGTTAGCACTGGGCTGTCAAGGCCGGCAAAGAACATTTGGGCCCACTTGCCTTGTGTACCTCGCCGGATGCGCGCGAAAAAGGACGGCAACATATCGGACAAACAGACGTCCAAACTAACCCAAAAAACTTCAGGATCTACACCAATCCCATCGATAGGCTCGCCTGCACGTTTGAAGATGCCCGCGGGATCAACCGTTATGACATCGAGGTCCGCGCTTATCGTTGCCAGGCGGTCGGAGACGCGGAGGTACGCAGCTTCAGATAACAAAACTTGCATGGTTTCCTGGCTCCTGTATTGTGGTCATACTTTGCATCACCATTTTCATCAATCCATCGCGTAGCAGACTTGACTTTCCTACTATCTGCAGCGGTCGAGATTGCCTGAATGGCAGTCCCCACCGATGGCAAGCGGAACCTGGCAACTTAAAACGAATAGGCTGCCTTGAAAAAGACCGTGCGCGGCGGGGCCATGGGGCCGTCCCAGTAGTTGGGCGATCCGCCCCAGGTGATGCTCTGATAGTGGAGATTGTTGGCGATATTCTTGGCCGAGAGCGAAAAGATCAGTCGACTTTCTGTAGGCGGCTGGTAACTGATATATCCATCGACGAAGTCCTGGGGCGTTACCTGGCCTTGCTTGTAGTTGAAGATATCCGAGTAATAGCTGGTCTCATAGGTTGTGTCGGCACCGATGCGGACGGTGTCGTGGAGGTGGTCGACGGGAAGCACATAGCTCACACCGCCAAACAGTTGCCAGCGGGGCGATATGGGAAGTTGGTTTCCCGTCGCAGAGAGGAGGCTGGGTACATTGAACGAATCGAAGCGCGTATCAAGGTAGCTGGCGGTGCCGGTGAAGGTCAGGTTCTTGAACGGCTCCGCGCTGGTCTCGAGCTCGAAGCCTTCGGTGTGCGCGCTGCCGGCATTGGTGCGCGCCGACACTGTGCCGGAATTGGTGAAGATGTTCGCTGCCTCCTGGAGATTTGTATAGTCGTTGTAGAAGGCGGTGGGGTTGAAGCGCAAGCGCTCATTGAACCAGTCAGTCCTGAAACCGAACTCGTAGGTCGTCACCTTCTCCTGGTTGTAAGGAAGCAGGGCGGCCGCTGAATTGGCGCGATTATTGTATCCGCCAGCGTCGAAACCCGCCGAGATGCTGCCATAAGCGAACACACCTGGAGTGAACTGGTAGGAAAGACCGTACTTGGGCGTGAAGGATCTCCAAGTCTTCGCTTCTCCGGTGACCCCAAAGTTGGCGGGGGCACCGGGGGTTCCTGGCGGCAATGGCGTGGAGGGGAGTTGTTGCGCGCTGATGACGGTTGGGAGTTCGTTCCAGATGCCTTGGAAATCGAAGATGCGGCGCACGTCCGTGTAGCGGCCGCCCAGCGTCAGGATCAGCTTGCGGGTGAAATGATAGTTCCCTTGGGTATAGGCGGAGTAGTTGTAGGTTCCGTTGTTGCCGATCTGACTTTGCGGATGAGCGGGCGTACCCGCGCCCACCGATGACAGGGTATAGATGGTGCGGTTGTTGAAGAAGTCCTCGTAGAGGAAATAAAGCCCGCTGGTGAAGTCGAACTTTTTCCACCCGCCCTGCAACTGGAACTCCTGTGTCGCTTCCTTCTCCTTGTAAAAGATGTAGTTGTTATTAATCGAAACCGGAAAATTGTACGTGGAGTTGAAAGGCACCATCGCCTGGCCAACATTGTCGTAGTCGACCGGGTCCTGATGGAAGCTGCGCCCCGCACTGATTGAGTGAAAGATCAGAGCAGGATCTATCAGATAGGAGATCTTGAGCGTGACGCCATCACTCCGGCTATGGTTCAACGGAGGCACCGAAACATAGCTGACGTTAGGCTTGAACGGGCCGTAGATCGGGTTCGCGAGCGTACCGCCGATGATCGGTTGCTTCGGGACGTAATAAGCCCCACCGGAACGATCGATCAAGCCATCCAATGAGAGCAGGACGGTCAGATCCGGCGTTGGTGTAGCCAACAACTTTGCACGAGCGTCGGTTGTGTACTGGTCGTTGACCTGTCTGTTGATCGTGGGATCGTAAGTATAGCCATCGTGCTGGTCGCGGGCGGCGGCGAAACTTCCCAACAGGTTGTGCCGGATGGCGCCGGTGAGGTAAGCGTGAGCGTCGACAGCGTTGTAATTGCCATAGCCGGCGTCGATTTTGACCTGGGTCTTCTCGGTCGGCGTCTTGGAGATGTAGCGGATCGCGCCCGCGTCGGCATTTTCGCCGAACAGCGTCCCCTGCGGGCCGCGCAGGACTTCGATGCGATCGAGGTCGGTGAGATCGCTCAAGCCGTTAATGGTGCGCGGCAAATAGATGTCATCCAAATACTGCGCGACGTTGGGGTCTAAGATCGGGTCCGAATTGCCGATCCCGCGGATGAAGAACACCTGGGTCAGCGGTGAGATGCCGGCTCGCTGGATGACAACTCCGGGCGTTTTGCCGGCGAGGTCGCGGGCGGTCACGAAATTCTGCTGAGTTATCAGCTGGTCATCGACCGCTGTGACGGCGACCGGCGTTTCCTGTAGCTCGGTGGCCACGCGGGTGGCGGTGACGACGACATCAGTGGATACGGAAGTCGGTCTCAAGCTGAAATTTAGCTCCAGCGCTTGCCCAGCAAGAATCGGGATGTTTTTCTCTTCGCGCGCAAAGCCATGAGCCTCGACGCTCAAAGTGTAAGTTGCCGCTGGTATTGCTGGAAGCTGGTAGCCGCCGGTTTGATTAGTGGTAGCTTTATAGATGGCTCCGCCGCTGATGTTCTTCGCAACAATGTTAGCGTTTACGACTAGCGCAGCTGAACTGTCTGTCACGGTGCCGGTTACGGTGCCAAATTGCGACGTTTGCTGAGCCTGCACGCTCACAGTAATTATGAAAAGCACAGCAAGGGATAAAATGCTCTTTTTCATTGGGTAGCCTCTCAAGTGTCCTCTGTTTGGTTGCACGGAATGAAGTGTCAAGTGGTGTGACACGCTTCTAAGGCTGCCGTCTTTAGAACAGCCGAGGCAGATGCACTTGCTCCTTTGCTAGCTACAACAAGCGCATTGCGCCTTGGCAAATGCCTGTTCAAGGTCAGCTATCAGGTCGGTTGCAGCAGCTCCGTCGAGGGCGGTAATCCTCTGCTCCAGGACATCCGTTGTCGGATTGCTCGCACGAGAATAGGCAAATCCGATTTCGGCAAATGAGTTCAGGCGGTGCGCACGGGCAACATCTCCCAATTCGAAAGAAGTGGTTTGGTAGATCGGCACTGCAACCGACAGATTGTGTTGCGCTGGGTTGTAGCCGGCTCTCACCCTGAGAGTGTCAAATCCCCACTGCTCCACCATTGTTACGCCGCTCCTCATCGCCGCTATATTCTTCCGGGTTAGTCGAGCGTGTCGGGTATATGCGCCACAAAACTACAGTGGACACCTGAACCAATGACACTGATGATTCCCTTCTCGCAACTGAGAAGAAGGTCGCTCGAATGAGCCTGTGATGAGGGGAAGGCACGCAAAGAGAAGATTTATCTAGTTGCGGTGGCCTGCAGGGCTTTGTGCAAGATAAAAACGAAGGCCCGCCCCAGGCTTGCTGGTTAACGGGCCTTCACGCATATATCCAGACTTCGGAATCTATAACGCTAAGAGATTTGCTCGACAAGTTCCCGCCTTCACCAGCACACACTGTGTGAAGCAACAACAACCCGTAGCGGGATAACGCTTGATAAGCATGAATTGATTTATGCCAGAAGTGTTCTCAATAACTCTGTGCTCACCATCACACGCGGGAGTGATGACGCGCACATTATGGCCGTCAAAGTGCGCGCTTTTGAGGTGAAATCGAGAAGACGGCGCTTGACATATCGACGAGACTTTAGTAGCGTCCAAAACATGATACTCACTCCACACACGTGCTCCAGGACTTCCAATTGTTGTTGCATGGGAGAGTTGTGGAGGAGTGACGATCATGATCCGCATTGACCGCTATACATCAGTGTAAGCTCTTATCGAGCTTTTAGATCAGGCCTCACTCTGCTAACGAGTGAGGCTTTTTGATTGTCTGGATATACCAGCGCCTAACTTGCCTAGACCCCGAATCTTCAACAGACAAACCGGCAATCGAAAAGAGTGGATGTGAATATGAAGGTTGCAGTTGCCAGCGAGAACAAGCTAGTCGTTCATCAGCATTTCGGGCGGGCTACGCAGTTTCTGGTTTATGAGATTGAAGATGCCGAATGCCGTTTGGTGGAGATTCGCAAGAATCAACCGCCTTGTGGAACGGCGCAGCAAGATGGCGAGTTGGGGCACTCTGAAGACTCCATGCAGAAGACGGTGGATCTGTTAGCAGATTGCCAAGCCGTGGTCGTCGCGCGGATTGGACCTGCAGCCGTCGAGAAACTTTCAAGGTGCGGCATTCAAGCATTTGTAATTCCCGACTTTATCGATTCAGCCATGAAACGGCTCATGGCCAGTGGACGATTGGCCGAATCCGTAGCTCCCGAGGAGAACCGATTCAAATGGCTCAAATAGTTCAGATAAAGACGGGCGATGCCGCAACTATCGAGCAGGAGATTGTTCCAGAGTGCGCGCTGGTCTTGGTGGATGAGTCCGGCTACGATTCGATGTGCACGAGTCATCGCATGCGCACAGCGGGATCTCCATTGCCGTTTCCAGATCTTGAAGGGCGGCATCCATGCTTCAGCGTGACTGCTGAAGGGCATGCTCGCCACGGACGCCTGCATCTACCGGTCAGCCCTGGATGCAACATAGCTTGCCGGTTTTGCAAACGTGATTACAGAAATCGTCACGACAACCGCCCTGGCGTTTCGAATCGCATACTGACGCCGGAGGATGCGCTGGAGACGGTGCATCGCGCACTGGAGTTGTGCCCGGCCATCAATGTTGTCGGCATCGCAGGACCGGGAGATACGCTCGTTACCGACTATGCGATACGTACTTTCAAACTGGTGCACGAGGCTTATCCGCATCTCATCAACTGCGTCTCGACCAATGGTCTCTTACTCGCGGAAAAGGCCGAGCAGTTGATTGCTGCTGGTGTGCGCACAATCACTGTCACTGTCAATGCAGTGGAGCCGGATATTCTGAAGCAGATTTGCTCTTCGATCAGTTATGAACATCATCACCTCGTCGGAGACGCAGCGGCGCAGCGGCTAATTGCCAACCAACTGCTGGGTATACGCACGGCCATTGAACTTGGCGCAGTGGTGAAGATCAATACCGTGCTTGTGCCTGGCGTCAATGAACATCATGTTGGCGAAGTTGCTCGTGTCACCGCTGAGGTTGGCGCGTCTTTGATCAATGTAATTCCACTGATCCCTCAACATGAGCTAGCCGATGTGCCGGTTCCAACTGCCCGTCAACTGGAACGCGCTCGCGACGACGCTTCAAAGTATTTGACGGTCTTCAGTCATTGCCAGCGCTGTCGCGCTGATGCATGTGGAATTCCGGGAGTGAATGAATTTGCAGGTCAGCTGTATACCGACGATCTGCCGGCCACCACGACTTTTTCACACGGTTAGTCCTGCACGCGCGGGCTAAACACTATCAGACGCCAAAGGAGGCAGTGAATTCATGAGCACAAAAGCTAAGAAGATCGCAATCTACGGAAAGGGCGGCATTGGAAAGTCCACCACAACGTCAAACATCAGTGCAGCTCTTGCTGAGTCAGGCTACAAGGTTATGCAATTTGGATGCGACCCCAAAAGCGACTCGACCAATACTTTGCGCGATGGAGAATATATCCCATCCGTGCTCGATCTGATGCGCGAGAACCGAAAGGTCGACGCGCACCAAGCCATATTTCGCGGGTTCGGTGGAACTTATTGCGTTGAGGCAGGTGGCCCGCAACCCGGTGTCGGATGCGCAGGCCGGGGCATTATTGCGGCGGTGCAGTTGCTCGAACAACAGGACATCTTCGAGGAACTGGAGTTGGATTATGTGATTTTCGACGTACTGGGCGATGTCGTTTGCGGCGGCTTTGCCGTACCGATCCGTGAAGGAATCGCCGATCATGTCTTCACAGTGTCTTCAGCGGACTTCATGGCGATCTATGCAGCCAATAATCTTTTCCGCGGAATTCAAAGCTACTCCAACACCGGAGGAGCTTTGCTGGGCGGTGTGATTGCCAATTCAATTAACACGCCTTTTCATCGTGATATTCTCGATGACTTTGTAGAGAGAACGCACACGAAGATCATGGAATACATTCCCCGATCTTTGACCGTCACACAATCGGAGTTGCAAGGAAAAACCACAATCGAGGCAGCTCCCGACTCCGAGCAGGCGGATATATACCGCCGTCTGGCCGACCGAATCGCCAAGCACACAAAGTCCACTGTCCCGTCGCCGCTGAGTTCGAGCGAACTCCGTACATGGTCGGCAAGCTGGGCAACGCAGCTCATCGAGAATGAACGGGCCCAACAGGCGCCGGAAAGTGTCTACGCAGGAGTGAACGATGACAATTAATCTCAAGACTTCTGAAGTTCCAAACCGCGAACAGCGCTTGGGAACCATCATCCGCTGGGAGGGTGTAGCTTCCGATCTCGTGCTTGACTCCCATGCTACTTACGGCCCGAAGAAGAACTGCGGACAACAGGGGCGTAAATTGTGCGAATTGGATAGTCCTTTTACGCAAGGAAACATGTGCGCGGAGTGCGTAACCATCGGGCAGGGAATCATGATCAAGGGATCGGTTGTGATTCAGCATTCGCCGATAGGCTGTGCTGCAATCCAGGCCATGATCTCCCGCCTCAACCGCGATATGACCAACCAGCGCGGCTGGAAGCTGGAAAACCCGCGACTGATCTGCAGCAATCTTACAGAAGATGATATGGTTTTTGGCGGTTTAGCAAAACTGGAACAGACGATACGCGATGCATGGAAGCGCTATCATCCAGCGGTCATACTGATTGCGACATCATGCGCTACTGGAATTATCGGCGATGATGTAGACAGTCTAAGCAGCAAGCTCGAAGCTGAAATCGGAGTTAAAGTAGTTCCTATGCACTGCGAGGGCTTCAGGGCCAAGCATTGGAGCTCCGGTTTCGACATCTCCGGTCACGCGATTCTGCGTCAACTCGTCAATAAGAATCCAACGAAGAAGCAGGATGATCTGGTCAATGTCCTGCATTTGGGCGGTCCGGACATATACACGCCTATGCTGGCGAAGCTTGGACTACGGTGCAATCTGGTGATGGGCGGCAGTACGATGAGCCAGCTGGAACAACTCCCGGAAGCAGCTGCGACTGCTGCTATGTGCACAGTTTTGTCTTATCTGGCGGCTGGGCTGGAACAGGAATACGGCGTACCGGAAGTCAAGGTGCCTACTCCTTATGGCCTGAAGGCAACCGACGAATGGCTGCGCGAGGTAGCGCGAATCACTCATCGCGAAGACCGCGTTGAAGAAGTTATTGCCAGTGAGCATGCAAGAATCAAGCCCCAGTTGGATCGCTTGCGCAAGGATCTGAAGGGGAAAAAAGGTTATATCGCTGCCGGCGCAACTTTCGCGCATGGCCTGATTGCAGATCTGCGCGAACTCGAAGTCGAAGTGGACGGGGTACTTTCTTTCCACCACGATCCCGTTTATGACAGCAACGATGTGGAGCAGGATATGCTTGCCGAGGCGATTCAAACCTTCGGTGACGTTCCGCACTACACAGTCAGTATTTCCCAGCATTTCCAGGCGTATACATCCCTGCACCGGTCAAAGCCAGATTTCATCATCGCGCGTCACAACATGGCCGCTTTGGCCGCAAGCCTGGGAATCCCCGGCGCACAGATCAGGTTCTTTAACGATGGCGTTGGTTACGATGGATTGCTGAGAATCGGAGAATTGATTCGCCGGACGCTGCTGACAAAGAAATTCAGCCAGAGCCTCGCGGCTCATTCCTCGCTTCCATATAAGCAGTGGTGGCTTGACCAGACTGATCCATTTGCACTCTCAAGAAAAGAAGTTACTCCAGAAGGGAACAGCCATGCCAATTTCTCTTGCCAATAATGAACTATTGCCGATTATCGAGGATGTTGTTGAGAAGACGAATTCCATTGAACAGGTCCGTTATATCTGCTCGATGGGCTCTCTCGCGAGTGTGCTTGCGATTCCTCGTGCAACCCCAATCACTCACTGCGGTCCCGGTTGCGCGAATAAGCAGATGGGCAGCATCGCCGGACTCAACGGCTACCAGGGCGGTGAGTTCTATATTCCCAGCACGAACGCCACAGAGCAGGAAGTTGTGTTCGGTGGCGCCGTGCGACTGAATGAACTGATTGAGGCGACTCTCAAGATCATGGATTCGGATCTGTTCGTCGTCTTGACCGGGTGCATCTCAGATCTGGTAGGCGATGATGTTGGCAGTGTCGTGCGCAAATACCAGAAGCAGGGCGTACCGATCGTTTATGCGGAAACCGGAGGTTTCAGAGGCAATAACTTCACCGGACATGAACTTATAACCCGCGCAATCATCGACCAGTTCGTGGGTGACTATGACGGCCCGCGCGAAACCGGGTCCGTAAACATCTGGTCCCTCCTGCCTTTTCAAAACCCATTCTGGCGCGGCGATTTCACTGAGATTAAGCGGGTTCTTGAAGGCATCGGGCTGAAAGTGAATATTCTCTTTGGGCAGGAATCGGCAGGCGTTTCTGAGTGGAAAAACCTTCCCAAGGCGCAGTTCAATCTGGTGCTTTCGCCGTGGCTCGGACTGACAACAGCAAAACACTTGGAGAAGAAGTATGGACAGCCTTTTCTGCACGTTCCAATTATTCCCATTGGTGCCGATCAGACCAGCGCATTTCTTCGTCAGGTAACGCAGTATGCGGGGCTTGATGAAGCTCGCACCGAGGCCTTCATTGCAGCTGAAGAAAAGCATTACTTCAACTACCTGAAGGACTTTGCCGGATTTTACACCGGATATACCTGCCAATATCATCTCCCTTCGCTCTCGGTGGTGTTGAGCGAAAGTGCGTATAACCTGGCCATCACCAAGTTTATTGTGAATCAGTTGGGGCTCACTCCCGGCCGGCAGATCATCACAGAGAATCCGCCGGAAGAATTCCGTGATGCAATACGCGCTGAATTTCGTAACATCGCTGAAGACGTAACAGCAGAAGTCGATTTTGAAGAGGACGGATACTTTATTCACAAAAGAGTCCAGGAAACCGATTTCTCAGACCACACGCCCGTTGTGTTCGGTACTACTTGGGAAGGAGAACTGGCCAAGAATTTGAAGGGCTTTCTGGTTGAGGTAGGTTATCCGAGTACCGACGAGGTTGTCCTATCGCGTTCTTACATCGGGTATCGTGGTGCGCTGGCACTTTTGGAGAAGATCTACACAACCGTGGTTCGGGCAAGTACCGCTGCCTGACCGATTGCGAATAAAACTCCTTAACGGATGTCAATATGAGTCATTGCCGCTGAGTTCCAATGTGTCGAGCATTGTGATCGATGCTACGCAAGTAAGTTCGTCACATCTGAACGCTCGATCAAGCCGCTGAAATCTGCATCTGTAGAGGTAACATCGTGGCAATCAATCTCATGACTCCAGTGGTGCTCACGCGCGACCAGCGTTTGGAGAGGGACCAGCATCCGCTGGGAGGGAGCGGCCTCTGATCTTGTGTCGGACTCCCTTCGTGCGCGTGATTCTGGCAAAGGTTACCGGCATCGGGGACGGGAACTGTTGAATTGTGAATTGAAATGAAGACTGCACTGGAACATTCTCTGCTTAAGTTCGACTTCAACAAGGAGAAATATGCCGCTCGACATTGAAGATTTACAACACTTTCAGTTACGAAGTCTGCAAGCGGTTGCCCACAGTCGCGTCGCTTTGATCCAGTGCATCCATGAGAAACTGTGCGTCCTATCGTTCGCCCAAACTATTGCGAGATCTGGCTAATTGATGGGCGACCTTTTCCGACTACTCCGACGGAATCGCAACTATCGCTTCACTTGGACCGGCCAAATTGTCAGCGAAATTGGCGATAACTTCAACAATATCGCTGTCTTTGCTCTGGCCATGGCGCTCACGCATTCAGGCATGGTTGTTGCGGGCGTTCTTTTAGCGCGCGCCATCCCTGCCATCACCATGGGGTCGATCGCCGGTGTGATCCTCGATCGCTTCGACCGCAAGCGGATCATGATTGCCAGCGACCTCATCCGAGCGTTCGTCGCTCTGGGCTTCATCTCTGCCGTTATCTCGCACAGAATCTGGGTTCTTTACGCATTCAGTGCACTGCTTATGGCCGCGTCACCCTTCTTTTCCGCCGGGCGGTCCGCAATTTTGCCCACGATTGTGAGCCCCGAAGAAATCCATACCGCAAACTCGTTTACGCAGACAACTCAGTGGATGACACTTACAGTTGGAACTTTTCTCGGCGCCACTGTGGTAGCCATAGGATATAAATGGGCATTCGTGTTCAACGCGCTTTCGTTTGCCTTCTCCGCTTGGTGCATCTGGCGACTGGAAGCGCCGGATGTAACGGGATTTCGCGTCCGGCGCACGATCCTCATGGAGAATGATGGACTCCGGCCCTTGGAGGAGTATCGCGAAGGGCTGCGGTACATGCGTTCGGTGCCGCTTATCTTCGCCATCGCACTGCTTTCTGTGGGATGGGCCACAGGCGGCGGGGCGGCGCAAATTCTCTTCACACTTTTCGGTGAAGTGGTTTTCAACCGCGGAGCTTCAGGCATCGGGATGATCTGGGGTTGTGCCGGCCTGGGGCTGTTGTTTGGCGGAGTTATTGCAAGCTGGCTCGGAAAGCGGCTTTTTTTCAATGGTTACAAGCTTGTTGTGTTCGTCGACTTTGTCGTGCATGGCGCCACGTATGTCCTGTTTAGCCGCGCGCAACGGTTTGACCTTGCGCTGCTTTTCATTTTCCTGTCGCGTGCTTGTATGGCCATCAATTCTGTCCTCAACTATTCCTACCTCTTAAGTACAATCGACAATCGATTTCGCGGACGTGTCTTCGCCACAATTGATTCTTTTACATGGAGCATGATGATGGTTTCGATGATGAGCGCTGGCATTGCCTCTACGCATTACAACCCGCGCGTAATTGGCACTGTCGCGGGTCTTATGAGTTCGACTACAGCAATATTCTGGGGATGGGCGAACTGGGCGGGCCACCTTCCTCTCCCAGCTTTTGCGACGGGGGAGCAACGGGAGTTGGAAGTTCATCCGGATCGCACCGTTTGAATTCTTCCAACGATGCTACAACCTATTGTTCTCCAGAACCAGGATTTGTTTGATTCATAGCTCTGAAACCTCCAAGTGTCACAATCGTCCGCCTTTATGTGGGTGGAAACGCACTGAAGACGCTCCGGAGGTAAAACCTAATGGGTGAGAAGCGAAACTGGTCTTTTCATCTGTCTTTCAACTCCTCTCAGAAGGATGATTTTCAGGGATCACGAGTCACCTCGGACGCCTTCCTACTGCTGGTTCAGGAGCTGGATGAAAAGCTCGGGCGGAGCTAACTGATCTGCAACAACCTCATCGATCATCGTCGCGGCAAGAACACACAACTGCCTTTTCCGGATTTGCTGCGCCAGTCGATCTAGAGCCACATGGCAGGATATGAAGACCTCAACGACAACGAGTGCCTTTCCAATGACCCGACCTTTCGCCTGATTGGCTCAGAGAAGATTCGCGACCTTGGTGCGGCCCTTCTCTCGCAGCTCCATTGGTTTGAGACTCAGGTACTGACGCAAGCTACGAATCTCAACGGGCCTGAGGCCATGAGCCGGGAATTGATTGCAAAGGCCGAAGGTCCGGAGCAGGTGTTGCCGGACGGTGCTCGATATGGACTCGACCGAGATTCCGGTCTTCGGTGAGCAGGAACAGAGCGCCTGCAACACGCACGATGCATCCACCTGCGATCGCCCGCCGCTGCTGTTCAATAGCGGAAACGACCGCGTGGCCGCAAAACTGCAGCAAGCAACATTCACAGTGCAGAAGATTGGAAGCAACTTCTGCTGCCGGAGGTCGAGCGACTGCACAAGCCGCGCAAGGAGGTCTGGTGCGTTCTCCGCGATCCCTTCCTGTGATCGAACATGGCTACTGACGATTCTGATCAAGACGTAGCGCGGGCGAATTTGTGAATTGAAGAAAATCGTTGACATTCCAAGGTTGAACCTTCGATAATTCTTCTACCATTATGTCTGGAACACCGACCTTCCGTTCAGCTAGCATGCGCTGTTGCTGTTGTTGCCGCCCGGCAAACAACTGTCGGTAGTTCCTGTCTCAAATCTCTGACAGTCCCCCAAATCTCCATTCATTAAACACAATCCAATAGGAGGCCATGTGAGTGCCCATCCAGGGTTCTTTCTTCGTCGTGCATTCGTTTTTGTTGCACTGCTTCTTCTGACATTCTGCGTCAAGGGATTTGCGCAGGGTGGCGCCAGCGGTGCCGTTCAAGGCGACGTTCGCGACTCATCCGGCGCCCTGGTTGCCGGAGCAGAGGTAACACTTGCCGGAGGAGCTGGAGGCATTGTGCGCGTGGTTCGCACCAACGGTGAGGGCTCCTTTGCCGCGACTTTGCTGCCGCCTGGGAGTTATCGTGTCGAGGTGAAAGCCGCCGGATTCGCACCCGGAGTTGCGGAAGACGTTCAAGTGCGCGTTACTGAAACTACACGCCTGTCACTGGCCCTTAAACCAGGGGCAGTGGCCACCGAAGTCAGCGTGGATGCGCAAGTGGCTGCCGTGAACACCTCCGATGCTTCTACCGGCGAGGCAATCGGTTCCGGCACCATTGAGAATCTTCCGCTTGCAACGCGAAACTTCCAGCAACTGCTCACACTGTCGACGGGAACTGCGGCTTCGCTCAACCAGAATGCTTCGCTGGGGCGTGGCGATGTACGCATTGATGTGAACGGGCAGCGCGAGGACAACAATAACTATCTCATCGACGGCATCACGGCCACTGATTACAACGTGGCCGAGCTAACCAACACACCCCTGCCCAGTCCCGACGCCATCGGCGAATTCCGCGTGCAGACAAGCCTCTACGACGCTACCCAGGGACGCAATGGCGGAGGGAACATCAACGCCATTCTCAAGACAGGAACGCTCCAGTTCCACGGCTCCGCGTTCGAGTTCCTGCGCAATACTGCGCTTGACGCTAACGAGTGGTTTCTCAAGTCCGAGAACCAGCCCAGGCCTGACGTGAAGCAGAACATCTTCGGCGGCGGTGTTGGCGGCCCAGTCTCTCCCAAAGGGAAACTTGGCTTCTTCTATCTGAACTGCCAGGGAACCCGCCAGACCAGCGGCCTCTCTAACGGTACAATCATTCAATCTTCGATCCCGGTGCTTCCTGCCGACCGCTCGGCGCAGTCGCTGGTCGATACCTTCTTTCCCGCCGCAGCGAGTTATGCTTCTGTCTCAGCCTCGCAGATTGATCCCGTCGCCCTGAAGTTGCTCAACTTCAAAAGTGATCAGTTCGGAAGCAATCTGCTGATTCCCTCCGTCAGCGGTACTCCGGGGGAAACGGGAACCTTTGAATTCAGCCGTCCCGGAATCTATCGGGATGACCAGGTGACGGCTTCCTGGGATAAGTCCATCCGCAATGGAACCGATACCCTCTCGGCGCGCTACTTCTATACAAACTTCGAGTCATTGCTCCCCTTCGGGGCCGGGGGCCTGACAGCCTCGCTAGGCGGCAGCATCGCTCGCACTGACCTCAACTTTCCGCTCGATTTGCCAGTGCATGATCGCCTGTTGATCTTCCGCGAGACACACGTCTTCTCGCCCGCATGGGTCAACGAAGCGCGTTTCGGTTATATACGCATTCACAACGACTCGATCAATAGTCCAATCGTTACCGCGAGCGACTTGGGAATCGACCGGCCAAACTCAAACATGGACAATCTTTCTTACAAGTTCACGTTCAATAGTCTCGGCATCAACATCGGACCTACCCCCGGCGCCAACCAGGACCAATTGCAGAACAATCTCGTCGCATCCGATACTGGCAGCTACAGTCGCGGCAAGCAGTTGATCCGCTTTGGCGGAGAATACGATCGTGTCAATCTCGATAAGTCCTTTCCGCAGGAGTTCAACGGCCAGCTCTTCTTCAGTCCCTCCTCCGGCTACACCGATTTCCAGAATTTCCTGCTCGGCGATCCAGCCTTTTCCTACGGAGGCAGCGGTGTCTACAACCACCAATACCGAGCCAACGATTACGCGCTATTTGCGCAGAACGACATCAAGGTCACGCATTCTCTTACGCTTAATTTAGGCGTTCGCTGGGAGTTGGTGGGCGCCTATTATGACAAGCTCTATCACATTGGAAACACACACGCCGACTTGGCCAGGGCAGGCAAGGAGCCTTACGTTTATCCCATTGGCATTGATGAGTACAAGGTTCCCGGACTGATTGGATCGACCAGTTCCACCACACTCGACAACAACTACGCCAGCGACTGGGGACCGCGCTTCGGCTTTGCCTATGACCTAGGCGGCCACGATCATACTTCGATCCGCGGCGGCTACGGAATCTACTATGTACGCGAAGACGTGGGCAATGTCGATCAACTTTCCTATGTCCCGCCCATCCTGCCCATGACTTTTCCCGGCGGCACTCCCGATTCCATGAGCAATCTCTTCGCGACCGGTGGCGGGCAGCTTCCGGTCGGCGGAGTTCTTGATCCGAATTACATTCCGGTGCTCTCACAGATCACAAGTTTTCCGAACAACGACACGACCCAGGCGCCAAACTTCAACAACAACAGCATCAATTTTCTTTCCCTTGAAGTTCCGCGCCGCTTTGTCTCGCCCAGCACTGAGCAGTGGAACCTGACCATTCAGCAAAACTTACGGCAAGGCTGGGTGTTGGAAATCGGCTACATTGGCACAAAAAGCACCCACCTGCGCGAGACCCGCGATGCAATCCAGTCATATGATGCTCGCCTAGGCCCGATCACAGTTACAGGGGCTGACGGAACAACTTACACCATCACTCAAAACACGGCGAACAATGTAAACGCACGCAGCCGCGCAGTGGGACTTGGCGTGGGCGGATACCAGCTCTTTGCCGACGATGCAAACTCCAACTATAACGCCCTGCAATCCACCTTAGCCCACCGCTACGCAAACGGACTCCAGGTCGAAGCAGCATATACGTGGTCGAAGACCATCGACGAAACCTCTACCGGCAACACTGCCTTTAACACTGCCGTCAACGACCAGACCAGCCTCAAGGATTCCTATGGCCTCTCTGACTTCGATCGCTCACAGAGGCTGACACTGGAATATGTATACGAACTTCCATTCCTGCGCACTGCACATGGGCTGCTCAAGACTGCCGGCTCCAGATGGGTTGCGAGCGGAATCACGACTTTCCAGTCCGGAACTCCTATCACGGTGCTTGACTCAGGAGCCGGCGTGGCATTCGGACTTGGGGGAACAGGTACTCCAACCACGCCGGAGTTGGTGGGAACAGCTGGGCAAGGAGTTACTCACGGCAGTCTTCACAGTCGATTGAATAGTTATTTGAATGTCGCCAATTTTACTCCGGCGCCAGCAATCGGACCCGATGGTTCGACGGGCTTCGGCAACCTCGGTAGAAATACGTATCGTGGGCCATTTCAACAAAACTGGGACTTCACTCTGCGCAAGAGCTTTGCAATCCGCGAACAACAGCGCTTCGAGTTCAGCACCGACTTCTTCAATCTCTGGAATCATCCTGTGTTCTCAAGCCCGTCATTCGTCGACGTCGAAAGTCCCAGCAACTTCGGGCAAATCACCAGTACGCAAGGATCGCCTCGGCTGATCCAATTTGCAGGAAGGATCTCATTCTAATGAGCTGTCACGACAATCAAGGAAGAATCTCCATGCTGGAGCGCGACCAGGTAACAAAAGAGGTGGGCGCGCTCTATGACAAACTGCTCGCCGATCGCGGCCTCGTACCTAATATGTTCAAAACCGTTGCGCGGGTGCCTGCGCTGGCGCAGGGATTCGCGGCGCTGTTAGGACCGTTAATGGGCAATGGCCACCTTGTGGCCTGGTACAAGGAACTGATCTCCATTCGCGTTGCTTCGCTGAATACCTGCGAATATTGCGTCTCGTCGCACAGCTATTTGGCCAAGCTGCGTGGGGCGTCACCTGAGCAGATTGCCGCTGTTGACAGTTACGAAAGCGGTCCCTTTAGTGAGAAGGAGAAAGCCGGATTTCGTTACGCGGACCTGCTGCACGCCTCAGCACATAGCATTGACAACGCAGCCTGGGAAGACATCCGACTTCATTACAACGAAGAAGAAATCATCGAACTTACGGCAGTGGCTGCTGCCTTTGAATTCTTTCCTCGCTTCGTCGCTGCGCTTGAGGTTCCCATCACACCAATTCCAGAGGAGACTGGACGCTAAATGCAATCTATCCTTCGGAACACTTTCTTTGTCTTTTGCGTGCTGGGTCTTTCCGCTTCCGGTTCCGGCCTGCTCTCAGCACAGCAACTTCCTGAGGCTCTGCCAGTCTCGCAACAGCAGTTGCAGCAGACCTATGAACGTGTTCTAAAGGAGATCTATGCAATTCCAATTTTTGACAACCACAGCCATCCCGGATATGCGGACGATCCGGATGTAGATGCCATGGCGGCGCCACCGGGAAATGCAGCACTGCGGCTGCGCCCGGATAATCCAGAACTGATTGCGGCCTCCAATGACCTCTTCGGATATCCTTTCGACGACGCGACTCCGGATCATCTCCAATGGCTGGCGAACAAGAAGACTGAGTTACGGCGCACGAAGGCAGGCGACGAGTATTTCACTCAAATACTCGATCACTTGAAGATCGAGCAGGCGCTGGCGAATCGGGTGAGTCTAGCGTCTTATCTTTCGCCGAAGCGCTTTCGATGGGTATTCTTTGTCGATTCGCTGCTGTTTCCCTTCGACAACCGGAACATTGTCGCGCGCAACGGCGATGAAGCAGTCTACGTTCCGCTTCAGGAAAAGAAACTGCACAATGAATTGAAGCAGGAAGGACTGGACAAGCCTCCCGCCAGCTTCGATGCCTACCTTGCCTTTGTTACAAAGCTGCTCGAAGACAATCAGCGGCATGGCGGTGTGGCGATCAAGTTTGAAATCGCCTACTTTCGCCCGCTTTTGTTTACGGACCCTGACAAGCGAGCGGCAGCAGATGTATACGAAAAGTACCGCGCCGGCAGCGTTCCAGACGATCGTGAATACACCATCTTTCAAGACTATCTATTTCGCTGTCTGATTCGCGAGGCCGGACGGCTGCATTTGCCCGTCCACATCCATACCGCGGTGGGCATCGGCGACTATTACAACGTGACCGGAGGAAATGTTATGAATCTTGAAAACATCCTCCGCGACCCGCGTTATGAAAGCACTACGTTTGTGCTGCTGCATGGCGGATATCCATTTCAAGATCAAGCTATTTGGCTCGCCGCGCGCAAGAACGTCTATCTGGACACATCGCTGATGGAGCTATACCTTTACCCGGAGGAATTCAGTCAAGTGCTTCGGCGCTGGCTCCTGCTCTATCCCGATAAGATTGTCTTTGGTTCAGATGCCTTTCCATTCAATGATGCCGTGGGCGCGGAAGAGAGCTACTGGATCGCCGTCCGCTCTGTGCGCACTTCTCTTGCCGCAGCGCTGGCGAAGATGATCGTGCAGCACGAGGTATCGGAAGAGAAGGCGCTTGTTTTCGCTCACGCCTATTTACACGACAACGCGGTCGGCCTTTATGCAAAGTAGTTGGCAGTGCGAATCGCAGATGCAGACGTCTCAGTAGTACCGTGCCTTGACACTGCCGTGATCGTCCGCTAAGATGTGGCCATGTCGTTGAACCTCCAGAGGATTGCCGTCTTCACACTGTGTTGTACGTCTGTACACAGGCAGGGTGTACTCTGGCAGGTGGAGGCTAGGCAAAATCCCCAGTTGACCTAGTTTCAGCTAAAGAAGTTTCTTAGCCCACCGCCAGATGTTGATCTGGCAGGTGGGTTTCTTATTTATGGCCCACCAGAGCACAGATGATCCTGGCGACTTCCCTTCACCCAGCAGGTAAGCGCAGCTTAACCGAGAAATATGGAGAAGCCTGATATGAACCAGACTGTGCGCATAGTGCTGCCAATTGTGATTTCGTCGCTACTGATTGTGAATTCAGCGTTTGCGACGGATGGATACTTTCTGACTGGATATGGGACAAAGCAACAGGGTCAAGGCGGGGCGGGTGTCGCCAAGCCTGGAGACAGCCTTGCGGGCGCGACCAACCCTGCCGGGCTCACTCTGGTTGGCAATCGCTTCGATATTGGGTTGACACTGTTCCGGCCGAATCGTGCGGCAACAATTATTGGGAACCAGTTACCGCCGGGCTATCCAGATGTCAATGGGACGTACGATGCCAACCGGGTCAAGAACTTCGAACTGCCCGAACTGGGTTACAGCCTTCAGTACAGCCCCAATCTGACGCTAGGCGTGGCAATCTACGGCAATGGCGGATTGGATACCTCATATACGCAGCCTATTGGGCTCTTTGGCACCACCAGGGGCGGGGTCGATATTGAACAAGTGTTTATCTCGCCCACGCTGGCGTACAAAGCCGGCGCGCATAACTCGTTCGGGATAGCCGCGAATATCGCCATCCAGCGTTTTTCGGCTGAAGGATTGCAGAACTTTGCTCTCCTTTCGAGCGACCCGGCGCATTTGACCAATACCGGGCACTCCTATGCTGCAGGCGGTGGCGTGCGCGTGGGCTGGCTGGGTGAGTTAAACAAAGCGGTCAGCGTCGGCGCAACTTATCAGAGCCGGACTTACCTGAGCAAATTCGACCGCTATAGCGGACTCTTCGCTGAGCACGGGGGCTTCGACGTTCCAGCCAACTTCGCCGGCGGTGCGGCAGTGAAGCTTGGCTCAAAAGCGACGCTGCTTTACGACGAAGAGCGCATCCTCTATGGCCAGGTGAAGTCGATTGCCAACACCTTGGCGAGCACCTCGCCGCTTGGGTCTGACAATGGACCAGGCTTTGGATGGCATGACATCAACGTGGCCAAAGCCGGGATTGACTATGACGTTAGCCCGTCGCTGACACTGCGAGCAGGGTACAATCACGGCGGCGTTCCCTTCTACAATTCGCAGACTTTCTTCAATATTCTGGCGCCGGCTGTCACCAAGGATCACTTGCACGTGGGAGCAACCGTAGCGTTGAAGGATGGGAAAAAGATCAGTTTTGCGTATATTCATGCCTTCAATAACACGGTGAATGGCGTGAACTCAATTCCGGCGGCGTATGGTGGCGGTGAAGCAAATCTGAGCATGTATCAGAATTCGTTTCAGGTTGCGTTTGGCTGGAACAGGAACAAGAAGAAGTAGTGGGCGCATGGTTCGCGCCGAAGCAAAGGTGAATGGATATGACAACCATTGTTTCAGGGGAGTGGCCGTGGTATGTGGCGGGTCCGTTGATTGGACTCTTCGTGCCTGCGCTCTTGATCGTGGGCAACAAATCGTTTGGAATATCGAGCAATCTGCGGCATCTTTGTTCTGCGATTGCTCCGGGGCGAGTGGAGTTCTTTCGTTACGATTGGAAAAGGACAGGAGCTTGGAACCTCTTGTTTCTGGCCGGAGTTCTAATTGGCGGATTTATCGCGTCACACGTAGGAGCGGCTCATCCTATAGCTATCTCCGCGGAGACCAAGACTGCGCTGACTAAACTGGGTATCCACGATTTCTCGGGAATAGCGCCACGCGAAGTCTTTAATTGGCACGCTCTTCTCACGCTACGCGGTTTTATTTCAGTGGTCGTGGGAGGGTTTCTGGTGGGTTTTGGGACGGCGTACGCAGGAGGCTGCACCTCAGGTCACGCGATCAGCGGATTGGCCAACTTCGAGTTGCCATCGCTGATTGCAGTCTTCGGCTTCTTTGCCGGCGGGCTTGCGGCCACCTATTTGATTCTGCCGCTTCTGTTGGGGGGAGCATGACAAAACCAACAGCTCTTGAGGTTGAAAACATTGAAAGTGACCGGGGTGTGGGGCATCCGGGTTTGCTTGTCGTTTATTTGCTTTTGGGGATTGCATTCGGAATAGTGCTTACCCGGTCGGAGGTGGTTTCCTGGTTTCGCATTCAGGAGATGTTCCGCTTTCAGTCATTTCGCATGTATGGGATTATCGGCTCGGCGATTGCTACGGCGGCAGCTTCTGTCGCAATGATCAAAAGGGCTAAGTTGAAAGCCATCTCCGGCGAAGTCATTGCGATTCCTCGCAAAGAATTGGGAAGCGGAATCCGGTACGCAGTGGGCGGCACGATCTTCGGATTGGGGTGGGCACTGACCGGTGCCTGTCCCGGGCCGCTCTTTGCGCTGATCGGAGACGGCGTATCGGTGATGATTGCAGCGGTTCTCAGCGCACTTCTAGGCACTTGGGTGTATGGATGGTTGAGGCCACGGCTACCTCATTGAATTTCGAGTCGTGCTCATTAACTCTCCATGTGCTTGTTCAACCAAAACTCTTTGAGCTCTCCGTCTCCCTCTATTTTGGCGCAATCGGCTGTGGAACCCTCCTGGCTGAACTTGTATCCAGAGCGCCGGGCGCATCTTCCATCCCTCTCGAACATCTTAACAAGCAGAGCAACCCCAGACAGTTGGGTAGGTCTTGGGCAGCTCTCATCAGATGTCATCAAGGAGTATTCGATTTATGCCTTCTCTGTTAGACCCCATTCAGATCGGAGACATGAACCTGCCGAACCGCGTCATCATGGCTCCGCTTACCCGCCTGCGCGGCACGCCCAACCACATCCCCACAGCACTCATGGTCGAATATTACGCACAGCGCGCGAGTGCCGGATTGATTATCTCTGAGGGCGTCCCGGTTGTGCCGCAGGGCGTTGGTTATGCGAATGTGCCAGGCATCTGGTCGCCGCAGCAGGTCGAAGCCTGGAAGCCGGTGACCGAGTCCGTGCACGAAGCGGGAGGCCGCATCTTTGCACAGATATGGCATGTGGGTCGCATCTCGGATCCGCGCTTTCTGGAAGGCAGGCTTCCGGTTGCTCCCAGCGCTATTCAGCCTGCTGGCCATGTAAGCCTGGTGCGTCCCCTCACCGAATTTGTGACGCCACGCGCACTCGATAAGTCCGAGATTCCGGGCATTGTCGAGGCATACCGCAAAGGAGCGGAGAACGCGAAGCAGGCCGGCTTTGACGGCGTGGAAATGCACGGGGCAAACGGCTACCTGCTCGACCAGTTTCTGCAGGATGGATCTAACCATCGCACCGACGAATACGGCGGATCGATCGAGAACCGTGCCCGGCTTATGCTGGAAGTTACCGATGCTGTGGTCTCCGTTTGGGGAGCCCCGCGAGTGGGCATGCATCTGGCGCCACGGGGAGATGCGCATGATATGCAGGATTCAAACCCGGCAGCCACCTTCGGCTATGTTGCGCGGGAGCTCGGCAGACGCGGGCTTGCCTTTCTGTGTGTACGCGAGTTCATCGGGCCCGACCGGTTGGGTCCGCAGCTCAAAAAGCAGTTCGGCGGCGTCTACATCGCGAATGAGAAGTTCAGCAGAGAACAAGCAGAGCAGGTCATCCAGACCGGGGAGGCCGATGCGGTGGCCTTCGGCCAGCTCTTTATCGCCAACCCCGATCTGCCGGCTCGCTTTGCCGGCAACGCGCCGCTCAACACGCCGGACCCTGGCACGTTCTACGCGCCGGGGCCCCACGGCTATACCGACTATCCTGAGCTGAGTGCGTAGAGGAAAAGAAGAGTTTGGCTCGCAGCAGAGTTGGTCCACTGCCAGGCGAGGGCAAGAGAAATCGGGGAGACACGATGAATGAGACGGTCCGTCTGTTACGGGCTCATCGCAGCAGTCGCAGCTACAAGAGCAACCCTATCCCCGAGGAAGTTCTTGATCCATCATAGAGTCCGCACATCGAGCCCCCACATCCATCAACAGCCAGCAGATTTCACTCGTGGTCGTCCGCCATGCCGCCAGCCGCGCACGCATCGCAGAAATCGCGGCTGGCCAGCCATGGATAGCGCAGGCCCCAGTATTCATTGCGGTGGTCGCGGACTTTTACAAAACAGGCCTCGGCGTCGAGAAGGCAGGCGCCGAGCAGGTGTTCCAACGCAGCCCGGAGGCTATTGTCGCCGCAGTGAGCGACGCTGGAATCACAATGGCGACGCTCATGACTGCGGCGCGCGCCTTCGGTCTCGGCATCGTCCCCGTAGGCGGCATTCGCCGCGATCCACAGGCGATGATCGATCTGCTTGGGTTGCCACCGAATACTTTTCCTGTAGCCGGAGTCGTGCTCGGCTACGTTACCGAAGAGGCTCCGCAAAAGCCGCGCATGGCGATCGAGAGCTTTCGCCACGAGGAGAAGTATCATCCGGAAGCGCTGAAGCCAGCGATTGACGCCTATGACCCGGCCTTGCAGGAGTATTGGAAGAAGATCGGGCGCGCCGACGGGCTGACCTGGTCGGCCAATATGGCGCAGCACTATAGTGCATTTTCCCGGCGTATCAAGTCCATCGCTCAAAAACAAGGCTTCACGATCGAGGTGTAACCAAGCGTGCTGCACCAGTTTTCGCGAATGCACCGAACACATGCCGATGCCCTTGCCGTTTGATCGACGGCGCGACCAGCATGGATCGCCCGCGTTTCGATGCGCGCTTGTTTGACACGTTTTTATCAGCTTTCATTCATCCGGACATCAGATCCCTTCTCCATTTGAATCGTGTGTGCGTAGATGCACAAGATGCATATATTCCGGATTGTTTGGATCGGCGGCCAGCGCCTTCTGCTCGCGAAAATGGTCCGCCGCGCCGATGCGTTTGTGCAGTTTGCAGTCTTCACCAACGGGGCAGACTTTCACCCGTTGCGCGAATGTGTCGCATACCGATGGGAAGCTACCTCCAACGAATCCCAAAGCTGTTTTGCGCTCAGCAACGCGTACACCTGCTTGTTCAATCGCAAGATTTCGTTGTGGACTCAGAATCAGGTGGCATTCACGGTAACACATGTTTGCATCGCATCTGACAGTCAACAACTTGACACCACATTCAGGGCGTATATAATTTCAGTCATATGAAAAGGCATGCATCCTCGATCACTTCGCTATCGACATCCACTCTAGCTGGACGCGGCTCCTCGCTGCGCGCTGAGTTGGACGCGACGTGTTGTCGGGCCTGCTAATCAAGTTCCAGAGATCTCCGGCGTGACCGCTAGGCAGAGTGCCTACTTGGGATTGATAAGTTCTCTGGGCTAAATCGAAAACACAATTCAATTCTGTCTGTAGCTCTCCAGGGTACCCGTATTTGCGGGACGTGGGAGCGCTCCATCTATTCATTTCAAAGGAGGAAATCATGCGTAAGCCGTATTCAGGCATCCGCCAATATCTCGGTTTTGCGGGAGCCTTGTTGTTTTGCTTCGCTGTATCTGCGCCAGTGCTTGGACAAGTTGCCGGAGGCACAATCCAGGGTGTTGTCTCCGATCCGTCGGGAGCTTCGATTGCAAACGCTCAGGTGACGGTCACCGAGATTGCAACCAGCATAAACCGAACGGTGAGCACCAACTCCACTGGCTTCTATACCGTTCCGAATTTGCGGCCTTCCGTATACTCGGTCAGGGTCACGGCGCAAGGTTTCTCAAGCGAGATTGCAGGAAGCCTGTCTCTGACTGTTGGGGCAAGCCTGACAGCGAACTTTGCCCTGAAGATCGGTGTGTCCACCGAGGATATGGAAGTGCGAGATACTGCCGCCAATATCGATCTGGTCACATCGAATATCAGCGAAGTTGTAGACAGCACGACCATACGCCAACTGCCGCTGAATGGACGCGACTGGTCGCAGTTGATCACATTGCAGCCTGGAGCCGACGAAGTGCGCAATCAATCTACGGTTGGCGGCGCGGGCACCTCCGATGTAAACCGCGTGCTCCGCGGCTTTGGCAACCAGATGAGCATCGCAGGTACGCGGCCGCAGCAAAACAACTATCGCCTCGATGGAATCAGCTTCAACGACTACACCAATGGTGCGCCCGGAGGCGTTCTGGGCAACATCACCGGAGTCGATGCAGTGCAGGAGTTCTCCGTCATCACGACGAATTACTCTGCCGAGTACGGTAAGACATCCGGCGGCGTAATCAATGCGGTCACCCGCTCGGGAACTAATCAGTATCATGGCAGCGCCTACGAATTCATTCGCAACAGCGCTCTAGACGCCAGAAACTACTTCGATGCGGCTACGATCGCGCCCTTTCGGCGAAACCAGTTTGGCGGTACGGTTGGCGGGCCTGTGATTCGCGACAAGACATTCTTCTTCTTCAACTATGAAGGATTGCGCCAAGCGCTTGGGGTGTCTGAATCGGATCGTGTGCCTTCGCTCAACGCGCGCAATGGCATTCTCTCCACCGGCAATGTTACGGTCGATCCCGCAGTAACGCCCTACTTGGCCTTCTGGCCAAAGCCGAATGCCGGAGTGGATGCTTCGGGGGATGTTGGCAATTATCGAGTTGCCACAAACCAGATCGGAAATGAGAACTTCTACACGGGGAAGATCGATCACCACTTTTCCAGCCACGACAGTGTGGCCGGTACCTTCCTTTACGACACGACGGATCTTTCGCAGCCTGACGCGCTGAACAATCTGCACTTTGTGAATAAGGATGCGCGCACCTTCTCCAGCATCGAGGAGACGCACATCTTCAGTCCTAGTCTGTTGAATACGGTCCGCTTTGGGTTCAGCCGTAACCATGCCATCTCGAACACCTCCGATCCCATCAATCCTCTGGCTGCCGACCCCTCGCTCGGATCGGTCCCAGGACGGCCTGCGCCATTTCTGATCGTGCCCACATGGTCCAATTTCTATGGTGGAGTCGGCGGTTTTCCAAACTTCGTGATCGGCTGGAATTCGTTCCAGCTTTACGACGATGCATTCGTGAATCGTGGCAATCATACCTTCAAATTCGGTTTTGCCTTCGAGAGAATGCAGTCCAACAACTTCATGCACTTCACGCAGAATGGCCGCTTCAGCTTTGCCAGCGTCCAGGATTTCCTGACCGACAACCCTCACGCCTACAGTGTTCAATTGCCGAGCGGTGAGTCAGAGCGCGGCTTGCGGCAATCCCTCTTTGGAGGTTATGCGCAGGACGACTGGCGGATTCTGCATAACCTGACAATCAATTATGGTGTGCGCTATGAGGCTACGACCGTGCTCACTGAGGTGCATGGGCGGCTTGCCACCCTGCGCAACATGACCGACACGCAGATGCATCTTGGCGACCCCTACTACAACAACCCTACGCTGAAGGATTTCTCCCCCAGACTCGGAGTTGCCTGGGACCCCTTCGGTTCAGGCAAAACCGCTGTGCGCGCCGGATTCGGAATCTATGACATACTCCCTTTGCCTTACACAATTCTGATCAGCGGGGCTGGCTCGGCGCCATTCACGATTGACCCGACACTGGTCCGTCCTGGAGCAGGCACTTTCCCGAACGGGGCCTACAGCCTTGCCTTGAATGCAGTCGCCCAAGGTCCCCTGGTCAGCGAGCGCGTCTCCTACTTCGAGCCGAGTCCGCCGCGCAGTTTCACCTATAATTGGAACCTCAATGTGCAGCAGGAGATTGCTGCAAATGGGAAACTGACCGTCGCGTACGTCGGCTCGCGCGGGGTGCACCTTCCCTATCACACTGACGATGCGAACATCGTATTGCCAACAAAGACGGATGCAGGATACGTCTGGCCTTCGGGAGACGCGTATCAGAACGGAACTGTACTGAACCCGAGCGTGGGAGACATCAACCGCACTGCCTACGATGCGGACTCCTACTATCACAGCCTTCAGGCTGGATATGAGCAGCAATTCCGGCATGGGCTGGAACTTCGCGGAGCGTACACCTGGGGCCGCAGTATCGACACAGGATCTTCCACGCTGGCCGGCGATCAGTTTGCGAACTCGCCCTCCAGCCTTCCGCTTTGGTTTGATCCCAAGACGCGACGCGGACTTTCGGATTTCAATCTGAGCCACGACGGCGTCATCAGTCTTCTCTGGGACACGCCGAAAGTCGAGGAAGAGTCGGCGCTGCTCCATTGGGCGGCGAACGGATGGCAGATTGGTTCGATCTTTCAGGCCAGCAGCGGTTCTCCCTTCTCCGTGCTTATCGCGGGAGATCCGCTCGGCATGAACAGCACCGATCCATGGGATTATCCAGATCGCCTGCACACTGCTGGATGCGGCTCGCTCGTGAATCCTGGCCAACCAAACAATTACATCAAGCTGCAATGCTTCTCTGCTCCGGTCGAGACCTTCCAGACATCGACCGGACCGCAGCAGCAGATTGTGCGGCTCGGAAACGCTGGGCGCAATGCATTGGTTGGCCCTGGCCTGTCGAACCTGGACTTCTCTCTTGTGAAGAATTCCAAGTTGGCTGGAATCGAAAGCGGCAGCGTCCAGTTCCGCGCCGAACTATTCAACATCCTCAACAAGAGCAACTTTGCTGCGCCGCTCGACAACGATACGATCTTCAATCAGGACGGGACGCCGGCGGATGGCGCGGGCGTCGTTGACCAGACACAAACCACGTCTCGTCAGGTTCAATTCGGTCTGAAGATTCTTTTCTGATGAGCCGCAATCCAAGAGCCCGCTCCCTGCATTGTTGGGAGCGGGTCCACAACTGAAGCATCCAAATCGAAGAACAGGAGTGATCCATCATGAACACATGTTTTCGTAAATCCACAATCTGGCTGCTGCTTGTAGTCGCAGCTCTGCCTTTTGTCCTCGCTTCCGCCGCGCGCGCGCAGGCAACCATCGGAGCTGGCGATGGAAAGAATACCGTATCGGTGGACTTTTACAAGGTACCTCCCGGCAGACAGGACGAGTGGCTGGCACTGTACAAGAAGAACCATTATCCGATCATGCAATACCAAAAGGCCCACGGACAGGTGATCAGCGAAACGATCTATACGCGTGCAATCCACGAGCTGAGCCCGTCATGGGACTTCGCAATCGTGATCGTGGCGCCACCCGCCGAAAAGCGGCCAAAGCCTGAATACTCGCGAAGCCAGCTGATCCGCAAGCTCTTCCCGGATGTCGATGACTATGTGAAAGGCGAGAAGGCGCGCTGGGCGCTGACTCTTGAGCACTGGGACGAGAGCTGGACTGAAGTGGACATCGATAACCATCCGTCGCTTTATGAGCCGTTCTAAAAGCGAATCGTCTGCACTGGGCCTTATGAACTATCCTTTTCGTAAGCACGAATGCGGCGCACGATTTACTGCGCCGCATTCGGATAGGACTTTCCGATGAATCTTCGTTTAGGCTTGGTCTTGGCGTCTGTCCTCATCGGCGCTTGTCCCGCGCTGGCGCAGCAGCCCCTCACTCTTGTGCAATCGATCGAACTGCCCGAGGTCCCAGCCGGACCTTATGCCGATCACATGGCGCTCGATCTGAAGGGACTACGCCTCTTCACAACACCTCAGGCCAACAAGGCCGTCGATGTTTTGGACCTCAAGACAGGAAAGGTGCTCTACACGATTCCCGGTTTCGGCAATCCACACGCGACCTTCTACCGTGCTGACCGGAACCGCCTCTTCGTTACCGACGGCGGTGTTGGCGCGCTCAGAATCTTCGATGCCACAACGTATCGCGAGATCAAATCGATCAAGCTGGAACTGGACGCCGACGGAATCGGTTACGATGCGGAGTCCGGTTACTTGTACGTGACCAATGGCGGAGAAGCGGCCGGAAAAGAATACTCCCTCATCTCGATCATTGACACCGTGCGCGAAGAAAAGATTGGAGACATCCGAGTCGAGGCTCCTGGTTTGGAAGCCATGGTCATTGATCACGCAGCAGGAAAACTGTACATCAATCTTCCCGGATCGAGTTCCATCGCAGTAATCGATCTCAAACAGCGCGCGGTGATCGCGACATGGCCGCTAACAAAGGGCAAGAAGAACATGGCCTTCGCACACGACGCGGAACGCCATCGCCTTTACGTCGGCTGCCGCGATACGGATGTTCGCGGAAGCCTTGTCGTAGTCGATACGGAAACGGGCAAGGAACTGGATCGGCTCCCCATCGGCGGCTGGGTCGATTCCGTCTTCTACGATCCGGCAAAGGGCCGGATCTATGCCTCTACAGGCGTTGGCGAAGTCTTTACTTACAAGCTTGAACCAAATGGAGTTTACAGGGCGCTTGAGGCTGTGGACACGGCGGTTATGGCGAAGACGGCTTTCTATTCCACCGAACTCGATCGCCTCTTTGTAGCCGTTCCGCACCTTGGGGGAACAATAGCAAAAGTTCTCGAATTCAAACCGCAGTAAATGTCGCGACAGCGGCTGACGTAACATGCCGCTGATCGCGATCTGGCTTTATCCTCATTTGAGGAGCGGAGTCCGAGGAGAACTTCAGGCATTTCCGTTGGCCGGACCCAGCGACACCCCGGCTACGGTTTCCGTTTTTGTTATTGTTAGATGCCTCCGTTTTTCAGTTTGCGAATCGGAACTGGCGATTCAAGATGAGCGTCACAGAATATCCAAGACAGTTCTCGCATTTATTTTGGTCATAGTATCGGTCCCGATGCGGAAATGAGGATCGCAGGCAAATCGATGCTTCTGCGCTCGAGGCTGTCTGGCGTCAGGCTCAGCGCCATCAATGGTCATCATCGTTGTGTATTGGTCGTTGTTGAGGAGAAGGACACCCGTGGCTCGTCAATTCATGGACGGGAATCTCGTTACTTGCCACTTCGCTCATGCACTTTGTTGGAATCTCAGCAACAGCGTGACCGTGCATCCCGGTTGGTCTTCGCGTCGGCTTGTGCGATCTTGTCATCCGATGTTCGAGAACTCCTGTTCAGTTTTCTCAGAGTTGAAGATGCATAGAGAAACGAAGAGTGCGCCCAACTGGGGAATCAGTCAGGGCGCGCTCTCTCCATGAAACTGGATTATGCCTACCGCGTGCTGGCGACCGGATTATCGGGGAGACGTGTGGCGCTATATTTTCCTTGCTCGGCAAGATGCACATGCAGAAGCGTAGATCCCACGCCGGACGCACTAACAAAGTAGCCGGCCTCAACACTTGCCTCCCATGGGTTCACGCGTGCCCGCGCCTGAGCATTGCAGATTCCCTCGCCACGCAAGTTTGTCTTCTGGCTCACAAGTTGGCGTGCTGCGCGCTTCGCGGAGGCAAGGTAGCCCAGACGTTGAGTAAACGCCCACATCTCCAAGAAGAGATCAATGACGGCCGCTGAGCCGCAGCATTGGCAGACGATATTCCAATAGCAGGGCGTCTGGTTTCCAGGGACATTGCTTTGCAGTACCTTTTGAGCCAGCTTTTCGGCCCACATCTGGTAGTCGGGTTCACGCGTGATTTTATATAGCTCGAAAAAGGCGCGTGCCGTCCCAGCAGGCCCATGGCAGAAACCTGCATAGTGTAGGTCCGGCAGGTCGGAAAGCGGATGCGAAATCAGTTCCGCTTTGCTGCCAAGTGTAGCGACTCTTTGCAAGTGCGATGCTCCTTGGTTGGCAGCAAAGAGAAACCTGGCCTTATTTGTCTCACTGTAGAGGCGCGCAAAAACGTAAACTATGCCCGCAGTACCGTCCTCGAATGCCGGCAAGTAAGCGTCTTTGGGTAATCCTGAAAAGGCGGGAAAACCGCGCCAACTAAAGCCGCCATAGCGCTCGTTGGTGGCGATTTCGAGGATATGATCGCCAGCGCGCTCAGCTGTGATGCCATAGAGGGTGCTTTCAAATTCGTGGGCTGCGTACAGCAAGTAGAGCACGATGCTGCCGTCCCCTGCGATTCCTGGGGCCTCCGACCAAGCGAGACCCGAGCCAACGGATTTCGCGGTCCGCACGATGTAGTCGGTCGCCGTCCTTGCTGCTTCACAGTACTTTTCTTTGCCGGTTGCCTTTCCTGTTTCGTTCAGAACAAAGGCCACACCAGCCAGTCCGCCATATAGTGACAGATCTAGGTTCCGGTCGGAGGACAAGCCCTTGCCCGGTTTATCGACTAGTTCCAGCCAAGTAGCAACCAGGTAATCCGCTCCCAATGACGCAGTTCTCAGGTAGCGCGCCTCTCCAGTGGCGTTTGCTAATTGAATCAAGAAGAGAACCGTCTCAGCGCTGGCACTGTGGATTGCGTTCGGTGCTGATTCAGTCGCTGCCTTTTCCGCGTGGCCAGGTTGAGGGAGCCAGTAGACGCCTCGCTCATCCTGCTTTTGTGCTGAGGTTTCGAGCCGCAGAGCCGCATTTTTTGCAAGAATCAGGAAATCAGGGTTCTGCTCAAGGCCGCGTTGACTTAGTTGTTCAATTCGCGCGCCCGCGTTCGTGGTGGCCATGCTCCGGGAGGAAAACGCGGGAATCGTCGCGGAAGTGAGAGTGCCGGTACGCACGAATTTCCGGCTTGATATGCTGAGGTCGTTGTAGCGGTGAGGAATGCGCATAAGAATCTCCGAGGCATGAGTCCGAGGTATGGGCTTGCACGCTGGCTTCCGGGAACCTTGATCCTCTCCGAAGCCGAGTTGGCTGTGCTGGAGACGTCCAGGGTTCGATGTGGATGGTCGCGGGCAAACTGAAAAGATTGCCGCAGCCCCCTCTCTTCGCGAAGAGTGGAATCGCAAAGATTTATGGCGATTAGACGCCCTTTACATGGAGGACAACGGCTACGGATGTCAGGAATTTACGCAAGGGAGGAACAACATAGGTTCTCGGCAGCAACTAATAGGAAGGTCAGTGCTCCGTGTGCTCGCCGAGTCGGACTCATACTTGATTTCTTATCACTCCTTGCCTTCTGAGTCAAGCTGGCCGCGCTCAAAGTCCAGGTGCAACACATCCAGAAGAGATAATGTTGCATGGGGAAGTCGTATAAGCAGTTGTCTTTGGCGGAACGGACTTTGCTTCAGACGCAGTTGGTATTGCGTTGGAGTCCGGCGGCTATAGCCGCCGGACTCCAACGGGCGCGCTCGACCATCACCCGCGAGATGGCGCGCAACGGTTGGCTGGTTGAGCCTGAGATCGCCTTGCGTGGGCGTCCCCGAGTGGCCGGAGGCTATCGCGCCGAGGCGGCTCACGAGCGGGCCACACCAATCTCCGCGAAGCGGCGTATGGTGTGCAAATTGGTGGTGGGCAGTGCGCTTTTTAACCAGATTGTCGCGCACTTGCGCCATATGTGCTTCAAAAACTTCAGAGGGCATCGCTGAGCGTACACCGGGACAAACGTGAGCGTGAGGCATTCGCGGCGACACAGGAGTGCGGCGAACTCGATGACGAGGGCGATGAGAACGAGGATGACCGCTTCGATCGCAAAGTTGATTTTCCGTTTGCCGGTGATGGAGACGAAATGGAGGATCTGATGGAGTAGTTCCAAACTCGCGTCAGTCATGCAGTTTTGGTCTCTTCCTCTGGCCAGAGGAACAGTAACGTCTTATGCGTTTATCTGCTTTTCAAGCTCACCCAACGTTTCGATAATGCCATCGAAAGCGGGCGGTTCACCAAAGATCATCACGCTCATGTTTCGGTAGTCCCTCACCAAAGCCGCGAGGCGTTCTGCCCTAGGAACAAGGCTGAGGCTTCCTGGGCGTGCCAACTCATAATGAGCCCAGCCGGAAGGATAGAACGTCTCTTTGTGCCTTACAACTTGCGCGAGAAGGGCTAAGTCAGATAAGGCTTCAGATCTGATCGGCCCTTGGGCCAGCATGGAAACGTCGTAGTAATGACGTGAATAGCGGTCCAGGAGTTGTTTTTCAAGTGGGCGATGATATTCCGCGTGAAGGATTGTCGCCTTTTCCCAGAAGGTCCGCTTTGCAAGGAGCGCCACGACCGCAACGTCGCCATCGACAACTACTTTTGGGAACTCCTCCCTTGCGAATGAGCGGATTGTGAAGCGATCATGCGGGACAAATTCCGCGTGGGTTCCAAGTTCAAGCACTACCTGGGGAATGACATAGGCAAGACCCTTCGCAGTGGCGGAAGGATATCGAAATCGAACGACATTCCGGTCCTGTTCACTGACATCAAGACTCCATGCTTCCGCAGTTCCGAGAATTTCCCGGCATCGCGTCGTCAGCGCCTCCAGGAATTCTCCACCGATATACTGCTGGCACGCGATCATCATCTCGGCGAGAATGGCGGCCCACTTCGTCTTGGAGATGCTCTCTTGCCGTGGATCCCGTTCTCCTGTAAAACCCAACGCCGCATAGTCTACGGCTAGATCGATATCTTCGGAGAATCTGTTAATCGCATGGAATATTTCGATAGCGATGTCCCGCCCTTGAAGAGAAGTCGGCCGGACAGAGTTTCAATCGAGAAAAGCTGCTTCAGAACCCAGCAAACCCAAAAATCTTTCTCGACAATTGCGTCAGGCAGGTCTTTGCGATCCGCCGTCTCGGCGAACAATTCCGCCCGCGCATTGGCCGGCATCTGAGCGATGCTATTCATGCCGCATTCTCCGCAATTCTATTGGCAACTTCGTAAATCCAGTCTACGCCGAACCGCGTTTCCTTCACGAGTTTGCGCCTCTCTGTCAGAGACAAACTGGCACGCAACTTCTCGACCTCACGAGCCCCTACCCCGGCTTTACCAAGATGACGAAGCGCCTGTACGACAAGCGCAATCTTGCCTTCAGGTCCAGCCATCGCTTTTGGGCGCGCGTGTTTGAAATGGATGCTGCGACGGCCGATGGGCACCTCATTGTTTGGGCCGTCGGTCAGGTAGGTAATCTTGGATGGCACTTGAGTGGAGAGGCCGAGTAGATTTGCCGCCCATGCCCCCTCCGGCACAATCTTCCACCTCTGGCGCCTGGCGATGGCGCGTGCAGCCTCATCAATGTCCGGGCTTAATCTTCCGCCGAGCGCGGGATTGACTCGCGGCATGTCATAGAGTCCACGTCGAATACGGCGAATATTTTCACTGTGATTCAAGCTGGCCAGAGTCACATCGACGGTCGTCCGGCTGGCAATGTCCAGGAAGTCCTTCGCCGAGAATGCTTTTCCATCGCCGAGCCGCTCAATCCTGGCAACTATTTGATCACGCATGGTTTGCATGTTCTATCCGATCCTTTTGATTAAGAAAAACTGTACTATTTCTTCTTAGCAATGACAAGTCCTCTTCTCCTCAAAAGACACCCGGCGTGCCTTGAAGCACAACTGCTCGACAGCCACCGCTTCCGCAGCCTCTCCATTCTTCTTCATCACGCTCTTCATCGAACTGTACCGGTAGGGAGCCTCATTCTCGAGAGACGCGTGTGACCAAGTGCTCGAACCAGAATGTGTGTGAGGTTCGTCACCAAGCAATATCGAAGGACAGGACTGCAGGAAAAGTCTTGGGCTGGTCCCCCCACGGGTCAGCCCAAACGCACCGCTTGCCTGATTGAAAAAGTTTGTGGCATTTTTGTGGCAAATAGCGCCGATTAAGCCGGTTTTGCCGACTCAGCCGACTTATAAGCCCTTTACCGTCAACAAAACGCCAAATAGAAACCACCTTCACACGGTGGAAGTCGCAGGTTCGAATCCTGCAGCGCCCACCATAGAAATCTATAGCTTACGGCCTTTACAGCCGAATAAAACAACCCACATTTCAACCCTCGTTTATTGCACCATGGCAGTGTTTGTCTGCGGCGCCACTACAAACTGACCTTGCGCCGCCTCTGCTTGAGCCGACAACTTTATATCCATGTCGCGATGTATGTGCACCTGGCACACAGCCTCGCGATACTCCGGAAGGCTCAGGATGGAGAATTGACAGTTCTCGCGGGTTGTCAACGTTTCGATCGCGGAAAGCCCGCCGGCTATCGCATGCTCGCCATCAGCCCATCGAAAGCTTCCCTGGATGGCCGCGTGATCGATTCCGGCAGTGTGCCCAGCGGTTCATCGACAACATTCAGATGATCGATGAAAGTGGGTTTGTTGGTGTCAATGTAGAAGACGCCGGTGAGAATTTCGTCCTTCTCCTGCGCCTCCATTATGGTGCGAACGGCGTTGGCCTTGTCGGTGGGATCGTAGTCTTCAAGCAGCTTGCGCAGGCGCAGATTCGAGCCGTCGTGCATCTCGACTTCGTAGATCTCGCCGGAGTCGTAATCGACCTCGATCTCATCGAAGCTGGCCACAAAGCCGATTTCGTTGATAGGCTCGTCGTTTTCCTGCATGAATTTGTAGCTTTTGGTCGAGCCTTCATGGTCGTTGAAGGTGACGCAAGGGCTGATGACATCCAGCAGCACCGTGCCCTTGTGGGCGATGGCGGCCTTGAGCATGGAGAGCAACTGCTTTTTGTCGCCGGAGAAAGAGCGGCCGACGAAAGTGGCGCCAAGCTGAATGGCCAAGGCGCAGGTATCGATCGGCGGCAGGTCGTTAATGACACCGGTCTTAAGTTTGGAGCCGAGGTCGGCTGTCGCTGAGAATTGGCCCTTCGTCAGCCCGTAAACGCCGTTGTTCTCGATGATGTAAATCATCGGCAAATTGCGCCTCATCATGTGAACAAACTGGCCCATGCCGATCGAGGCGGTGTCGCCGTCGCCCGAGACTCCAATCGTCGTCATGGTGTGATTAGCCAGGATTGCGCCAGTCGAAACGGCCGGCATGCGGCCGTGCACGCTGTTGAAGCTGTGCGCGCGACTGAGAAAGTAAGCCGGGCTCTTCGACGAGCAGCCGATGCCGCTCATCTTCATCACCCGCTCCGGCTCGACGCCCATCTCAAAGAGCGCGTCGATAATGCGCTCAGAGATGGCGTTGTGGCCGCAGCCGGCGCACAGGGTGCTTTTGCCGCCGCGATAATCCAGAATCGGCAGGCCGATGTGGTTGAGTTTGGGGGTGGGCGTTGCAGTTGCGGTCGCCATTACAATCCCTCCTTGATCGCGAACTCTTCGGTGATGGATTCGGCGTCGACCGGCAGACCGTTGTAGTGGAGAATGCTGCGCAGCTTCACCACCTGATCGGCGGGCAGATCAAGCTTAAGCAGGCTGGCCATCTGCGCGTCGCGATTCTGCTCGACGACATAGACGCGCTCATGGCTGGTGACGAAGTCGTGAATCTCATGCGCAAATGGATAAGCCCGTACGCGCAGATAATCGGCGCGCACGCCGTAGCGCTTCTCTATCTGGTCCAGGCTTTCGCCGAGGGCGCAATCGGTGGAACCGAAGGCGATGAAGCCGATCTTCTGGCCGCCGCTTCTGACCGCAACCGGAGCGGGAACCAACGCCCGCGCGCTATTGAATTTGCGCGCCAGCCGTTCCATTCCAGCGACGTACTCCTCCGGGCTCTCGGTATACTGCGCCGCGTCGGTATGGCCGGTGCCACGCGTAAAATAAGCGGCTTTGGGGTGATTCGTTCCCGGCAGCGTACGCCAGCCCACGCCGTCGCCGTCCACGTCGCGATAACGGGCAAAGCCGCCCAGGCGATTCAAATCTTCCGCAGTCAGGACTTTGCCGCGATCCAGAGGCTTTTCGGGATACTCGAAGGGCTCCGACATCCAGTTATTCATGCCCAGATCCAGGTCGCTGAGCACAAACACCGGCGTTTGCAGCCGCTCGGCCAAGTCGAAGGCCGCCATGGTCATCTCAAAGCATTCTTTGACCGAACCAGGAAGCAGAACGATGTGCCGCGTATCGCCGTGCGAGAGGAAGGCGACCGAGAGAAGGTCCGATTGCTGGGTGCGCGTCGGCATTCCAGTCGAGGGCCCTGTACGCTGCACATCCACAATCACGCCGGGAATCTCCGCATAGTAGCCCAGGCCGCTGAACTCAGCCATCAGCGAGATGCCGGGGCCCGAAGTTGCGGTCATGGAGCGCGCTCCTGCCCAGCCCGCGCCGATTACCATGCCGATGGCGGCTAGCTCGTCCTCGGCCTGAATCACGGCAAAGGTGGCCTTGCCTTCCGGCGTAATGCGCAGCTTCTTGAGCAGGTCGGATGTAGCTTCGATGACTGAAGTGGAAGGCGTGATGGGGTACCAGGCAACCACCGTGACGCCGGCAAAGACCGCGCCCATGCCGCAGGCCGCATTGCCGTCGATGACAATCTTCCCAGCCGTTTTGTCCATCCGCTCGATCGAGTAGGGATCTTGCTTGGTCAGGTTCTGCAGGGCATAATCATAGCCCGCCTTGACGGCGCCAAAGTTCAGGTCGAAGACTTTCTGCTTCTTGGCAAACTGGCGGCGCAGGCCGTTTTCCACCACGCTCAGATCCACCGCCAGCAACTGCGCGGTGACGCCCACGTAGACCATGTTCTTGATCAGCTTGCGCAGCTTGGCCTCGGGGCATATCGCGGCCGTAATCTTGTCAAAAGGCACCGGATAAAAGAAGACATCCTCGCGCGCCTCATCCAGCTTGAGGCTCTCTTCATGGATGGCCACGCCGCCCGTGGGCAGCGCCGCAATATCGGCCCGCGCTGTCTCTGGGTTCAGGGCGACCAGAATCTCCGCCTCGCGCTTGCGAGCAAGGTACCCATCTTTGCTGGCGCGGATTAGAAACCACGTAGGCTGGCCGGCGATATTCGATGGGAAAAGATTCTTGCCGCTGACCGGAACGCCCATTCCAAAGATGGCTTTCAGCAGAACGCTATTGGCGGATTGCGAGCCGGAGCCGTTCACCGTTGCTACGTTGATGCTGAAATCGTTGATGACACGATGCCGCGTACTCAAAGCGCTCTCCACTTGACCGAGAGCCAGGTCTCCTGTCGCCATTGGGCGGAGTTCCCTTCCTGAAACATAAGAGAGATTATCGTATTCTCTCATATGTGATTATAGTCACATTGGATGCGCTTCGTCGCGCTTCTCACTAGTAGGTTAACCCTTTTGAGTCCCACAGAATGGGAATAGTCTCAACCTCTTTCCAAAAAGGGGCGGTTGTGCGCTGAAGATGCTGGGAGCGCCAGTCGGGCCGCATCCCGCCGCCAGCGCGCAACCAGCGTGGACGAGATCGCTGCCAGCGCCACCAGCAGTCCAATCCAGAGGCCGAAGATCCCCCAGCCCAGCACAAAGCAGAGCGTGAGGCCCAGCGGCAATCCCAGCACCCAGTAACCGGCCAGATTGGCTAGCATCGGCACCCGCGTCTCGCCCAGCCCTCGCAGCGCCCCGGTGCAAACCGTCTGCGCGCCGTCAAAGACCTCGAAAGCCGCCACCACCCAAAGCAATCTGCGCCCCAGCGCCAGCACCTCCGGATTGCTTGTGTAAAGCGCAATCAGCGGCCCTGGAACGGCCAGGTAAGCTGCCGCCGCCAGCAGCATAAAGGCTGTGCCCAGCCCCAACGCCAGCCAACCGGCGCGTCGCGCTCTGGCTCCGTCGCCCGCGCCCACGGCATGGCCCACGCTCACTGCAGCCGCAGCCGAAACGCCCAGCGGCACCATAAAAGTCAGGCTGGCGTAGTTGAAGACAATGGTGTGTGTCGCCAACTCCACCGGCGTCAGCTTTCCGGCGCAGAGCGTCACCAGATTCCAGGCGCCCACTTCCAGCAGCATCTGCCCCGCCGCGGGCAGCCCAAGCCGCGCCAATTGCCGCAGCCGGGCCAGGCTGGGCCCTGCCCAACGCGCAAAGAGCGGGTGGCCTCGCCGTCGTTCATAGCGCCACGCAAAGCCCATCATCGCCAAAGCAATAAAGATCCGCGAGATCGTCGTCGAAAGCGCAGAGCCATTGACGCCGAGCGCGGGAAAACCAAGCCGGCCGTAAATCAGAATCCAATTGAAAAACCAGTTCAGCAAATTGCCGGCAACGATGGTGACGGTCACCGCCCGCACCTGGCCCACGCCTTGCAAATAGCGCCGCGTGCCGCCGTAGACCACCAGGGGCAGCGTTCCCCAGGTAAGAATACGCAGATAAGAGGCCGCCGGAACAGCCACCTCCGCCGTAATTCCAAACGGTCCAAAGCCAAAGCTGGCCGCAAACAGCAGCGCCATCAGCGGCACGGTCAGAATGCAGGCCATGTAGACGCCTTGCGCCAGCCAGCGATGGCATTCGTCGTAATCCTTGCGCCCATGGGCCTGCGCAACTAGAGTGTCCAGGCCCAGCAGCAGGCCAAAGCAGAAGAGCGTGGGCGTAAAGTAGACAGCGTTGCCCAAAGCGACCGCGCCGATGGCCGCCGGACCCAGCCGCCCCACCATGATGGTGTCCACGATGCCCTGCGCGGTCCAGCCCAACTCGCTGAGAACGACAGGGATGGCCAGCGCGATCATCGCCCGCAGCTCCGGCCTCCACTTGGCTTGCTCTTGCCCCATCTCTTCAATCTAACCGTTCGTAGAGGCGCACAAGTTGGATTGCATGATCTGGAGCAAGTTTGGCTTTACAGCCTACAGAAAAACACGGAGAGAGATGGGGGTTTTAACCCCCGTATAAAGCCGATTGGACAAACATGGCTTTACAGGCTGCGGAAAAACTCATCGCGAGGCAATTCTTGAAGGCTTTGTAACCAGGGCACGACTTTAGTCGGGCCGATAAAGCCACTCATATCAACGTTGGGCTTTAGCCCCTGCTACGCTCAATGGTGATCGCAAATTCCGAATAGCCCTTTTTCCGCAGCCTTTTTAGCCTCGGAGGGATGTTTTTCAAGGATTCCGCCCAAATTCAGGCCTTTTTCCGCCACGTGCTGACGTTGGCTCTTCCAGCCTCGGGGCAAATCGCGCGCCGGCGCTGAGAATCACGCAGGAGACAATCATCGCAACCAGCGTAGCTCCCAGTGCGATGCGCAGGCTATGTACGCGGTCGGAGATATAGCCGATGATCTGCGGCGAGAAGGTGTCGCCGAAGCAGTGAATGATAAATAGATTGCAGGCGATGGCGGTGGCGCGAACCGGCCCATTGACCGCATTCACAATTGCGGCGTTGAGCGGCCCAGTGTTGAGGAAGAGAAAGAACTCGGCTGCAAAGAGCGCGGGGATCGCCCAGCCTGCCGGGCCGAAGAAGACCAGTACGCCGCAGGGCAGCGTCAGCGCCACACTCCAAAAAGAGAGCAGATAAAGCGCGCGGTGATTGGTCCGCAGCCAGCGCTGGGCAATCCAGCCGCCGACGAGGGTTCCGGCAATGCCATCAACGACGGTGATTGCGCCAACGGCCAGGCTGGCGTTGCCCACCGAGAGGCCGGCGAAGCGATTCAGAAAAGTGGGAACCCACGCCGAAATCCCGCCCATCGCGAAAGTCAGCGCGGCCAGGCCGAAGGTCGCGGTGAGATAGGCCCGGTTGGTGAAGAGCCCTCGAAATGTGGTTCGGTTGAGCGTGGGGCTGATCCGATCGCACGAGCCGCGCACGGGTTCGCGCCCCCAGAAGCCATAGAACGCGGCCACAACAAAGCCGGGAATAGCACATACAAAGAATGGCGCGCGCCAGCCCCAGTGCGGGCCCATCTGCCCACCGGCTAGATACCCCAGCGCCGCGCCAACCGGAATGGCGAGATAGAAGACGGAGAGGATGCGATTGCGGTCGCGCTCGGGATAGAAGTCGGCCAGCACGGCGGGCGCAAAAATTCCAAATGTAGCCTCGCCGATGCCCACCAGAGCCTGGCGGGCGTAGAAGGTCCAGTACCCGTGCACCCAGACCGTGGCCAGCGTGGCCAGGCTCCAAAGCACCGCGCCGGCAATGATCATCGGCTTGCGCGGAAAGCGATCGCCAAGCCAGCCGGTGAGCGGCGCGGCAATCATGTAAAAAAGAAACAGCGCCGTCGTCAGCGCGCCCATCTGGTGGTCGGTCGAGTGGAAGTCGCGCTGGATCAGCGACAGTTCGCCGGGAAAGATATAGCGGTCAATGTAATTGAGTAGATTCAGCCCGATGAGCAGCACCAGCGTCCCCTGGGCGGGGGTGATGCGTCTCGGGGTCGGGCGAAGGACTTGGGTCACAGACGGCCTTTGCGGATCGGTCTCAGTATTTCACGGGAATATCACAAGCCCCTCTAGCGATGTTGGTCTGGCCATTATCAATAAACGGGCCAGATAGCCTTTTTCTGTTGTCTTTAGCGATAAACACGACCCCTCATTGCGTGTGAAAATCTCGATATTTTGCTTCAAGCAGCAGAAAATTGCAGCAAGTCCTCGAATAAAAGCATGTCCTTTTATGGCAACCAACTCATGAAGCTTTCTGGCCTTGTCCAGGACTGTTCTTGTTTGACTGGATAAATATTCATGTTGCAGCAAAAGCAACCTTCGGTATTTCTCCGGTTGAGAACGAAAGTCGATCTTGCTTATCTCCGAATCGATAACGGGAATCATGTTGTTGAAGGAAACCATGCCCAGCTTTCTCGATTCGTCGCCCTTGGCATGAATCTTGAAAATCCTCGGGTCGGATGCGCGAAATGAGTCCTGCTTTGGCTTGTACGACGTGAGGGGCGCAAGGTATTTGTGGCCGCCGGTCTCAAGCACAATCCCAACATAGGGGCGAGTATTTGTCGCGCTTTTATTGTAGAAAACCTTTGGGTCGAAACTGAACAGAAATTCAATGTAGGCATCGGAAACGATATAAAAATCCACTTTGATCCTCTACAAAAGAGGATGACCTTTCGGTCATCCTCTTTGAGCGGTCCAACGACCCGCATTCGTCTTTCAGGTCCGCGCTCAGGGTGGCGGAACACCTACTTTTTCAGGCCCGCATTAGGGCAGCGGAACACCTACTTTTTCAGGTCCGCACTCAGGGTGGCGGAACACCTACTGCCGTGAGTTTACCGCAGGACGGATTTTGCGTCAATACAAATGCGAGGTTTTTGCAGACCGGTATCCAGGCCGAACGGTCTCAGCGCAAAAAAAATCCGACGGCGCGTTAGAGATTCCCGGCAAGCACGAATTTACAGCCGGCTGCCCGGCCGCGGCCAGCGCGCCTCAACCGTCGTCCCAATGCCGCCTCTTGGGCGAAACTCGCAGCGCACCACGGCCCAGTCCGGAGCGCAGGCCTTCACCACGTCATTCAGCACCTGGTTGACGATATTCTCCTGAAAGATTCCCAGATTGCGGTAGCTGAAGAGATATTCTTTCAGCGACTTCAGCTCCAGGCAGCGCTGCCGGGGCATGTAGCGGATGGTCAGCGTGCCAAAGTCGGGCAGGCCGGTCTTGGGGCAGACCGAGGTCAGCTCCGGGTCGTCGATGACGATCTCGTAGCTGGGAAACTGATTCTGCCAGGTTTCGATCTCCGGGAACGGGAAATCGAGGCCGGCCTTGGCGTGATCGAGAGTGTAGCGCGGTTCAGATGCCATAGAACGATTGTACGAGGCGCGCCAAATGCTGGCCAGATTTCTTGCCCGTCAATTTCCCTGATCCCAACCTCCGGTTTCCGACTCCTATATACTGGCAAAGGTTGACCGAATGACTCAAGAACGAACGCAAACCATCCGGCTTTGGATTTACAGAAGCCTGGCCGTCCTGGTAATCGTGGTGTTTTTCGCGGTGCGGGCCCTGACCAGGGACCAGTTGCAGATTCATGCGGCAACGGCTGCGCACAAGCCGCTGGTCAGCACCATCAGCACCAATGGACGGGTTGAGCCGGAACAGAATTATGAGATTCACAGCCCGGTTGCGGGCATCGTCAAGGCTGTGTATGTACAGCCTGGCGATCAAGTTGTGGCGGGCAAACTGCTGCTGGTGCTGGACGATGTGCAGGCGCGGGCGCGCGAGGCCGCGGCAGAAAGCGCCGTGAAGACCGCGCAGGCAGCGCTTGAGGCTGCAACCCACAACGGCACCCAGCAGGAGCGCCAGGCGGCGGCGGCAACGCTGGCCCGCGCGCACCTGGAATGCGATGAAGCGCGCAAAAGCCTGGCGGCTCTGACCAAGCTCAATGCGGCCGGGGCAGCTTCAGGCAGTGAAGTGACCGCGGCGCTGCAGCGGCTGGATGCGGCCGAAGGCAATCTTCATGCTGCCGAGTTGAGCTCCGATAGCCGTTTTTCAGCCTCCGAGATCGATCAGTCGCGGGCCGCGCTGGCCGACGCCGAAGCCAGCCTTGTGGCGGCGCGGCAGGTGGTGGAGCAGACCTCAGCCCGTGCGCCGGCGGCGGGAACCGTCTACAGCCTGGATGCCGGAGCTACCGAGTATGTGGAAGAGGGCAAGCTGCTCTTGCAGTTGGCCGATCTGCACCATGAGCGGGTGCGCGCCTACTTTGACGAGCCGGAGATCGGGCGGCTGGCGGTTGGCCAGCAGATCCAGATCAAGTGGGACGCCAAACCCACCAATACCTGGATCGGGCATATCGAACGGACGCCGGTTACGGTGATCAATCTGGGCACGCGAAGCGTGGGCGAGGTTCTGGTCAAGATCGACGACGCTGACGGCGATCTGGTGCCCGACACCAACGTTACGGTGACGGTGACCATCTCCAGCGATCCCAACGCGCTGAGCATTCCCCGCGATGCGCTGCACGCCGAGAATGGCAAGACCTATGTCTACAAAGTGGTGAAGGGCGAGTTGCAGAGAACGCCAGTCATCATTGGAACGCCGAATCTGACCCTGGCGCCTATCCTCTCCGGCCTGAACGAGGGCGATATTGTAGCCACCGGCGCGGTCAACGGAGAGCCCTTGCGCGAGGGCGTTTCGGTAAAGGTTGTGCCGTGAGGGTACTGGCGGGACTGATTCTGGCCGGGAGCCTTTCAGCCTCGGCGTTGGGCGGCAGCCTGCCGCTGACGCAGGCCCACGCTGCGTTGCAGGCCGGTGAGGCGGACAAGGCTCTGGCGTTGCTCAATCCCCTGGCCCAGCCAGGCGGAACCGCGGAAGCCTTCAACCTGAAATGCCGCGTGGAATACTCTCTGGAACAGTGGGACCGCGCAGCGGGCGATTGTGAGCAGGCGGTGAAATTGGATGGGCAGAACTCGGACGATCATCTATGGCTGGGGCGCGCGTTGGGCGAAAGGGCCAGCCGGGCTTCGTTTCTGAGCGCGTATTCGCTGGCCAAGCGGGTGCGCGGCGAGTTTGAAGAAGCGGTCCGCCTCAATCCACGCAACAATGATGCGCTGGCTGATCTGGGTGAGTTTTATTATTCAGCTCCCGGCGCTGTAGGCGGCGGAATTGACAAGGCCGAGGGCGTGGCCGCGCAGTTGGAGAAGATTGACCCGGCGCAGGGCCATGAATTGCGGGGCCATATTGCCGAGCAGCGCAAGGATTACGGCACGGCGGAGCGGGAGTTCAAGCAGGCAGTCGCGGTTTCAGCTCATCCCGCAGCGCTGTGGATCACGCTGGCCGGCTTTTATCGCAGCCGCGAGCGCTGGACGGAGATGGAGACCGCGGTGCGCAGCGGAGAGAGTGCGGCGGAGCGGGAAAAGCGAGCGGGCGTGGCGCTCTACAACGGGGCCGCTTTGCTGATTCGAACCAATCGCGATCCGGCGCGGGCGGTCAAGATGCTGGAGAGTTATCTGGCGGGCAACGCGAAGAGCGAGCAAGCGCCAGCCTTTGTGGCGCACACCTGGCTGGCGCGGTTGAAACTGCAATTGGGTGATGCGCCGGCAGCCGGCCGGGAGCGGGATGCGGCGCTGGCTTTGGCGCGGGAGTACAAGCCAGCGCAGGAATTGAAGCATTGAATTGAAACATTTCGGTAAGTATCGATTGGAAATATCGGGGGCAAAAGCTAAAGTGAGAGTCCAAGACAATCCACGGATGGGCTGGGCGGCAGTGCTGCTGGCGGTGGCGTTGATAATAGCGCCGGCACTGCTTTCCGCGCAGGTCTCGCTGAGCACCGTGGTGGATCTGGCGCAGCGCAACTCAACCGCGGTGCGGATGGCCGAGGCGGATTTGCAGAAAGCCAACTCCCTCGTGGCACAGTCTGAAGACGTTTTTGTTCCCAGCCTCATGGTTGGAACAACGGCCGGATACACACACGGATTTCCTACCGGAGAACCCTCCATTGCCAATGCCACAATGCAGTCGCTAGTACTCAGCATCCCTCAGCGGCAATACATTCGCGCCGCGCAGGCCGGCGTCAAAGCGGCTTCACTAACACTGAAGGACGCCCGCGAAGAAGCGGCGCTTGCGGCCTCGACCGCTTATATTGAACTGGACACAGTTCAGCGTGAGATCGAGTCATCACAGCAGCAGCAGGCATTCGCCGAGCGGCTGGTGGACATCGAACAGCAGCGCACCGAGGCAGGTGTGGACCCGTTGAGCGATTTGTTGCAAACTCAGTTGACAGCAGCACAGTTGAAGCTCAAACGCTTTCATCTGGAGACGCGCGCGGTTAAGCTCACCAAGCAACTTGCCTCGCTGACCGGACTGCCAATTGGCTCGGTTACACCGGACCGCTCCAGTATTCCGGAGATTCCGGCGCTGAAGGCGGAACAGCCTTCACGCATCTCCGCGGGAGTCGAGTCCGCTCAGGCGCTGGCTCGATCGAAGCAGTTGCAGTCCAGTGGTGACAACCTGGCCGGACGTTGGCCGCAGATTGCCTTTGGGGCTACTTACAATCTGGACTCAGATGCACTGAACGATTACAGCCATTACTATCAACATTTCACGCCTAACAACGTCAGCTTCGGTGTCTCGATTCAGTTTCCGCTTTTCGATCTTGGGGCGCGCGCCAAAGCCAAACAGTCGGCGGCGGACGCGCTCCGCGCCAAAGTCGAAGCTGAGCAAGCCGAGCACCAGAACGACCTCGCCATTGCCGAGTTGACCGGCAGCCTGCGGGAATTGAATACTTTGGCGGAGATTGCGAGTCTAAAGCAGCAGATCGCTCATGAGCAGCTTCAATCGGTGCTGGCGCAACTGGAATTGGGCAATGGCGCGACCGCTGGCGCAGGCGCGGCGGCGCAATTGACGCCCAAGGCCGAGCAGCTTGCCCGCATCGATGAGCGGCAGAAGTTTGAAGACTCGCTGGAGGCGGGCTTCGACCTCAGCAAAGCACGGCTCAGCCTGCTGCGCTCCCTGGGCCACATGGAAGACTGGCTCAACGAACTGCACGGAAAGTAAACCGAAAACCATAGAAAGCGGCTGAAATCTGCCGGAATGTTAGAATAGAAGGGATGCCTATGCCTTTGAAGACGCTGTTTCTGAATCCGCCCTCGTTCGAGGGCTTTGACGGTGGCGCGGGTTCGCGCTGGCCGGCCACGCGCGAGATTGAGTCCTACTGGTACCCGGTGTGGCTGACCTACCCGGCCGGATTGCTCGAGGGTTCGCGGCTTCTGGATGCGCCGCCGCACCATGTCTCCGCCGCCGAGACCATCAAGATCTGCAAGGAGTACGAGTTTCTGGTGCTGTTTACCTCGACGGTTGGCTGGACCAGCGACCAGCACCTTGCCGAGGCGATCAAGGCAGCCAATCCTTCGATTCGCATCGCCTTTGTAGGGCCGCCGGTGACCACGGACCCGGATCGCGCCCTGAACGAGTGCTCCGCGCTCGACTTCATCTGCCGCCGCGAGTTCGATTATTCCGTCGTCGAGTTTGCGCAGGGCAAGCCGCTCAGCGAAATTCTCGGCATCAGCTATAAGCAAGACGGCAAGATCCTGCACAATCCCGACCGGCCGCAGATCGAGGATCTGGACGCGATGCCCTGGGCCACCAAGATTTACAAGCGCGATATGGACGTGACGCGCTACAACGTGCCCTTCCTGCTGCATCCTTTTATCGCGCTCTACTCCACGCGCGGCTGCCCGGCGCAATGCACCTTCTGCCTGTGGCCGCAGACACTCAGCGGACACGCCTGGCGCAAGCGGTCTACGGATGACGTGGCCGCCGAACTGGCCTGGGCCAAGCAGAACTTCCCCGAGGTCAAGGAGTTTTTCTTCGACGACGACACCTTCAACATTCAGAAGCCGCGGACGGTTGAACTCTGCGCCAAGCTCAAGCCGCTGAGCATTACATGGAGCTGCACCTCGCGCGTCACCACGGACCGCGAAACTCTGAAGGCGATGAAGGAAGCAGGCTGCCGGCTGCTGATTGTGGGCTTCGAGTCCGGCGATCCGCAGATTCTCAAGAACATCAAGAAAGGCGCAACCGTCGAGCGTGCGCGCGCCTTTGCCAAGGACTGCCACGATCTGGGACTCACCGTCCACGGCGACTTCATCCTCGGCCTGCCGGGCGAGACCAAAGAGTCGATCCGCAACACCATCAACTTTGCCAAGACGCTGGATTGCGAGACGATTCAGGTCTCGATCGCGCACGCCTATCCTGGGACCGAGTTTTACGATTACGCCAAGGCCAACGGCTTCATCGTCAACACGGCGGCGATGATGGACGAGGGCGGCCACCAGATGGCGCACATCGAGTATCCCGGTCTGCCTACAGATTACGTCTTGCAGATGGTGCATGAATTCTACGATGCTTACTACTTCCGCCCCAAGGCCGCCTTCCGCGTGGTGTGGAAGGCCTTTGTGAATCGCGATCTGGGCAGGTTGTACGTCGAGGCCAAGGCCTTCATGAAGCTGCGCGCACAACGTAAAAAGATGGTGAAGGATGTGCGCAGCAAACAGGCAGAACCAGTGAGTGCCGGCGCGTAGCCTTCGCCGCGCAATCCACGGATGTTTCATGCCAGCCCATCTATTTGGGGATGGGTTGGACCCAACGAAGCTCGTCGAGCGTCCAATCGTCAGGACCGAAATGCCGATGGCTCATGCAAGACTTTCCGCGCATCAATATTTAATTCTGGGGCTGGTCTCTGTCTGCGCGCCGCTGGGCAATACCTGCCTCTCCAAGGGCATGACGGGGCTGCCGCCGCTCACGCTGGCGCATCCGCTCTCCCTGCTGGCGGCGGTTTTTACCCCCTGGGTTGCGCTGGGAATTGTACTTCTGATCGGCTTCTTCGCCAGCTACTTGACCGCGCTCTCCTGGGCCGATCTGAGTTATGTCATGCTGGCCACGGCGTGGGGCAATGTGGTGGTGGAACTGCTCTCGCACTTTGTTTTGCATGAGGCGGTTTCATGGCAGCGCTGGCTGGGCGTGTTGCTGATTACGCTGGGCGTGGGCTTTGTGGTTCCCGGTCCCTCGCGCACCGAACGGCCCGAAGTTGCAGAGGCTGTATTGGTGGCAAAAGGAGAGTTGCGATGACTCTTCCGGTCTTCTCCGCGAGTTTTTGGGCGGCAACCGCAATGATCGCCGCCGTCACCCTCAGTTCCACGGCAGGCGAGGTGTTGACCGCCGCGGCGATGAAGTCGATTGGCGATCTGGACCAGATTCGCGCCCGCGCCGGCCTGACGGGCGCGATTCTAGCCGTACTTACCTGCCCCATGTTCTTCATCGGAGTTTTTTTCATGGCGGTGGCTTTTTTCGCGCTGCTCTTCACGCTCAACCACCTGAGCCTGGGACTGGCCGGACCCGCCACGGCTTCGCTCACCGTGGTCACCAACGCCATCGCCGCCCAGATCTTTCTAAAAGAAAAAGTCGATCGCCGCCGCTGGACAGCAGCCGTGCTCATCTGCGTCGGGGTTTACTTTCTGGCTCATTGATGAGGCAGGGATCAGGGAATAAGGAAAAGCCCCTGTTTCTTATCACCTTCGGCCAGAGACGTGTTCAAGCCTTGTAGCGCCGGCCTTTGGGCCGGCTGTCGCGTGGACCTCCCGGTCCACGCTCCGCGAGCCGGGTTCTTTGCCAACTTCGTTCTAACAAACCCGATATGCGGGGTCTATGAGAAATGCGGAATAGAGAATAGGGAACAAAAAAAAACAGCCGACCGGCTTTGCTTGCGAAAAGTGATTTTCGATTCGCTTTGAAGATAAGCTGAATTCTTAAAATACAGAAACAGTCTTGATCGCTATTCTGTTCCCTGTTCCCTGCCCTTTCACAACCATCGCATCAGCCCACTCGGTTGCAAGTCCGCATCGAGGAAAGCCTGCGGCTCGCCGATGGCCAGGCACAGAGCCTCTGCGGCCAAATGTCCGCTGCGGGCGGCGCTCTCCATCGTCGAGGGCCAGCCCGTCTGCACCCAGTCGCCGGCAAGAAAGAGATTCGGCCAAGACGAAACCGCCGCGGGCCGCGCCGAATCGATTCCCGGCGCTACGCCGAATGTCGCGTGCATCTCCTTGATCAGCGCGACCTTGATGAGCCTGGCCTCTTTTACAACCGGAAAAAACTCGGCAAGTTCTTTAAGCGCAAGGTTGATGGCGTCCTCGCGGGGCAGGGCCGCAAAGGTGCGCGTAGCGCTGACGACAAGTTCAATGTAATGCCCGCCGCGCCCGGTTTGCAGCTTCGACTGGTTATACATCCAGTGAATCTCGCGGTCCAGCAGCACCGCGTGCTCCAACTCAGTAATTTCGCGGTCAAACCAGCAGTGTACGCTGCAAATGGGCCCATGCTGGTGGCGCTCGATCTGCCGCGCCAGCTTCTCCGTGCCCTCCTCATCGGGCAGATGCGGCAGCAACTTCTGAGTAGCTTCAAAGGGCAGCGCCAGAACCACGCAGTCGGAGATCAGCTCGCCTGTATTTGTGCAAACCAGCCACTGCCTGGAAGCCTCATTCCAGGCCGCGCCCTCGACCCGCGCGTGGAGCAGAACGCTGCCACCATGCTCGGTCAGGAACGGAGTGACTCCCGCGTACAATTCGCTCAGCGGGACGGTGCTCATCCCCATGCTGCCCGCCTGAGCGGAGTTCAAAAAAAGCTCGCGAATCACCTTGGCCGCATAGGGCACGGAGATCAAGTCAATCTCCGCATTGAGCGCGCTGGCAATCACCAGCCGCCAAAAGCGATTCAGCGCGCCCTCGGTCTGCCGGTGCCGCCGCAGCCATGCGCCCAGAGACTCGCCGGTGTCTTCCAGCGCTTCGGGCTTCATCATTGCCCGCATCGCACGGCCAAGCGCAAGTTTGTCGGCAAAGGTAAAGGCCTGGGCACTGAGGAAGCTGGGCGCGCTGTGCAGCGGAGCCGGCAGCCGCAGCCTGCCTCGCTGCCACGGTCCCAGACGCGAGCGCCGGCCGCCCGGCTCGATCATCGTCATCTCGCTGGTCCAGTGAATTCGGTTGACTGCGCCGATGCGGTGATAAAAGCCCAGCAGATTGGTGCAGCATCCGAAGAGCACATGCTGGCAGTTGTCAATCACCTCGCCGACCCCAGGATGCAGATACGACGAGGCGCGACCGCCCAGATAGCCGCGCTGCTCCACCAGCCGCACCCGCAGGCCAGCCTCGGCCAGCGCACAGGCCGCGCTCATTCCGGCCACGCCAGCTCCTATCACCGTCACGGTCTTCTGCGAAGGACTTCCCGAGGTGGCCAACTAAGACTCCCACAATTCCGATTGCGCTGTGCAGTTTGCCATCCTAGGCATTATACGTCCGTGCCAAAACTCCGGTCAGAGCCATCAAGCCGCGTCGCCCATCCGCAACAGCGCCTCGGCGGAACGCAACTTGCGCTCCAGATGCCTCTCCAGCGCTTGCAGCGTAAAGCGGCGCAGATCCTGCGCCCGGCGCCGCGGCCACTCTTCGCCGGTAAAGGTTGAGGCCGGAGCCCGCAACATGCGCTGCGCCAGACGCCAGGAGTCGGCTGAAAGATTGCTGGAGCTGCCGCCGCGATGCACCTGACAGAAGAGGCCGTCGCCAAGCGTATTGAAGCTGGCCTCGCCGGCCGTCAGCAGCTCCCCGCAGGCGGTGCAATGGGCAATGTCCGGCAACAGGCCCATCAGCCGCGTCATCCAGAGCTGGAAGTAGGTCAGCGGCATCCAGGGCTGCTCCACGGTGGTCAACTCCAGCACGGCAACCAGCAGGCGAAAGACCGTCTCCTGGGGATCGTGGTCGGGCAATGCCTCATCCAGCAACTCAGCGTAAAAGCTGAGCACCGTCATGCGCGGCGGATCGACGGGCGCGGAAAGCGGTGAGCGGATGATTTCCAACTGGTCCAGGCGCACCAGCTCTTGCCGCGGTCGCTCGGCAAAAAAGGCGCGGACATGGGTCATTGGTTCCAGTGCTCCGCCAAAGCGCTTGCGGCTCTTCAGCGCCGACTTGGCCACGCCGCGCATCCGTCCGTAGTCGCGGGTAAAAAAGCTTACGATCAGGTCGGCTTCATGCACCGGCCAGCTACGCAAGACTACGGCTTCTGAGGTGAGAACGCTCATTGCTTTTATCTTCGCACTGCTATGCAGGGAATCGAGATCAAAGGTTTTCCGATTATTCCTTACCGTAAAGTAAGGAATTACGATAAAAGTAAGATAGAATGGATTTTGTAAGGAGATTCCATGCCGACAGCGACGATGACTTCCAAAGGGCAGATTACGATTCCAGTCGAGCTTCGCGCGGCTCTGGGTTTAAGCTCTGGCGATAAGATCGACTTTTTTGAAGTCGAGAAGGGACAGTTCAGGATGATCCCCAGAACCGCTTCCATCCGCGATCTAGAAGGCTGCGTCCCAAAATTGGATCACGTAGTCACCATCGAAGAGATGAATGAAGCGATTCACGAGGCCGCTGCTGAAAGCTACCTGAAGACTATTGGAATTTCTTACTCCTCCGATTCGCGTAATGAGGCTGCATGATCGGCCTCGATACAAATATTCTGGTTCGTTACTTCGTAAAGGACGATCCCGGCCAAACGCAGCGGACGGCTGAGTTCATCTATTCTCTATCTCCAGCCAACCCCGGATGGGTAGGGTTAGCCGTCATTCTGGAACTTATTTGGGCCGTCACCCGCATTTACAAGGTGAAAAAAGAACGAGTCATCCAGATCCTCGGTACTTTGCTAGCCAGCAAGGATATTGTCGTCGATCAAGCTGACACCGTTCGCGCCGCGCTGCATCTTTATCGTCTTGGAAATACCGACTTTGCCGATTGCCTGATCGCGGCCTCGGCCAAGGCAGCCGGATGCAGCCGCACCGTCACCTTTGACCGCATTGCCGCGCGCGATGCGGGGATGGAACTGCTCTGATAGCCGCCCCCACCCGCTTTCCACAGCTTTTTGCATTTGGCTGAATGCCGAACCACAGGCTACAATAGCTTCAGAGGTTCCAAATGCCCACCGCAATGGTCACCTTCAACGGCCGCATCACACTTCCTTCGCAAGTGCGTAAAAACCTTGGACTCAAGACTGGCGACGATGTTGAGTTTGTCGAAGTCGAGAAAGGCCGCTTCGCCATCTCCTGCCGCAACAGACTTGCTTCAGACACCGACCTGCGCAACTCCCGGTCTTTTGAGATGCCGCTTGAACCCTGAGCGTAAAGTTGGCGTATAAGCAACGCGAGGCGGTTGCGCGTCCCAAACTCCCCTGGTTAAACCGCGAGGCACAATGGAAATAGCCTACGCTCACAGAGACGTGTGCGTAGATTTCATTGACGTTATGTATAGACACAAACGCGCATCCCGCCGGAACGGGACGCGCGTTCTTGAGGCAGGTTTAGAGCCGTCTAGCGGCCGAAGTGCGCGGCGTTCTTCGCCGTATAGTCGGCCCACTTTTCCGGCAAATCGTCGGCGGCAAAGATGGCTGAAACCGGGCAGGCCGGCACACATGCGCCGCAGTCGATGCACTCGACCGGGTCGATGAAAAGCTGATCGCTCTCGGCGAAGCCGTCTTCGTCCTTCTTGGGGTGGATGCAATCGACCGGACAAGCGTCCACACAGGCGGTGTCCTTGGTGCCGATACAGGGTTCTGCTATGACGTAGGCCATTCTGATCTCTCCAGGGGAATTGAACCTTCGAGGCTGATAGTAACACAGGCCCCCATGGCTTCCTCAACCCATTATTACTGTAACTTGTAATGCGGGAATCCGCGACGTCATCAGCCCGTTCTCGATCCCGAATCTGAACTGGAGCAGCGAATAGCTCCTCAGCCAGCCGCCCGCGCCTTCCGCTGCTCGGCAAACTCCCTCGGCGTCAGAATCGGCGCCAGATTCCGCCCGGCAAACATATCCGCAAACAGCCCCATCAGTTCCGCGTGGAGCAGACCATTCGTGGCCAGTACCTCGCGGCTATCCAGCCGGAAATCCTTGCCGGAAAAGCCGCTCACCTGGCCGCCGGCCTCCTCGACCAGCAGAATCCCCGCCGCCGTATCCCACGGATTCAGCTTGAACTCCCAAAAGGCATCCAGGCGTCCAGCGGCAACGTAAGCCAGATCCAGTGCCGCCGACCCCGCCCGCCGCACACCATGTGAGCGCAAGGTGAACTCCTGATAGAAGTGAATATTCGGATTGTCGTGGCGCT
>Ga0181516_10000206_pt1 | contig 61400 bp, 58 predicted proteins | sample PEATcosm2014_Bin_25_FD_121104 | JGI IMG/M metagenome (GOLD analysis project Ga0181516, IMG submission 121104) | Peatland microbial communities from MTU Mesocosm Facility, Houghton, MI, USA - PEATcosm2014_Bin01_10_metaG | ecosystem: Environmental > Terrestrial > Soil > Wetlands > Peat | place...
AGATCCCCGCCGAAGCAGTGACAAACGGCGATTGGGTAGGCGGCCAAATCAATGCCGGCGATGTGCTGATCTTTCACAGCCTGACTGTACACGCCGCTTCACCCAATCGTTCTGACCGGCTCCGTATTTCCATGGATTGCCGATTTCAGAATTGCAGCCGAGCCGTCCATCCGGGCAACCTTGCGTTTGCCGGCGAGTCTGGAAAGTCCTGGGAAGCCACCTACGCACAATGGGAATCCAATGACTTGAAATACTACTGGAAAGAATTGCCGCTGAACCTCCAACCTTCCAAATCTGAAATAGAACAGCTGTCTCAGATTGCCAAGCCGCTATCCACGCGGGCAAGATATGCCAGAATTCTGAGCCAAATCTCCTAGCCCTTCGGTCCCCTTCTGACTAGAACTGAAGTGACAATCTTTTGACAAAGAACAGACGATCCTGAGACACGCCCCAAAACAATTTTCGCTAGCCTCGATGGTATGAAGCATATGAGATTGCCCTCCCCCCACCCCCACTTAGCCTGGTTCACACGGGTACTTGTCCTCGCATTGGCAGCGCTTTGCGCGAGGCAATATGCGAATGCGCAAGATACACCGTTGATCTCGGGCGGTGTTGCCTTCTTCACCACCACGACGGGTGGAAACACCAACTACCAGCCTTACATCGAGCCGGTGATTGCCGCTCCTCTTGGAAGCCATCTTCTGATTGAGAGCCGGGCAACCGTTTTTGACACCTTTACTCCCAAGGCTAGTGGCGGGTATCAGAGAGATTCCCTTTTCAAGACCGTGGACTATCTGCAGGCGAATGTTCTTCTGAATTCCCACATCACCTTCGTCGCGGGGGAATTCCTCACCCCGTTCCTGTCGTACAATGAGCGCCTCTCACAGATTTGGGTGGCAAACTTCCAGGACACTCCCCTGATTTACAGCATTGGAACCATGAACACAGGGGACGGCGTTGGCGGCATGCTGCGCGGCTCGGCTGTTTCCACCGAGAACTATTCGATCAGCTACGCCACATACTACTCCGCCAATGTGAACAGCAACTATATTGGAGCAGAGCGTTCCACCGGCGGACAAACCGCGATTTTCTTTCCCAAGAAGGGGTTGGAGATTGGCACATCCTACGGACGTTCTCTCGCCGGCACACACGAGAACAATGTCGGGATACATGTTTGGTGGGAACCCACTAACAGCCCCTTCCGGTTTCGCTCAGAGTACGCGCACGCGGCGCACGACGAGGGATACTGGATTGAGGCCGATTATCGTCTTTCACGTTTTGGCGGAAACGACAGCCTGCTGGGCCGGCTGGAACCGATCTTTCGCATGCAGCAGACGTTTCGCAGCGCACCTGATTCCACTAACTTCTTGCCCACGAAAAATCAGCAGGAACCCGAATTTGGTGTGAACTATTACTTGCCCCATGAAGTGCGCATCAATTCCAGTTACGAACGCCAGCTGGGGAATGGCAACGCCAATATCTGGGAAACGGGTGTCATCTATCGGTTCCTCTTCCCGACCTGGAAAGGTAAATCGCATTGAGAACCAAACGTGTCTCGCACTGATCGTGCCGAGAATACATCGTGGCATGCCGCCTCCGTTACGCGGCATGCCATTTGTTTTGAATGGACCATGTACCGGTGCGAAGCGGCTCTATCTTCTTTTCCGTAAGGAGTTCCTGAAGGATCGCACTGGCGCTTAACCCGCTTTTACGGTCCTCGAATCACGTCGAGTTTCTAGGCTCATTGCTGTTCTACTTGTTCGTTGTATTTAAAGCGATTTGAACTTCAGGCTCAACAGGACACCTAAGCGCCGTGGACTCCCTGGAGATAGCTCCTCACTTCGTAACAGAGCCGATCCACGGCCGCGTACAATATCGTTCTTGCCATTAGTTTATGAGAAGGCTCGTAAGAGATGGATCCCTGGCCGACAGCTGTCCGCCCGGCTCTTCGATTAGAGAGCCTTTTTCAAGCCGAATGACACGATCGCCAATTGCTCGCGCCTGAAAACGATGCGTAACCAGCAGGATCGCTCGTCCCGAGGCACTCAGATTCCAGAGCACTTGCCGCTCGGTCTTCTCATCCAACGCCGATGTCGCCTCATCAAGAAGGAGTAATCGGCCGCCCCGCAAGATCGCGCGCGCCAAGCCAAGCCTTTGCCGCTCTCCACCTGAAAACAGCGCTCCGTTGTCGCCAACGGCGGTGTCGAGTCCGAGAGGCTGTGCCAATACAAACTCGTCCAGGCGGGCAACAGATAGTGCCCGCATCAGTTCTTCGTCGTTCCGCTCCGGTAAACCAAAGAGCAGATTCTTGCGTATCGAGTCGTCAAGCAGAGGGGTTTCCTGGGGCACATATGCAATGTTTGCGCGATCGACCCGAACAATTCCTGATTGAGGTTGTGAGACTCCCGCAATCAGGTTCAGCAGCGAGCTCTTGCCAATTCCAGAAGCCCCGTAGAGCACAGCAATTTCGCCTTCTTTCATGGAAAGGTTCACATCTTGCAGGATGGCTTCTCCGCCGCGATATGCAAAACATACCCGGACCATCTGCATCACCATTCCTACATCCGGCAATCCGACAGGCAATCCCACTCTGCGGTTGTCGTGGCATTTTCGCAGTTCCGAGTCCACAATCTTTACATTTTCGTAGGAACCATCCATCTGACTGGCAAGGAACGAAATTTGACTAATGAGTGGAAGCAGACGCCGAGACAGGACAAAGTAAAACACAAGAACCGACAGGAGTCGGCTCAGATCTCCCTGACGCATTTCAACCGCAATGACAATAGCGAGAAACACCAATACCGTTCCCTGGTCGGCTATGATCCTTGCAAATTGCGGAAGGAACACCACGTGCAGGTTGTTCACGGCGACTCGCTCCGCTTGCCCGCGAATTCGCTGTTGAAAGAAAGCCTGGTTACCATATGTGCGAATCTCTTTCCCTGAGGAAAATAAATCCGACAGGTTCCTTTGCAAGCTCCGCACGGAGGCCTCTCGCCTCGACGCGGCTATTTGAAGTTTTTTGCGAACGAGAAACCGGTTCCCCGCGTAAAACAACCCCATTGTGGCGCCAAGGCAGATCGCTGCCGCCAGGCTCTGATACACAAGAGCCGAAGTCATAACTGCAACGATCACCACATTTGCTGCCATCTCAACGCATCGATGATAAAAATCGGCAGCTTCGCCCGTTGTATGCAACGCGCGGCCAGAGAGTTCACTTCGATTCCACTCGACGAACTGGCTCCATTGAACCTGCGTGTATCCCTCAGTGAGTCGAAGCAGGAACTCCGTGTGCAGTTGTTGGACCTGACGAAAGGTGGCGCGTGCCGAGGCAATATCCATCAAGCCGCGAAGAACTACAAGGATTGTCGTAGTCAGGGCAGCTGATAGAACCGTCTTGGGCGTCCACCATAGAAGATGACCGGGCGGCCGCCCCTGCAACATCACGAACAACCAATACATGGCCGCCGCCACTGCTAGATCGCAGAGCCCCACCGCGATCCTTCCCGCCGTCAAAAGCAGAAGCATCACGCGCTGCCGATTTCCCAAGAGTCCGATCGAAACACGGATACTGCCTTCGGAGCGAGCGCTATCTTCGACTTCCACGCTATCCGTACGGCTCATGGGCGCTTGACTCCTGATGAGTCAATCGTACAAATCTGTGGACTCCGTAGTTGTCAGAGGTAGGTCCCTGAAATGTCAGCAAATTGTCACCGGAACGTCCCCCATTTACGGGGTGAGCCGCCGAAAATCATGCGACGGATGACTCTTTGCACGACCCACGTGCTCGGACCGTAAGGTTCGCGCTGAAAGTTGTGGCCACGCAAATCGGAAGAACCAATCGTCTGGTGGCTCTTCAAAGAAGACATTGGAGTGACAATCCGGACGCTACCGCGACGTAATATGTCACCATGATGCGGTCCGCAAATAGGAACACTGCATCCGGGAGAAATCTCATGATTCGCACTCGGTGTATCCCTTTTATCTGCGCGGCTGCTCTTGCATGGGCAATTGCTCTCGCGCCGCGTGTGGTGAACGCTGATCCGTTGCCGGCAGGCACGGCGGCTCCAAACTTCAGTTTGCCCTCCCAGGAAGATAGCCAGGTCTCGCTCTCCGATTACACCGGTAAGTGGGTGGTCCTCTACTTCTATCCGAAGGATCAAACCAGTGGCTGTACGCTTGAGGCTCACAGCTTTCAGCGCGACCTTGCTAAATACGAAGCATTGAATGCCGTCGTGTTGGGTGTCTCGCTGGATACCGTTGAGAGCCGCAAGGCCTTTTGTACAAAGGACTCCCTTTCCTTCAAGCTTCTTGCCGATCCGGACCACAAAGCAGTCGACGCGTATAGCGTCCCGGTGCGGGCGTATGGCGCGATGCACTTCGCAGAGCGCACCACCTTCTTGATTTCTCCAAATGGCAAAATTGCGAAAACCTGGACGGTGAAAGACATCGCGTCGCATCGCTCAGAGGTCTTGGCGGAGATTCAATCGATGAAGAGGTAGCGCGCGAGCTTTCACTTCGAGAGCGCTTTCACGCTATGAACGGAAACCGCAGAGGCTTGTTTCTGTTTATTTCAAGCGAGTATTGGTTGAGGTGATGCAGATCTCTGTGACCCAGACACAGTCGATGCGATACATTCATCTTGTTCTTAGCTGCATTCTCCTGCATACTGTGTGCTTCAGCTGCAACATTCAGGCGCAGGCAACCTCAACCTTGCCCGTGAACCCTGTGCAGGCCCAAGTCAACGTCTTAAGTTTTGGAGCAAAGGGCGACGGATTTACCAACGACACGGACGCCATCAATTCAGCAATGTCGGCTTGTACAAGCCGTGCGATCCCGAACAACGGATGCATCCTGTACTTCCCGGCAGGTGTTTACGTCACTACGGGGCTGACTCTGCGGTCATACATGAACCTGAAAGGTGACGGATGGGGAACCTCCGTCATCCGCCTCAGGTCGCACACAGCGTCCGATGTATTGACCGTTCCTATCGACGCATTCAACTTCAGCATCCACGACCTGACCCTTGACGGCAACTCCGGAAGGGGCGGGACCGGAAATTGCCTTTCCGTCGCTCCAACCGCGACCGGGCCAGCCGAATGGAATACCTCCAATAAGAGAACTGCGCCCGTCAACGCCCAGAAGTGGGGCCACGTGGAAGAAGTGATGTTCTCGCACTGCTCGGCTGACGGCATTCATATCAACGAATTCAACTACATGCTGTTCTTTGATAATTTCTATGCCTTCGACAACGGCGTATACGGCCTCTACACGCAGGGAACGAACAGCGCCTTTTCAAACTTCCAGATCGAACGAAACGGAACAGCCGGCATACATGTTGACGGGGCGAACGATCGATTCACTTCCGGTGAAGTGATCTGGAATGGAGCAAGGGTCAACACTGAAGCTGGCGTATACGTATCCGGCGCTCGCAACATTATCATGGCGGTCGAAACGGAAGATAACTATACCAGCGGATTCTTCGATAGAGGCATCGACAATGAATTTATCGGATGCGTTTCAGATTCCAACGGCTATGCTCCGAACAATACAAGCGTATCCTCCAGAGTCGCAAGTGGATTCGTCATCAATGGTGCGGGCGGAGTCTACGTAGGAGATAAAGTAACGAGCTACCGTGGCCGTCTCCCGGATGGAAACTTCACAACCGAGTGGCCCTACACCGTCGGGAACCGGCATGAGGGAGCACTCGATATCAGCTACGATAGCACGAATAAAGCACCGATCACGGAACCAAGCACATCGCTCAGTTTGGGGTCTACCCCCGTCGGAAATGCCGTCTGCCTCAAATCACCTGGGCCTCCGATCGTGATGGGATTCTGCTCGGCAAAGGTAAGTTCCTCAGGGTCGTGCACGTGCAAGTGAGATGAATACAATCTCATCGGCAGATTGACTGTCACGGGCACGGTGAATTCCCTGATGCGCTCGATCCCCTGAGCAAAAGGAGAGTTCAGGAATAACCTCAAACCGCGACTCTGCGGGATGTCCGCTCCACTGAGACAATCCAATGACAAACTTCAGACTGTTTCGTGACACGCCGACACAATTGCCCCAGTAGGCTGAGGTTGTACACCACGGAGCGGCAGTTCACAAGAAGAGCTCTCTTCCGACATTGTCGCGTTTGTCTTTGGTTTGTTAGAGACTCTGTCCGGGATTGCTACCCTCTTAAGCGTATCGAAGGAGAAACAATGAAGCACTTGGAAAGAATCATGGGGTTTTCGCTGCTTGCAGCTACGTTGGTAATCGGCGCCACAATGGCCATTGGTCAGACTGATAGCTCGCAGCCAGAGTCACACAGCAAAACCAGTGCGAAGACAGTTCATACGCCAAGCCAGGACCGCGGACAACAAGTGTTCGAGCAGAACTGTGCCCGATGCCACAACGCACCACAGGGATTTTCATCCAGTATCTCGGGGACGGTAGCCATGCATATGCGAGTGCGCGCAGGGCTGAGCGATGCGGACTACAAGGCACTGCGCCGCTTCCTGAACCCGTAGCATAGGCCTTTCGTTGAATCGCCTTCCCCAAATCAACGCATGGATTCTCGCAATTTAATCACTCGACAATGACAACCCATCGCGATCGTCTCGCCAAGGCGAGATAAGGATGCCCGGTTCGGTCGATCGAGACAAGTGCTCATCGGCCAAGCTCTATCTCATGCAAGCTCGATCCACGCGACACCGCTAACTTCAAAGGAGAGATTGTGAACAGGAAGTACATTCAATTGATGTTTATGACCACTATGCTGGTAGCCGCCAGGATTTCTTCTCCAATGGCCCTGGCTGATGCTGCCCCACAAAGGATCGAGATCACTGCAAAGCGCTTCGCATTTGAGCCAGGTCAGATCACGTTGAAAAAGGGCCACCCCGTGGTGCTTGTGCTCAAGAGCATGGACGTGGCGCATGGCATTCGCTTTCGTGACCTGAATGTTGACGTCAAAGTCGGCGCACACGGCACATCCGAAGTGCGTTTCACGCCGGAAAAGGTCGGAGATTTTGTCGGGCACTGCTCAGTATTCTGCGGCGGCGGGCATGGTGAGATGGTATTGACGCTGCATGTCGTGGAATAAAATGAAGAGACTCATCACAGCTGTGGCGGCAATCGCCCTGACCGAAATCGTCGGGTGCAAGGCTAACTCTCCGGGGCAACTGGAGACCAAAACCATTACGTTCGCCGAACACCACCTCTTCATTGGCAATAAGAATCAAAAGAATCCGCTCCCCAATACCCCTCAGACACTCGCTGACGGGAAGGAGGCTTTCTCGCATTACTGTGTTGCCTGCCACGGCCTGGATGGACAGAACACCGGCGTTCCGTTTGTGGAGCACATTTCGCCACCAATTCCTTCCCTCGCATCCCCTGATGTACAGAGTTATACCGACGGTCAGCTCAAGTGGATTCTTGATTATGGTATCTCTCCCTCCGGAATGCCGGGATCCAAAGGAACTTTGAGCGACGACGAGCTTTGGTCCATTGTGGTATTTCTGCGGCACCTGCCTCCGGCAGGCAGCCAGGGTATCCCCGACATGTATACACACTGAAAGGTCTATTGAGAATAGAGCGCGAGATTGCGAGGCGTCGTGAGTGCAGAGACCGTTATAACGAGGATGCTGGATTTGAATCAGGTTCGAACCAACGGCATGGCATTAGCCGTTGGTTTCTTTCTTTCATTTCGGCTCTTCATAATGCTTCTCTCAGTGCGTATTCTGGGAACGGACCCGCAGACCGGCGTGGAGGTCAGCCTAGTTCTGAACATCTTGCTCTTGGTCTTCGTCACGTTTCATTCGCTTGGCGAAGTGCGTCTTCCGGTAAGCCAAATGCTTCACTTGTGGCCTGTGCGCTGGGCATTTATGTTTCTCTGTTTCTCCTGCTGCAGCCTGCTTTGGACCAGCGCAGCATCCGTGCCAGCAGCGATTGCTTACTGGTGTGCGATGGCTGCCGATTTCGCAATGGTGATCATAATGCTGCGGGGCGGCCGTCTTACGGTGGTAGCAAATTCGTTGATGAAGGGCTACGTGTGGGGTGCCTGCGCCGTAGCAGTAATCGCCTGGCTGCTACCCGCGCAATCTGACCTCCGCTTGGGAGACGAAGAGCTTCTAGGACCCAATGCAATCGGCTATCTTTGTGCCTTTGCTTTCTTTTTTGCGCAGTATCTAATGCGCGAGAAAGATGGAAAGTGGGGTCCAGCGGCGCTTCTGTTGAGCGTAACAATGCTGCGGAGCCTCAGCAAAACAACAATCATCGCGTTCCTCGCAGGCGAGGTATTTCTGCTGTTGAAGGATAATTCCATTCGTCGTAGAACAAAGGGACTGCTTGCACTTGGTGCAACCGTCATCATTGCTGCGTTCTCGAGTTTGCTAGCTTCCTATTTCGACAGCTATGTAAGCACCGGCAACCAGGCGGAGACGCTCACTGGACGCCTGGGTATCTGGACGTACTTTCTGGTTGAAGCAATCCAACAACCTTGGATTGGCCATGGTTTCCACTCGGTTTGGCAGGTTGTTCCACCGTTCGGAGGGGACCAGTTCGAGGCGCGTCACGCACACAATGAGTTGATACAACAGTTTTACGCCTATGGCATGGTTGGTGTCAGCATGTTTCTTGGAATTTACGGAAGCCTGTGGCTGCAGGTGCGAAGGCTCGTCGCCGGCCCAAGGAAGACTTTTTTCTTCGCATTCTTACTCTTCATCCTTGTGCGGGGTTTGGCCGATACTGAGGCGTTTGATCTGTCGCTTCCATTGTGGTCCATCGTACTGATTAGCGTGCTAGAGAATCACGAATTCGCCAACAGCCAACGAGTTGTCGATGTTCCTTCTCACATCTGTCCCCGACCATTTACTCCCGAGCGGCGGGTGTGACCTTGCGCTGGTCCAGCAATCCCTTTGACTGATCGTCCGAACGTTGTCAGGTTGGACATCAAGAGATCCTTGTGTCACATCTATAACGGAGAAGCGTCTTGTTCCTCAAAGTCTCACTTTTGAAAATGCAGGCACTGTTCAAGTTGTGGCTCATGGGCGAGTCCTTACAGCTCTCCGGACGCCTCGCGAGCTGGCAGGTGCGATCAAGGAATACCATTGCCAACCTGCAGGAAGCTGAGTTTCGCGTCAGCTCTCAGTGGGGTCAGGATGGAATCATTGATTGGCTCATTGAACGGTCCGAAGTTCCGACCGCAGCCCAGACCTTCGTTGAATTTGGGGTTGAAGACTATCGGCAATCCAACACGCGTTTTCTTTTGCAGAATCGGAACTGGCGCGGACTCATCATAGACGGCGATCCAGCCATAGTTAAGGCGATCAAGAGCGATGGTCTGGCGTGGAGGTATGATCTCACTGCCGGGCCGGCTTTCATCGCTCGAGAGAATATTAACGAGCTGATTTCAGGCGCAGGCTTCGGCGGCGAGATTGGCCTGTTGAGTATCGATATTGACGGAAATGATTATTGGGTATGGGAAGCACTTCATACTGTTCGACCAATCATTTGTATCTGCGAATACAATGCTGTTTTTGGCGACGTACACCCGATCTCTATTCCTTATGATCAGCAATTCAGCCGCACGAAAGCCCATCCCAGCAATTTGTACTTTGGCGCTTCACTCGCCGCATTTTGCTCATTGGCAGCGAAGAAGGGATATAGTTTTGTTGGCACAAACTCGGCAGGAAACGATGCATTTTTTGTGCGAGAAGATTACGCAAGCCGGTTCGTAGATGACTCGCTCCAGCACATTCGATCGCTGCCATCCCGTTTTCGCGAATCAAGAGATGGGAGGGGCATGAATAGCTACATCGGAGGGCTGGAAAGGCTTAAGCAGATTTCGGCATTGCAGGTCGTAAACGTCGAGACGGGAGTTATGATGGCGCTTCACGATTTGGAGGATGTCTATAGTGACGAATGGTTGGAAGCCATTTCCGGAGGAACCTCGCTCAGTTGAGATAGGAAGGGCTCTTCTGCGACTTAGCATTCTGGAGCAAACTCTAAGACTCTGGCTCCCTTTCGAGAAGAGGATAAGTGGACGAACCTTCGGTTTGGCGGGTCTGGCTTCATTCCGAAGTCGATTCCGCTTCAAGCGCGTGGCCTATTTGCATTTTTGCTCAACGCATCGCTGGGAATTGAAAACTTCTCCTGAAGGGTCGCAATTGTCACTCGATTGTAATTTCTGGAAGTTTTCTGACAAAAGTGACACTCGATCGACCAAAATATATAGGGAAAGGTCTTGAATTATGATCCAGGAAATTGAATTGACAACTGAAGCCCAATCCGACGAACTTCACACGCCGAATCTCGGAACAATTCTTATCATTGAGGACGATCCGCGCATGCAGAAGGTTCTGCGAAGAATCTTCACGGAAGAGCGCTATGCCACTGTCGTCGCCGGAGATGGTCAGACCGGACTGGAGCTATTTCGTAGTGAGAGGCCGCTTGCCGTGGTGCTGGATCTCATCCTCCCGCATATTTCCGGACGCGAGCTCTGCCAGACATTCAAGAGTCATTCGAGCGAGATTCCAATTATTGTGCTCAGTGCAATTACCGAGGTCGCAGATAAGGTTCTTCTCCTCGAATTGGGCGCTGATGACTACGTGACCAAGCCCTTTAGCCCACGCGAGCTTACGGCGCGTGTCCAAGCGGCCATTCGCAGGCAACGGAAGCCGGCCCCGGCCGCAATTTGTCGTATCGCGGACTGTGAGATCGATTTCAAGAAGATGACAGTTCGGCGCGCTGGAAGCCCTGTCATCCTCACCGCTCACGAGTACAAGCTACTAAGATTCTTCACTGAAAATGCTGAGCGCGTGCTCACGCGTGAGGTCTTGCTTAACGAGGTCTGGGGATACAACTCCTATCCAACCACGCGGACTGTCGATAACCAAATCCTGAAGTTGCGGCAGAAGTTGGAACCAGATCCGGCAAATCCCAAACACCTGCTGACAATCTACGGCGCAGGATACAAATTTGTCCCATGATTCCAATGCGGCCGGTCGCGTGGAAGGCGAGCAGACCCAGCGGGCAGTTCCTTTGCGTCAAAAGCGGGGTATTCGAACGTACGTTCTCCTCGTACTGGGTATGGCCGTTGTCACGCTGATTGTAACCAGCCTTTGTGCGCTGATCATTCGTGATCGTTGGCGCGCTCAAATAACTGACGATCTGTCCCAGGAACTCGAGCACTCTGTCACAGCATTCCAGGATCTTCAGGCTGAGCGATTGGCAGCTTTGGAACGCGAAAATGCTCTTCTTGCTGAACTTCCAACCCTGAAGGCGCTGATGACCAGCGGGGACGATCTCACCATCCAGGATGGGGCTGTCGAGTTCTGGCAGATCAGTGGTACAGACCTGTTTGCGCTTGCCGATCGACGCGGCCGGGTCGTTGCGGCGTACACGAAAAGCGGAGTGGTGAATTCCTCCCTACAAGACGGACTGAAGAGTTTGTTGATCTCATCGGGTAAGCAGTATCTCATTGACGGCAAATCTCTGTATGCATGCTCAAAGCGCCCGCTATATTTTGGCAGCGATGAAGATGGAACTCTGTTGGGGTATGTAATCAGCGGAGTTTCGATTGAACGCACAGTGCGCCAAATCAGCCAACCGGCCGGTGTCGAAGCCACATTCCTCAGTAATGGGAAGATTTTGGCCAGCACACTGACGCCGTCATTGCAGATGAGCTTAGCAACTCAGCCTTCATTCCTCTCCGGTGTTTTGCGGACACCCGCAACCGTAAAGCTCGGAAATGCACAGTTTCTTGCCGCTTCGGAAGATCTCTCCGCTACGGCTTCGTCTCCGTTGCAGTTGGTTGTCTTGAAGTCGCTTGAGCCGGCAGAGCGCTCAATTATTCGCATTAACCGGATGGTCCTGAGTGCGGGACTCCTTGCGCTCCTATGCGGCACCGGTTTGATGATCATCCTTTCGCGCCATGTGACACGCCCTCTGGAAGAACTTTCGAAAAGTGTCCGGGCGTTTGGGATGGGAGACATGGACCACCAACTGCCGCTCCATGGAACTCGGGAAGTACTGGAACTCAGTTCAGAAATTGCAGGAATGTGGAACGAAATTCGGCAAGCTAACCAGGCTCTACTCGAATCTGAACGGCTGGCGACGATCGGCCGAATGGCCAGTTCCATATCCCACGACTTCAGGCACTATCTCGCAACAATTTATGCTAACTCGGAGTTTCTTGCCGGCGATCAGATTTCTTCAAAGGAGCGTGCTGAGATCTTCGCGGACATCCGCACAGCTGTGCTTGGTACGACAGACATGATCGAGTCCCTACTGATCTTCAGTCGAACCGGCTCAAGCATAAGGAGATCGCCGGAGTTGCTGGCAACATTGGTGGAGCGCGCAATAGCGCTGATTCGAATTCATCCCGATGCGGAAGGTGTGCGTATAGAAACCCGCTACGGTGATCCCGCGAAGACTGGGGTCGTCGTCGACGAGAAGCAGATTGAGCGTGCAATCTTCAACCTACTTCTCAATGCCTGCCAGTCCGTTCGGGTTTCCGCGAATACAGCCAATGTTTTGGTGACGGTGGAGGTCGGGGAGCGGCAGATCATGGTAAATGTGATTGACAATGGTCCTGGTGTTCCGGAGAAGATTCGCGAGAGCCTCTTCGAGCCTTTCGTAAGCGAAGGAAAACAAAAGGGTACTGGACTCGGCCTTACACTCGCTAACCGCATTGCGACTGAGCACGGAGGTGAAGTCACGCTTCTCAGTAGTCGAACGGGTGAAACGATCTTCCAGATGAAGGTAGCCCGCCATCTTCGGACGCACAATGAAACAACCGAGTCGCAAGACACAGCCCGAATAGGTGACTTCAAATGAAAATGAACACATCCGAGTCAAAGCGAGGTCTTCAATTCAGTCTTTGCCGTAAGGGGCGGATGTGGCCCATCTTAGTTCTATTTCTCGGGCCGTTTGCAAGCATCCTGACTGCGCAGAATACGAATCAGGCTAGTCTCTCACAGCAAATTCAGAAGCTGACGGATGCCATAGCAATTACTCAGGCCCAACTGGAACAGTCTCAGCATCAGATCAGTGAGATGCAAAGACAATTGGAAGCACTGCAACAGCAGGTGGCGCAAAGTCGATCAAAGGAGACTATTCCAACAACTTCCGGCTCTGCATCATCTGACGATGCAATTCAAAGTCAGCGAGCGGCAGGTACTTCTCAGATCCAGGAAATTCGTGACCAACAGACGATGCTTGAGTCGCAAATTGCAACTCAAGAGCAAACGAAGATTGAGAGCGAATCGAAATACCCGGTGAAGATTACCGGTCTATTGTTGTTCAACGGATTCGTAAACACGCGAGCGGTGGATATGGAGGCCACACCAACGCTTGCGGTGCGCGGTTCTGGAAGTACTGGTGCCTCTGTTCGACAGACGGTGCTTGGGTTCGACGCAGAAGGCCCGCACCTGTTTGGCGCCAGGAGTTATGCGGACTTGCGCGTGGATTTTGACGGCGCGCCACAGTCCAATGTTGACACCAGTTCATACTCTGGACCCTATTCCGCCAACGCTGCGATGTTGCGGCTCCGTACTGCTCACGCAGGTCTGGAATGGGAGCATACGAATGCATATTTCTCGTTGGATCGTCCCATCTTCAATCCCGATACGCCGACTTCGCTGACTGCGGTGGCGGAACCGGCACTCGCGTGGTCGGGCAACTTGTGGACCTGGAACCCCCAACTCGGCTTGAGGCACGATATTCCTCTCTCTTCTTCGCGCGATCTTCAGTTCGAAGGATCCTTGATTTATGTTGGCGATGCACCGCTATCACCGACGTCAACCTACTCCGGCGCGGCGCCCGCCACTCCTCCCAGCACTGCCGAGCAAAGCCGTTGGCCGGGCGTAGAGGCGCGAGTCGCTCTCGTTGGGTCTGGATCACGCGAGGAGAACGGTGATCATTTTGGCCTGGGTGGGTACTTCGCTCCTCACCACGTTCAGACGAATCAAGAATTCGACTCATGGGCAGCCACGGCTGACGCGGGGCTTCTCTTGCCGGCCCGGTTGGAGTTGACGGGCAGTGTTTATCGTGGGCTCGCGCTGGGAGGTTTGGGAGGTGGAGCTTACAAGGACTTCGGATATGTTGCCTACCCTGATGGTGGCGCCAGGTATTTGGCTGCCCTGGACGACGCAGGCGGTTGGGTGCAATTAAAGGAGAGAATCAGCAACCGGATAGAATTGAATGGGGCATTCGGGATGGATAACGCGTTCGCTGGTGAAGTGCGGCAAATTAGTGCTCCGGGCGGCACGATTTACCAAAAACTATCGAGAATTCAAACTTTCACTGGCAATGTGATCTACAAGCCCAGTCTCTACCTGTTGTTCTCGCTCGAATATCGGCACCTGGAGAGTTATCCGGTGTTTAATTCTTCAACGGGGAGCAATGTGATTGGGCTGGGAGCAGGATTTAAGTTTTGACGAGAGGTGCACAATTCAGGAAGGTGCTGTTTTTCGTTGTCGTCCTGGCATCCAGGGTGATGAGCCCGCAGAGCACTGCTTCGCAGAATGATGTGGGAGAAGTGCGGCTTCATATCGTCCCCTCTGAGCCCGGAAACTTTCGCGCAGTGCCCGCTGTCATTTGGTTGCAACCACAGGCCGGGACGCCCACGCCTCCGTTTCCGCCCCACCAGCAATACACCCTGCTTCAGAAGAATCGCATGTTCCTTCCTCACCTCCAGGTCATCCCGGTAAATGCGGTTGTTAAGTTTCCCAATGCAGATCCTTTCTTTCACAATGTCTTCTCGCTCTTCGATGGGAAACGTTTTGATCTTGGACTTTACGAGGCTGGATCGACTAAGTCCGTAACATTTCCCCGGGAAGGCGTTTCCTATATCTTTTGCAACATTCATCCGGAGATGAGCGCGGTGGTGATCGCCCTCTCCACCCCCCTCTATGCCGTCGATAATGCAACCAACTCCTTCACTCTTCGCAATGTCCCACCCGGCGACTATAGTCTTCATGTTTGGATTGAAGGGCTGCAACCGTCATTTCTCGAACAGCTGACCCGCCGTGTACACATCATCCCCGGCAAAGTTGACCTCGGCCCGATAGTGGCTCCTATCTCACAACACGGCATCCTGAGTCATGCCAACAAGTTTGGTAAGCCGTACACGCCTGACCCACAATCGATTTATTGATTACAGCAGGTTCATAATCTTAAATAGTCTTCCTAGATATCAAACCAACTCTCTCTGCGCACCCTTGTAAATCTGTAGCCGAACATGCAGCATCCATTCGGGCAAACTACCTATACTCACATCCAGCTCTGTGAAGTCCAAGCTGCACCTCAGACATCGAATGCGATCGGCCAGATCGCTGATGTTGTGACAATCCGATGACAGCACTCTGACAACTCCCCATTTCCATGTCAATAGACTGCCTATAGTTGAAAGATCTTTTCAAGGGTTTGGCGCCCGCCTGGCACTTGAGAAGAGGCATTCGCTACTTCAGGAAGATGAGGTTGAATATGTATACCGATGGACCAAATGCCGTCGTTTGCGGAGCAGGCGGCTTCATTGGCGGCTACCTTGTTCAACACCTTTTGGCTCGCGGAGTTCGTGTCATTCGCGCCGTCGATATCAAGCCGTTGAACGAGTGGTACCAGATTGCGGATGAAGTCGAGAATCTCTCTCTCGATCTGAAGGACCCGCAAAACTGCGTTACCGCCACGAGTGACGCCGATCATGTCTATCAACTCGCCGCGGATATGGGCGGCATGGGCTTCATCGAGAACAACAAGGCACTCTGCATGCTCAACGTGCTGACCAACACAAATCTGCTTGTGGCCGCTCGGGAGACGGCTGTCAGCCGGTTCTTCTATGCATCCTCAGCCTGTGTCTATAACGCGGAGAAACAAGTCAGGCAAGATGCAGTCGCACTCAAGGAGTCCGACGCCTATCCTGCACTTCCGGAAGATGGGTATGGGTGGGAGAAGCTCTTCAGTGAACGCATGTGCCGCCATTTCGAAGAAGACTTCGGGCTGATCTGCCGCGTTGCACGCTACCACAACGTTTATGGGGCACACGGCACCTGGGCTGATGGAAGGGAAAAAGCGCCGGCCGCCATTTGCCGCAAGGTATGCGCAGCGAAGCTATCCGGAAATCACGAGATTACGATCTGGGGAAATGGCCGACAAACACGCAGTTTCATGTTTATCGATGACTGCATCAAAGGTACGGAGCTGATTATGAACAGCGAAATCTCCGAACCCATCAATCTCGGGTCGAGTGAACTTGTCACCATTGACCAACTTGTTGACATAGTCGAAGAGATTGCAGGTATACGGCTCAAACGCAACTATGACCTCAATGCCCCAAAAGGCGTGAACGGTCGCAATAGCGACAACACAATGATCCTGGAACGTCTTGGATGGGAGCCCTCAATCCGTCTTCACAATGGGCTTGAGAAGACATACCGCTGGATAGAAAAGCAGATGACCGACGACGTCACCAGCCCTGATTTGGTACTGCAAGAGCTTCGCTGATAATAAGCGGCCTGCGAGAGTTCAATTGGGGATCAATGAGGTTTTGCCATGACTGCACAGTCACCGTTCGCAGAAGTTAAGAGCGCTATTGACGAGATTCGAGCCGGGCGCATGGTCGTCGTGGTCGACGACGAAGACCGTGAAAACGAAGGAGACCTCACCATGGCTGCGGAAAAGATCTCTCCGGAAGCCGTGAACTTCATGGCCAAATTCGGTCGAGGGCTTATTTGCCTTGCCATGACTCCGGAACGCCTTGACTACCTGCAACTACAACCGATGACCGCTCAGAACACGGCACGTTTTGGCACTGCCTTTACTGAATCAATCGACGCACTGGTGCGCGGCGTCACCACTGGCATCTCCGCGTATGACCGCGCTGAAACAATTCTATGCGCAATCGATCCGAAAACGCATCCTTCAGAACTCGGTCGCCCTGGCCATGTATTTCCGTTGCGCGCACAACGCGGCGGTGTTCTTGTGCGGGCCGGCCAGACCGAAGCATCCGTCGATTTGGCGCGTCTCGCGGGCTTGACGCCTGCCGGTGTGATTTGCGAAATCATGAACGACGACGGCACGATGGCCCGCGTGCCGGATCTGATCGAATTCTGTAAAGAACACAGTTTGAAGATGATTACGGTAGCGGATTTGATACGTTACCGGATGGCTCATGAGCGTTCCATTCATCGCATGGGCACAGCTGCGCTGCCAACCAGTTTTGGCGAATTCTCAATGATCGCCTACGCCACCGATCACGATCGAGAGTCACATGTCGCTCTCGTGCATGGTGATGTCGCTTGCTCCGATAAGCCAGTCCTTGTTCGAATGCATAAACATTGTCTCGTCGGGGATGTGTTTCACGCTTCGTCGTGCGAATGTGCGTCAAACATTCGCTCCTCTTTGCAGCAAATTGTCGGCGAGGGGGTTGGCGCTGTCATTTACCTGCATCAGAACTCGCTTGGATTCTCAAATGAAAAGGTTGATGGCGCGGATACGCTGGAGTTTCACAAAGAAGAGAAGGACCAGGTCTCTCAGGAAGGTCAGAGGAGTACTCAACGGGAAATTGGGATCGGGGCTCAAATCTTGCTTGATCTCAATCTTCGCCGCATCCGCCTGATGACCAACCATCCCCGCCGTGTGGCGGCGCTCGAAGGCTACGGCATCGAGATTGTAGAGCACATCCCGCTCCCCGCGGTTAAGACACCTGTTCTCGATTCGCCAGGTGACGAGACTGCGGTTCAAAGGAAGCTGGTGACCGCCGACGTGTAGGAGATCCGGTTGGTTGACTGCGAATCTAATCGGCCCGGTGTGAGCCAGGTGTTCGGGTTTGCGATCTGGTCGAGTCCAGTGCGAGACATGTTCACCGGAAACTCTCTCGCACAGGCAGAGTTGTCGGGCATTGAGTACTCCGCTCCAAAGGAGACACTTGCTCTGCACTGTGCAGGGCAACTATAGGTTGACGATGATAAAAGGAATTACATTCAGCCGACGCATATGCGATGCGGCGGAGTTCAATCGGCTGGCCAGCTTCTTCGGTACGCTTGGATTGGAACCAGGTCGATGCTGGGATATCCCCACTCGAGTGGGCTACCAATTCGGTGCGCCTTTGGGCAATATCGAGCTCTTACACACATTAGGGTGCGCGCAGGATAACTCCTCGGATAAATTGGAGGATTCTGGCGACAAGATCATCATTGAGGTCACCAGTCTCGACTCCGTCCGCCAGACTGTCGAAGCATGGCTCAAAGCCAATCCGAGTAACTCGTCGACGACCGTGAGCGAAGTCGTCGACACCAGCTGTGGCTCGCGACTCTTCATCGCTACGCCAGTGCCAGGCTTCTCCGCTATGTTCTGGGAATGGAGTCACCCGCTCAAAGGGAGGCCAGTCGCTCTCGAAGGCGACCTTTCGGCCAAGGACATGAGCTTTGCCGTCGTAGCTGCGCGGTGGAACTCGGTCATTACAGATCGGCTCCTGCAGGGCTCCCTTGATGCGCTGTTTCGCAGCGGCGCAAGCAAAGAAGACGTCGAGATTCTCCGCGTCCCCGGTGCATGGGAGATTCCCTCCGCGTCCCGCAGGCTCGCTGAATCCGGGAAATTTGATGCCATCATCACCCTGGGCGTGCTTCTTCGTGGCGAGACTGCGCATTATGAGGCGATTTACAACGAAGTCTCGCGCGGCATCGGCCAGTCGCAACAGGAGACGGGCATCCCACATGCGTTCGGTGTTCTCACCTGTGAAACCTTTGAACAAGCACTTGATCGCGCAGGTCTCAAAGCAGGAAACAAGGGCTTTGAAGCCGCCATTGCCGCGATTGAGATGGTCTCGCTGCACCGCAAGATCGACACTCGATGTCAGAAGCCGCACGCCAATGCGTGAGCTTTAAAGGCACGTTTTGCACGCCCGCCATGTAGGCGCTCCGTCAAGCCGATAGCGATTGAAAGAGCCTTGGCCATCGCCCCGTCATTCCCTTCAGCAGTTTTGCTGATGTGTTTGAAGCGAGGGTGCGTAAATGTGTAGATGACAGAAACGTGATGGAATTGACTGCTTACTTTTGAGCATGCTCGACGATGCTGACCAAATCAGCCAGACGAGCGGGTTCGACGTCGCTGACCGCGATCCCATTAATGTCGCCTGTATTGAAACTGATTACGTGAAATCCCGAACGATCAGTGGAAAGCCTGCTAGCCGAAACGTCCTCCGACCTCTGCTGAAGATAGACAGATACGCGGTGCTTTCCAATACTGTAAAGCAGTTGAGCTGTTGGCCGCCCGTGAATGTAGGTCAGGTTCGCCCCATCAAGAGTTGTGCCAGCAGGAAGATTGTCTGGAAGATTAAAGCTGAAAGGCAGCTTTCCTTGAAACCACGGCTTCACTGTGTGCCGATCTGAAGAAATCACTTCCGGCGGCGAGTTTTCGGCGAGAGCAGCAATGTGCTGGTCACATACTTCTGTGGCAAGTGCGGCATACTGCGCAGAAGCGATTGCCGTCCGGCTCCCGATATGTTGAACGAGAACAGCTCCGATGCAGACCAGAAGCAGGGCAACAGCGGCAGCCCAACCATAAAATGGCGATCTCGGCACGGAAGGACGTGCATGATCGGGCCGCGACGCTTCCTGCTGCGAATGGTCTTCCCGGAGCCTGCGGAGAAGCCGGGCCTGGAAGTCTGATGCAGGCAAATAACGCTGCCCCGCCTTGCCAATGGCCGACTTCAGTAAACTGTGACGCAACGCATCGGAAGTGCAAGAAGGGCATTGAGACAGATGAGTATTCGCCATCGCGAGCTGATCCGCGGAGAGTTCGCCATCTACAAGGGAATTCAGATTGGGATAAGAGAGATGTTCGGTCATAACTTAATCTCCGTGGAGCGCTCGAATACTCTCGTCAGCGCTCGTCGAATGTTTGCGCGAGCGCGCGCAATGCGCGACATCACTGTGCCTATCGGAATATTCAGGACTGTGGCAATTTCCTTGTACTTCATCTCTTCGACATCACACAGAAGGATAACCTCAAGCAACGGTGCAGGCAGATTCTCCATGGCAGCCTGGAGGGCGAGCCGATCTCCCATCCGGATCAAGTTGACCTCGGGCGTCTGGTGGTCGATCGCAGCTTCAGGATATTGAGCGGGGCCGAATTCGCCGGTCTCATGCAATTCGTCCTCTAGCGCGACCGTGCGTCTGGCCGCGAGGCCGCTTCGAGAAGTCAGATACGTGTTTCTCAGAATGCGGAATATCCATGCTTTGAAATTGGTTCCCGTCTCGAACGAACTGAATCCGCGAAGAGCTTTCAGCATCGTTTCCTGCACAAGATCCTCCGCGTCTGCCGAGTTTCGAGTGAGCCAAAAAGCGATGTTGTACAGAGATGAAAGCAGCGGCAACGCCTGTTCCTCAAACGCTGAGGTTTGAGTCCCGCTTTCGCGATCCGCGCGTTTCCATGGCAACAGCGTCATTGAGACAAACTATATCGTGTCCTCTCTGACAATGTGAACCGGTGTCCGGAAGAATTATTCCCGAGTTGACGGAATAAACGCCGAGGCAGCCGGTTCGCATACGTGGAGGATCTTCATGAAAGATGCGAGTGGTATTACCCCTGCGGATGCGCGGGCGCTGTCTGCCGACACGGATGAATCAACCAAACCAAACGCAATTGTGAATGATGGAATCGACCGCCGGAACTTTCTCAGTTGCATGGCCTGGGCCGGCACCGGCTTACTCTGGACGATGGCGGGCGGAGTACCCTCGTCCAGGCTCTTTGCCGCGACGGGCCCAACGGAACACGGAGCACTGGCTTCGTCTAAATCCGGCTCCGGCTTCAGCTTCGTACAGATCAGTGACAGTCACATTGGCTTCAACAAGGCTGCCAACCAGGATGTTACCGGTACTTTGAAGCTGGCTCTCGACAAGATAAATGACCTGCCGGTGCACCCCGAGTTTCTGCTTCATACCGGCGATATTACCCATTCATCTAAGCCAGCAGAGTTCGATACTGCGCAGCAGCTTATCAAGAGCGTTAAGACTGGTGAGACATTTTACGTTCCCGGCGAGCACGACATCGCAACCGACGATGGCCAAATGTATATGGAACGGTTCGGCAAAGGCACTCAGGGTAGAGGCTGGTACAGCTTCACTCATAAGGGCGTCCACTTCATCGGGCTCAACAATTGTCAGCAAGTCGACGCGATGGGAAAACTCGGTGATGATCAACTGAACTGGTTGAAGTTCGATCTTGCTTCTCTTTCGTCTTCAACACCGATCGTGATCTTTGCCCATATTCCCCTGTGGATGGTCTATCCAGACTGGGGATGGGGAACACCCGATGCGGCAGAGGCGCTTATGTACCTGAAACGCTTCGGCTCCGTAACCGTGCTCAACGGGCACATTCATCAGGTTGTGCAGAAGGTTGAAGGCAATGTCGCGTTCCACACCGCAACCTCAACTGCCTTTCCTCAACCTGCGCCGGGATCGGCGCCGCACGCCGGTCCCATGGTCGTCCCCGCCGGCAAGTTAAAGAGCGTCCTGGGAGTTACTGAGATCCGCTACATTGCCAGGAACAGTCACTTAGCCATTGTCGACTCATCACTCGAGGAGAAGGCGTGACCTGGGGTAAGATTGCAACCATCTCATGTATAACAGCTGTCGCAGCGTCTCTCGCACTGGCCCGCATCCACCCCTTCGGGAATGCGGGCCTCTATGGGGCAGAAGGAGCGGCGAGACCATTTATGGAACGCGCTTCTGTTCCTCCTGAGGTGCGCGCAATTCTGGCTGAAAAGTGCGCCGACTGTCACTCCAACCAAACACGAGTGCCTCTGTATGGCCATCTCGCGCCGGCATCGTGGCTCATGGAGCGGGACGTAGTCCGTGGCCGGCAAGCGATGAACCTTGCGCTATGGGACAGCTATTCTGCTGATCGGAAGCAGACTCTTGCCGCAATGATCGTGCACGAGACAAGGGAACATGAAATGCCGCTCCCGCAGTACCGTTTGATACATCGGGACAGCCGCATCACCGACGCCGACCTTCGCGCATTAGCCAACTGGGCTCAGATATCCTCCGGCTCCTCGTTTGATCAGGCAGAAACACACGGTGGCGTGGGAGACCCGTCACGAGGAGAGGCGCTGTTCGAAAGGCGCTGTGTGGGATGCCATGCGCTTGCACAGAATCGTGAGGGCCCGAGGTTGCAAGGAGTGTACCGTCGTGCCGCCGGGTCGGTCCCACACTTTGCTTACTCTCCGGCACTCATGAAAACTCGCGTCGTTTGGGATGAGTCATCGCTGGACAAGTGGCTCGCTGATCCCGATGCATTCATCCCGGGGGACGAGATGGACTTCCAGGTATCGAAGCCTCAGGAGCGCCGGGACCTAATCGCGTTTCTCAGGCAGATGAGCAGCAAATAGGGAAAGGGGTGAAGGGTTCAGCGCGTCACTCATTTCCGCTCTCCCGAGCGCGCTCTTCAAGACCGCCTGATCTACAGGAGCTTGCCGTCAAGTCAGCAGAGAAGCACAAGGGTTAGAAGGCGAGGTCGATGCCCTCCTGTGCCAGCTCAATGATCCAATCCAGATGTTCGCGGCGTCCCGAGTCACATGCTTCTTGATTGCAACCACGATTAAAATCCCGCCTCAGATGATTTCTTGTTGCTCGCACTTGCAGCCATTCTTTCTGCGTGGCGATAAGCGAGGGCTAAAAGAACTCATGCAGTCTCAACTCCAGCTTTGATAGAGGTGAGGTCTTTGCATTTACGGAAGAGTTGCATTTCAACGAATCTTGGACCGTCTGACTTAGAAACAATACAAAGACATCGAACTGACAATCCAATGACACGTTCTTCGCGTCAGACGGGCTATCTTCGGTAGCGGGTATCCCCCGTAAGTCAGACTCATCGTTACTCAGATCGGTTTAGGGAGAGCAAAATGAAGGATTCAATCAAGAATGACGGGCATTCACTCGATCGTCGCACTTTCATGAGAAGCGGCCTTCTGGCAGGTGGCGCAGCTACAGTTGGCGCTGGTTTGTTAACAAATGCAACTTCGGTTCGAGCTCAAACAGAGTCGTGGGGCGATCGCCTCAATCCGGGCGATGCCGCCATTCTCCGCTTTCTGGCCGCTGCTGAACTAATCGAATCCGACCTTTGGACTCAATATGCGGAACTGGGCGGTATTGGCAAGAATCCTCCCGTTGAAGTAGATCCGGACCAGACCATGAACACCTATCAGGTTGCTCTGTCAAATCTCGATGGGGATGGCCCGCAATACATAACCAGCAACACACTCGATGAAGTGAGCCATGCGACCTTCCTCAACGCCTATCTTGAGTCCAGAGGCGCCGAGCCCGTCAATTTCGACCAATTCCGCACGTTGGAAGGAAGCACCGCAACGGGATCCTCCGGCATCAAACGGCTCACGAACCTCATGCATCTTAACGTGGACACCAGTTGGTACGTTCGCTATCGTAGTGCGACCAATCCAGACTTCGGCGCCACTTTTTCTCAAGCGCTCAACCTCAAGGACGTTACCGCGATTCCGAGAAACAACGCTGACTTCGGTATTCTCGACCCCAATTTCCAGGTTCCCGGCAATGCACATATTCAGGCGATCGCGAATGTCGCAGGTTTTCACTTTGGATACATCGAGCAGGGCGGCTCGAGTCTTTATGCAGCCATGAGCCAGAAAGTCACGGATCCGGAGGTGCTTGAAATCACACTTGGCATTGGTGGAGACGAGATTGCTCACTTCCTCGAATGGGTCGATTTTTCCGGTAACGGGGTGCAACAGCCGGTAGCGCCGTTCACGGACTCGATTTCTGATCTGACATTTCCCAATTTCTTCGCGACTGCACCGGAGGATCTGTCGCTGAGCGACGTTCAACCGAGTCTGATCTTCCCGGTCCCCTGCGAATTCATCAGTCCCAAACTTCCCCACGTCTCGATCATTCGTCCATTGACCGATAAGTTTGCTGGCGCCGTTGCGACGGTCGAAAGTTTCACCGCTGATGGTCTCTTCATTGGCCAAAGCAATCAGTTCCTGAATGAACTCAGGGCCCTCGCCGAAGAAGCCGACAATGCCAGGCGCTATTAAGAACTAGCCAGTCCGCGAGAGGCCGGGGCCGTGCCAGACAGGGCCCCGGCGCAGGCGGTGTGAGGGGATCAACCGAAAAGTCGCCGGATCCCGCTTGATTATCGCTGTTCCCACTGGGTAGCAAGACCAGAGCATTCAGGTACGAACTAACAATCCTCCAAGTATGTCCTAAAAATCTCGACACGGGCTGCGGTTGCTAGCCGGGTACTCTGTAAAGCGACATCGGGCTTACCCGGATAGCCACTAGCCCGCATAAACTTTTGCCTCCACTTTCGCGAACACTTGCGTCAAGCAGACGGACTGCGCTTCGAATGAAAGGAGACCATGTTCACGGGAATCATTGAGCAGACCGGAATGCTTATCAGCCTAGAGAACCGCGGCGGGGTGAAGCGCATTACTGTCGAGGCAGGGGGAGTGGCGGAACGGCTGCGCGAAGGCGATTCGCTTGCTGTGTCGGGAATCTGCCTGACGGCGCTCGATCCTGATCCTGACTATTTCCACGCCGACCTGGCGCAGGAAACACTGGACAAAACATCCCTGGGAACTCTAGCGCCGGGCGCCAAGGTAAACCTGGAGATGCCGACGGCTGCGGGGAGCCCGCTCGGGGGCCACGTGGTGCAAGGCCACGTCGATGGAACCGGAGTCCTCCTATCCCTCCACTCGGTCAACGACCCCAAGAGTTCTCATTACGACGTCAAAACTACCGATTGGACACTTAACGTAGAAATTCCAGAAAATCTTCGCAAGTGGATGATGCCAAAGGGTTCGGTAGCTCTCGAAGGGGTCAGTCTGACGATTGCGAAAGTTGATGCGAGGTCGATTTCACTAGCAATCTTGCCGTTGACCTATTGGCGGACGAATTTGCATACTCTTGAGCCAGGCGCGACGGTCAATATTGAAGCTGATGTGCTGGTTAAGCTCGCCTATGCGCGGATCGAGGAGCAGCGTAAAACGACTCTCGAGCTGACCGAGGCGTGGCTTCTGGCGAATGGCTACTAGTCGTAAGCTGGGTTGCACCCGGCCTTGCCAAGCGACGAAGACGGGTGGATATCAATGAAAAGCGCTGACTGCAGACAGTGGCGAAAGCGATTGGGTCACTTAATCGCCAGCGGATAGTAATACGAAGCTGGATCTCCCTCGTGGGTCGTGGCGAAGAAATAGGTGCCGGGCGGGAGCCCGCGCAGATCCAGGGTAACCGTTAGGTCGGCGTGCATCCCCTGAGCAACAGCTACGGCACGCCCCGACGCTTTGCCTGCCGCACTGCTTCGATCAGTGGTGACGGAGACAACGTAATCGCCGCCAGGACTGAAATTCGGCAGGATCACGTGGGCGGTCACCAAACGACGTGGAAGGACCCCGACTGGGGCAGTTGATGGTTCGCTCCCCCTTGTTGTACCCGCCTCACTAAGATCGATCGTCACAGCAACCGGGGTGGATTGCGCGACTTGGGGCGGTGCGGCCTCAGAATGGGTCCGCCAATAAATCACCCCAGCGACTGCTAAACCGGAAAGAACGACTGACGCGAATACTGCCGATCGCCAGTTCATCGCCGAGCTTGAACGACCAAGAACTCCAATTCGCGCGCGCCGATTGCTCATTCCGAAGCTGGCGAAGTTCGATCAGCTCACGGGTACACTCAGCACACTTCAGGACATGCAGATACCTTAGATCCGAAAGATCCAGCTTTTCCGGCGTGAAAACCCAAGCCTTCAGAATTGCTCGGTCAATGCAGCCTATGCGTTCAGGATTGCCCCACACTGAGACCACTCCTGGGGAGACGGCGCGGTACCGGCCAATCCCGATGGGAATGTTCTTCTCGAGCTTCGCCATGCTTCTCGTCGGAAATCGTCATTGGTGTGTGCGACAGATTTCGCTCGACAAGTTGGCCCTTAGTGTCGATCATGGGTTTTGAGCAGCGGCCCCAATAACAAAGCAGATTCTGCTGGTAATTGGGGCCATCAAAACACCTACACGAAAGCTGCCAGAGCACCGTTGTTAACCTGCTCTTGAGAAATCTCATCTGCGGCGTCCTCAACCCCGAGATAGTCGAGGGTGACCTCTAAGCTCTCGTGGCCCAGCCAAGCCTGGATCTTCCGGACCGAGACACCCTTTTCGTGGTGGCGAGTCGCTCCAGTTTTCCGCCAGCGGTGCAGGTCAAAATCCTCCCAATTTAATCCGGCGCGTTTCGCAATCTTCTCGCACCGACGCAGGAAGTGATACTCAACGCCGCCGATGCCGTTCGGGAAGATCAGGTCGCGCGGCTTCTTGCCCTTGCAGAATTCCTTCATGCGAGCCATGAACAGCGTGGGAATGGGGACCTTGCGGCCCTTCTTTGCCTGTCCGGAACGCTTGCCCTTTAGACGGAAATTCCGGTCAGGCTTGGGGCAGATGTGAAGGATGTTCTTGTCGAACTTCAAGTCGCGGACTTCACAGTTGGCGACCTCCATGTCACGCGCCATGGAATGAAGGAAAAATTTAAACAGGAGTTCCTCCTCCTCATTGCAGGAGGCAAAGAACTTCTGCATCTCGTCGTTAGAGTACGGAATGACTTCGGTAGGCGGGAAGGACATTTCCTTGAGAAAGGGCTTGGCGACGCCGCTGCCGTTTTTGTTGAGGAAAGTGCTCACCGCCTGCATGATGTTGCAGCTGGTGCGGTCGGTGAGATCATTGTCGTGGTTGCGAAGGAAGCGGCGAAAGCCCTTGATGAACTCCGGGGTGATCTCATCCATGTGGGCCTCCGGCATGAACTCGGTCAGGTAACAGAGGCGGTTTTCATAAGTCTTCGGGGTCCGGGTAGCCAAGCCATATCCGGACTTGCCCTGACGGTCCTTGCAGTCGGTCAGGTAATCCTTTACTACTTCGCTTACGAGCTTTCTTTGGCCGTCGCTTACGACTCCGTTGTTACCCTGTTTGATCTCGCCAGTGGCCGTCACATGGGGCGAAGCCTTGAGCGCTTCGTTTTCGGCGTGACCGATTTTACCCCCGGGCTTCCACGTAAGCAGCCTCGAGGGTCTTCTTGGGATCCGGTTCCTGGATCGCGCCGCCGGCCGCGACGTATGCCATCTCCAGGCGTTTCTTCTGAAGTGTCTGGAGCACTGCCTCAGGATTGTTTCCGGCGGGCTCCAGGTGCTTGCGCTTCTTGATGTACCAGCTGAGGTAGTACTCGCCACAAGCGAGCTGTGTCAGCTCTTCCGGAGCCTTTCTGTAGGTCCACTTCTCCCCAGTTTTTGTGCGTATGTAAAGGACAACCGATCGATTTGCCAAGCACTTGCTCCTTCCATTGTTAGATGGAAGCTAAGCGGCTTGGAATCAGACACTTCCCGTGGTTTCCAGTCGTTCCCAGTGCCTTCCAGCGGAAACCCAGAAGTAGTAACAAATAGTAACAAGCTTTTTAAGTGATTGATTCTAAAGGACTGGTGCCGAAGAAGGGACTCGAACCCCCACACCCTTGCGAGTACGTGGACCTGAACCACGCGCGTCTGCCAATTCCGCCACTTCGGCACGGGACACGACTCTGGCCTGTTCCGCCAGACCGGCAGCATCTCTGAGTCTCGCAAATGCCGTTTGCTGTGTCAAATGCGCGCGGCTCTCCGACTGTCCTCGCTCAGCGGCGTTTCAGCGCTTCCAATTCATCCAGGGTTCGCGGCCAGTCAGACCCCAGCAAGCGCGACAGGCTGCGGTCGGCCAGCACTTTTCCGCCCGTCTGGCACTTTGCACAATAGTCGGTTTCGTTGTCAGCGTATCGAATCCGCTGCACCTTCTCTCCGCAGCGAGGACAAGGCAGGCCAAATCGCCCATGCACGGCCATCTCAGGTCTGAATGCAGTCACTTTCTCGGGGAACTTTTTCGCGGCCTCGGCAATCATTCGGTCCATCCACAGGGTCATCGTCGCGCGCGTCGCCGTGAACAAACGCTCCCATTCCTCAGGCTTCAGCTTGTGCGTCAGTGCAATTGGAGAGAGCTGCGCCGCGTGTAAAATCTCGTCAGAATATGCGTTGCCGACGCCGCTGATCAGCCGCGGATCGGTCAGTGCGCGCTTCAATGTGCGATTCTCCAGGCTCAGCGCTGCGCGAAAGCCGTCAATGTCGGTCTCAAAAATCTCCACGCCCCCGGGATTCATCGCATCCAGCGCATCCTCGCCGCGCACCACATGCAGCGAAGCGCGCCGCTTCGACCCTGCTTCGGTCAGTACCAGCGACCCCGTCGCAAAATCAAAGGCGAGCAACGCATTTTTTCCTGCCAGCTTCGCCTGCGGAGCTTTCCAGTGCAACCGGCCCGCGATCATCAGATGCAGCACCAGCCATAAGTCCCCATCGACGCCGATGGCGATGCGTTTGCCGATGCGCCGCAGTGCGCGCACTGTGCGCCCGGCAACGCTCTCCAGCGTCGGATCCACCGTGCGCAACACAAACACGCTGCTCAACCGCACGCCTTCGAGTGTCTGCCCAAGGATGCGCGGCTCAAGGGCAGCAATGTAGGCGGAGATGTCAGGAAGTTCCGGCATGGCTACAAGCTTGCAATGGCAAGGCGCCCTCACGCAACGAAGTTCTGCTCCGCGTTACGCCAGGATTGCGTTGTCGATCAGCCGCGTCTCTCCAACCCACGCGGCAACTGCAAAGAGCGAGCCCGGCGCCGCTGACTCCACCGGCTCGAGCGTATCCCAGTTCACCAGCTCGATGTAGTCCACGCGAATCGCCGGATCGATCGCAAAGGTCACACGCGCCGCGGCAATCAGCGCTTCGGCACCGCGTTCTCCATGCTTCACCAGCGCCTCCACCCGCCGCACCGCACGGCTCAGTGTCAATGCCTGCTTGCGCTCTTCAGGATTCAAATATGCGTTGCGCGAGCTCATCGCCAATCCATCGGCTTCGCGCACAATGGGGCACACCACGATCTCGGTCCCGATGCGCAGATCCGTCACCATCCGGCGCAACACCGCGATCTGCGCCGCGTCCTTCTGCCCAAAAAACGCGCGGTCCGGCTCCGCGGCAATCAGCAGCTTGGTCACCACCGTGGCCACTCCTCGAAAGTGCCCCGGCCGGGACGCGCCATCCAATCGTTCGCTGAGCCCTTCTACATCGACAAAGGTGGTTGCACCTCCCGGGTAGATCTCTTCGACAGCCGGCGCAAACACGGCCTCCGCGCCCTCTGCCGCCGCCAGTTCACAATCCGCCAAAAACGAGCGCGGATAGCGAGCGTAATCCTCATTGGGTCCAAACTGTGTGGGATTGACGAAGATGCTGACCGCGACATGGCCGCACGATGTTGCCGCCGCGCGGATCAGCGAGGCATGTCCCGCATGCAGCGCGCCCATCGTCGGCACCAGTCCCACCACGCTTTTCTCATGCGCCTTTGCGCGCCGCCGCGCCGCGCGCGACCATCGGCGCAATTCCGCTACCGTACGCAGAATCTCCATCAGGTTCAGGCCTTGTGCAAAGTATGCAGTTTTTCAGCGGTTTCAGATTTAAGATTCAACGCGTCCCGCGCCGACTCCGGCAAGTGATAGCTTTCGCCATCCGACGGAAACGCGCGATGCTCCACATCTTCGCGATAGTGCTCCACTGCCTCGCGAATCAGCGCTGCCGCATCGCAATAGCGGCGCACAAACTTTGCCGCCGGCGCAAAGGTCAGATTCACCAGGTCGTGAAACACCAGAATCTGCCCATCGCAATCCGGCCCCGCGCCAATTCCTATCGTCGGAATCTTGAGCCCTGCAGTAATGGCCGCGGCCACTTCGCGCGGAATGCCCTCCAGCACCAGCGCGCCCGCACCGGCTTCCTCAAGCGCATGCGCATCGGCCGTCAACTGCTCCACATCATCGGCCGTGCGCGCCTGCACACGGTAGCCACCCATGCGATGCACGCTCTGCGGCGTGAGCCCCAGATGCCCCACCACGGGAATCTCCGCATCCGTCAGCGCCCGCACCAGTTCTACCCGCGGGCCTTCGATCTTTACGGCCTCAGCGCCGGCCTCTTTCACAAAGCGGACTGCGTTTGCGACTCCCTCGGCCACGCTGCCGTGGTAGCTGCCAAACGGCATATCGGCCACCACCAGCGCGCGCCGCACCGCACGCCGCACCGCTCGTGTATGGTGCAGCATCTCGTCCACGGTCACGGCCAGCGTGTTGTCGTGGCCCAGCACCACCATGGCCAGCGAATCGCCCACCAGCACCATGTCGATGCCCGCTTCGTCCACAAGCCGCGAGGTCGCATAGTCATATGCAGTGAGCGCGGAGATGGGTTTACCCTGCCCCTTCATCTCGGCCAGCGCCGGCATTGTGATTTTTGTGATGGGGATTCCGGAGGAAGAAGCTCCGCCGGCGGGGAAGGTCGTCACGCTCATATTGTCTCCAGTGCCGCTCCGGCTGGGGCCCCAGGCGACAGATCTTCGCCGGTGGGGTGGCAGTCAGGATGCGACCCGAACATGCTCAGTATACGCCCGATGACTCTTTTGACGCACCTTGCACCTGCACACCCCGCCGCCGCACACTGACTAGAGACATGCTTTCACCTCTAGCCACAGGCATCTACGCAAGCCTCGGTGCAGCCGGCGCCATCGGCCTCACCGCCGGCGGCTTCGCTTATGCGTCTCTGTGGCCGACTTCGCAAATCTTCGGGCGCACCCTCGTCGCTCCGCCGCGCCCCGGCACTCTCGCACTCACCTTCGACGATGGGCCCAACCCTGCGTGGACTCCTCGTCTGCTCGATATACTCGCCGCGCACAACGCCCACGCGACCTTCTTTATGGTCGGCCGGTTCGCCGAGGCTGAGCCATCGCTCGTCCGTCGCGTCGCCGACGCCGGCCACCTCATCGGCAATCATTCGTGGAGCCACCCCAATCTCGCCCGCACCGCTTCCAGCCGCATCCGCCAGGAGCTGACCCGCACCAGCGACACGCTCGCCCAGATTGTTGGCCGCCCTCCGCGCTTCTTTCGTCCGCCCTACGGCGCACGCCGCCCTTATGTGCTGCGCGCTGCACGCTCTCTGGGCATGACCCCCGTTACGTGGAATGCCATGACCAGCGACTGGGTCGATCCCTCTGCCGATCACATCGCTGCTGAACTGATGAAGAAAATCGATCGCAATGAAGTGGACGGCTGGGCCTCAAACATCGTGCTCCACGATGGAGGCCATCGCGCGCTCGGCACCGACCGCGGACCCTCGGTCGCTGCCGCCGGTCAGATCCTTGCCCGCTATGCTGCGACTCACAAATTCATCACTTTGGACTCATGGAGTTAGACGACGGACCTCGCCGCAAACGACGGGCTTTCTCCTAAGAAAAAGCATCCCAGCCTGCGCATCGGTCCCTCGCCTGACGCGTGGCCGTCGGCCGTCACTAAATCCTTCAGCTGCAGGCAAGCCTCTCAAGCATACACGGATGAATAAGACATCATAATTGACGGAACTTGCGCGGTGGCTTACGTTATAAGCCATTCTTTGTTAATCTCTGCTTTAAGAATAGGAAAGGGCCATGAAACTCATCATTGTTCTCGTGTCCTGCCTTTCGGCGCAAATTGCTCTTTCTCAGGGACCGGCCAATCTACCATATTCTGCATCTCGCCATTACAGTGGGCTGGGTGCCAATTGGACCTCCTTGCTGCTATCGCGAGTAGGCGGTTGGAGCTGTGCTAATTCGGAAAAGACGCGCGTTCATGCGACACCGCCGTCCCAACAGCAAAATAAGTGTGTCCGCGACACTTATATTTGGGCCTCAATCGACCTCGCATGGGGAGCCGAATGTGAAAGCCGACTGTCCCGCGATTCCGAGGCTCGGCAAGATGGAGCACTAATGATGAAGATGCTACAGAATGCCGCTAAGCTTTGCTCCGCCGCGCCCATTATCGCGACACCGGATGCGGAAAATCGATGCGCCACAGAGCTGGTAATCACTTGCGAACAGTTGCTGCCCCTCATGACATCGCCGGAACAATCTCTTAGCCCGGCTGCTACTCAAGATCAGAAGAACGAGGAGAAGATCGAACAGCAAATCAATTCCTATCTAGAATCGAAGGAAGCTGGACAGCAAGAAAACCCAAGCGCAGGCGGTTCCAACGGAGACGACGAACGGGACACTGGAACAAATGCATCGGCCGCCGACACCACACCAGCCAACGAGTTCGGCACCCAACCCGATGGGGCATTTGCTGAGCAATTCTCAAAAGCCCTCGCTAATCAATCAGCGTCACCAATTAACAAGACACTCCAACAGCAACTATCCAATCTCGACGCTATCGCCAAGAACAAGGCTAAAAATGGCGAGGGAAACAACGGAGTCTGCTTTAAGAATGGCGCTGATAGTGCTCTCAATAAACCGTGCCCACAAAAATCCAATTGACGAGGAGATTGTGATGAAATGGTATACGTGCGGCGTAAGAATCCTGCCACTCGCATTCCTGCTTTGTCCCAAAGCTGATCCCGCATTCCTGTTTGCCCAGCAGAACAATCAGCAAAGTCCGACTATGCAAGATACCGTAGCGTTCCTCGATGAACACGTCGCCCGAAAGCTCGAATCGACTTGCCATTTTTCCGATCCACAGGGCGATTCAGCCGACGAAGACAACGAATTCGACATGGACAAGGTTGAGCTACTCAGCGACAGCAAGACAATCCGGCTAACGTACCATGCAGGCACCAGTTTCAAGACTGATACGCCTCCAGCTCTAAGACTTTTTACCTATGAATTCCATTTATCTAGAATTGACATCGACTCCATCGCCATAGAGCAACCATACGCGATTGCCTGCAATGCTTTCGCAAAACAACTAGATGAACGCCTGGAGATCTCCTCCTCGCCAGAATGGTGGCTTGTCGCTAGCTTTGGACAAGATGGTCAGGCGCATTTCCCAGTAGAATCGAAGGCTATGGCACAACGGATGCAAAAGGCGTTAGTCCACGCGGCAGTTTTGGCGGGCGCCGGGAAACTAGAGCCGTTTTAAGCGCTCATTGTTTTGATGTTCCAAACGCCAGCTTCGCCGCCTCAATCGTCTTTTCGACTTCTCCGTCGCCGTGCGCTGTGCTTAAAAACGCCGCCTCAAATTGCGACGGCGGCAGCCACACGCCCTGCTCCAGCATTGCGCGATGAAAGCGCCCAAACGCCGCCGTGTCCGACTTCAGCGCGTCGTCGTAGTCACTCACTTCATCCGCCGTAAAGAACCACGTCCACATCGCGCCCACGCGATTCAACGTCAGCGGCACACCGGCCTTCTCGGCTTCAGAAGCCACACCCTCCGCGACCGCCTTCGCCGTCGCCTCCAGCCGCGGATACACCGTGCCCGCATGCTCCTGCAAATATGCAATCGTCGCAATGCCCGCAGCCATCGCCAGCGGATTCCCGCTCAGCGTGCCCGCCTGGTACACCGGCCCCAGCGGCGCAAGCAAATCCATAAACCTGCGTTTGCCTCCGAACACTCCGACCGGCAATCCGCCACCCACAATCTTGCCCAGCGTCACAAGATCTGGATTGATCGAATACCGCTCGCAAGCCCCGCCCAGCGCCACGCGAAACCCCGTCATCACTTCATCCACAATCAGCAACGCGCCCTCGCGCTCCGTGATTTCGCGCAGCCCCTCAAGATATCCCGGCATCGGCGGAATGCAGCCCGCGTTGCCCACCACCGGCTCCAGAATCACCGCCGCAATCTCCTCGGGGTGCGCGTCGAACGCCGCATCCACCGCAGCCAGATCGTTATAGGGCAGCGTGTGTGTCAGCGCCGCAATTTCTTCCGGCACGCCCGCCGACCCAGGAATCCCAAATGTCGCTACGCCTGAGCCCGCCTTCACCAGCAGCCCGTCGGAGTGCCCGTGATAGTTGCCCTCAAACTTCACAATGATTTTGCGGCCCGTCGCTGCCCGCGCCAGCCGGATCGCCGACATCGTCGCCTCGGTCCCCGAGCTCACAAACCGCAGCTTCTCAATTGCGGGATAGCACCGCACCACGCGCTCGGCCAGGTCCCCCTCCGCCGCAGTCGATGCGCCAAAGCTGGCTGACTTGCGCGCCGCCAGCTCGATCGCCTCCACCACCGGAGCAAACGCATGACCCAGGATCATCGGGCCCCACGAGCCAAAGTAGTCGATGTAGCGATTGCCGTCCGCATCCACGAGCCACGCGCCCTCGGCCCGCTCGATAAACGGCGGCGCGCCACCCACCGCGCCAAAGGCACGCACCGGCGAATTCACACCGCCGGGAAAATAGCGCTCTGCGCGCTGCTGCAGCTGGTGAGATTTTGTGCGGGCTGGCCGGGGCACGTTCGAGCTCATCGTGCCCTTAGTATAGAGGCGCATTCGCACAGAACCGTCCAGCTCGATCCCCGCCCCAACAGCGACTCGCCTGCCCCGCGACATCCACGGTCCTAAACAGATTCACTCCCCGGCTCAGGTTGCAGTTTTACCGGAAGTCCTCGTCAAATATCCTCAGCTTTTGAACATCAACTCCCTCGCCCCTCACAATTCCCTGCCCCCAAACCCTGCTAGAATCGACCTTTCCGGCCGGTTTTTTCGGAATTTGCTGCGACCCCGCGGGCGGCCACCGCGGTTCCCATGGACGGTTTTTTCTTGCCGTGGGATTGAAAAGGCCTTGGCGTGCCTGACGAATCCAAAACCAAACCCGTGACCTATGCAGACGCCGGCGTCGACATCTCGCGCGGCGATCGCGCCAAAGAGCGCATCAAATATCTGGCGCAGAAGACCTTTAATCGCAATGTTTTAGGCGGCATCGGCGGCTTCGGCGCTCTCTTCCGCCTCGACCTGCAGCGCTGGAAGAATCCCATCCTCGTGAGCTCCGCCGACGGCGTCGGAACCAAGCTCAAAATCGCCTTCGAACTGGGCCTGCATCACACCGTGGGCGCCGACCTGGTGAACCATTGCGTCAACGACATCGCCGTGCAGGGCGCCACGCCGCTCTTCTTTCTCGACTACCTCGCCACCGGCGAACTCGATCCCGACGTCACTGAATCCGTCGTCACCGGCCTCGCCGACGCCTGCAGGGCCAACGGCTGCGCCCTCATCGGCGGCGAAACCGCGCAGATGCCCGGCTTCTACGCCGACGGCGAATACGATCTCGCCGGCTTCATCGTCGGCGCCGTCGACCGCGACAAGATGGTCACCGGTGTCGGCATCAAGGCCGGCGACGTCCTCATCGGCATGCCCTCCACCGGCCTGCATACCAACGGTTATTCGCTCGCCCGCAAGCTGCTCTTCGAGGTTGCCGGTTACAAGCCCACCCAATATGTCACCGCGATCAAAGAGAAAGCCGGCGCCGCGCTGATGAAGACCCACCGCAGCTATCTCCACGTCATTCAAAAGCTGGTCGCCGCCCAACTCACCACCGGCATGGCCCACATCACCGGCGGCGGCATCACTGAAAATCTTCCCCGCATTCTGCCCAAGGGCACGGCCGCGCAAATCGAGCTCGGCTCCTGGCCCGTGCTGCCCATCTTCGACCACCTCCGCGACCTTGGCCAGGTTTCTCAGGAAGAAATGATGCGCACCTTTAATATGGGCGTCGGCCTCATCGCCGCCATTCCCGCCGCCAAATTCACGCGCGCCAAATCGCTCCTCGATCGCGCCGAAGAGAAGTTTTTCGTCATCGGCCGCGTTGTCAAAGGCGAGCGCCGCGTGCAGTACACATAGATGTGAAAATGGCTCCGACACCAAAGGGCAAATCGCTGGAACCGCAATCCACAACTTCGCACGATGAAAGCGCGCGTCCGCCTGTCCGGCCAGAGCTGCGCCTCGGCATACTTCTCTCCGGCCGGGGCTCCAACTTCCTCGCCATTGCCCGCTCCATTCAGGAAGGCCGTCTCCACGGCGTCGTAATCGCCGTCGTCCTATCCAATGTGGCCGAGGCTGGCGGCCTGGCCGCTGCCAAACAGCTTGGCTTGCCCACGGCGCTCCATGTCTCCAAAGGTCGTCCCCGTGCCGCGCACGATGCAGACGTCGCCGCCCGCCTTCACGAGCACAACGTCGACCTCGTCTGTCTCGCCGGATACATGCGCCTGCTCTCGCCGGAATTCATCGCCGCTTTTCCCAACCGCATCCTCAATATTCATCCGTCGCTGCTGCCCGCCTTCCCAGGCCTCGACGCCCAGCAACAGGCCTTCGATTACGGAGTCAAGATCGCCGGCTGCACCGTCCACTTCGTCGACGAACACCTCGACCACGGCGCCATCATTTTGCAGCGGTCCGTCCCCGTGCACGATAGCGACGACGCACACTCCCTCGCCGAGCGCATCCTCGCCGAAGAACACATCGCCTACACCGAGGCCATCGCCCGCGTCGCCAGTGGCGAATATCAGATTCTCGGCCGCCGCTACGTCAGAAAAACCAGCTAAAGCATCTTCAGAAATACTGTAGCCCGAAGCCGTAAGTGTACAGTCAACGCGACCAACAGAGAGCGGTGACCTTGCACCATTTCAAAAGGACCACACTATTGCAGAAAATGCCTTGATTTCGACCGTCTCCCAAATCTTGTCAAGCCCTTTTTCTAAAAATAAATTCTAAGTTGTTGATTCCATTCGTAAAATTCCTTGCTCGATTTTGCGTATTAATTCGCGCAACTCGGTAGGCTTAAAGAGTAGCCAGACAAATCAAGCATTTCGCGCTCTTCTGCGCATACGCCGTCCAATCTCCTTCGGCGCAATCGCGGAGTCGCGCCCGTGCCCTTGTCTGCACGGCGGCTCACCGTTGCACGCGTCGAAACCACGGCCCGCAGCGCCCAAAAGAGCCGCCACATCTTGTGCGGAGGCCGGCCCAACCATGCCGGCCGCCAACCAATAGAAGAGGAAGAATCACCATGGCAAATATTCTCGTCAACGTCGAAAAAGGCATTGAAATCGGAGCCGAAGACGCCCTCAAATGGCTGAGCGGCGCTAACAAAAGTCTGCAGGCCGCGCCCGCAGTTATCGCCGCCCTCGCCACACTCGTCGGCGCAGTTGAAAAACCACTGTCTGAGCTCGCCGGCGCTGCCGCCAACCCGCTCAACATACCGCTCGACGTCCAGACCGTTACCGATCTCAAGGCCGTCTGGCCGCAACTCGAAGCGTTTCTCGCAACCCTCGGCGTCAAGCTCTAAGGTTTGTGAGTCTGTGCAATGAAAAGGGCCGCCCATTTAATGAGCGGCCCATCAACTTCAATCCAGGAAATCTAAGCCATGCTCGATCTACGTCGTCGATCCCTGCGCCTCGCCCAAAATCAGCTTCATCGTGATCTGCCTGCGCCCCCGCAACACCGTGATGCTGATCGTGTCGCCGGCCTGGTGCTTGTCCATCATCGCACTGATGTCCTGCGGATCGGTCACCTGCGTTCCATCGATCGCGACAATCAAATCGCCGCCCAGCATGATCGGCGTGTTGCCCACATAAGCCTGTTCGTTGCCGCCGTGCAATCCTGCACGATCCGCCGCGCCGCCGGGAATCACTTTCTGGATCAGCACTCCGTAGTCCGACGCCAGCCCCATCTGCTCCGCAAGGTCAGGCCCAATCGCATACGAAACAATGCCCAGCGACGGCCGCTTCACTTTGCCGTAGCGGGTCAGATCCGCGAGCACCGCTTTCGCTGTATTGATGGGAATCGCAAACCCGATGCCCGAGCTTTGCTCCGCGCCGTTGGAGGCGATCATGGTATTGATGCCGATCACCTCGCCGTGCGAGTTCAGCAGCGGGCCGCCGGAGTTGCCGGGATTGATTGCCGCATCCGTTTGAATTGCGTCTTCAATCGGCGCTCCGTCGCCGGTCTTGATCGAGCGGATCGAGCTGATGATCCCGCGCGTCATCGTCCCATTGAGCCCAAAAGGATTGCCGATCGCATACACTTCCTGCCCCACGGCAAGATCGGACGAATTGGCCAGCGTCACCGGCTGTAGGTCGGGCGCGCTGATCTGCAACAGCGCCAGATCGTGCACGCGGTCCGAGCCAACCACTTTCGCCGCATATTGCTTCTTGTTGCTCAGCATCACCTGGATGCCGCGATTTGCGCCCTCAATCACGTGGTAGTTGGTCAGCACGTGCCCGGCCCGGTCGAGAACGAATCCCGATCCCTGGCCTTCCTGCGGCACCGCGCCATAAAAAAAGTTGAAGACCACCTGCCGCGACGTGATGTTGACCACCGACGGCAGCACCCGTTTGTAGACGGAGATGTTGTTCAGCTCCTGCGAATCATAGGCCGGCGCCGCATCGGCCTCGGTCAACTGCAGCGGAGAGTTGCCGACATTCGCTTTCAGCAGCGAGATGTCGCTCAGGTGCGACGGCAGATGCGATGTGAGAAACCAGAATCCGCCCACAAAAACGACGATCAGAAGAAGAGTGCGAAGTTTCATGAGGACTGACATGCCTTTCATAGCAGATACGGCGCGCGTGCTTCCCAGTTCCATAGATTCGCAGCGGCACCCGGCCGTTGCGGCTCAAGTCTCACCGCAAACGCCGCTGGCCTTTATTCTAAAAAACCTTCCCCGAGGCGTTTGTTGCTCTCCGCCTTAAGCCGCCTCCACAAGTCCGTCACCTGGAGTTGCAGCGAGTGAATATCCCCTGTATTTTCCAGCACATAATCGGCGCGAGCCGCTTTGACTGCATCGGGAACCTGGTGCGCCAGGCGAGACCGCGCATCAGCTTCGGCAGCCTCCCTGTTTGCCGCCGGCACGCCCAGCCGATCGACGTAGCGGGCGATCTTCACCTCATCCGGCGCCGTCACCACCACGATGCGATCCATGCGCTTGCGCCAGTCTGCCAGCATGTTGTCCTTTTCGCCGCGCGCCCGCGCGTCGCGTTCCACTTCGAAAATGAGTGCCGATACGATCACCGCGACTGCCGCCGGATCGTGCGCAAACACCTCGTTAGCCCAGCGCCGCTGCGCCTCAATCACCGCCGGATGGATGATAGCGTTCAGTTCCTGCAGACGTCCTCCGCGAAAAGCCATCTCAGCCAGCTTGGCGCGGTCGAGTCTTCCGTCCGCGCCAACTACCTCTGGCCCAAACACACGCACAATTTCTCTGAAGCAAGCTTGCCCCGGTTCCATCAGCGCGCGCCCTTGCTCGTCGGCCTCGATGACGTGCGCACCAAGTTCGCGCAGGAATTGCGCGACCGTGCTCTTGCCGCTGCCCAGTCCGCCGGTCAGGCCAATGCGCAGCATGGACTACAGCCCGCGGCGCATCTTTGCTGCGCGCACCGTGTTTGCCATCAGCATCGCGATGGTCAGTGGACCCACTCCCCCCGGCACCGGAGTATAGGCGCCGGCCAATTCAAAAGCCTTCGGGTGCACATCGCCCACGATCGTCGATCCGCGCCGCAGAAACGTCGCTTCGCGCTTCATGTCACCCGCAAAAAAACGGTCGACCTCGTCGCGCGTCGTGAGCCGATTGATGCCCACGTCGATGATCGTCACGCCCGGCTGCACCATGTCCTGCGTAATGAATCCGGCACGCCCGATCGCCGCAACAAGAATGTCGGCATCGCGCGTCATCGCTCCAAGATCGCGTGTCTTCGAGTGGCAGATCGTCACCGTTGCATTCTCGTTGAGCAGCAGCATCGCCACCGGCTTGCCCACGATGTCGCTGCGTCCCACCACAACCGCATGCTGCCCGCTGATCGGCAGATCGCTGCGCTTAAGAATCTCGATCACACCCGCTGGAGTGCAAGGCGCAAGCGCCGGTCGGCCTGCCTGCAATCGGCCCGCATTCACCGGATGAAAGCCATCCACGTCCTTGTCAGGAGAAACCGCGTCCAGCAACGCCTTGGCATCCACCTGCTTCGGCAGCGGCAACTGAATCAGGATGCCGTCAACGTCGTCGCGGCTATTCAGCGCGGCAACCACATCGAGCATCTCCTCGGTCGTGACCGAATCCGGCGGCGAAATCAGATCGCTGTAGAGGCCCAGTTCAGCGCATGCCTGCACCTTGCTGCGCACATAAATCTGCGACGCCGGCACTTGCCCGACTAGCACCGCGGCCAAACCAGGCCGGATGCCCAGCGCAGCCAATGCGCGAACCTCCTCCGCGACCTCCTGCTTGATTGTCGCGGCAATCGCCGCGCCATCGAGAACCTTTGGCATCGAACTCTCCAATCACAATCGTATCGCTTCACACTGCTACGCATCGCATGCGCAACCGTGCAAATCCTGGATTTCCGGCAAGCGGGAAATGAGGGCTTTCAAATCGCAGCGCGGCACACCAATTCGCGACCAAGCTATCTTTATGACCTTGGCCGGGTGCGCCGAAAACAGAAAAGGCGGCTCACATTTGGAGCCGCCTCATCATGACAGATTCAAAATGTTGCTTGTGCCGGCCTCGCGCTACTCGTAGCGCCTGCCTCCGAAGGAGTAGAGCACTCCAACCGTGGGCCCTTGAGGGTTGAGATCGTGTGGCCCAAAAATCTGATGCCAAAACTGATATTCGTAATCTCCGCGGATGGATATTCCATGCCCCACCCGATAGTCAATGCCGCCACCAGGGGCAAAGACGATGCGCGTGTCGTGATCGTAACCGGAGGGTGCAAAGTAAATGCCACCAAGGCCTACCAGATATTTTGCGTAAAGATGATAACGCCGGCTGTGAAGGGGCAAGATGTAAGTCGCGCCGCCAAGTCCCGTTTCCTGGCGCATTCTTGGAAGATCAGAGGGCTTGTCCCAATCGATTTCACGGCCTTCGACCTCGGCGCCAAGCCCGCTCAAAAAACGTTCCCGGAAAGGGAGCCGCCAATCGACCCATGCTGTGATGCCAATCATTCTCCGGCTTGGGCCCCAATCGAGGCTGAAGTCCGAAACGCCTCCGCCTACCGTCAATGGGATCCCGCCCTGACTGCCTTGGGGGACAACTTGCGCATTTGCGCGAATGAGTGCAAAAGCAAAGATCAGCACGGCAACAACTGCAGGAACCAGCTTCCGGAACATTTGTTTCTCCTTCAAGAACATTGCAACGCTCCCGCTCTCCCCGTGGCAATTATTGCGGAAGCCAAAACACCTTCAACCAACCTGGGATTGCAAGGCAGGAGTGATGCAAGTCTGTCAGGATAAAGTGCACAAAATCGCACTTTCGCCTCCGGGGGATACCTAAATATAACAGATGTAGATTGCGTATTTATAGGTTGCCCTGACGTTCGTAACATCTCCAAAATCAGTAACGTGACCATACGACTTTTTCCACAACATTGGGTTATGACGAGTAACAGCGAATGCAAAACGCCGAGAGTATTGTTGCGCTGAACAACGAGTTTATTAGTTCGCAAAGTGATCCATAGTGACCAGATTTACTTCGCAAAGCGCGCATTCATATAGGAAGATTGATTGGTGAAGATCGTCACCTACAATTCAGCGGACAATGCGGCACCGAGCTCTGCTGAGGATCCCTATCTCCGCCCCGCGTTCTCTGCCCGCGAGCGAATGAAGCGGGGAATCTGGAATGTCTGCTGGCTGCTGCTCTATCGACCGTCGCCTCGTCCTCTGCATTTCTGGCGCACATGGCTATTGCGAATGTTTGGCGCCAGAATGGGTCCAAATTGCCACTTCTATCCTGGCTCGAAAGTATGGGCGCCCTGGAATCTTCAGTGTGAAGATCAGGTTTCGGCGGCTGACGACGCAGAAATATATAATCCGGCATTCATCTATCTTGGCTCGCACGCAATCCTATCGCAGGGCTCTTATCTTTGCGGGGCCACGCACGACTTCGATGATCCGGCCTTTCCCTTGCTCGCTTACTCAATGAAAGTCGGAGCCTACGCGTGGATCTGCGCAAGGGCTTCAGTTGGACCTGGAGTTGATGTCGGAGAAGGTGCGGTGCTAGGCCTCGGATCGGTCGCAGTGCGCGACCTCGAGCCATGGACCGTTTACGGCGGGGTGCCTGCCGTGAGAGTGAAAGCGCGAAACCACCCTCTTGCCGCAGCGCCCCAGGATGATTCTGCGGCCGCCAATACTCGCCCCTGATCAGGAACTGAGACGCTGGCGAGTAAGACGCTCGATCTCTTGGCGCATTTGCTCTTTGCTGTCGGCTCCCCGCACAGCAGCCTCAAGCTCGCGCAATTTGACGCCGACAAGAAATCGATACCAGAAGCCCTGGAGCACGTGGTAAACGAACCCTCGGCGGCCATCGAGAAAACCAAGCTGGAATATATATCGATAGATAAAATAGGCGACCGCCGACACTTCGCAGGGAAGACGATTGTAGATCGATTCCTTAAAGAACCGCTTGATACGCGCCTGGCGCGCAGTGGACTGGGCGGCAAGGTCGATATGCTCTTCAAAAATATGCAGCCGCTGGTTGAGCACGTCGAGAGCTTCGCGGCTTGCATACCGGTTATGTTTGTCGGTAAACGAAGTGAGGTCGAAAAGATTGTGGTCGGCGAAACCGCCTGAGAACGTCACAGCGTGTCCCTCTGTGAGATACATATGCTCATCCATCCAGCGGTCCTCAATGCGCGCCTTGCCGTGGCGCCAGATGCGTAAGAGAGTAAGTGGATATCGTCCGCCGTGGCGAATGAACTTACCTTGAAAGATCGTCTTGCGTTTGAGATTTACCCCGGTAATCTCCGGCGGCAGCGCAGGAAGCTTGTTCACAATCTCCTCTGCGAGATCGCCCTCGATAATCTCATCGGCGTCGAGACGCATCACCCACTCCGATTCGATCGGCGCATTTTCAAGTGCCCATTCATACTGTTTGGCATAATTTTGAAAAGGATGTTGCAGCACCTCGGCGCCGTGATCTCTAGCGATCTGAACCGTTGCGTCCGTCGAGAAGGAGTCAATTACAAAGATCTGTTTGGCGAATCCCGAAACATGTTGGAGCGCTCTCGCCAGATGCAATGACTCGTTGTAAGTCAACATGACAACGGCAAGGTCTGCTTTATTCTGCATCCGCAATTCCTCGCAAGCTGCCTATGCTGTAATTCGTTTGGGGAGTCATGATTGTGCTCAGGAGACTATCTTCTCTCGCATCGTGGTCCCAGTGTTCTTAGGCTCTTCGCTGAGGCGCGCGATTGTTCTCGCGAAAGAGCGCGCGTTGGATTCGATATTGAAATTGCGCAGGAATCCAGTCCGGGCGTCCATTGCCATTTGTGCTCGCTCCTGCGGCGAAAGCGAATAGAAGTTGTGAATGAGATTTTGAGTTCCTTGAAGCGTGTCAGGCTCAACAAATCCAGCCTTGGCAGCGAGAATCTCGCGCCAGATATTTACCTTGTTGCTGATCAGGACTGGCTTGGCGCACGCCAAAGCCTCGGCAATAACAAAGCCAAAGTTCTCCTGATGCGACGGCAAAATGACGGCATCCGCAGAGCGAAAGGCTCCCCACTTTTGATCGCCGATAAGCATTCCGGGCCAATGTACCCGTTCCCCAATTCCTAGTCTCGCGGCGAGCGCTTGCAGGTCCTTTGCCCAGCCCAGGTGGTCGGGGCCGGCAATCACCAGGTCAACGTCCGACGGCAGATCAGCGACATTCGCAGCAAACGCTTCCACCAGCAGATCGCATCCTTTCTTGGGATGAATGCGGCTGAGATATAACAGAAATTTCCGGCCGCTCAGCGCAGGGAGCGCGCCGGCAAACGATTGCTTTTGCTTCTCAGCATCCCCTCCGGGATCGGCGGTGCCGAAGGTGACCACGCATTCCCTGTAAGGATGGCCAAGAAAGACACCGCGTGCAGAGATCATTTCTTCTTCACAGGTGAAAAGAACCGCCCTCGCATCGTGCAGCACACGGCCTTCTCCTAGAGTCCAATAAACCTGTTTGGCCCAATGTTTAAGCGGGTACTTGCTCCTGAACCACGGGTCCAACATGCCATGCGTGAAAATAAAGTAGGGCGTAGACAGCTTCCTGAGCGCGCGCCATGCCCCCAAGGACGAGTAGTTCCAGAGCCCGTTCAGGATCACCGCGTCGAAGTTAGACGCATGTTCACTTAGCCATGAAGTTAGGCGGGAGTTATATCGATAGCGCCCGATTCCCTGTCCCACGCCGATCACGGGAATGGGCAACTTTAGCAGATCTGCCTCTTCTTGCGACTCCAGGCTGACAATTTGAATCTCGTGCCCATCCCTAAGCAACAACTCGGCATTTCGAAGTATGGCCTCAATCGGGCCGCCCGATTCAGGGTCGGTGGAGCAAATTACGTGAAGAAGTCTCATTCCCATCGCTCCAATGACTCACTGCAACAGATCCCGATAGATCTTGTGCGTCTCCTCGGCGCAACGAGTCCAGGTAAACCCTTGCGCGCGCTCAAGTCCTCTCGCCACCATCTTTGCCCTTTCATCAGCCGACGAAGTAACTTGAATCAGCGCATCTGAAATTGTTCGAATATCGTAAGGATCACAATAAATCGCCGCATCCCCGGCGACTTCAGGCATACTGCTCGTGTTCGCTGTGATAATCGGGCAACCGCAGCGCATGGCCTCAAGAAGCGGAATTCCGAATCCTTCATAAAGTGACGGAAAAATCAGCGCATCTGCTCCGGCATAGTAACGCGAAAGCTTTTGATCATCTCCGCTAACCTGCATAACACTGCTCAATGGAACTCCGGCGGTCTCCATTGCCGCGATTTCAGCGGTGCTAAACGACGCGCCGGTGAAACTTATCAGCTTATGCGTTCTGTATAGATGAGCTTCCCCGAAGGCTTGGATAATCCTGTTGAAGTTCTTGTATGAGTGGCGAATGCCGACGTGGAGAAAATACGGCATGCCTATATCGGCCGGCCCATCAACGGGAGAAGCCAGGGACGATCCGAGCAGAGTAACTGACACCCGCTCCGGCGACACGTCGTAGATGTCCATCAAATCCCTGCGGGTCGACTGGGAAACGCAGATGATATGATCAGCGCGCTTCAAAACTGTTCGGATCAGACCTTTCTGCTGCTCTGAGAATGAGAAATGATCGGGCAAGCGCTCGGGAATCGCGTCATGAATTGTTGTTACTATTTTTGCAGATCTGGGCGCCGTTCTCGACCGAGTGTAATGCGTTTCGTGAACAATGTCGGGAGTTGTTATCGCTGCCATGGCGCGAAACAGCATCGCATTGATCGGGCGGACGAGCCGGTTCGGCAAAACAGGGATGCTCGAGAGATCGATACCCAGCGTTGAAATCCGGCTCATGCTCTCAGATAGACAGCGGCTCCGGATCAACGGAGCGAGAATCTGTATCTGGGTATCAGCACACTTGCTCAGTTCTGCCGCAAGTTCAACAAAGTACCTTGAGACTCCTCCATATTGTCGAATGGAAAAAATCTGATAGTCATAAGCTACTTTCATATTTTTTAAACTAACACTCACATCTCACTAAGTCACGAAGCGGCTCGCGCAAACATCTAACATGCGGTCTTAGAAGTTAAGTCACGGGCACGGATGACAACTGGATCGTCATGCCGGCTCCTGCCCGGTTCGCCACTGACGAATTGCAGGAAGTACGCGGGTAAGCCATTTGCGCCTGATTCTGCGTGGAATGCCTGGGACGAGGAAATACTTATAGTCGTATAGGTCGTGGGATTGCCGCGGTATCATGGCTGGAGGATGGAGCAGCGGGAAACTTAATGAGCCTGTGGGGATCAGCAAATCGGGATCAACGATGCTGGTGTGCGTTGCATCCTTGCCAAAACCTATGTTCTCGACCAGGTTCTTGCTCGGCACAATGCTCATCCAGTTTCTCATCCAGCAGGTGTAGACCCAGTGATAGCCCCACGCATTGGGCCCGGTCCCGCCGTGCATGCTGTCGAAAACACGAGACCAATAATCCACAATCGCCTTATCAGGAAATATCGTCCCCAGCAAACCCGCCTGTTTCACCTCTGGCCAACTTCTCATGTCTTCATCAAACTGTTGCCATGAACGACGCCAGGTAGCCCAGCCCCAGATGCGTACGGTGCGAGAGAAAAAGTAACTGTATTCCGAAGGGAAAGCCTTCTCGATATTCTGATAGCCCGAAATCATTCCAATCTGGCGATCGTCGCGGTATCGTTCCAGAAGCTCAGCGCAATATGGAAAAAAGCTCGCATCCGGAAGACAATCGTCTTCGATGATCATTGCCTCTTCTACGATAGAGAAGAGCCAGTTAAGCCCCGAGATCATACGCTGCCGGCAACCGAGATTCTGCTCTGAGAAGTTAGTCTCAACCTGGCATGGCCAATCTATATTGGCGACGATCTTTCTCGCCAGGTCACATCGCTTCACATCGTCTGGGTGATCAGCGCGTGGGCCGTCGGCAATAACGAAAAGCCGCGTAGGCCGCGCCGCAGCGATGGCGGCAAACACCCGCCTAACCGCGTCGGGGCGATTAAATATGATCAGCGCAACCGGGGTTTCCAACGATTAACCCTCTTCTGTTTCCCTATTCATTTTGAAACCGTCTCTCGCATTTCTGCGCCAGAAGCATCATGCGCATGACTCAAAATTCCACGAAAATGTTCGCATGTTACTTACCCGCCAGTTGAAGCATAGTGCTTATCTTTCGCGCAATTCTCTTTTGAATGTCCGGAAGAAAGATATGACTCTGAACCTGAAGAACGTATTCCGGCCATGAGGTGATTGCCGGAGGATGATGCAAGGGAAAATGAAGCGAACCACCTGGCAAGGTCTGGGTAATATCCGGGACGTGCGTGTGAGTTGCATCGGCACCGAAGCCGATGTTTTGAACCATGTTTCGGCTCGGAACGACACTTAGCCAGTTCCTCATCCAGCAGGTATAAACCCACTGGTAATCCCATGTATTGGGTCCTGTGCCGTCGTGCATCGCATCAAATATCTGCGTCCAATGCGCCACAAGGCTTCGATTCGGAAACAACTCATAGAGCTGGCCGGACCGCTTCACTTCTGGCCACGAACTAAGGTTCTCGTCGTATGCGCGCCACGCTCTGCGCCAGGTGGCCCAACCCCACATGTGATACATGAGAGAGTAGTAGTAACTGAACGTGAATGGAAACGTTCGCTCTAAAGCATTGAAGCCTGAAATCATCGCTATCTGGTGCTGGTCCCGATATCTTTCGAGCAGTTCCGTACAATATAAGAAGAAGCTTGGATCGGGTAGACAATCGTCCTCAAGAATGATTGCTTCTTCCACGATGGAAAATACCCAATCCAGCCCAGAGATGACGCGCCGCCGGCAGCCCATGTTCTGATCTGCAAAATTGGTTTCAACTTCGCAAGGCCAGTTCACCGCAGAGATAATTCGCCTGACTTCCGAACATCGGTCGTCCTCTCCGGGGCGATCTGGACGTGGGCCGTCAGCAATCAGGAACAGCCGCGAAGGCCTTGCAGTCGATAAGGCCGCAAAGACGCGGCGCGTTGTCTCAGGGCGATTAAAGACGAATAGTGCGACAGGTGCATTCACTTGGCTCATTCTGCCGTTCCCTGGAGGATTTGTCTAGGCAGCATCCAGAATCGGAGATACGCGCGGGTCTTCATGCGAAAGATGTGCCGCGTGCTCGGTTGCAAGGAGTCGGCGAGGTAGGACGCCACGCATTGCGCGACAAGGGTTGCCATTGCCGAGCCGATCCCTCCCCATTGTGGAATCCAAAGGAGGTTGAGAGCAACGTTGATAATCGCGCCGAGGACGGTGCGCTGCATAGAGCTGACAGTGAGTTTCTCCTGAACGAACTGCTGTCCGCTGACGCATCCCACAAAAACAAAGACGCCGGTCCAGATATGCACCGATAGAATCCCGGCCGCGGAAGCATACTGGTGGCCGTATAGAAGTCGCACTACGATCGGTCCCGCGAACTGCGTGCACACCGCGACCAAAACGCTCAGCAGGACCATGCCGTCATAGAGCCGTTGCAGCCGAGCGTAGTACCTCTGCGGGTTCTCCTCGCGAGTTCTTAGCATCCTGGGCATAACGCTGGCACAGATCACTACCGGGATCGTATACCAGATTTCTGAGAGCCGAATCGCGGCCGAGTACTCGCCCACTACAGCCTTTGTGGCTAGTTTTCCTAAGAGAACTTGGTCTGACCTCATATAGATCATGACCATGAGACTAGAGACGAGAAGAGGCCAGCTTTCGACAAGAAGTGACTTGGCGTGCGGCAAATGCCAATTCCATCGAGGCCAGGGACGCCGGACATATAAGTAGGAAACTAACAAACCTAACTCGCTGCACAGCACTTCGAGTGCAGCGATCCAGGCAAACATGAGCAAGCTCATGTGAAAGAAAACTGCCGCAAGTCGCGCCACGCTGGCGGCGACGAATACGACGTTTCGAGGTACAACCGACAAGCGTGATTTGGTGCGCGCCTGAAAGAAGAAATCGATTACATCGAGCCCCTGTGAGATCGATGCGAACGACATCAGCGCCACAATGATGATCAGGACATTGTTCTGGGGCTCCAAAAGGCGGGTTGCAATAATGGCGGCAATCGTTGTGACCAGGCTGGCCGCGCATTTAAGGATGAAACCGGTTCCCAGAATCACCGGCTCGAGGCTTTCATCGAGAGCTACCTCGCGCACGACAATGAAGTCCAGACCAAGATTTGAAACGATGTTAAAAATACCGTAGATGGCGAGGCCATAATTGAGAAGGCCAAAGTCGCTTGGCCCAAGATAGCGCGCCACCGCCGTGCTGACGACAACTGCTCCAAACATCCGCACCACGCGATCGCCGCCGAGCCAGCCGATATTGCTCAGGGAATCGCGTATTCCCGTTCGATGTCTGATCTTGTGAAGGACACTCATATCGCGGATGTATTCATAATGGGCTGGCATTGTAGAACGGCCGACGGTTGCCGATTCCACATAGCGCGAGTGTCCTATCGTCGAGCAGATGCTTTTCCGTCATCGGGCTTGAGACGGGGTGCGTACCCTCCCGCTCATTTGTGCGGGACTGGGTTCGTTGCAAACGTAGTTATGAAAGGAAGTCGAAGGTCAATCAACCATATCGTCCGAGAAATTGCATGAGGGCCGACGCTCGTCGATCAATCCTTCTTGAACTTGAACTTTAGAATGCACCAAAGCGCCCGCACTCCGTCTCGCCAGCCGATCTTCTTACCTTCGGCATAAGTGCGGCCGTTATACGATATGCCAGCTTCGTAGATGCGCGCCTTTGCTCTTGCGACTTTGGCGGTGATCTCAGGCTCAAAGCCGAAACGAGACTCTTCGATTCGGATGCTTTGAATAAGAGACCGGCGAAAAGCCTTATACCCCGTTTCCATGTCAGTCAGGTTCAAATCCGTGGCCATATTCGAGCAGAAGGTCAGGAACTTGTTGCCGACGGAGTGCCAGAAATAAAGTACGCGATGCGCGCCGCCTCCGCCAACAAACCTCGACCCAAAGACGACATCCGCTTTCCCTTGCAAGATCGGCGCGAGCAGCAAACAGTATTCGGTGGGATCGTATTCAAGGTCCGCGTCCTGGATGATCACGATTTCCGACGTCGCATGCGCGATCCCCGTTCGCAGTGCAGCACCCTTGCCTTGATTCACTTCATGGCGAAAGAGCTTAATGCGGCCTTCGTTTTGGGCGAGCGCTTGAAGTTGGTTCCACGTGCCGTCCTGGGAACAGTCGTCGACGATGACCAACTCGCGCACGGGCCGTTGTGCCAGCACCACTTTCACGACCTCCGTAATGGTCGCGGCCTCGTTATAGACCGGCATGACCGCCGTGAGGCATGCATCAATCTCGTCGTTGGAAGTCATTTGGAATTTCGTAATCTCCTCTTACAGAGCCGATGCGCCCGCCAATAGGTCTCAAACGAGGTGCTCCCGCGTCTTGCTGATAGGCAAATCGCCTCCATCCCCGAGGTTGCGCTATAACTGTTGCCGACTTATAGTTCGGCCCAAGTTGCAGGACATCCAGAAACATAATGATTGCCATTGCCGTAATGATCCGAGCCGTTACTCCAAACGGAGAGAACAGAATCGCCCAGACTGTCCCGCCAAACATATAAACGTAAAAGAGCGCATAGGGTGGCCTGCGCATGGCGCACAGCACAATGGCCTTAACTGCCAGCCAGAGGACATACATCCAAAAGATGCCGCCGAAGATTCCTGCCCAGACCCAGGCGCCCATCAAGTAGGAGTGCGCCGGTATATAGCCGTTAGAGCTTTCCTCGATAACATCCGGATCAAGCTCTTCACCGTTCTCGATCATCGCATCCAACAGCATGTCGACATACTTGTTATCCTGCGCCCAGGACCCATGTCCGAGAATTGGACTGTCCAAAACAGCGCGTGAGGAAACAAGAATCTCAGGTCTCCCGCCAATGATGAGGCCTCCTTTCACATGTGACTGGAAGTCGTTCTTTTGCTGTGCCTCCTCGCCAAGAACTCCTCTCTTGCTCAATGCCAGCACCAGCGCCTGTGAGCCGACGCTTGCAATAATCGCCATGATCACCAGCAGCGCCAGTCGGCGTTTCGAACCCGGCGGCGGGAGTACGCGCCACGGTCCGATTTGCTCCGGGATCACCGGCCCCGCTAGCGCCAGGGCCATGAATATCACAAGAATTGGAGATCGATAGTCATTGATGAGATTCATTGCGATTGAGAGTGCCAACACCGTGAGACCAATAAGATAGCGGCGTCGATCGCACAAATAAGAACAAAGGGAGACCGAGAACAAGTTCACTCCCCAGCTGTAACCAAACTTCCATGGCGATAAAAGATTAGTCTCAGTGGGACGAAACCTCACTTGAAGAATTGTAACGATGGCCCACGCTACAAAAAAATAAACTTTGCGGCGGTCATTGTTTCCAACCAACATCGAAAGGAACGCGAGATCGATAGCAAAAAATATGATCCCCGCGTCCCCGCGCATCCAGGCATACCACTGGGTCCGCCGATAGATATCGGTCACGATCTGATTCAACAGCCAAAGGCCCATCAGAATATAGAGCACCTTTATATCCGGCCGGAATGCTCTATGCCAGTAAATGACAGCTAACGGCACAATGAGAACCAAGATAATAGCTTCCGAAAGCGGAAGGTCCCCGACGATTCGCACTATGAACGAACAGCTCCCGCCCAAGACAAGCATGAGAATGTCCGCGGCGATCGAGAGAGCCGAGCGGTCAGAAAAAACGAATCTCGACGACCTCGATCTTCTCGTTCTTAGTATCGTGCGACTTTGAAGCACGTTAACCCCATCCTGCTGGTTTGCTGTTGCCAAGGGTTGACCGCTGGACTAGGCCGCGGTGAACGCTTCGGCGAAAATCGTGATCCCTGCGCTTCGGTCAGACTCAATGAGGCGCTAACTCACGTGCGCGCAGGCTGCCGAGTCGCGCGCTTCCGCGCATAAGTGAATAAGCTGCTCGACAGACTTTTTCCAGTTAAGGCGCTCTTCATATTCGGCAAAGGCCCTCGCCGACAAGGCCTCGTATTCGCCGGGATCTGATAACCATTTTTTGATCTGCGCTGCGAACTCAGAAGCGGGCGATCCGGCAGGGAGACACACGCCGTTTACTCCGTTTCGCACATAGTCTGAGAGACCGCCTGTTGCATAAGTAAGCGAAGGCAGCCCGAAAGAACTCGCCTCGCAGAAAACGACCGCTGAGGCTTCGGCTTTTGTTGGCAGGATGAAGAAATCCGCACTGCGGAACATATCTGCGATGCGCTCCCGCCCGTCCGCGTTGTTCTTGTCGATGAATCCTGTGAATTCGACGAACGGCGGATAGTTTGACTGCGGCTTGCAGCCGACCACTCGGAGTGTGGTACTGATGCCAGTTTCATTGAGAATCCGCGCTGTTTCCGCCGCCGTTTCTCCCCCTTTTCGTTCCCAATCAACTCCCACAAAAAGCAATTCACACTGATCCTTGCGAACCTTTCTTTTTTGCTTCGCGAGCGCGGCGATATCGGCCGCCGTGTGTCTCACCGGAACGCTGGATCCGAAAGGAAGAAGTCTTATCTTCCCGGCGTCAGTCAGCCGCTTGGCCGCCTCCATAGCCCAAGTTGAGGAATAGGCAACGATGGCGCACCTCTTCAGTGCGGTCTCCTCCTGCAATTTTCCTTGTTCCACAGCGTTTTTCGATAGATTTGCAAAAGACCCGCTATAGTACCCAACCATGGAATGAAATACTGCGTCGGTCCAGACAACGATCGGTTCTCGGCACTGAAGCAGCGTTATCGGAATAGTGCTCGTGGAGAAAATCACATCGACAGGGTGATCCCGCATCAGCGAATCGATCTGCCTCGCATACGAACGGAGCACGGCCGGAGAGTGATCGAGACTTAATACTTTGCCTTGCGCCTTTGCCATCAGCTTTGAAGGTGTCAGAAGGTACTTTATCCTTTGATCCAGCGGGCTGAAAACCTCGACCTCAACCCCTTGCGTGTGCAATTCACTGAGAATCTGCGATGGTATTCCAGACCACGATTTGGCATCGCTGGCATCGTAGATCGATACGAAACCAATTCGCAGAGCTGCGGACCGACTGGTGCGGTTGGATAGATCAGGCACTTCGATCCCTCACCGGAATGGAACCTGCCGAGTGCCGAAGACCATCCTCGGCCGGCAATTGGATATTCAGGCAGATTTGAAGTTCCCCTGATTGCTCCAGGTCATATTGGAACCCGTCGAGAGCTGCAAAGAAAGTGTTGGCGCAGTCGGTGTCATGTAATTCAATGGCGAGATTCTTAACTCTGCGTATCCAGTTTCCGCAACATTCGCTGCGAAACAATTCCAGCTCGCTACCCTCTATATCGATCTTCAAAAGATCGATCGTATCGATCGCTTCCTTCTTCAATAGACTCTCAATATCGATTGCCGCGACATCCGCGGATTCACCTTCCCCGGGCCGGCGAACCTGTGTAGTCCATTCACGCCCATCTCGAAAGGCGCCGCGGGACAGACTTAGTTGAGTCGCGTGAGTCCAAACTGCGGCTTGCAACACACTCGCCCGATTCCGAAAGGGTTCAAGATTAAGCTGGCAGATTCTAAAGTTCTCGGGATCTGGCTCAATGGCGATAACCCTGGCTGAAGGAAAAGCCTCAAGAAGATATCTGCTGGAATAGCCAACATTCGAGCCGCAGTCAACAATCACTCGGGGCGCTGCGATTGCTCGAAGAGGCTTGTATTCTTCCTCCAGAAAGATTTGCGTGAAGGCTTTGAAATCACTGCTATCGCCCGTTCGCATGTATAACGCATCACAACTGCCGCGCAGATATACCCGTTCCAGCGATCGCTTTTTCCGGCCGACCGCATTCCCTAAACGCGATGCGATCATCCTTGTTGCGCTCCAAGCTGTAACACAGCGATAGAGCCGAATCACTCGATGCGCCCTGCTCGCTATGCGCCAAATCGCGACTTTCAATCGCGATCCAGACGGCGGCCGCAGAACATACTCACGCAGTGCGGTCTTTACCGGGGTTTCCATTTTTGAATTCCTGTTCCGGTTCGGTCTTTGCCGACTGAGGAAGTATTTTTCGTCTGACGCTTCAGGAAAAATGTTGGCGGCACGCTAATCCGGACTGCGTTCTCCGTAATACTCGTAGTACTTGCGACCGTAGTATTCGGAGTATTCCGGCGCGCTGAAGTCAACGACATTGACCGCCACGCCAAGAAGATGTGCGCCCGAGCGATCGAGAAGATCGACGCATCTTTGCACCACATGTCTCTGCGCCGAACCGTAACGAATGATCAAAATGGTTGCGTCCGATAGTCTGCCGAGAATCGCGGCATCGGTGACCGCAAGTACCGGGGGCGTGTCAATGAGGATAAAGTCATAATCGGCGCGTAGCTCGTTGAGCAAATCTTCCATCTGCTTTGAGCCCAGCAGTTCTGATGGCAGAGGGGGAACGGGCCCCGAAGTCATCAAATGCAGGTTGGGCAGTTCCGGCCAGGAAACGACGGCTTCCTTGTAAGTTGACTTACCAGAAAGAACCGAGGAGAGACCCAGCCCCTTTCCGATCCTGAAGCGGAGATGCACCGATGGGCGCCGAAGATCGGCGTCAATAAGCAGGACCCGGGATCCATTCAGAGCAAACGTGATCGCCATCAAAGTCGCGATGGAGCTCTTTCCCTCCGCGGGCCGGGTGCTTGTGATCAAAATGACCTTGGGCGGAGCGCCGGCGCTGGACAGCAGGATTGAAGTTCGCATGCCGCGAAGGGCCTCCGCAATCCTTGACCACGAGGACGTCCCTTTCGCCACCGCAAACTCTCGAAACTTTGATGGAAGAAGATCTTCTGTCTCCACCGATGGAATCGCCGCCAGTAACGGAAGCTGCAGCGTTCGTTCAATATCCGACATGGTCTTCAGATTGGTGTCCAGCGACTCAAGCACCAGTGCCAATGCTAGCCCGATCACAAAACCTGCAAAAGTCCCGACTGCGAGATTGAAGTGCTTCCTGGGTTTGCTCGGAAACAAGGGTATATCGGCCTCGTCAACAACGCGGACGTTGGATGAATGAAGGCCTGCCATGATGGCCGCTTCTTGCAGCCGCTGTTGCAGCCCGTCATAGAGCAGCCGCTTGGCTTGATACTGGCTCTGCGCAAGCTCCAACTGGGCAGCCTTGTCGCTCTTGCTGAAAAGGTTTTGTTCCTCCGCAGCGAGGTCATTTCGCAGGGAATTCTCGTTATCCTTCGCGGCCTCCAACTCCTTCTCGGCCCGCGCCACTTCGGCTTGTTCGTCCTGTACTCTTGTCCGCTCCGTGAGCTCGATCTGATTCTTCAGCGTCTTCAGGGGAGGATAGGCGGGGCCGTAGGTTTGAGACATTGCAGCATACTGCGCGCGAAGCTGAGCAAGCTGCTGTTTTGAGACTTGCAGCAAAGGATCCATGGCAGCCCCAGCATCGATTACATCGGGCGTTGAGCTCTTGAGCGCTCTAAGACGCGCCTCTTTCAGCATCCGATCCACTTCAACGTCAGCCAGCTGTTTATTCATTTCCTCAAGGCTGGTAATAAACACGCTGTCCTTAGGATCGACCCCAATGATGCCAAGGTCCTTTTGGTAGGCAATCATCTGGTCCTGGCTCTTTTGCAGATCCGCCTTTAGAGTGCTGAGTTCGCCATTGAGCCAGCCCGATATTTTTGTCGTGTCGTTGTAGTTATCCTGGTAGGAATGTTCGATGTAACGATCGACCAGCGCGTTGGCGATCAGGGCTGACATGATCGGCCTCCGTGTTGTCACGCTGATGTCCAGGATATTTGTGTGACCCCGGCGGGCAATGTTCAGGCTTCCCAGAAATGTGTCGATCAGGTCGGCGCGAACAGCTGGATTCGACATGTCCCACGGACGTCCTCCCTCCAGGGGAATGAAGTTATTGTCGCGATCAAGTTTCAGTTTCTCGATGGTCTCCAGCGCGAGACTGCGGCTTTGTAGAATCTCGATCTCTGTGTCCATCCTCGAAGCATCGTCGGAGAAGGACGACATATCCTGACCCTGCTCGAGCCGAAATTGCCCCGAGTTGTCCGGCACGATCTCGATATCTGAAAATGCGGTGTATTCCTTAATCGCCGTCATGTTGGTTGTCATTCCCGACGCGATTCCGAGAAGCACGCCCACAACAACCAACCAGCTACGCTTCTTCAGGAATTGAATGAACCTACCGAATGCTTCGCCGTCTGCTGCCATGCCATGTGGCATGCTCATCTCGAGGCTCGATGACCTCGGCTCGGGACTTCGATTTGATGGCTGTGTCACTGATTCCCTGTCCTTAGGCTTGATTTCCGTTCAAGTTTTTTGCTGTGCCGCCGTGATCGAACCATCAATCACGCGCCTGAAACTGCGTCAGTATTGTTTCCGAGAGTGCTTTTCTTTCACTTACCTTTAAACGCCCTGTCGCTTGTTTGGCATTGGCTTGGCTCGCCCCGGGCCTTAATGCACAAAGCCGCTTGGCCGCCGGAAGTATGCCATGTCCTTTGATAACTCCTTGACAGCCTTCGCGGGGTTCCCGGCATAGAGGAAGTAAGCTTCCGAAAATGACTTATTCATCATCGAGCTCGCCCCAAGCACCGAATAGTCGGGCAATGAGCTGCCGCCCAGGACAATGCAGGCTGTTCCGATGAAGCAATACTTACCTATGTTGATGGGTTTGGATGACTGCCTGCTTTCCTGCAGATCAATGCTGTGAGTTAGCAACTGAGATCGCGCTCCCGCCACCGTCGAGAACTCCCCCACCGTCACGCTGTTGGTGCAGTCGATGTAATGACGGGTCGTTATAGCAGCATGACTTCCCATAATCAACTCCGGACGCCTTGCCAGCTCGGTTCCGAAAAATGTGTCGTCGCCTGCAGGAAACCCAGAGATCCAATTCAGATTGCCAATCAAAGACGATTCCTCCATCCGCAATAACTCAAGCCCTTTGCATAGAGATAAATTACCTATTAACGCTCCAGGGCCCATCTCCAACTTCCTGGGACAAATCACTGAAAACCCAATGCGAGCTGTCGGATGAATCTTATAGCCAAATAATAGATTCAGAATAGGTCTGCGCAGCGGCCAGGGAACAACAAAAAGAAGAACCGAAATGAGTTTTTTCATGGCTAACCCACGCGCTGATATCTGTCTCTGCTTCCTATCAAATCAACGGCCGCATCCCATGCTTCTTGCTCCGTAGGTTTCAGCGTGTTCCGGGTGCTAATTCGGATTCCGCCCAAAAACCGGGCCTCGCACAATGCGCTCCATCGTGTTTCGCGGATTCGCCACGTGCTTCCACACTCGCAACGCCGCCTCGATGCCTTTGTCATACCGATTTCGCTGGCGGCCCATCGTCCGTTGGAATATCTCATCTCGCACTTGACCCACCGCATTCTCCGTCTTCTTTGAGGCGGTGATACTTTGCTCGTGAAGCCGGTACCCGCTCCAGATATCGCTCGACCGTCCGAACCTGCAACCGGCCTCTGCCATGCTGAAGAATAACTCACCGTCCCAGGTCGCCCGATTGTTGGTGTTGAACCCCGATGTTCGCTTATAAGCGGAGCTTCGAAAGAACGTCGACGGCTGGATGAGGGCCACGCTGGAGTACACATACCGAAGCACTGACATTCGGTCGGAGTAGGTCCGCCTTAGAACCTGATCGTCGGGACCAATAATCCTCGCATGACCGGATACAACATCGATCGAAGGGTTTTTCATGAAGTAACTTACGGCTGCTGTAACGGAATGAGGATAGAGTATGTCATCGGAATTCAAAAAACTGAATACATCGCCCGTCGCCACGGAAAACCCTCGATTAAGCCCCTCTGCCGGACCGCCGTCCGGCTCTAGCAAAACATGCGCAATACGAGGCCCAAAACGCTGAATGATCTCGCGGCTTCCGTCCGTGGATCCGGGATCGACGACTATATATTCGATGTCCGGATAGTCCTGGCCCAGTACCGATTCGATTGTTCTCTCCAGAAACTCGGCTTGGTTGAACGAAATCGTTACTATAGACGCTCTAAGCAACCCAGAGGCTCCGTCGGAACAATGGAATGCGCCAAGTTGACTCGGCCCGGCGCCGGGCGAGGATAGGCCGGCAGTCTTGCGATCCAAGCGCGACTGAGCGACCACTACTGATGGACAAAGTAAATCAACTCAGTAGATGTCGTAAGTGCGAAGTTAACCGCACGATTCAGCACGTCCTTCATAGTGCTTGGTGTTACATAAACGATGTCATCCTCCTTGATCTCCGGATCGGCTGCTCGAGCCAACAATATCTTATGCAGATCTAATTCTTGAACGACCTTGGTTCCGTCCGGCTGCGTTCGGATAAGATAGGTGTGCCTCTCCGAGGTGAACGGAGTTACCCCAGACGCAAGCGCGATGAGCTTTGAAAGCGTGATATGCTGCTGGACGCCGCACAGTGCATACGAACCGGGTTTGCCGACGTGACCTCCAACGTAGGCGAATCCGCACGAACGCACCAGGATGCGATCCCCCGGATGTACCGGACGGTCGTAGTTACTGGTGTTCCTCATGGTCGGGTCCCAGGGAATATCTTCGGTCTTCTCAGGCGTCCGGTTGTTCGATATCTCAATCACTCTGCCGGTGGTGGCCGTTAGTCCTCCCGCTGTTGCGATCAGATCTGAAAGATAGGGTTTTCCTGGTGGCGGATAGATCCCTGGAATGCGTACTTCACCAAGGATAGTAATGCCCGAGGAGGAAACATCGACAGTTACCGTGACCTGTGGATCGATCATTAAGTTGCGATCTCTCAAGTCCGATGCAATTAATTCCGAGGCCTTCGCACTGTTGAGCCCCTCAAGGTGTATCGGCCCCAGCAGCGGGATCGGAAGATCCCCGCTCTCCGACACGCGCGATGTCACAGTGAAGTCGGGCGCGTTGAACACAATCACATGAACAATCTCTCCGGCCGATATCGGATCATCGGTGAGCCCGCCTATGCTGGCAAGCGATGACGGCGAAGGCGCCGACGATCCGACGGATGACCCCAAATCTCCGGCGCCTTGGGCCATGGGTGCCACGACAGGGTGCTGCGCCTGCCCCATGCACAAGACAGGAGATAGACAAAATGCAACCAGGGCCGCAAGCAGCAGGCTCTCCCTGGTTGAGAATCTGGTCGTTTGGAAATGAGCGCTGGAGGAATTCGATTCGCGCATGATAAGAAACTCTCCCGATTGATCCGCTTTTCGCGAGGTGAAAAGTTGCTGTGATTTGAGTCTTGAAACTGTCAGCAGCAGGACACTTATTCAAACTGCCTTAGCGCGGTCATTCAACCCGCGGCGCCGCATCTACGCGTATCGATCCCTGCGATGCAAGATCACAGTTCGACAGTTTCCAGTTGGTCACGGACCGATTCATAGGTCAGACGAATTCCCTGCGCCAAGTCCGTTTTCGCCTTCCATCCCAGGGAATTGATTCTGCTTACATCAAGTAGCTTTCGCGGAGTTCCGTCCTGACGCGACGTATCGAATGTCAACTCACAATCGAACTCAAGGATGCGGCAAACCAGCTCTGCCAGTTCTCGAATGGTCAGGTCTTCGCCCGTACCGATATTGATCAGCGGTGCCTGATCCCTTCTAAGCAGCGCGTCATAAACCGGCTCAGGAAGACTTAGCAGATGGATGCATGCCTCGGCAAGATCGTCGCTATATAAAAACTCGCGCCGCGGAGTGCCCGTGCCCCACACTTCCAATTTGCGCTTCCCCGCAAGCTTGGCTTCCACTACCTTGCGCATCAGCGCCGGCAATACATGCGAACCTTGCAGATCGAAGTTATCTCCGGGTCCATACAGATTAGTCGGCATGGCCGCAAGATAGCGCGTTCCGTACTGCCGGTTATACGACCAGCACATTTCGATGCCGGCAATCTTCGCCAATGCATACGCGCGATTCGTTTCTTCCAGGGGCCCCGTCAGCAGATACTCCTCTTTGATCGGCTGAGGCGCAAGCTTCGGATAGATGCAGCTCGATCCTAGAAACAGTAGCCGCTTGACTCCGCTGCGATAACTGGCATCGATCACACTCGTCTCGATTTCCAGATTGTCGCGAATAAAGTCCGCGGGGTATGTATCGTTCGCCAGAATGCCGCCGACCTTAGCCGCCGCTAGAAAGACGTAATCGGGCTTCTCTTGGTCAAAGAAGGTGCGGACCGCATCGCGATTGGCTAGATCTAGCTCGCTGTGCGCGCGAAGCAGCAGGTTCGAGTATCCTCGATGCTGCAATCCACGGCGAATCGCCGACCCGACCAGCCCGCGATGCCCCGCCACAAAGATGCGGCTGTTCTTATCCATACCAATAGGCTGCGCTTTGCTCAGCGCTCATAAAAGTTAAAGACCGAGTAGCCATGCTTCCTGATTAGTGCGTCCCGCTCGGCGGCTTTCAGGTCTTCCTCCGCCATTTCCTTCACTAACTCAAGAAAGGTCGTGCGCGGCTTCCAACCCAGTTCCCGCTTTGCTTTCCCGGCGTCTCCCAGCAGCGTCTCCACCTCGGTAAGCCGATAATAGCGCGGGTCCACTGCAACAATCACTTTGCCGCTTGCATCGACTCCCTGTTCATCCGCGCCGGCGCCTCGCCAGCTAAGTTCCATCCCGAGATATCGGGCCGCTACTTCGACAAACTCGCGAACGCTATGTTGCTCGCCGGTGGCAATAACATAGTCCTTGGCTTCGTCCTGCTGTAACATCAGCCACTGCATCTCAATGTAATCGCGGGCGTGTCCCCAGTCGCGCAAGGCATCCATGTTACCCAGATATAAGCAGTCCTGCAGGCCGGCCTTGATGCGCGCCAGTGCGCGCGTAATCTTGCGAGTTACAAATGTCTCGCCACGTTGCGGGGACTCGTGATTGAACAGAATGCCGTTGCAGGCATAGAGCCCATAGGCCTCACGATAATTAACCGTGATCCAATACGCATAGAGCTTTGCAACGGCATAGGGTGAACGCGGATAAAAGGGCGTCTTCTCCGTCTGCGGAATCTCCTGCACCAGCCCATACAATTCTGAGGTCGATGCCTGATAGAAGCGTGAAACCTTTTCGAGTCCTGCGATTCGAATTGCCTCAAGCAGTCGCAGCGTGCCCAGCGCATCTGAGTTCGCCGTGTATTCCGGCTCTTCAAATGAAACTTTTACATGGCTCTGCGCGGCCAGATTGTAGATTTCGTCCGGCTTCACTTCCTGCACGATTCTGATCAGCCCGCTCGAATCCGTGAGATCGCCATAGTGAAGCATGAATCGGCGGCCCGTCATGTGCGGGTCTTCGTAGAGATGGTCGATCCGGTTGGTGTTGAACAGCGAAGTGCGGCGCTTGATGCCATGCACCTCATATCCCTTATTAAGGAGAAACTCCGCCAGATACGCGCCATCCTGACCCGTAACTCCGGTGATGAGCGCTCGTTTCATCGCACCTGCTCTTTCAACCTGCTGCTTTCATTATGATTCATGGGTCTCGTCTATGGGCAAGGCCGGCAGTTACCGGAGTTTGCTCTCCAGCACCGGGGACTGAATCGATGACTTGAAGTAGTCCAGGCTCAACTTCAGGCCGGTTTCCAGGTCGATCTTAGGTTCCCATCCAAACAGCCTTCGCGCTTTGCTGATGTCCGGCTGCCGCTGAATCGGATCGTCCTGTGGCAGTGGGCAATAAGTGATCTTGCTCGTCGACCCTGTCACTTTCAGCACCGCCTTCGCGCAGTCCAAAATCGTCCACTCGATCGGATTTCCGACATTCACCGGCGTGTGCTCCTTGGTCTTTGACAGCCCCAGAATGCCTTCAATCTCGTCGCTCACATAGCAAAAGCTTCGCGTCTGCTCGCCTTCGCCATAAACTGTCAGATCCTCGCCGCGGAGCGCCTGAAGCATGAAGTTTGAAATCACGCGGCCATCGTCTCTTTGCAGCCGCGGGCCATACGTATTGAATATGCGCACCAGCCGCGTATCGACTCCGTAATAGCGGTGATAGGCCATCACCAGTGCCTCTGAAAATCGCTTGGCCTCGTCGTAGACCGAACGCGGCCCGATCGGATTGACATTGCCCCAATACGTTTCTGTCTGCGGATGCACATGCGGATCGCCGTAGCACTCCGATGTGGAGGCATGAAGAATC
>Ga0181516_10000207_pt1 | contig 61366 bp, 62 predicted proteins | sample PEATcosm2014_Bin_25_FD_121104 | JGI IMG/M metagenome (GOLD analysis project Ga0181516, IMG submission 121104) | Peatland microbial communities from MTU Mesocosm Facility, Houghton, MI, USA - PEATcosm2014_Bin01_10_metaG | ecosystem: Environmental > Terrestrial > Soil > Wetlands > Peat | place...
CCGCGAAGTGCGCGGCGGGGGCATGGGACTGCGCTACCTGAGCCGGGCCACCCGCGGCTGGCTCCACGGTTCGACCCTGGGCGAAAGCCTTCAGTTCCAGCCCCGGCTGGCGGCGCTCAAGGCGCGGCTTGACGCCGGCGAGAGGGTGTTTGAGACCCTGGTCCGCGAAGCGCTGATCGCTAACGCCCACCGGGCCACGGTGGTTTGCGTTCCCGACCCCGAGCTGCAGAAGCGCCACGAGGAGGCGGCCCAGGAAACCCTTGCGGCACTGAGAATGAAGCTGGCGGCCGCCGACCTGGAGGCTCTCAAGGGCGACCAAAACGCCCTCAAGACGTTCCAGGAGACTCCCGACACCCGGCGCGCCGTCGCCAGCCTCCCCGAGCTCCGCCTGGCCGACATCCCGCCCAAGGTGGACGTGTCCGAGGTTCAGTGGCTCCAGGAGCCGGCGCTGCTCCTGGGGAGCCACGCCGCGTTCACCAACGGCGTGCTCTACCTCGACCTGGCCTTCGACCTGAAGGGGCTGGGAGAAGAGGACTACAAGCTGCTTCCCCTGCTTCAGCGCTGCCTCGACGGCCTGGGCCTCGAGGGCCTGAGCTGGGACCTGCTGGCCCGGGAAATCGCCCTCAACACGGGCGGCCTGAGCTTCCGGGCCAACGCCGACGAGTCGCTGGCCGATGGGGCCCTGGTGGGCAAGTTCTACGTGCGCATGCGCATGCTCGAAGAGAGGCGCGACGCGGCCCTGAATCTGCTGGAGCGCGTGCTCACGCGCACCTGGTGGTCCAACCGCAGCCGCCTGCGCGAGCTCATTCTAGAAATGAAGAACGACTACCAGGGCGCGCTCATCCCCCGGGGCCACGTGTTTGCCTCGACCCGCAGCGCCGCCAGCCTCAGCCTGGGCGGCCGCGTCGGGGAGCTTACCGGCGGCCTGGCGCAGCTTGATTTCCTGGCCGCCCTCGCCGACGCCGACGACGCCAAACTTGAGGCCACCCTCGAGTCGCTGCGCTCCCTGGCCTCGTGGATCTGGACTTCGCCGGGCACCGAGGCCATGATCACGGGCGCCGAGGCGTCGCTGGGCACCCTGGGCGGCCTGGCTTCGGCGCTGGTGGGGCGGCTGCAGAGTCTGCCGCGCCCGGTCCGCCCGGCGGCAGCGCTTTTGCCGCCCTCGGGTCCCGGCCCGGCGCTGGTGAGGCTCATCCCGTCGACCGTCGGCTTCGTGGCGCGCTCCCTGCGGGGAACCAAGATGACCGAAGCCGGCCACGCCGCCGAGCTTGTCCTCAGCCACCGCCTGAAGACGGGCTTTCTGTGGGAGAGGATACGCATGAGGGGAGGGGCCTACGGCGCCTTCTCCATGCCCAACGGCCTTGAGGGCACCTTTACCTTCGCCACCTACCGCGACCCCAACCTCACCACGAGCCTCGACGCCTTCCGCGAGAGCCTCCTGGCCAGCCGCGCTGAACCGCTGTCGGGGAGCGAGCTGCGCAACACCATCATCGGCACAGTGAGCAACGACCTGAGTCCGCGCAGCCCCGCCGACGACGGCTTCCTCGCCCTTCAGCGCCGCCACCTGGGGATCTCGGACGACCTGCGCCAAGCCAAGCGCGACGCCCTTCTGCGGACCACGGCCAAGGACGTCGTCGCCGCCGCTGCGAGGCTCGAGGGCGCCTTCGGCGAGGGACAGACCTTCGTCCTTACCGGAGAGTCCATCGGACGCCCCGGGCTGGACGAGGGGACCTGGCTCGAGGACAGGCCTTGACCCTGGCAGAATTCCTCTGAATGAAGTAGGTTTCTCTGGAAGGGCAGCGGCCCTGAAGGACGGAATTCCTTGTGGCAGGAGTAGACAAAAGCCCCAACCTCCTTCCGACTCCCCTGAGGGTGCTCGTGGCCCGGACCTTGTCCTACAGGGGCAAGGTGGAGTCCCAGGCCTCGGTGTCGACTCTGTTTCAAGCCGCGTGCTCGCTTCTGCGTGAGGCGGGCACCCTGGCGGGGGTGTACGGCGTGCTCGTCCGGGTGAAGCAGCGCATCCTCAACGAGGGGCAGGCTCTCACCCTCGACGATGTGGTCGATCTGGTGGCCGCCCACAACGCGGCCGCCCAGGGCCGCGATCCCCTGGTCCTGGGGGAGCCGCGCTTCCTGTTCAGCGTGCGTTCGGCCAGCGAGCGGCTTGCCTTCCACAGGGAACTTGTCCACAACTTGCAGGACCCGCAGCGGCCCGTCCTCACCCTGGACGAGGAAAGCCTGATCGAGGTGCTGCTCACCGTGTTCCACCCCCGGCACTTCTCGGCGGACGAGAAGCGGGCCCTGCTCACCATGAGCTTCTCCCAGCAGGAGGGGCTGGGCATCCTGCGGGTGCTCGATACCATCTACAAGGCCACCTTCAGCCGCACCATCCGCAAGGACCTCTGTGAGCGGAAGGTCCTGTTTCCCCTTCCCGAAGGCGTGTTCCACCTCGTGGTCGATCACGACAGGACGGCCCACGTGACCCTGGCGTGTTTCGAGCTGATCCGCCACCTCTTGTTCCGGCTTTACCGAACGCCCGACTTGGCTGCGGTGCTCGACACGGACGACCGCGCCAAGGGCCACATCCAAGACGGCTTCCGGCTGCTGACCGGGGCGCTCCAGGACGCCGCTGTTTTGCCGCAGAAGCAGCAGGAGGTCATGGCCTTCCTCAAGGACCGCAGGCCGCCGGACGAGGACTTGGAAGAACTGTGACCGCATGACACGATCTCTTCTGCTTTCGGCGGCCCTCCACGCCGCAGTTCTGGTTCTTGCGGTGTGGGCCCTCGCTCATCCGGCCGGGGGCTTCGTGCCCCTGTCGGTGAGGCTGGGCACCACGGTCAGCGTCAAGGCTTCCGCCCCTTCGCCATCCCAAGCTGCGCCATCGCCGGCGGCCCTGATCCCCGCCACGGGCGCAGGTTCGGGCGCGGGGGCCGGCGAGCCCGTCATCGACGCCCTCACCCCCGGGCCCGCCTCCGAGACGCCCTCCCTGGCCGACTATCCGTTGCCTGGCTACCCCGACGAGGCCAGGAAGCGCGGCTGGGAGGGTGTGGTCGAGGTGGAGGTGGAGGTGAGCCCGCGGGGCGCCTGGTCGGGGGGACGTCTGCTGCGGTCGTCGGGGCACACCCCCCTCGACGACGCGGCCCTCGAGGCCCTGCGCCACGCCCGCTACGTCCCGGCCTCGCGCAACGGGGTGCCCGAACCGGGAGTGCTGGACGCCCTGGTCAGGTTTCGCCTCTAATAAATCGTATCGCCTAACAGCGACGCCACCATCTCGACGGCGGTCAGAGCGGTCTGGTTGCGCACGTCGAGAATGGGGTTGACCTCGACCACCTCGGCGCTGGCCACCCGGCCGTCGGCGCCAAGGATCTCCATCAGCAGGTGGAGCTCGCGGTAGGTCAAGCCGCCGCGCACAGGGGTGCCGACTCCGGGGGCAAACTCGGGGTCGAGGCTGTCCACGTCGAAGCTCACGTGGAGTTTGTCCACGCCGCCCAGCAGGTCCTTGAGGGTGGCCGAGGCGACGTCAGCCATGCCCCGGCGGTCCAGGTCGGCCATGGTGAACACTTGGACGCCGGCCTCGCGGAGGTTGCGTTTCTCGCCGGGGTCGAGGTCGCGGGCGCCCAGAATGACGATGCAGTCCGGGGCGATCTTGCGGTGCGCGCCCCCCAGGCCCGTGAGCGCGGGGTGGCCCAGCCCCGCCGACGCGGCCAGGCTCATGCCGTGGATGTTCCCTGAAGGGGAGGTCTCGGGGGTGTTGAAGTCGGCGTGGGCGTCGATCCACACGAGTCCCCAGGTGGCACCCGTTTTCAGGTAGTGGTTGCTCAGCCCCGCCAGGGTGCCGACGGCGATGGAATGGTCGCCGCCCATGATCAGAGGAAAACACCCGTCGTCGGCGGCTTCGGTCACCAGCGAGGCCAGCTCCCGGCACCCCTGGACGATGGGGTCGAGGAACTTGACCCGGGGGTCTCCCTCGTCGGCGTGGTCGGCGATGGGCACCGTCACGGCGCGCTTTTCTTCTTCGACCCGGTGGCCGAGGGCGGCGAGGCTTGCCTTGATTCCTGCCTGGCGGAGCGCCGAGGGGCCCATGTCCACCCCGCGCCGGTTCGCCCCGAAATCCATGGGAACATCGATCAGTCGGATCCGCATTCCAGCCTCCCGGCAGACCTTACCCCAGCTGCCGCTGTTGGAGCAAGTTAATTGCTGCGCGAAAATGGCGGCTCCATCTATTATAGTAGCTAAATGCGCCGGATTTGGCTGAGCTTGTTGCTGACATGTGCACTATCCCTAGCCGCCGCCCTTGAACCCGATTCGGCTTGGGAGTCGTTTGGGCGGACCGAGGGGCTGTCGGGGGCTTCGGTGACGGGAATCGCCCAGGACGAGACAGGATTCCTCTGGTTCAGCACCCAGAGCGGTCTCAACCGCTGGGACGGCTACACCATGAGGGTGTGGCAGAAGGAACCGTTCTCGCGCAACACGCTCAGCCACAACGTCATCCAGACGATGTACCTCGACGGAGGGAAGACGCTGTGGCTGGGCACCTACGACGGGCTTGACCGGTTCGACACCGTCACCGAGACCTTTGTTCAGTACCGTCACGCCGAGGACCAGCGCGGCACTCTGTCGCACAACGTGGTGACCCGGATCTACCGCGACTCCAAGGGTTCGCTGTGGGTCGGCACCCTCGACGGCCTCAACCGCCTCGACGAGAAGACGGGCACCTTCAAGGTCTACCCCTTCGCCGACGGCGCCGAGGGGCTGTCGGGCAAGACCGTGAGGACCCTGGTCGAAGACTCTCTGGGGCGCTTGTGGATCGGGGGAAGCGGCGGGCTGGACCTCTACGACGCCTCGGCCGACAAGGTGGTCCGCTTCAGCGGACTGTTCCCCGGCCGCTCGCTGCCCCCGGGGGCCGTGATGGCGTCGCTGAGGCTGCCCGGCGACAGGTACCTGTGGCTGGCAGTCTGGGGGCAGGGCTTAGTGAGGTTTGACCCGCTGACGGGCGAGTCAGAGCTTCACCCCCTGAGCGATCCCAGGCTGTTTGCCCTGAATTCCGGCTCGCCCGGCGAGATCTACGTGGGGACGTGGGGCGGCGGGCTGATCGTCTATCGCACCCAGGACGGGCGGAGCTTCACCTTCCTGCACGACCCCAAGCGCAGCGACAGCCTCGCCCACGACGTGGTCTACGGCACCTTCATCGACAGGGGCGGCCTGCTGTGGGTGGCCACCAACGGAGGAGGACTCAGCCGATCCAACCCAATGCACCAGCAGTTTCGGTTCCTCCCCACCCCGGGGAAGGTCTCGGTGCTCCACGAGGGCGCCGACGGAACCTTGTGGGCGGGCGTCTACAACGCCGGGATCCTGCAGGTGTCCCCCGCCGGTGCGGTCCGGCGGTGGCCCGCCGGTCCCCCGGGCTCAGGGACCCTGTCGAACGGCATCCTCAACGGTGTGGCCGAAGACTCCCGGGGACGGCTTTGGTGGACCACCAACGAGGGCGTCGACATCGTGGACCCCCGGACCGGCTCCCTCAGGGTCTGGTCCACCGACCCCAAGGTGCCCGATTCGCTTCCCGACGAGGTGGTTACGGCCCTCGAGATCGACAGCGCCGGGGTGTTCTGGTTCGGCACCTACCGCGCCGGCCTCGTCCGCCGCCCCGAACCGGGCACCCCGGGACCCGTTCGCCGATACAGCGCCGACCCCGGGAACTCCGCCGCGCTGCCCGACAACCTTGTCTATTTCGTGAAGCAGGACCGCGAGCACCGGCTTTGGGTGGGGACCAACGGCGGCCTGGCGCTCTACAGGCCCGCTACAGACGATTTCAGGGTCTGGAGGTACAACGCCGACGACCCCCTCTCGCTCCCAAGCAACACCGTGCGCGGCCTGCTTGAAGACAGCAAGGGCCGGTTCTGGGTGGCCACCAACGGCGGAGGTCTGTCCCTCTTGGACGAGAAGACAGGCCAATTCGAAACCTTCGGGGTGAAAGACGGCCTCTCCAACCTGTCTGTGTATTCTGTCCTTGAGGACGCCGGCGGCCAGCTGTGGCTGACGTCGGCCAGCGGCCTGTTTTCGTTCAGGCCCGAAACCCGGGAGTTTCGGCGCTACGGCACGGCCGACGGCCTGAACTCTGTGGAGTTTTCCTGGGGTGCCTGCCAGGGCCGGGACGGGACCCTGCACTTCGGCGGTCTCGGGGGCATCCTGACCTTCTCGCCGGCGCTGGTGAGCCAGGCGCTGAACCGGCCTGCGGTGGCCCTGACCGGCGTGCAGGTGCTGGGTCAAAGCCGCCCCACCGTACAGCGGCTCGTCCTTGGCTGGCAGGAAAATGTCGTGACTTTCGGCTTTGCCGTCCTTGATTTCCGCAACCCGGCCGCGAACCGCTACGCCTACCGCCTCGAGGGTTTTGACCGCGACTGGATCGGCGCTGGGACCCGGCACGACGCGACCTACACCAACCTCTGGCCGGGGACGTACAAGTTCAGGTTCAAGGGCGCCGATCCCAGCGGGGCGTGGACCGAGGCCGCCCAGGCGGTGACCCTTGTCGTCGAAGCCGCCCCCTGGGCCTCGTGGTACGCCTGGATCACGTACGCGGGCCTGGCGGTTCTTATGGCCTACCTGTGGCAGCGGGCGAGGGTGAGCCTGACCTTGGGTCAGAAGGTGGCGGAACTTGAATCGGTCCGGGGCAAGCTCGAGGAGGCTAACGCCCGCCTCGACGAAATGACGCGCCTTGACAGCTTGACGGGCATTCCCAACCGACGGGCCCTCGACCTGTGGATGACGGCCGAATGGGCCCGGGCCCTTCGCCAGCGCCAGTCCCTGGCCGTCTTGATGATCGACATCGACCACTTCAAGCGCTACAACGACGTCTTCGGCCACCTGGAGGGCGACGCGTGCTTGAAGAAGGTGGCGTCGGCGCTGTCGGCCAGCCTTCACAGGACAACGGACTTCTGCGGACGCTACGGCGGCGAGGAGTTCGTCATCGCCCTGCACAACACCGACCAGGAGGGCGCCATCTTGGTGGCGAAGCGGGTGCTGGCCGACATCGACGCTCTGGCCATCCCGCATCTGAAAGGCGCCGTCACTGTTTCGATAGGCGTGGCCGCCCTGGTGCCGTCGGCCGAAGCGACCTTGGAGGGTTTGCAGGACGAGGCCGACAAGGCCCTGTACAGGGCGAAGGCCGCCGGACGGCACAGAGTCGAAACGGCACGCCGCTGAGACCTACTGGCAGGCCTCGCAGTCAGGGTTGTCGATCTTGCAGAGCTTGGGGCCCTCGGACTCCGCTTTTGGCGCCTCGTCCCAGTCTTCCCACGCCTGGATCAGCGTTGCCTTCTTCTGTTCTTCAGCCTTTTCCATGGTGTTCTCTCTCCGTTCGAGACAGAGAATACCACTACAGCTAGCGTGAGGCAAGCTGTTTCTGTCAGACGTTACGCTTTCAACTGGCCGTAGTACTCGAAGCTGTCCACCAGCGCCTGCCACGACGCCTCGATGATGTTGTCGTGGACGCCGACGGTGTCCCAGGTGCTGTTGCCGTCGGTCCAGCTGATGAACAGCCTGACCTTGGAGTCTGTGCTCGCCTCGCCGGCGTTGAGAACCCGCACCGAGAAGTCTGTCAGTTCGAGCCGCTTCACGAAGGGGTAGGTGACCTCCAGGGCGTTGCACAGGGCCTTGTGGAGCACTCCCACCGGACCCACACCGACGGCCGCGCCCATGGACCGCTTGCCCTGGGCGGTGACGAAGATGCGCCCCACGGTCTGGCTGTCGCGGTCCCAGGTCTTGTAGCTTTCAAGGTGATAGTTGTCCAGCTCGAACAGCGGCTTGAAGCGCCCCAGCACCTTGAGCACCAGCAGTTCGAAGCTGGCCTCGGCGGCCTCGTACTCGTAGCCCGCGTTTTCCTTTTCCTTGAGGATGCGCGTCAGTTCGGCCACCTCGCGGCTTGCCTTGTCGAAGGTGCCGAACTTGCCAAGCTTCATGGCAACTGTCGACTTGCCCGCCAGCTCCGAAAGCAGGATCCGCCTCGAGTTGCCCACCAGCGACGGGTCCATGTGCTCCATCATCCCGCCCGAGGTGAAGCCTTCCTGGTGGAGGGCCTCGGCCTTTTGCAGCACGTCGGCGTGCTGGCCCGCCTTGTGGCTGAAGGCGGCCTCGCCCACGAAGGGCTGGCGCTTGTCGGGGATCATATTGGCTTTTTCGCTCACGAATCGGCTCAGCTCGGTGAGGCGGGGGAGCAGGAGGTTGGTGGTGTAGGGGAGTTTCAGGGTGAGGCTGGGGGCGATGGAGCAAAGGTTGGCGTTGCCGCACCGCTCGCCCCAGCCGTTGATGGTGCCCTGCACCTGGCGGGCGCCCCCGGTGACGGCCGCCAGGCTGTTGGCCACCCCAAGGCCCAGGTCGTTGTGGAAGTGGGCCCCCAGCCGGCCCGCGGTCCCTGGGAGGGCGGCCAGGAAGCGGTAGGCTTCGGCCACCTCGTCGACAAGGGTGCCGCCGTTGGTGTCGCATGGCACCAGCCAGTCGGCGCCGGCTTGACAGGCGGTCTCGACGAGGCGGCGGGTGTAGTCGGGGTGGGCCTTGAAGCCGTCGAAGAAGTGCTCAAGGTCGAAGATCACCTCGCGGCCCTCGGTCTTAAGAAGGCGGATTGAGTCGTCGACGAGGCGAAGGTTCTCATCGGGGGTCGTGGCCAGGACGTGCTCGACGTGGAGGAGCCAGGCCTTGCCGACCACGACTACCACGGGGGTCTCGGCGTCGAGCAGGGCCTTGAGGTTGGGGTCGGCGGCGGCCTTGTTGCCGGGCTTGCGCGTGGAGCCGAAAGCGGCAAGCTTGGCGTGGGCGAGGGGTTCCTTGCGCATATGCTGAAAGAACGCCGCCTCCTTTTCGTTGGCCAGGGGAAAGCCCCCCTCCACATAGTCGATGCCCGTCTCGTCGAGGCGCCGGGCGATCTCGAGCTTGTCCTTGAGGGTGTAGTTGATTCCCGTCCCCTGCATTCCGTCCCGGAGGGTCGTATCGAAGAGAAACACACGGTCCATTGGTCGCCTCCCAGAGCAAAAAAAAACCTTCTTCGCGGGGAAGAAGGTTCGGTTTCCTTTCTTGGTCCCGTCAGTCCGCAGAAGAAATAATGAGGTCCCTAGTAATCGCGGCGGAAATGCGGGCGTTCATGGTCAAAATCCTAGTGCCGTTCGCCCAAGTTGTCAAGAACTGACAATCCGGAGTAAATTGATCAGGATGAACATCAAGCCCCTTCTGCGCCTGCGCGCCGCCCTCACCGCGGCCTTTGTCCTCGGTGTGTTTGTGGTCTTCGCGGGGGCGACTGTGAGGGCCACGGGGTCGGGCATGGGCTGCCCCGACTGGCCGCTTTGCTATGGGTGCTGGATTCCCCCGGTTTCGGTGTCGCAGCTCCCGGCCGACTACGCCCAGAAGTACGCCGTCGGGGGGCGGCCCGCCGAGTTCGACGCGGTAAAAACCTGGATCGAGTACGTCAACCGCTTGTCGGGGGCGGCTGTGTCCGCGGGCGTGCTGGTGAGCCTCGTCCTAACGGTGCCCGCGCTTCGCAGCCGGCCATCGCTGGGAGTCCTGACGGCGCTCTCGGCCGTGGTTCTCGCGCTGGTGGCGTGGCTGGGGGCCAAAGTCGTCGACAGCTACCTGGCCGCCCACGCCGTCACCGCCCATCTGCTGACTGCCTACGCCCTGCTGTTGCTGCTCCTCGCCCAAAAAGAAATCGTCGAGCGCGCCATTCGGGGCCCCCGTCCCCGGGCGCGCCTGGCCCTGGCGGCGGCCCTTGCGGCCGTGGGCGTGGCCTTTGTGGGTCAATGGCTGCTGGGCATCCGGACCAGGGAAGAGGTAGAGGCTTGGCTGTGGAACCAGGACCTGGCGCGCAGCGTGTGGGAGGCCTGGGGCGGCGCGTACGACCTGCATAAGCTTGCCGGGGTGGCGGTGGGCCTCTCGGCCGCGGCCCTGGCCTGGCTTGGCTGGCGCACCCGGACGACCGACCCCCGGGCCTGGAAGCTTGCCCTGACGTGCGCAGGGCTCGTGGCCGCCCAAGCGGCCGTGGGGGTGGTGCTGTGGGTGGGGCAGCTGCCAGCGTGGGCCAAGCCGGCGCATTTGGTGTTTGCCACCGGAGCGTGGGCGGCGTGGGCTGCCCTTGTCCTCCACGCGCTCCCGGCGGGGGCTCGTCATCGTGTTTGACCCCTTCCGTCCCCGCAGGGTCCTCGGCAACCGGTCCCTGGGACCAGACGCCTTCGTCCTCACGCTCGAGAGACGTCACGAGGCGGTCAGGGCGGGCCGCCACCTGGAAGTCGGGCTCCCCGGCTCCGAGACCCGCCCCTATTCGCTCTACTCGGGCGAGGCCGACCCCCACCTCGAGGTCTTGGTGCGCCGGGTGGACGGCGGGCGGGTGTCGCCGCACCTGGCGGTGCTCCAGGCCGGCGACCTGGTCAGGGTCGAGGCTCCGCGCGGGCGGTTTCTGCTGGAGCTCGCGAAGCCTGGCGAACGCGTGCTCCTGCTGGCCACGGGAACGGGCATCGCACCGTTCAGGAGCTTCATCCTCACCCGGCCCGACCTCGACTACACCCTGGTGCACGGGGTGCGCGACCCCCGGGATGACTTCGGGGCGGAGTTCGCGCCGGAGTCACGCCGGCTGCTTTGCGTGTCGGGTCCGAAGGTTCCCGCCGGGGCCTTTGCGGGGCGGCTCACACAATGGCTCGACGGAGCCGACTTGTCGGTGTACCATCGTGTCTACCTGTGCGGCAACGCCCGGATGATCCTGGACGCGCTGCCCATGCTGGTCGACCGCGGGATCGAGGAAGACTTCATCCACACGGAGACGTACTTTTGATGGGAATCAGGGCTTGGCTCTTCAACGTGACTCTTGGACTCCTGTTCCGAATCTTGGTCCGCATCGAGGACAAGGACCTGCGCCGGCTGCCCCAGACCGGGCCGGCCATCCTGATCACCAACCACACCTCGAACATCGAGGGCCCCTTGATGTACGTGCGTATGCGTCCCCGGCCCACCATCGCCATGGCCAAGACCGAGCTGTGGAAGTCCTTCGCGACAAGGATGATGATGCAGGCCTGGGGGGCCATCCCCGTGCGCCGGGGCCGCCTGGACCGCAAGGCGCTGGCCAAGTGCGCCCGGGTCCTCGACCAGGGGCAGTTCCTGTGCATCGCCCCCGAGGGGACGCGCAGCAAGGACGGAACCCTGCTCCGGGGCCAGCCGGGGGCCACGTGGTTCGCGGCCGACAAGGGTATTCCCATCTACCCTATGGTCCAGTGGGGTTGCCTCGACCTGTTCAAGAGCCTGAGCCATCTTCACAGGCCCCGGGTCGACATCCGGGTGGGCAGGCCGTTCCTCGTGCGCACTCCCGAGGGGCATCTGCCCCACGGCGACGAGCTTCAAGTGATGGCCGACGAGATGATGTACCAGTTGGCCGAACTGCTGCCCCCCCAGTTCCGGGGCTACTATGCGGACCCGGGACGGAAAACTTCCAAATATTTGCAGTTCGTCTAGAAGCGCTTTATCCGCCGCTCACGCCGCCCATAAGGGGGCCCGGGCGCCGGGACTCTTCCTCGTACTCGGGGAACACGCCGGCGATCTTTTGAAGGCACCTGTCCAGGGCCCCCTGGGGGTTGCCCGCGACCGTTCGGCTGTGGGTCGAGTCAAAGGTCTGGGTGAAGGCCAGCACGTCTTGTTCCACTCGGCCCAGGTTCTTGTCCATGAGCGCCAGATACTCGCCCACGAAGCCGCCCAAGGCGGCGGCGCCCAGGTTCTGGGCGGCCATTTCAAGAAGGCCGGGGGCGTGCCTGAGGCAGGTTCCCGGCCCCGCCGACCACGCGGGTCGGAAGTCGGCATCCTTCTGCCAGAGGTGGAGGAGGGTGAAGGCGTACCGCTCCAGATCCAGGCTCACCTTGTCCTCGACAAGGCACCGGGTCTCCTCGTCCCTGAGGAAGGCCACCGTTTCGGCCACCCTCTCGCGCAACGCCTTGCCGCCCGCGAGGGTTTGAAGGGGCTTGAGGGCGGCGGCCTTGTCGGCTTCCTGGCGCAGGGCCTTGGTCTTGGCGGCGAGCCTGGAGCGGAAGGTCTTGAGCCTCGTGTGGCTGATGAGGGCCAGACCGAGTTTGTTCGGGTCGCGGGCGAGCAGGCGCAGCGTCTCGGGGCGGAATCCCGTCTCGTTCACGTTCACGCGCACTTCGGGGACCATCACCGACGGCCCGAGGTAGTACCGGAGCGCGGCCTGCCGTGAGCGCTTCTCGAGCAGGCAAAGCGGGCATTCGCCGCCAGCCTTGAGCGCGTCCCAGACGGGGATGGTGTCGATTTCGTACTTCATGGCGGCCTCCGCGGCTAGAATTTCCGGGCTTGCCGGATGCGTTCGTACGCCTGCTGCACCTGCAGAAAGCGCTCCGCGGCGCGTTTCTTCTCGGGAGCAGCTTCGGGCAGGTGCGAGTGGGCGTCGGGGTGAAGCTGCCTCACCAGCGTCCGATAGGCCTTCTTGACTTCATCGACGGTGGCTTCGGGGGTGAGCCCCAGCACACGGTAGGCCTCGGGGCCCACGGACGAGGCGGGGCGGAAGTTCTGCCAGGACTGCTCGTACTGGTCCCCCCGGGGGGCGCCCTCGACCCCAGCGGTTCCCACCTCTTCGAAGATCGAGAACGCCTTGGCGATGGCGTCCAGAAGTTCCACGAGCCCGGGCCTGACCACGCCCAGGGCGGCAAGGCGGCGGCTGGTGGCGTAAATCCAGACAAGGGTCCGGCGGTCGAGGAAGAAGTCTTCGTAGATGGTGCGGGACAGGTCGGTGGTCTCGGCCAGGAGCTGACTCCACGGCTGGCCCGCGGCGGCCCGCATGGAATCGTCGAAGGCCTGGAGGGCGGTCCGCGCGTCGGGGCCCCGCAGCTGAAGCTGGTTGGCAAGCACCCCCTGGAGGAAGAGCCCCTGGGTGGGGTTGAGGCCGCCGCCGAACCCCGCGATCCGTCCCCAGAGCCCAAACAGCCTGAACACGAGCTCCCGGGTCTCGCCGCCAAAGGCGGATCCCCCCTGGTTGCGTTCGATAGCAAGGTCGGCAAGGTGCCCCAGGATCACTCCCGCCAGGATGCCGAAGGGGCCAAACGGGGTGCCGATCAGGGCCCCGAACAGTTTGCCAAGAATGCTCACGGCGGCAAGTTTACCACGCCCCCCATGGACGGACAAGGCCCGGCAGGGTACCATGGCCCATGCTTCCCGTCGTCCAGAGCATTCTCCCTCCGATTACCGTTTTGATGACTCTGATGGTCCTGGGACTGACTTTGGGGCGCTTCAAGATCTTGGGCCGGGAATTCAACAGGGGGCTGAACTTTCTGCTTCTCAAGGTCACCCTGCCGTGCCTCATCCTTGTCTCGATGCAGAAGCCGTTCTCGGCGGCCCTGGCGGCCTTGGGGGCGTGGGCCTTCGGCCTGTCCCTGCTGCTGTACACCGCGCTGTTGGTCTTTTCGCTGGTGTTGTTCCGCTGGGCGGCCATCGATCCCGAGAAGAAAGGCATCTACCGCTTTGTCGTGATGTTCAGCAACGTGGGGTTCATGGGCTTCCCCCTGATGGAGGCGCTGTGGGGCCGGGACGCGGTGTTCCTCGGGGCGATGTTCAACATCAACTTCAACCTCTTCTGCTTTTCGGCTGGGATCTGGCTGCTCACCAGGCACCGGGGCCACGGTGGCTTTCCCGTCAGACAGATCGTGGGAAACCCGGCGCTTTGGGCCACTGTCGCGGGTTTCGTGCTCTTTCTGTTCTCGGTGGCGCTGCCGCCGGTGGCCTACAAGCTGGTCGACACCCTGGGCAGCCTCACCACCCCGCTGTCGATGATCCTCGTGGGGTCGCTTCTGGCGCAGTCGTCGCTGCGCACAGCGTGGAAGGGCAGGGGCATCTGGCTGCTGTCGGCGCTCAGGCTTGTGGTCATCCCCGTGGCCGTGTGGGCGGTCCTGCTTCCCTGGCATCTCCCCGTGGAGGTCACCAGGATGGCGGTGCTCATCGCCGCCATGCCCGCAGCCGCCAACGCCAGCCTGCTGGCCGCCGAGCACACGGGTCGACCCGAAGTGGCCGGGCAGGCGGTTTTCGTGACCACCGCGCTGTCGTTTCTCACCATTCCCGCCGTCGTGATTGTCCTTGGCCTGAGCTGAGAAAATTTTCGCCTTTCCTTTTGGATCATGAAGGTTATAATAAGAGTATGAAGATTGCCGTCACAGGTTCCGGCGGAACCATCGGTTCAGCGCTCGTTCCCTACCTGAAAAGCCAAGGCCACTCCGTTGTGGCCTGGGACCGTTCCAAGGTGCCTATCACCGAGTACTGGGCCATGGAGGAGTTCCTGCGCACCGAGAAGGCCGAGGCGCTGTTCCACCTTGCGGTGCCGTCCCGGCCGACAGGAACCCCCAACGAAAGCTGGCTCGTGAACTACCAGTGGACAAGCGAGCTGGCGTGGATCTGCAAGGAGCTGGGCATCGTGTTCGTCTACGTGAGCACGGTCATGGTGTTCTCTTCGCAGAAGCAGGGGCCCTTCACCGTCGACACGGCCCCCGACGCCGGCGACGGCTACGGCATGGAAAAGCGCTTGGCGGAGGAAAGAGTGTTCCACCAGAACCCCGCCAGCCGGGTGCTCCGCCTGGGGTGGCAGATTGGCGCGGCGGCGGGAAGCAACAACATGGTCGACTTCCTTGACGATCAGTTCGCCTCCGAAGGGCTCGTCTCATGCAGCACCCAGTGGTACCCGGCGTGCTCCTTCCTCGAAGACTCGGTTCCCGTCCTGGCGTCGATGATCGAGCGCGACGCGGGTCTCTACCAGTTTGACACCAACCAGAAGTGGAACTTCTACCAGATCGTCTTCGCGCTGAACAAGCAACTGGGGCGGCAGTGGAAGATCACGGCCACCGACAGCTTCGCGTTCGACCAGCGCATGGTTGACCCCCGGATGCCCGCCCTCAGTCTGAAGTCCCGTCTTCCTTCGCTGAAGTGATAACGCCGCCGTCGAGGCGGATCTGTCCCTTGCGCAGCAGGGTGCCGCTCGCTGTCTTGAACGCCTTCTTGGACAGCCCCAGCAGGCTCTGAATCTCAGCAGGGGACGAATGGTCGCCCAGGGCCAGGCGTCCGCCGGCCTTGGCCAGCGCCCCTAGGATCCTGTCTTCGGCGTCAGGGTTGGCCGACGCGAAGCCCTGGGGCCTCAGCCGCACGTCGAGCTTTCCGTCGTCCCTCATCTGATAGACCCAGGCCCGGAGCGCCTCGCCGGGGAGCAGGGGCTTGGGTGATTCGTTCCGGTAGACCAGGCCCTGCCAGCGGTGCTCCACAAGCACAGTCCAGCCCTGCGGGTGGAGCCGCCAGACGCGGCACGCCACTTCCTGGCCCAGGCGGAAGGTTGACAGGTCTTGGCTCAGGTGCGCCGTCAGCTTCGTCGTGCCGTACAGGCGGTCGGTGGCCTCGTCGAGGCAGACAAGAACCAGGGCCTTCTGCCCCACGGCCAGGGGCGCTGCCTGCTCGGAGTGGGGGATGAGCAGGTCCTTGAGCAGGCCCCACCTGACAAAAGCCCCCACCGGCCCGGTATCGACCACCTCAAGGAAGGCGCTTTGCCCCACCTCGGCCTCGGGGCGGCGGAGGGTGGCTGTGGGCCTGTCCTCGCTGTCGCGGTACAGAAACACGTCGGCCTCGACGCCGGGGCGCCAGTCGGCGGGCACCTCGCTGCGGGGGAGCAGAACCTCCGACTCGCCGTCGCTGAAGTAGAAACCGTTGTCGGTCTGGCGCACGGCCTTCAGCCTCGCCGTTGTTCCCATGTTCATCGTTGCTCCTCCCGCGTCGGACCCTTATAGCATGTTCAGCGGATCGACGTCGATTTCCCTGTAGGTGCCGGCCCCGGCGGGGACAGACCTAAGCACCGCCGACAGCCCGTGGTGCATCAGGGGAAAGTCGGTCGCCCGAACAAGCACCTGCCAGCGGCGGTTGCCGGCGACGGTGGCCAGGGCGCACTCCACGGGGCCCAGCACCTCGGGGGCGCCGGGGCCCGCCGGACCGGGGAAGGCCTGCCTGAGGGCCACGGCCAGGTCCGCCGCCCCGCCGCGCACGCGTTCTTCGTCCTTGCCCCGGACAACAATGCGTACAAGCCGCGTGAACGGCGGAAAATCGAGGGCGCGGCGCAGCTCCAGCTCCTGGGTCCAGAACTCCTCGTCCTTGGCCTGGGCGGCCAGGAGCACCGGAGCGCTGTCCGGCCTCAGCGTCTGGACGAAGACCTCGCCGTCGGGGAGGAAGCGCCCCGCCCGGCCCGAGACCTGGCGGATGAGCGAGAACACCCTCTCGGCAGCCCTGAAGTCGGGAAGGGCGAGGCCCAGGTCGGCGTGGAGGATGCCCACCAGCTGCAGGCCGGGGAAGTTCAGGCCCTTGGCGACCATCTGCGTGCCGATCAGCAGGTCAAGCTCGCCCTTGCGGAAGGCCTCGACCACCCCCTCGGCGTGGCCGCGGACCTCGGCGGTGTCGCTGTCGAGCCGGGCCGTGCGGGCCGACGGGAACAGCGCCGCGATCTCTTCCTCGATGTGCTCGGTGCCAACCACGGCCCACCCCACGTCGAGGGACCCGCACTGGGGACAGACCTCGACGGGCCGCGCCTGGTAGCCGCAGTAGTGGCATAGCAGGATGCCCCGGCCCTTGTGCCACGTCATCCCCACCGAGCAGTTGCGGCACTTCATCTCGTGGCCGCAGGTCTTGCAGCTGAAGCTCTGGGTGAAGCCGCGCCGGTTGAGAAAGAGCACCGCCTGGCGGCCTCTGGCCAGGGTGCTGTGCACCGCGTCGATCAGTTCGGGGGTGAGGGACGAGGCGCTTCCCCGCAGGTTGACCAGCCTCACCGCGGGGGGCGCGCCCCCGGCCAGGCGCCGGCTGAGGGTGAGCGTGCGCAGTTTGCCCTCGCGCATGAGGTGGACGGCCTCGAGGCTGGGGGTGGCGCTCCCCAAAACGACCTTGGCCCCCACCCTGGCCGCCAGCCAAAGGGCCACCTGCCGGGCGTGGTAGCGCGGCGTGTTCGAGGACTTGTAGCCGCTCTCGTGCTCCTCGTCGAGGATGAACAGGCCGGGCTTGGCCACGGGGGCGAAGACGGCGCTGCGGGCGCCCACCACCAGCTTGGCCTCGCCCGACTGGATCCGCCGCCACTCCTTGAGCTTCTGGGCCGGGGTAAGGCGCGAGTGCAGTACCGCCACCGCCGAACCGAAGCGGTGGACCAGGGTCTCGCGCAGCTGCCAGGTGAGGGCGATCTCGGGGACGAGGTAGACGACCTGCCGCCCCTGGGCGAGCACCCAGCGCGCGGCCTGCAGAAACACCTCGGTCTTTCCCGACCCCGTCATACCCCGCAAGTAGTACAGCTTGCCCTCGTCCTGGGTCAGGGCCCGAACCGCCTCGGCCTGCTCGTCGGACAGCCTCAGGTCGTGGTCGGCCGCCGACTCCTCGGCGGTCCACACGGGGAGCTCGCGCTCGCGCCGGGCCACGGGGACCATAGAGCCCAGGGCCTCGCCGAGGCTGCACAGGTACTGGCGCGCCACCCAGCGCGCGGTGGCCAGGGTCAGGGGTCCGAACAGACCCTGGCGGTCGACCACTTTGGTCAGCGTCTTGATCTTGGCCGGGTCGGGATCCTGGGCGGGCACGCCCACGATCAGCCCCTCCTTTTCGCCGGAGCGGAAGGGAGCCTTGACCCTGAGGCCCTCGAGGGCGCCCTCGGGCACGAAGCCTTCGGGAAGCTTGTAGGTAAACTCGGTGTCGAGGGGGAGGGGAAAAACGACCTGGACCCAGCGGCCGGGCTCAGCCATACCGCAGCTTGCCCAGCAGCCTCTGGAGGTCCTTCCACACCTGGGCCTTGAACTTCCCCTTCTCGTCGTCGGCCAGGGTGAGGAACGCCTCGGGGTCGAGGGTGGTGACGATGGACCAGCGGTCGAAGCGGTAGTCGCTCCCCCGCAGGGTGTCGAGGCTGAGGGGCGCTCCCAGGAGCCGCTGGGCGGGCACCGGTCCCAGGGACAGAAGGGCCTTGGGCTGGAGGATGCCGCACAGGTCGCGGGCCCAGCTCTGGTACGGAGGTCTGTCCCCCGAAAAGGCGGGCAGGGGCTGGAGGAAGAAATGTTCGGCCAGCACGAGTTTGACTCTGGCGTTCTCGAACCAGCTGCGCACGAAGGCCAGCGCCTCTTCGGTCAGGTCGGCGTCGGTGAGGACGAGCGCCAGGGGCGCGGCCGGGCCCACACCCCGGGGCCAGCCCGTGCCGAAGGCCAGGTGCTCGCCGTAGCGGGCGGCCAGGTCGGCGTACGCCTCTCCCGGGGGCGGCTGAACCGATCCGCCGGGCGCCCCCGGAAGCGGCGGAACCGGTTCGGTGAAACCGCCGCGGCGCAGGAGGTCCACGGCATGGTGGAGCACCTCCCACACGGCCTCAGAACGAGAATTCGCGTTCATCGTAAATCACCTTTTCCAAGTAGAGTCCCTGGCCGGGGGCCGTGGGTCCGGCCTGTTTGCGGTCCCTTGAGCGGAGAATAGAGGCGAACTCGGGCGCGCCCAGCCCCCGGTGTCCCAGGTCGAGCATGGTGCCGACCAGCGAGCGGACCATCCGCCACAGAAAGGCGTTCCCCACGATCTGGAACACGATCCTGTCGCCCCTGGGGAAGAACGAGCAGTGGTAGATGAAGCGGTTCTTGGACCGGTTGGGGTCCTTGGCGTGGCTGAAGCTCGTGAAGTCGAGCTCGCCGTAGAGCACGGCCGCCATGGCGTTGAGGGTGGAAAGCGGCGCCAGCTCGTGGGTGCGGTGGACGTAGCGCGCCTCCCAGGGGAGGGCCGAGGCGGCCACGACGATGTGGTAGTGGTACACCCGGGCCAGGGCCGAGAAGCGCGCATGGAAGTCGGGTCCGACCTCCCGGCAGCCCACGGCGCGGACGTCGGGGGGAAGCAGCGAATTGAGCCCCCGGACGAAGTGGGGCCCCTCCATCCTTGTCACGGCGTCGAAGTGGGCGCTCTGGCACCGGGCGTGGACCCCGGCGTCGGTGCGTCCGGCGCCGACCACCCCGACGGGAGCCTTCAGCAGGACGGCCAGGGCGCGCTCTACCTCGGCCTGCACCGTGCGGCCGTCGGAACGGTCCCCGGGACGAACCTGGTTCTGCCACCCCTCGAAGTCGGTGCCGTCGTAGGCCAGGTCGAGGCGGAACCGCCTCGTGCCGGCGGGCTCGGTCACTCCTTGATCTCCTCGCCCAAGAGTTTGTGCAGGTCCTTGGCCTTTTCAATGAGCACTGTCGGCTTGTTCTTCGAGGACTTGCCCATGCCGACAAGGCGCGCAATGGCCCGGCGGGCATTGGTGAGCGAACGTTCGCGCTGTTCGGTGTCGGCCTGGCTGCCGTAGTGGTATTCGAGGTAGCCCAGCAGGTACATGACGCTGTCGAAGCCGAAGTTGTTGTCCACGTCGGGCCCGAAGTTCAAGGCGGCGTTGAGGGCCTCCTCGCCGCTCTGGTCGCGGTCGATGGTCTGGCTGTAGTAGAAGCGGGCCTTGTGGTAGAAGATGCGCTCCAGATAGTCGAAGTTCTCGGTGGGGAAGCGCCTGTGCAGGTCGGCGAAGCACCAGGCCGCCCTCAGCGAGCAGATGCCCGACTTGATGGTGGGCGAAAACGAGGGGCTGAAGTGCTGGTAGCACATGGCTGCCAGGAAGTAGCCGGCCGCTCCCTCCTTGAGGGTCTTCAGGTTTTCCCAATCCAGGGTGGGGAAGATGAGGTCGACGGCCTGTCGGCGCTCCCGCTCCCCGAGGCGGAGCGCGTCCACAGCCTTGGGGTCGGGGGTGCCGAAATCCTGGCCCAGGGTCGAGTAGTAGCACCCCGGGCAGGTCATCACGTAGTAGATCAGCGGGTACACGTCGCCGAACTTCTTGGAGGCCTCGTAGTAGCGCCGCAGGTCGTTGCCCAGGGGCCCTGCAATGAGCCGCCCGCCTCCCACCCGAAGCTCCTCCTTTTTGAAGTGGTGCTCGCAGATGGGGCACACTGTCTCGTTTTTTTGGAAGAAGCTGATGCTTCCCAGGGTTCCTGTGTCGGACATCAGACCTCCAGGACCACGAAGGCGAGGGAGTAGTCCCTTTCGTGGGAAAGCGAGAGATGGACCCTGGCGCCCCGGGCGTCAAGGGCCTTGCGGGCGCGACCGCTCAGGTGGAGCTCGGGCTGTCCCAAGGCGGTGCGCCTGGTTTCGATATCGAGGAGCGCCAGGCCTCGCAAGCCCGTCCCCAGCGCCTTGCCGAAGGCCTCCTTGGCCGCAAACCGCGCCGCCAGAGACGCCGCCGGGTGCGAGCTGTCGCGCACATCCGACAGCTCGGCGCGGCTGAAGTACTTGGCCAGCAGCCGGGGGCTCGCCAGCCACGCCTCAAGGCGCCGGTTCTCTACAAGGTCTGTCCCCACGCCCACGATCAAGGCTTGGCCTCCAGGAGCACGGACACCACGGCCGGCGACAGGTCGACAAGCTCGACCCCCTCGGGGAGGACGGCCTTGAGCTCGACGTCGGGGATTTCCCCGGGCACGGTGGACCCTGAAAGGTCGGCCACGATGACGGCCGTCGGGGCGCCTGCGGCGTCCTTGCCCAGGGCCTGGAGGGCCGCCGGCGTCCCCCGGAGCCTCACCCTGACGGTAGGGAGGGGGCTGTGGAGCTTGAGGTCGGGCGCGAGGTTGGTCACCTCGGGGGCGACATGGTCAAGCAGCAGCGAGGCCAGCGAAGAGGTCATCAGCCCCTGGATCTCGACCGTGGTTCCGTACGGGAAGTCGATGAGCTCCGAGCCCGACTCGACCCGGGCCTTGATCGTGAACGTGTCGGTCTTGCCCCGAAGTTCGATGGGCTCTGTGCTCACTGCGGTGACCTTGTCGACCACGGAGCGCGGGCCCTCGACGGTGATGATGGACGGCACGACCTGGAACCCCGACATTTCGTAGTCCTTGCTCGGCTCGCCCACGAAGTTCGGGTGCACGGGTACGGTCTTGACGACCTTGCGTTCCAAGTGGAGGTTGAGGACCAGCGGGTCGACGGTGACCTCCAGAGCGGCGCTCTCGGCGGCGGCGCCCCGGCGGTTGACCTGGATGGGCGCACTGAACACCCCTTCTCCCTGGTGGCCCGAGTAGTCAACAAGCGCCTCGAGATCGCCCTCGGTCACGGTGGAGACCAGGTCGCCGGTGCCCCTGAGGGTCACCTTGACCCGGTGGCTGAAGTCCTGGGCGGGGACCAGCGCCGTGTCGGTCACCAGCCGCAGCGGGATGGAAAACGAGCGCACCTGGAGCGAGTCGAAGCGGTTGAACAGGAACAGCAGCAGCGCGGCGACGAGGGCGAGGACTTTGGCAGGCCATTGGTCGAAGACCTTGCGCAGATCAGGCGTCTTCACGGAACTCTCCCGCGCCCTGAGGGGCGTCCTCGTCCTTGAACTCAAGTAGGTCCTTGAGCCGGCGCCGCAGCTCCTCTGCCGAAAGGTCGTAGTGCAGGGCACCGCTGTAGGCAAGGCTGATGGCCCCGGACTCCTCGCTGACCACCACAGTCACCGCGTCGCTCTCCTCGGCCAGGCCCAGACTGGCCCTGTGGCGGGTGCCGAAGCTCTTGCTCAGGGTCGGGTTCTCGCTGAGGGGGTAGAAGCACCCGGCCGAGACGATGCGGCCGCCCTGGATGATCAGCCCCCCGTCGTGGAGCGGCGTGTCGTACGAGAAGATGGTGGTCAGCAGGGCGGTGGAAACCTCGGCGTCGAGGTTGGTCCCCCTTTCGACGATGTTCTTGAGACCGACCTTGCGGATGAAGGTGATCAAGGCGCCCCGGCGCATGTCCGAAAGCTGGCGGCAGCTGGCCAGCACCGCGTCGACGTGCTGGGCCTTGGGCTTGGCCGTGGGCGTGAACCAGCCGCCCTGGCCGATCTGGGTGAAGATCTTGCGCAGTTCGGGCTGGAAGACGATGGCCAGGCCCACGAAAATCCCAGGTGCCACGAAGTTCAGGATCCAGGTCAGGGTGTCCAGTCGAAGGCCCACCGACAGGGCGTAGATGAGCACCATCAGGATGATGCCGCGCAGCAGGGGGATGGCCCTCGTCTGGTAGAGAATGCGGTAGCCCTTGTACAGCAGGAACGTCAGCACCGAGACGTCGAGCAGGGGACGGATGATGGTCTTGAACAGCCAGCTGTCGAGGAGGTTTTCCATCAGGCCAGCCTCCTTGATCCGGCGAGGGCTTCCCAGACCTTCCAGGCCTGAACCGTGGCCGCCACGTCGTGGACGCGCACGATGTCCACCCCGGAGGCGCCGGCGGCTACCGCTGCGGCCACCGAGGCGGCAAGCCTTTCTTCAACCGGGGCGCCGGTCAGGGTGCCCAGGAACGACTTGCGCGACAGTCCCACCAGCACCCGGAACCCCAGCGCCCGCAGGCGCGGCAAAGCCTGGAACAATTGTAGCGTATGTTCGAGGCTCTTGCCAAAGCCGAAACCAGGGTCCAGGACCAGATTTTCGGCAGGAATTCCGAAGGCGAGGGCCGCCTCCACCCTCCGGGACAGAAAGTCGATGACCTCGGCGCCCACGTCGGAGTAACGGGGCGAAGTCTGCATGACGTCGGGGTGGCCCTGGCGGTGCATGAGCACCACCGTGAGCCCCGCCTCGGCGGCAAACGGTCCCAGCCTCGGGTCGTCCGCCAGGGCCGACACGTCGTTGAGCCACGTGGCTCCCTCGCGGCGTGCGGCCTCCATGACCTCGAGCTTTCGGGTGTCGACGGAGACCGGCACCGGGCAGCCGGCGCCGACAAGCCCGGCCACCACGGGAAGGACCCGCCGCAGTTCCTCGTCGGCGGGAACGTAGGCCGAACCCGGGCGCGTGGACTCCCCGCCGACGTCGAGGACCGCGGCGCCCTCCTCCGCGAGGGACAGACCTCGGGCTACCGCGTCCTCGGCGCGGTAGCGGCTCCCGGCCCAGAACGAGTCGGGCGTCGCGTTGAGGATGCCCATGACCTTCACGGCGTCACCCCCGCCAGCTTGAGGTCGGCCTGGAGCCTTGTTGGCATGGTCAACAGGGGCGACTCCAGGAGGGCTTTCCACGCTGCGGGGTCGTGGTAACCGGCTTTCCACGCGGCGATGAGGCCCGCCGAGCCCAGATCGTAGTCGTCGATCCGCAGGAGCAGGATCTGGGCCCTCCTGAACTGAGCCTCGGGGCGGGTTTGGTCGGGGGCGGCTGGCAGGGCGAGGGCCAGATCCCAGGCGGCGACCGCGTCGCCGTAGAGTTCGGCCTTCTCGAGGTCCCTCGCCCGGGACGCCAGGGGCTGGAAGCGCCTGGGGTCGTTGTCGGGGAGCGAGTGAACCACGTCGTACCAAGCCTCGGCGGCCTCGGGCGAGCCAGTCTTGTCGAGTAGCCCCGCCAGCGCCGTCAGTCCGGCCGGAGTCTTGCCGTCCAGGGCCTTCCACTTGCGCAGCGTCTCAAGAGCCTCGTCAGTCCTGTCGGCCGCAGCCAGGCTCAGGCCTGCGTTGTACTGGGTCACCGCGTCGCCGGGCAGGCGCCGCGCGAGATCGGCGTACAGGTCGGCCGCCGCCGCCGGGCCCTTCCACCTGGCGGTGAGCCACGCCCTGTACTGGGCGACAGCCATGTTGTCGGGTTCGCTCTTGGCCAGCGGGGCGACCAGGTCCATGGCCGCAGCCGGGTCGCCCATCTCGGCCTTGGTCCTGGCCAGGTTCAGGGTCGCGATCTTGAGGGCGGGGTCCCAGGTCAGCGCGTTCTGGTAGGCCCGGGCCGCCTGGTCGTACTTCTTCATGTCGAACCACGAGTTGCCCAGATTGTAGTATTCCTTGGCCAGGGTCTGGGCCGGCGGGACCATAGTGGCGCAGGAAACCAGCAACCAAAGCAAAGAGGCGAGAAGAAGCGGAATGGAAACGCGGACCGGGTTTCCCACGGTCACCCCAAAATCGTCTTCTCGATCTTGCGGACTTGGGAGCGGTAGAGCGAGAGGATGTTGGGGCCGTAGTCTCCCAGCAGCTGGATCATGTTCCGGGGGAGGTCTTCCTCGTCGCGGCCGTTGAGGCGGTCGCCGGCGTCGCCCAGGCCCGGCATGATGTAGGCCTTGTCGTTGAGCACCGGGTCCATCCACAGCGTGTAAACTGTGACGTTGTCCAGGGCCCTCACCACGTTCAAGGTGCCCCTGAGAGCGCTGATGACCGTGAAGAACTTGATCGACCGCGGCTTGATGTCCTTCTCCCGCAAGTATTTGACGATGGTGACCAGCGAGCCGCCCGTGGCGTTCATGGGGTCGGCGAACACCAGGTCCTTGTCCCTGAGCTCCTGCCAGTCAAAGAACGACTTGTTCAGGTCGAGGACGTACTCCATGTCGGCCTGGGAGCGGTGCTCGTTGCGCTTGATCCGGAACAGGGCGAAGGGCGTCACGTACCCCGTGGAGCTGTTCTCCTGGATCTCCTTGGAGAGGATCATGGACGGTAGGAGGGCGCCCCGGAGCATGACACACATCACCGAGTTCTCGATCTGGCTGTCGACGTCGGGGATCTTGTGGACGGCGAAGTTCTGGACCGGCGAGGTCACGGGGGTGCGCACGATGAGGTGGTGCTTCTGGCTCGAGCTGGTGGTCCCGAAGGCCAGGTTGAACAGCAGCTCGTAGGCGCGCTGGATGTAGTAGACGAACTCATCGTGGCCGGTGCGCACGTCGCGCAGCTTGGCGATCAGGCGGCTGGCCTCGGCGTGGAGCAGAGTGGGCGTCTCGAAAGGGTACACATGGATCTGAGGGAACTTGGACGTCACCTCCTGCATGGTCTTTCCCATCAGGTTGTAGAGCCCGATGATCTTCTCTTTCTCGCGGTGGGCGGTGTTCTCGCCCGGGGAAGCGGCAAGGAACTTGAACGATTCGAGGGCCTGGGCGTAGGTAGCTTCCAGGCGCTTGATGTCGTCCAAATCCTCGGGGGTCAGCAAGCCTTCCAGATCCTGGGCCGTCAGGATGATTTCATGGTCCATAGGACGAGTGTACCCGGAAGCCCCTCAAAAAAAAAGAGGTTGCGGGCCGCCGCGCTTTGACTTTTTCCGGACACTGCGGCACACTGGGTCACTATTCTACCCTTTGAGGTTTAGCCATGAGGAAACTTTTTGCGGTGGCCCTGCTGGCTGCCTTGGCGGCCGTGGTTCCCGCCGCAGCCCAGACGGGCAACGTCGCCATCGGTCCCGTCTACAGCGTCCAGTTCCTGGGCATCCAGAGTCCCCTCCAGGGCCTGGGTGTCACGGGCAAGATCCCCGGACTGGCCCCGGTGTTTGGCTTGAACTTTCAGATCCCCACCCAGGAGGGCACGCCTTTCTTCTTGGGCGTGACGGCGGACTGGCTGCTGTACAAGCAGCCGCTATACGAGCCGTTCAACATCAACTTCTACCTCGGTCCGGGGTTCTACACCAGTTTGTACTTGGCCAACCCGGGAGACCGCTTCGACCTCGGACTGCGCATCCCCGTAGGGATCAACTGGGTGCCGCTGAAGTTCTTCGAGGCCTTTCTTGAGGTAACTCCAGCCTTCGGCATTACGTTTCAGAACCCGATTGCGCCCGCCTGGATTCTGCAGAGCGCCCTCGGGGCCCGGGTCTGGTTCTGAGCCGATGACCAAACTCTTTGTCACCTACGAGGACATCCACCGCCACTGCGCTAAGCTTGCCGCCGATATCCGCGCCGACGGCTGGGAGCCCGAGGTCATCGTCGCCATCGCCTCCGGGGGCTTCATCCCCGCGCGGATCTTGAAGACGTATTTGAAGAAGAATATCTACGTCGTGGGCCTGCAGCGCTACGACGACGACCATGCGGTGAGGTCTGTCCCCCTGAAGATCCAGTGGATCGACGAAGTCGAGAAGAAACTTTCCGGCAGAAAGGTCCTTTTGGTGGATGAAGTCGACGACACACGCGTAACCCTTGCTTTTTGTTTGCAGGAGTTGTTCCGGCACCGCCCCGCCGAGATCCGCGTGGCCGTCCTTCATCAGAAAAGAAAGCCCAAGGAGGCGGTCTTTCCCCCCGGGGTGATGGCCTACCAGGCCGTTGAGATCGACGATGTTTGGATCAAGTACCCTTGGGATGCCCTCGACATCGACAAGCACAACCAGGGCCTCGAATAAAACCTTGGCCCTTGCTTCTGGCTGTATCGAGCTCTAGGCTGTCTGCCAAACCAGGGGCTTCGCCCACTCTGGGAGCGGGTCAAGGATTGCCTTCCAGCCCCGAAGGTAGTGCCATAGTCCGCCGCACGCCCAACTCGCGGTGGTTGCCGCGACGCCGGCACGAACGGGATTCTGGTCGATATAAGCAAAGGACCCGACGTAGTCGGCGACGTCCTCGATGATCCGCGAGAAGAACCGTTCACCCCAAAAGTGGCCCCAGTTTTCGTGGATTTTATTCCATTTCATGGCAAACACACCGAGAATCCATTTCATAATTTCCGAAAGATTTGAGCCTTCAGGAACGTGCACGATCAGGTGAAAGTGGTTGTCCAGAACCGTGAAGTTCTCGACGCTGAACCGATACTTCACCTTCGCCCGGGCCAAGATGGCCAGGAACAACTCTTTTGCCGGGTCGTCGAGAAGAAACTCTCTATGGTTGGCCTTGGCCACGACATGATACCGGGCGTCGGTGCGCAGTTGTCTGGGTTTTCTCATGACCTCCCTGACGGGAGCGGACGCAACCCTGCTTGGGGTCTGTCCCCATTTGCTGCTTGCTGCTCGCTGGACTCCTACTTTTTGGGGAGGAGGTAGCTGCCCGCCGCCAGCAGCTCCGCCGTCAGAACCGCCCCCCCGGCGGCCCCGCGGACGGTGTTGTGGCTGAGGCCGACGAACTTCCAGTCGAACAGGGCGTCGGGGCGGAGGCGGCCGGCGCTGACGGCCATGCCCTTCCCCAGGTCGCGGTCCAGGCGCGTTTGGGGCCGGTCGGGTTCGTCAAACACGTGGATGAACGGCGTCGGAGCGCTGGGCAGGTGGAGTCTCTGGGGCTCGCCCTCGAAGCTCTTCCACCGGGCCAACACCTCGTCGGCGGTGGGCTTGTGTTCGAAGTTCACGCTCACAGCGGCAAGGTGGCCGTCAGACGCCGCGACCCGGATGCACTGGGCCCCGATGCGGGGCAGCACCGCGTTCTCAATGCCGCCGCCGTTCAGGGTGCCCCAGATCTTCATGGGCTCCGCCTCGCTCTTCTCGTCCTCGCCCTTAATGAAAGGGATGACGTTGTCCACCATCTCCGGCCAGGTCTGGAAGGTCTTTCCGGCGCCGCTGATGGCCTGGTAAGTGCATACGCTGACGGCCTTTAGGCCGAACTCCCTAAGAGGGTGAAGGAGGGGGACATAGCTCTGAATCGAGCAGTTGGGCTTGACCGCAATGAACCCAACGTTGGTCCCCAGTCGCTTGCGCTGGGCGGCGATGACGAGGGCGTGCTCGGGGTTGACTTCGGGGATGATCATAGGGACGTCGGGTGTGGTCCGGTGTGCCGAGTTGTTCGAGACCACTGGGGTTTCGGCCCTAGCGTAGGCTTCTTCCAGTGCCATGATATCGGCCTTGGGCATATCGACGGCGCAGAAGACGAAGTCCACGTGGGGCGCGATCTCGGATACCCGGGACGCGTCCTGGACGACGAGGGTCTTCATGGCTTCGGGAACGGGTGTCTCCAGCAGCCAGCGTCCGGCCACGGCCTGGGCGTAGGTCTTTCCCGCCGATGACGCGCTGGCGGCCACAAGGGTCACCGTGAACCAGGGATGATTTTCGAGGAGCGTCAAGAAACGCTGTCCCACCATGCCGGTGGCGCCGATGATGCCGACCCTGAGCCGGGGCTGAGCCATGATTCCCTCCGGGGAGATCAGAAACTGCAAAAAGTATAAAGAATATGCCAACGAGTGGGAAGCCGCTGGAAAGTCACCGAATGAAGGTTCCGTCGTTGAGTTCGCGCATGGCTTGGCGGATTTCGGCCTGGGTGTTCATGACGATGGGTCCGTGCCAGGCCACCGGTTCGCCAAGGGGCCTCCCGCTGGCCAACAGGAAACGCAGGCCCTGGTCCCCGGCGGTGACCTTCACCTCGTCGCCCCGGTCAAACAGGACCAGGTGCCGGTTCTCGGCCGGCCGGGCCCGGGTAACCACGTCGGTGGCGAGGTTCTCCGTGAGCACGCCCTGGGGCTCCGAGGCCTCGTGGAAAAAACCTGACCCGGCAAAGACATACGCGAAGGCGTGCAGGTCCACCGCCACGGGGAAGGTCCGCGTCACACCCGGCGGTACGGCGATGTCGAGGTAGCGCGGGTCGGCGGCCACCCCCTCCACCGGCCCCGTCTTCCCCCAGAACGAACCGCAAAGGACCCGGACCACCGTTCCATCGTCGTCTGTCACTTCGGGGATCTGACCCGAGGTGATATCCTGGTACCGGGGCGCCGTCATTTTCAGGTGCGACGGGAGGTTGGCCCAAAGCTGGAACCCGTGCATGGCCCCGGCCGCGTCGCCTTCGGGCATCTCCTGGTGGATGATGCCCCGGCCGGCCGTCATCCACTGGATGTCGCCGGGGGTCATCACCCCGCGGTTGCCGAGGCTGTCCTTGTGTTCCACCGAACCCGCGAGCACGTAGGTGATCGTTTCTATCCCCCGGTGGGGGTGCCACGGGAATCCGGCCTGGTAGTCTTGAGGTCTGTCCCCGCGGAAGTCGTCAAACAGAAGGAAAGGGTCGAACTCTTCGGTGTTTCCGAAGCCGAACCCCCGCCTGAGGCGCACACCGGCGCCTTCGAGGGTGGGTTGAGATGGAGTGATGGCGCGAACGCCCCGAACAGACATGAAAGACCTCCCGGGGCCGGGCCCCTCGCTTCAAGGTACGAAAAAACCGCCGCAAAGGGGAGCTCCGACGCGTTGCTTGACAGCGGCCGAATCCTTCACGAAGATCAGGGAACGCCCGCCCAAAAGGAGATACCATGCGTTCCTCCCCTTTGCGAATTCTTTTCGTCCCTCTGCTCTTTGCCCTGGCCGCCGCCGTGCCCGCGGCCGTCCAAGCCCTGCCCTCCGAGATCAAGGTCGGGGCCCTCGAGACCTTGACGGGAGATTCCTCCGTCTACGGCCTCTCCATCAAGGCGGGCCTGGAACTGGCCGTGGACGAGCTCAACGCGTCGAAGTATCTCGGGGGGGCCAAGCTCAAGCTCGTGGTCCTGGACGAGAAGGCCGACAAACAGGAGGGGATCAGCGTCATCAACAAGCTGATCAACGACGAGAAGGTATCGGCGGTGTTCGGGCCCACGCTTTCGTCGGTGGCGTTTGCCGCCGATCCTGTGGCCCAGAAGGCCGGGGTTCCGGTGATCGGGACGAGCACCACGGCGGTGGGCATCACCGACATGGGCGACTTCATCTTCCGCGACAGCCTGCCGCAGTCGTCCTTCATTCCGGCGCCCATTGAGGCGGCCAAGGCGAAGCTTCACGTGAAGAAGGCCGCCCTCATCTTCGAATCGACGAACGAGTACAGCAAGAGCGAGTCTGAGGTGCTCAAGGCCGCGCTCAAGGCGGCGGGCATCGAGCTGGCCGCCACCGAGAGCTACAGCCACGGCGACACCGACTTCCGCACCCAGCTGAACAAGCTCAAGCTCCACCGCCCCGACCTGCTAGTCATCAGCGCCCTGGCCGGCGAGGCGGTGCCCGTGCTCCAGCAGGCCCGGGAGGTCGGCCTGACTGTGCCCATCGTGGGGGGCAACGGCCTCAACAGTCCCAACGTGGTGAAGGTTGCCCAGGACGCCGCCGAGGGCCTGATGGTGGGGGCGGCGTGGTTCCGCGACAGCCCCTCATCCCTGAGCCAGGCCTTCGTGGCGGCCTACAAGAAAAAGTATTCGGCCGTTCCCGACCAGTTCGCGGCCCAGGCCTACGCCGGTGCCTACCTCCTGGCAACGGCGATCAAGAACGCGGGGTCGGCCGACCGCCAGGCCATCCGCGACGCCCTGGGGAACCTGCGAAACGTGGATACAGTTCTGGGGAAGTTCTCGTTCAACGAGAAGCGCGACCCCGTCCACCCCAGCGTGACCCTTGTCGTCAAGGGTGGGCAGTACACCCTGCTCCCCTAGCGGCCCATGGACTTCAGTCTGCTTCTGGATCCAACCTACCTTGGCCAGAACCTTGTCGACGGGTTGGCCCACGGGGCCGTCTACTCGGTGTTCGCCCTGGGGTTCACGCTCATCTTCGGCATCCTCGACATCGTCAACCTGGCCCACGCGGCCACCTACATGTGGTGCGCGTTTGTCGGCTGGATCGTCTTGACCGCCCTGGGCTGGCCGCTGCCCCTTGCCCTCGCCGCAGCCATGGGCGCCGGGGCGCTGGTGGCCGTGGGCCTTGAGCTGGTCGCGTTCCGGCCCCTGAGGCGCGAGGGCGCCGAGTCTCTGGCGCCGATGATCAGCAGCCTGGGCGCGTCCCTCATTTTGGTCAGCATCGCCGAGGCCGTGTTCGGGTCGGCCACCCGGCGCTTCCCTGCGGTGCTTGACGCCAAGCCCCTGCTGCTGGGCGGACCCGACGGGATCCGGGTGGCGTGGGCCCAGATCCTGATTTTCTTCGTGTCGCTGGCGCTCATGGCGGCCCTGGGCTGGTTCATCCGGCGCACTCGGTTGGGGATGGCCATCCGGGCCGTGGCTGCCAACCGCAAGGCGGCGCGGCTGCTGGGGATCAACGTCAACGCCGTGGTCACTGTCACTTTCGCGGTAGCGGGGGCCCTGGCTGGGGCGGCCGGCATCCTCGTGGGGCTGATGACCAACAATATCTTCCCCGGCATGGGCGCCCAGATCGAGCTGCGCGGGCTGGCGGTGGTCATCCTGGGGGGGATGGGGAGCATCGAGGGCGCTGTCCTGGGCGGTCTGATCCTGGGCCTGGTCGAGACCTTCACCATCGCCTACCTTCCCTCGGGCGCCGACTACAAAGACGCGGTGGCGTTTCTCATCCTGTTCCTCATCCTGTGGCTGAAACCCAACGGGCTGTTCGCCCGGCCGGCGGGCACCCGCGCATGAGCGCCGACCTCGACCGTCTGCTGATCAACGCCCTCCTGGCCCTGAGCGCTTTCGCCACCCTCCACGCGCGCCAGCTGTCCCTGGCGAACGCGGGGTTCATGGCCATCGGCGCCTACACAAGCGCCATCCTGGTGGTGAAGGCAGGATGGCCGCTGTTCCTGGCCGTGCCGGGCGCCGTCCTGGTTTGCGGCGCGGTCGCCCTGGTGATCGGTTTGCCCGTGCTGAGGCTCAACGACGTGTACCTGGCCATCGCGACCCTGGGGTTCGGCGAGGTGGTGCGCATCGTCATCGTCCTCAACCCCGACTGGACCGGCGGGCCCACGGGGGCCAACCTGTCGACGGGCTTCCCCTACGAGGCGATGAAGCAGACCCAGACGTGGATGCTTGTGGCGTTCCTGGTCTTCCTCATCTACCTTTTCCACACCATGGGGCGCTCGCGCACGGGCCGGGCGTTCCGCGCCATCCGCGGGAACCCTTCGGCTGCCTCGACCATGGGCATCGACGTGGTTGGGCACCGGAATCTGGCGTTCCTGCTGAGCGCGCTGATCGCCGGGGCGGCCGGAGCGTTCTACGCCCATGCGGTGGGGTCGCTGGACAGCACCGACTTCAAGTTCAGCCGCGCGGTCGATATCCTGAGCTTCGCCGTACTGGGGGGCGCCGGCCACTGGGCGGGACCCCTGCTGGGGGCCGGCGTGCTGACAGAGCTGCCGGTCTTGATCCGCGACGGCGTGGGCTCGTCCCTGGACTTCCTCAAGAACTTCGTCCAGCTGCCCAACATCCTCGACGGGCTGGCGCTTATGCTGGTCATCGTCTTCCTGCCCGGGGGCCTGGTGTCGCTGGCCGACCGCCTGCCCTCGCTGCACCCCCGGTCGCGGTCCCGGGGGCCGCGCACCCAGCGCTCGGGCTCGGAGGGTGGGCAGGCCCCGGCCGACCCTCGGGCGTCAGGCCCCGTGCTGGTCCTCGAAGACGTCACCCGCTCCTTCGGCGGCCTCAACGCCCTGAGCCAGGTGAGCTTTGAGCTTCAGGCCGGGCGGACCTACGGCCTGATCGGGCCCAACGGTGCGGGAAAGACCACCCTGGTCAACCTGGTCTCGGGGCTGTATCGGCCCACCTCGGGGCGCATCCTCTGGAAGGGGAAGGACCTGCGCCGTCCGGCCCACCGGGTCGCCGCCGCGGGAGTGGCGCGGACCTACCAGAACATCCAGCTGTTTTCAGAAATGACAGTGCTCGAAAACGTGGTGGTCGGACGGCACGCGCGGATCCGGACCAACCTCTTGACCGCGTGGCTGCGCCTGCCCAGGGAACGGCGCGAGGAAGCGGAAGCCCGGGCGCTGGCCCTCGACTTGCTGCGGCGGGTGGGCCTCGAAGCCTCGGCCGACCTGCCCGCGGGCAAGCTTTCGTACGGCGACCAGCGGCGGGCCGAGATCGCCAGGGCCTTGGCCCAGGGCCCCGAGCTCCTGCTCCTGGACGAGCCTGCCGCGGGAATGAACGACGTCGAGACCGAGCGGCTTGCCGAGTTCCTGCTCGAGCTGAAGCAGACAGGCCTGACCCTGGTGGTCATCGAACATCATATGGACCTGATCATGAGGGTGAGCGACGAACTGCTGGTGCTCAACTTCGGCAGGCTGATCGCCCAGGGACCACCGGAACCGGTCTCGCGCGAGGCCGCCGTGGTCGAAGCCTACCTGGGGAAGGACTGACGGTGGCCCTGCTTGAGGTGAGCGGCCTCGAGGTGCGCTACGGCGCTATCGAAGCGGTGCGCGGGGTTTCGTTTTCGGTGGACGAGGGCCAGATTGTGAGCCTCATCGGCGCCAACGGGGCGGGGAAGTCCTCGACCCTGCTGGCCCTCAGCGGCCTGGTGCGGCCGTCGGCGGGCATGGTACGCCTGGGCGGCGTCGACATCACGGGCTGGCGCTCGGACCGCATCGTGCGCGCGGGTCTTGTCCAGGTGCCCGAGGGCCGCTCCATCCTGGGGCCGCTGAGCGTCGAAGAGAACCTGGTCCTGGGGGCCTGGGTGCAGCCAGACCGCGCCGCCGCCCGCAGCGATTTGGCCAAAGTGTATTCGCTGTTTCCCCGGCTGGCCGACAGGCGCAGGCAGGCCGGCGGCACGCTCTCGGGCGGCGAGCAGCAGATGCTGGCCATCGGGCGGGCGCTGATGAGCCGGCCCCGGCTGCTGCTGCTCGACGAGCCCAGCATGGGCCTGGCGCCGCTGCTGATCAACGCTGTGTTTGAAATCATCCAGGCCGTGAACCGCGAGGGGACGACAGTGCTGCTGGTTGAACAGAACGCCCGCAAAGCGCTCAAGATCAGCGGCAGTGCCGCGGTTGTGGAGCACGGACGTATCGTGCGTACGGGGACGAGCGCCGAGCTGCTGGACGATCCGGCGGTGGCCCGGGCCTTTCTGGGCTAGGGATAGCCCGTCACGCCTCGCCGCCGCCGAACTCCTCGATCAAGTCATAGTCGTGGAGCTTGCGGTGCAGGGTCTTGCGGCCGATGCCGAGCACCTCGGCGCTCCGGCTCTTGTTGCCCTTGAAGTGGATGAGGGTCTGGCGGATGATCTCGCGCTCGGCCTGGTCCATGGTTATCCCGATTTCGAGCTTGATCATCTGGCCGTCGTCGGCCGAGCGCACCGCCGGGGGCAGGTCGTCGAGGGTGACGATGGTGCCCTTGCACAGCACCACGGCGCTCTCGATGCAGTTGCGCAGCTCGCGCACGTTCCCCGGCCACGAGTAGTTCGACAGGGCGATGCGGGCTTTCGACTCGATGCCTTCGATGGGCTTGTGGTTTTCGTCGGCAAGCTCGGTGAGGAAGGTGGCGGTTAGCAGCGGGATGTCGTCCTTGCGCTCGCGCAGCGGGGGGATGTGGATGTTGACGATGTTGAGGCGGTAGTACAGGTCTTCCCGGAACCGGCCGGCGGCGATCTCCTTCTTGAGGTCGCGGTTGGTGGCGGCGATGACGCGCACGTCGACCTCGAGGCTCTTCTCGCCGCCCACGCGCTCGAAGGTCTTGTCCTGGAGCACCCGCAAAAGCTTGACCTGGACCGCGGGGTTGATCTCGCCGATTTCGTCGAGGAAGATCGTCCCCCCGTTGGCCAGCTCGAAGCGCCCCTTCTTCTGGCCGATGGCCCCGGTGAAGCTTCCCTTTTCGTGGCCGAAGAGCTCGCTCTCGAGCAGGGTCTCGGACAGCGCCGCGCAGTGGGTCTTGATGAAGGGGCCGCTGCGGCGTTCAGACAAGTTGTGGATGGCGTCGGCCACCAGCTCCTTGCCGACGCCGCTCTCGCCGGTGATCAGGACCGAAGCCCGGCTGGAGGCCACCTGGTTGATGAGCTCGTACACCCTCTGCATGGGGGCCGATTTGCCGATGATCTGCGCGTACTTGCGCTTCTTCTCGAGCTTGCTGACCTCCTCCTTGAGCGCCTGGTGCTCGAGGGCCAGAACGCGGTTTTCCAGGGCGCGCTTGACCAGAAGCGACAGGCGGTCCAGGTTCACGGGCTTGGTCAAGAAGTCGTAGGCGCCATGGCGCATGGCGACCACCGCGTTCTCGACGGTGCCGTGGCCGGTGAGCACAATCACGGGGAGGTTGGGCTGGGTGCCGGCGATGTGCTTGAGCAGCTCCTCCCCCGAGACTTTGGGCATCCTCAGGTCGGTAAGGACCAGGTCGACGGTGCGCTTGGCCAGCAGGTCCATGGCCTGTTTGCCGTCCTCGGCGGTGAGCACGTCGTACCCGTCGAGCTCCAGGGCGCGGCCCAGGCCTTCGCGGATGTTCTTCTCGTCGTCGGCGACCAGAATCGTCAGTTTCACGTGGCGGCTCCCTTGAGTTCAGGCGTCTTGTAGTCCAGCAGCGCCGGGGTGCGGTGCGGCAGGGGGAACGCGATGGTGACCGTGGTGCCCGTACCGACCTTGCTGTTGACCTGGATGTCGGCCCCGTGTTCCTTCACGATCTTGTAGACCAGGGTGAGGCCCAGGCCCGACCCGAAGTCCTTGGTCGTGAAGTAGGGCTCGAAGATCTTTTCGAGCACGTCTTCGGCGATCCCGTTCCCCGTGTCGATCAGACAGAAGGTCACGGCCTCGCCGGTCCGCCTGGTGCGGAACGTGAGCTTCCCGCCGTCGGTCATCGCGTGCATGGAGTTCTTGACCAGGTTCAGCAGCGCCTGTTTGACGAAGCGCTCGTCCATGAGCACCGAGTCGTCGCGCTTTTCGAGGTCGAGCTCGGTCTTGATCCCCGCCTGGAGGAGTTCGGGTTCCAGGAACTCGACAAGCTCTTCGACCACCTTGTTGAGGCTGCCCAGCACCAGGGTGGTGTCCATGGGGCGCACCGCGAACAAAAAGTCCACGACGATGCCGTTGAGGCGGTTGATCTCTTCGTTGATGACGTCGAGGTCGTGGCCCAGGGTCTTGCGGTCCAGGGCCTTGCCGGCCTTGAGGGCCCTCTGGATGAGCTGGATATGGATGCCCATGGACCCCAGCGGGTTCTTGATCTCGTGGGCCACGCCGGCGGCCAGGGTGGTGAGGCTGGCCAGACTCTCGGCGCGCCGCAGCCGGCTCTCGCGGTTCTTGCGGTCGGTGACGTCTTGGACCAGGAGCATCGACCCCTGGATGCGCCCGTCGAGGAGCAGAGGCATCAGCCCGAAGGACAGGATCCGGGGCCCCGAGGCGGCGTCGAGGACGAACTCCCGGGTCAGCGAGGTCTGGTCGGTCTCGAGGGCCTTGCGCAAAAAGTCGGCCACGTCGTTGTCCCGCAGCTGCGTCCACATCGGCTTGTCCGACCCCTCGAAGCCCGGGACGAAGGGCACCAGCCGCTCGGCGGCCTTGTTGTGGAACAGCACCCTGTGCACGGGGTCGAGGACCACCACGCCCGAGGGCAGCGACTGGAGCGAGGCCTCGTAGAGCTCGTGCTCCGACACCACCAGGGCCAGCAGGGTCTCGAGCTGGCTCTTGTCGATGCGCGGCGCCTTCTCGAGGGCCTTCTTGACGAAGCGGCTCACGTCGCCTCCCGCGCCCTGTAGAACAGAGTCTCGATGAGGAGGGCCGGGCCCAGGTTGTAGGTTTCACGGCGGGTCTTCACGTCCTGGAGGAGCGCGAACAGCCTTTCCTGCACGGCCAGGGGCCGGGTGCCGGCGCCTTCACCGCGAAGGCGGGACGCCAGGGCCTCGAGGAAGAGGGCGAAGTTGTTCTCCTCGGACCAGAACTTGCCCCAGCCGTCCAGGGGGAAGGCGGGAAACGCCAGGGCGTCGAGGAAGGTCTGGGCCAGCTCCTCGTACAGGCCCTTCTTCTGGTTTTCGAAGGCCTGGAAGTAGTCGGCCAGCCCGCCCCAGGCGCCTGGTTCGGACTGGAAGAGGTTGGCCAGGATGGTCTGTTCCTGCTCGGGGGTCCTTTCGGCGAAGGCGAAGGCCCTCAGCCGCGAGAGCACCGTGGGCAGCATGGCGCCCTTCTGGCTGGTGAGGAGGAAGAACCACGTCTCCGGCGGCGGCTCCTCGAGGATCTTGAGCAGGGCGTTCCGGGAGCCGTCCTGCATCTTGTCCGCGTTCTCGAGGATGACGAACTTGGGCGCGCCGCTGGTGGTGGTCCGGGCCCACGACGAGAATTTGCGCACCTGGTGGATGGGAAGGCCGCCCGCGGGGAGGGCGTTGGCCAGGGTGCGGCTGGCCTCGCGGATCCGGGTCAGCAGGTCCGCCAGCTCGGCGTCGGGCGGCAGGGGCTTGCCCGGGTAGAGGGCCTCCAGGTCGTCCTGGAGGGAGGCCAGGGGCCCCGAGGTGCCCTTGAGCCTGGTCTCCTCGCCCTCCCACAGCATCGCGTCGAAGCGTTTGACAAGCTTCTTCACGGCGCGAAGCAGAAAGTACCGGCGCGGGTCGGTGCGGTGCCTCTCCAAAAGGCCGGCGCCCGCCTCGATTTCGGGCAGGACATTCCGGGGTCCGCTCAAGAGCATCCACGAGTAGTCCATGGTCCTGTGCATCCGGCAGTGCTCGCAGGTGCACGCCCACGCGCCCCCCGAAAGGCAGCTCAGGCCCCGGGCGGTCTCGAGGGCGGCGGTCAGTTTGGCGCTGTAGGCGGGGCCGTGGAACAGCAGGCTCGAGGGGAGGGTCTTCTGGGCCACCTCCCGGCCCAACTGCTCGGCCAGCCTCTCCTGGAACAGCAGGTTCTCAAACACGGCTGACCTCGGGGTGGCGGCGCGACAGCTCGCCGGCGATCCGCGCCGCGGCGCCTTCGGCGTCAAACCGGGCCAGGGCGGCCCGGGCCGGGGCGGCGGCGCCCTCGTCCGCGAAGCGCGAGACCGCAGCCGCGAGGTCTGTCCCCGTGGAACCCGAGGGCAGCACCACAGCGGCGCCCCGGGAAGCGAACAGCTCGGCGTTGCGCACTTGGTCACCCCGGCTTCCGGCCCCCAGGGGCAGCAGGACCAGGGGGACCCGGGTGGCGGCGGCTTCCCACAGGGTGCCCGCGCCGGCCCGGCCGAAGATCAGGTCGGCGCCCGCGTACAGGTGGGGCATTTCAGTGGAGAAGTACGGCCGGCTCACGTACCAGGCGGTGTCGGGCAGGGGGCTCCACTCGTCCCCTGTCTGATGGACGATAAACAGATTGCCCTCGAGGAGGGGGAGGCTGTCGGCGACGACCTGGTTGACCTCCCGGGCGCCCAGGCTTCCGCCCAGCACCAGAAGCACCTTGGCCCCGGGAGGAACCGGCCAGGCCGAGCGGATCCATCCCGGGTCGCCGGCGAACAGCTCGCGTCGCACCGGGTTGCCGCTCACGATGACCCGGGGGCGTACGTCCTGGGGGAAGTGGGCCACCGACTCGGGGTAGGCGCAGAACACGGCGCGGCTGGCCCCCAGATTGAGCCGGGTCGCCAGCCCGGGGTCGAGATCGCTTTCATGGGAGTATACCGGGATGTGCAGCTTCCGGGCTGCGCGGACCGGGGGAACGCTCACAAAGCCGCCCTTGGAAAACACAAACACGGGCTTCAGCACCTTGAGCAGGCGCTTGGCCTGCACATAGCCTGCGACGATGCGAACCAGGTCTGTGAGGTTCTGCCAGCTGAAATACCGCCGCAGTTTGCCCGTGGAGATGGCGCGGTACTCGATGCCCAGGCCCTCGACGATCTTGCGCTCGATGCCCTTGCGCGACCCGATCCACACGAAGCGGACCTCGTCCTTGAGGACGGCGCGGAGGGCTTGAAGGACGGCGATTCCCGGGTACACGTGACCCCCGGTGCCCCCGCCGGCGAAGACGATGACTTGCAAAAACACCCCCGTTCCTTTAGCGTGATCCTACCATGAAGAAATCCCCGCTGTCCATTCTGGCGGCCGCCGGTCTGCTGCTGGGCGCACCCCTGACGGCCCAGTCCGCGCCCCCCCCGGCCGCCGCCTACTTCTCGTTTCTGCCGTCCGCCGACAGGCAGACCCTGCTGGACAAAGGGGAGCTCACGGCCTCGGGCGACCAGGTTTCCACGCTTCCCTACGGACCCAAGGCGCCCTTCGCCGGCGTGCTGGCCTCCGAGTTCTCGGTGGCCGGCTCTACCGTTGCTCAAGAGGGTCTGTACCTGGTGGCCAAGCCTTCGGGCGACGCTCTGCTCAAGGTCTACAACGCCCTGAACGCCGTGGCCAGCATGGAGGGCTTGCAATACTACTCCATGTCGCAGAAGAAGATGGAGACGCTCGTCCTGGCCAGCTGGCGCGTGGAGTCGCCCGACAAGCCGGCCAAGCTCCCCGACCCAACGTTCACCGCCATGCCGGCGCTGCAGCGCGTGGTCGTCTTCCAGAAGGACAACCGGCTGGGCGACGGGTACACCGAGCTGGTCTACAAGACCATCCCCGGAGGTCTGTCCCTCACCATGAAGAACCTGGGCGAGCTCAAGTACCTCTTCCTGCCCCTGGTGGCGGCCGGCGAGCTTCAAATGGTGTTCGTAGTGGTGCCCCTGGCCGACAAGGTGGCCGTGTACGCGGCCCTCGAAGTGAAGACCGCCAAGCTGATGGGTCTTGAGCACAGCAAGGACGAGAACTTCCGCAACCGCCTGCGCGCCCTGGCTGGCTGGCTGAGCCAGCGCATCGCTGCCGCGCAGTAACGGGCCCTAAACGGGAATGTAGCGCAGGCCCATGTAGGCCACGGCCGCGATGAGCGCCGCGGCCGGAATAGTCATGATCCACGCCCAGACGATGCGGCGCGCTGTGACCCATTTGACCTTGGCGGCGTTTTCGACGGCCCCGACGCCCATGATGGCGCCGCTGATCACGTGGGTGGTGCTCACGGGTACCCCCAGGAGCGCCGTGGTCATGAGCACGGCGCCCGCGGCTGCGTTCGACGCGAAGCCTTCCATGGGACCGATCTTGGTGATGCTGGTGCCCATGGTCTTGACGATGCGCCAGCCGCCGAAGGTGGTTCCCAGCGAGATGGCGAAGTAGCACGAAAACACCACCCAGGGGTCGAGGACGAGGGTGGAGTTGACCCCGGCGGCCACCAGGGCCATGGCGATCACAGCCATGGTCTTCTGGCTGTCGTTGGCGCCGTGGGTGGTGCTGAAGTACAGCGCCGCCACCAGCTGCAGCCCCTTGAAGAACCCCTTTGTATGGTTTGGATTCGCCCGCCTGAACAGCCAGAAGATGAGAACGGTGATCACCGACGCCCCGAAGAACCCCAGCACGGGCGCCAGAACGATGAAGCCGACGATGGTGAGCACGCCGTGAAGCAGCACCCCCGCCGGGCCCACGGCCGCCAGGGCCGCGCCGACCAGGCCCCCGATCAGGGCGTGGCTCGAGCTGGTGGGCAGGCCCAGCACCCAGGTGATAAGGTTCCACGCGACCGCGCCGGTGAGGGCCGCCAGGAGCAGGGGCAGGGTCATGGCGGCCAGCTGCACCACGTCGTTGCCTATGGTCTTGGCGACGGTCACCCCGAAGAAAAAGTACCCCAGGAAGTTGGCGAAACCGGCCATGAGGATGGCCTGCAGCGGCGAAAGGGTGCGGCTGACCACCACCGTGGCGATGGCGTTGGCGGCGTCGTGGAACCCGTTCACGAAGTCGAACAGCAGGGCCACGGCAACCACCGTGACCAACAGGGCGAAGGCTAAGGTCACAGTCAGCCCTGCTTCACAACGATGCCGCGGATGCTGGTGGCCACCTTGTCGAGGGAATCGACCACTCCCTCGAGGGACTCGTACAATTCCTTGAGCTTGAAGATCTTGATGGGGTTGTCTTCCTTGGCGAACAGGTCGGCCATGCACTCGTAGAACAGGTCGTCAGCCTGGTTCTCGATCTGGTGGATCCTCTCGATCGACGCGTAGGTGAAGCTCTTGGACTCGAGAAGCCCCAGCAGGGTCTCGAGCTCAAGGCTGCTCTCGACGATGAAGTCGCTGAAGCGGCACACCCGGCTCGAGGCCTTCTTGATGTGGAAGGTGCCGATCTTGCGTGCCGTGGCGTCGATGCCGTCGATGGCGTCGTCGATCTGGGCCGTGAGCTTGTGGATGTCCTCGCGGTCGAGGGGGGTGATGAAGGTCTTGTGGAGCTCGTCGACGATGGTGGTCTCCATCTCGTCGGCCCGAAGCTCGATGTCCTTCAGAAGCCACAGACGCTTCTTGATCTCGTCCTCGGAAAGGTCTTCCAGCTGGGCCAGGAAGCTCTTGAAGGTCTGAGCCGCCTCTGTGAGCAGGGCCGAATGCCTCAGCAGCAGGGTGAAGAATTTCCCCTCTTTGGGGAGAAGCAAATCGAACAGGTTGAAACCCATGGTCGCGGCACCTCAGGCGGAGTTTAACGAAGTCGTAACCTATCCTTCACGAAGCCCTAACCCGCGTCAAGGCTTGCGCGTCACACATCGCCCATCACGAGTTCGTTGCGGTGGCAAACCCGGATGGGGCCCCTCCAGCGGCACTCCTGCCCCAGCACCTCGGCCACCCGTCCGGGGCTGTTGTTGTTCTCGGAAAGGTGGACGAGGTACACGCGCTCTAAGGTGAGCGCCCCCGTGCCCGCGGTCCTGAGATCGGCCAGGGCGTTGAGGAAGGCCGCGCACTGGTGGTTGGACAGGTGCCCCTTGTCCCCGGCGACCCGCTCGCGAAGCACGGCCGGGTAGGGGCCGGCTTCCAGCATCTGCGGGCAGTAGTTGGACTCGAGGAAGAGCACGTCGCTCCGGGCCGCCACCGCGAGCATGGTGGGGTCGGTCATCCCCGTGTCGGTGATCAGGGTGAAGCGCCGGCCGCCGACCTTGAAGTGGTAGCCGGTGGCCGAGGGCGCGTCGTGGCTGAGGTCGAAGGGGTACAGGTCCACCCCGCCGACCTTGTACGAGGTCCGTCCCTCGACGGGCATCAGCGCGGGCTGCTTGACCTTGCCCAGCAGCGCCTCCAGCTTGAGGCCGCTGCGGTGGACGAGCAGGGCCCCCGTGGCCTCAAGGAGGGGAGCCAAGCCCCTCACGTGGTCGCCGTGGGTGTGGGTCAGCAGCACTGTTTTCACGGTGGCGGGGTCGAGGCCCGCCTTGGCCGCCCGCTTGCGGAACGTGCGCAGGGGGTAGCCATTGTCGATGACCAGCCCTTCTGCGCCATCTTGGAAGAAATAGCAGTTAGCCAGCGACCCCGAACCCAGGATGGCCCAGCGCAGGCTCACTTCGTCCCCGGGGCGATCAGGGCCTTCCACGCGGCCTCGTCGAAGCCGGCGGCCGCTTTGGGGGCTTGCCGCAGGATGGGCACCCTCACCAGCGACGGGTGGTCGAGCAGTTCCTCCCGGGCGTCGAAGGCGCGGTGAGCCCAGCCGCCGTTCTTGTACTCGGCCGACGAGGTGTCGACCAGCACGCCGTGGCCCCCCACGGCCCTGGCGATAGAGTCGAGCTCGCCGGGGCTGAGTGTTTTCACGCCAAGGTCGACGAAGCTGAACTCGATCCGCCTCTCCTTGAGCCAGCGTTCGGCGCGCTGGGTCTCGCGGTCCTTCTTGCGCCCAAACAGCTGAAGCACGGGCATCAGTGACGGTCCCCCCTGGGGCCGACGGCCCTGTGCAGCTCGCGCAGCGCCTTTTCGGTCTCGACCCACCCCAGACACCCGTCGGTGACCGACACGCCGTACTTGAGCGTGGCCAGGGGGCCCACGGGCTGCGAGCCCCCGAACAGGTGGCTTTCGAGCATGAAACCCCGCAGGCTGGTCCTCCCCCCAGCGATCTCCGCGCCCAGCGCCGCCAGCACCTCGGCCTGGCGTTCGGGCTTCTTGGCCGAGTTGGCGTGGCTGCAGTCGACCATGAGCGCGTCCGAAAGCCCCTGGGCCCTCAGCGTCTTCTCGGCCTCGTCGAGGGCGTGGGCGCCGTAGTTGGGCCCCGATTTGCCGCCCCGGAGGATGACGTGGCCCAGCGGGTTGCCCCGGGTCGACACGACGCAGGTCTGGCCGTCCTGGTCGATGCCGATGAAGCTCTTGGCTTCCCGGCCCGAGGCCAGGGCGTTGACGGCGATTTCGAGGTTGCCGTCGGTGCCGTTCTTGAACCCCACGGGCATGGACAGGCCGCTGGTGATGTCGCGGTGGGTCTGGCTCTCGGTGGTCCGGGCGCCGATGGCGGCCCAGCTGATCAGGTCGGCAATATACTGCGGGACGATGGGGTCGAGCACCTCGGTTGCGCAGGCCAGGCCCATATCCGTGAGAGCGCCCAGCAGGGACCGCGCCTCCTGAAGGCCGGCCTCGATGTCGTGGCTGCCGTCCAAGCGCGGGTCGACGATGAACCCCCGCCAGCCGACCGTGGTCCGGGGCTTCTCGAAGTACACGCGCATGACCAGCAGCAATCTGTCGGCCAGCTCGGCGCCCAGGGCGTGAAGCCTGCCGGCGTACTCCAGGGCAGACGCCCTGTCGTGGATGCTGCACGGCCCCACAATGCCCAGCACGCGCTTGTCGCTGCCGTCGAGGATGGCGCTGACGGCGGCCCGGGAGGTCGCGACGGTGGCAGCCTGGCGCTCGGTCAGGGGGTAGAGCGCCTTGAGCGCCCGGGGTGAGAGAAGTTTCTTCATCCCCACGACGTTGAGGTCGTTGGTTTGGATCATGGTGTTTCCTTTGTGAAGTAGCCGGCCTTCCGGGCCTCTTCCCAGGTGTCGAGGATCTCCGAGACCTCGTCGAGGCGGCTTCGGACGAACTGCCGTTCCCTGTCCTGAACCAGGAGGGACCGGCGGTGAAAGATTTCATTCTGCACCCACTCGGGGTGGGCGGCGTGCTCAAACACGAGGGGGTCGCTGGCACCCAGGCTGACGGTCACCACTCCGAAGTCGAGGACCAGGGCCGCCAGCGAGTCCTTGCGGACCCCCACCTGCTGCACCTGATCCAGGCTCCCCTCCTGCCTGATTTCGCCTAGGCCCAAAGGGCGACGGTGCACCATCACGATGCGGTCGCCCTGGATAGACAGCCTGTCGTCGGCCCAGTCCCAGACCTCCCAAACGATGCGGCCCACGGGGTACAGCGCCGCTAGAGCGCTCGCGGCGGCCACGATCCCCAGGCCCCCGGGGACGAGGAGACCCGCCACGACGGCCAAGAAGGCAATCAACGCCAGCCAGCCCAGCCACGGCAGCGCCTTGCGCAGGGCCAGCCACCCGTGGCGCCGGAACCACACGCCGCCGGGCTTCTCCACCCTCCACGACCACCTGTGCACCCGGGGGCCCGGGTTGACGGTGCGAACGGCGGGGCGCTCCAGGCGGGGGGCCTTGGCGCCCCCGCCGCGGTCGGCGAGGGCCTTGCGGATCACCCCGCGCCCCGGGGTGACCAGCACCCTTCGGGCCCTCAGTTCTTCCATGGCCTGCAGGAACCGGCTGGTGCGGGGCAGGCCCCGGAACAGCAGCCTGCCCTTGGGGGAATCGCCCTCGAGCTCGAGGGTGACCAGACCCAGCACCGATTCCAGCAGCCCGTGGCGCGAGAAGATGGCCTCGCGGACCCTCTCGAGGGCCAGCTTCTCGAAATCGGACCGGTGCGTCCACACGTCGAGCTGCCTCAAGATGACCGAGCGGTCGGTGACCACCAGCATCGACGCTCCCCACTCCCAACACACCAGCGCGATCAGCCCCGCAGTGACCAGCATGCCCGCAACGGGGAGAAACCACAGCGCCGCCGCCGCTACCGAGTCGCCCAGCCGGAGCTGAAGGACCACCCCGAAGCCCAGAAAAAGGACGAAGAAGAGCGCAGGCACTGCGGCCCGCAGAGCCAAGAAGAGCGCCGACTTGCGGAACACGTGGGCGGGGGTCTCGCCGGGTTCCAGCACCAGAGGCGAGCGAAGCAGACTCCGGGGCAGGGGCGGGGGCACGGGTTCGCCCAGCCTCAGCGCTGCGGCGGGCCAGGCCTGCAGCCACGCCCTCCATGCCGCCTCGGGCACGGTGACCAGGCGCCCCGAGGTCTGTCCCTTAACCCAGACGCCGCTGGGGGCGCTCAGCGCCTCCCTGACCCCCACGTACCGGGGCGCCACGCCCTCTTCGGTCACGGCCAGACAGCCCTCGGCCACCCACGTCGGGCCCCGGGGGGACTCGTCGGGAAAGCGCACCAGGTCGCCCTCGGAGAACGCCCACACCTCGGCCGCGTCGGCCAGGGCGTCCAGGGCGCCCCCGAGCCGGGCTTCGGACCACCCGCCAAAGGTCTCGAGCGACCGCAAAAACGCGAGGGGTTCAAGGGCATCCATGGGCCCCACTGTACCAACTTCCGCAGGCAAAGGGTAGAGCGGACCGTGGTCGGCAATCGTGCAACTTGACACGAAATGCCGGCGGTGCGAAGGTTGAATCAACATGACCGACGAACAGAAAGAGGACTTGCAGTTCTGGTTCTACACCAAAATCTTCGCCGACAAGGTTTCCGCGGCCGACGCGCTTGCTTTCGCGGCAGCCGAAGTGGGCGCCGCACCCCAGGAGGCTTTTGCCTACCTGAGCGGCGACGGCCGGGTCACCGGAACGGCGGCCGACCCCCGGCCCCGGGTGTTTGACCGCGACGAATCGGACGCGGCGGGGGTGTACGTCGATATCGAGTGGATGCTGCAGATCCTCCACACCGCCGGCCTCCGCGATCAAGTGCTTTGGAACGCCCTGGGTTCCGTCTACAAGATCCCCGCTTCGCTGGCCCGGCAGGAGTGCGAACTCATCCCGATTGCGGAAGTGGACGATTGAGGGACTTCTGCTGGCGCTGCTTCTGGCCCAAGGAAAGGTGCTGGTGCGCTGAGATTCAGGCCCAGCCTGTAAGAACACACTTTGTCTTCCTCATGCATCCCAAGGAGTTCAAGCAGGAGAAGGCGGGCACCGGCCGCCTCACCGCCCTGAGCCTGGCTGGGAGCTCCATCGAGGTGGGGGTGGGCTTTGACGGCCACGCGGCCGTGAACCGCCTCATCGACGACCCCGGCAACTTCCCGGTGCTGCTGTACCCCGCAGGGGGCGCCCTCAACGTCTCCGAGGGCGCGCTCACGGCCCGCGACCTGGGCGGGCGCCGGCTGGTGGTCTTCCTCCTCGACGGCACCTGGGCGTGCGCCAAGAAGATGCTCACGCTCTCGACCCGGCTCCAGAGCCTCCCCAAGCTCATGTTCACCCCCGTCGAAAAGAGCCGCTTCGTGATCAAGCGCCAGCCCCACGAATGGTGCCTGTCCACCCTCGAGGCCACCCACCAGCTGTTGGGCGCCTTGGCCGCGTCGGGACTCGACGTCTACCCCGACCCGGCGGCGATGCCCGCCCTGTTCGAGAAGATGCAGGCCTTCCAGATCGCGTGCGCGTCCGACCCTGCGCGCTCGGGCTACCGCAAGAAACCCTACAAGGCGCCCGACGCGCGGACCACTCTGCCGTACCCCCGCCAAGGCAAGGGAAAACGCAGCCTCTTCTGGCGTCCTTCCCTTTGACGTTGGGGCCGCGCGGCCCTATCTTGTCCCCATGAAAACACGAAAATTGGGCAAGAACGGCCCTACCGTTTCGGCGGTGGGCCTGGGCTGCATGGGGATGTCCGAGTTCTACGGACCTTCAAACGACATCGCCTCCGAAGATCTGCTCCGCCTGGCCATCGACCACGGGGTGACCTTCTTCGACACCGCCGACATGTACGGCGCCGGCCACAACGAGATGCTGGTGGGCCGCGCCCTCAGGGGCCGCCGCGACAAGGTGACCATCGCCACCAAGTTCGCCAACATGCGCGGCATCAACGGCGCCTATTTGGGCATCAGCGGCAAGCCCGACTACGTGAAGTCGGCCTGCGACTGGAGCCTCAAGCGCCTGGGCGTCGACCACATCGACCTGTACTATCAGCACCGCGTCGACCCCACGGTGCCCATCGAGGACACCGTGGGCGCCATGGCCGACCTGGTCAAAGCCGGCAAGGTGAGGTACCTGGGTCTGTCCGAGGCCGGCCCGGCAACCATCCGCCGCGCCGCCGCCGTCCACCCCATCACGGCGCTGCAGACCGAGCTGTCACTGTGGAGCCGTGACGCTCTGGGCGAGATCATCGCCACCACCCGCGAGCTGGGCATCGGCTTCGTGGCCTACAGCCCCCTGGGCCGCGGGTTCCTCACCGGCGCCTTCCACAAGCCTTCCGACTTTGTTGCCGGTGACTTCAGGTCGGTGAACCCCCGGATGACGGGCGACAACTTCGACAAGAACCGCAAGCTCGTGGACGCGGTCGAGGCCATGGCCAAGCAGAAGAACGTCACCCCGGCGCAGCTGGCTCTGGCGTGGGTGCTGGCCCAAGGCGAGGACATCGTCCCCATTCCGGGCACGCGCCGCCTCAACTACCTGGTCGACAACCTGGCCGCCGCGTCGGTGGCCCTGAGCGCGGCCGAGGTGGCCCAGCTGACGGCGCTGGTGCCGGCCGAGGCCGTCGCGGGCACCCGCTACGACGAAACCGGGATGAAGCGGCTGAGCCTCTAGAAACTTTCTTCCAGGCCGATAATGGAGCCAGAGGTGCGCCATGTACGGCTTGGAAGAAGACCTGTTCGACCAATTGGTCCGGCTCAAGGACCACTTCGGCATCGCGTTCGTGAAGGCGGAGTTTGAGGCCGAGGGGGCCAGCTTCCGCGACCTGGTGAGGCTGCGCCGCCTGACCCTCCAGGCCGGTGTGGGGCTCATCCTCAAGATCGGCGGGTGCGAGTCGGTCCGCGACCTGAGGGACGCCCTCGAGCTGGGCGCCGACGGCCTGGTGGCCCCCATGATCGAGAGCGCCTTCGCCCTTTCCAAGTTTTGGGAGGCGTGCAACCGCGTCTTCCGCACGGGCCGCCGCCCCCGCCTTGCCTTCAACGTCGAGACTAAAACGTGCCTTGAGAACCTCGACGTCATCCTTGAGTACGGAACGGGCAAGATGGACGGCTTCACCATCGGCCGCAGCGACTTGGCGGGCTCGTACTTTGACCCGTGGATCACCCCCGACAGCGATTTTCTGCTCACCGAGATCGAACGGGCGGCGCTCACGGCCCGGGGCCGGGGGTGGGAGGTCTGGATGGGCGGCAACCTGGCCCAGAAGAGCACGGCGGTGCTCGCCAGCCGTCCGGTGCTCCGACAGTGCGTCAGCTGCTTCGAGACCCGGAAGGTTGTCATCCCCGGCGGGAAGCTGTTCGACCGTCCCGAGACCGTTGCCGAGGCCCTCAAGTTCGAGGAGCTCTATCTGCTCTCGCGGCAGGAAATTGTCGAGGACGCGCTCAGCGAAGACCGCCACAGGCTCGAGGTTCTGAAGGCCCGACGCTAAAAAATTCGTCGATCACTGGACGAAATGTCAAGAATCCTTTACACTGTTAGTATGCCTGAAGCCGTCCTGAACAACAAGGTGAAGACTCACCGGGTGCTTGCCGACCTCACCCAGGAAGACCTTGCCCAAATGGTGGGCGTCACCCGCCAGACCGTTCTGGCCATCGAGAAGGGCAACTATGCCCCTTCGGTGGTGCTGGCGCTCCGGCTGGCGAGGACTCTCAGGTGCACCGTGGAGGAGCTGTTCGATGAAAGCGTTGAGTGACTCAGTGGTAGCCCTCGCCTTGCTTGCGGTCCTCTTCCTCAAGGTCGACCCCTTCCATTGGTTCATGCCCACCGAAATGCAAATGATCCTCCTGTGCGTGTTTGCCGCCGCGTTCGCCCTCTACGCCGGCGTCGTCTTCCGGGAGCAGGCGAAGGACGAGCGCGAGAGCAGCCACCTTTACCGCGCAAGCCGCTGGGGGTACCTGGTGGGCGTCGTTGCCCTGACGGTGCTCATCGTCGTGCAGGATGTGCTCCACAGGCTCGACCCGTGGCTGCTGGGCATCCTGGGGCTGATGGTGGTGACCAAGCTCGTGGTGCTCCGATGGGCCCAGTGGCGCCATTGATGTCAAGAAAACCATTCTTTTTGTAAAATATACTTGTCTTTCTGTATGGTTCGCTTTACATTATGCTCATCCTAAGGAGGATGTTCATGAAGTTAACTGTACTGGCCGCCCTGGCGGCCCTCCTGTTCACCGCGGGCCTCACCGCCCAAAGCACAGATGGGACGATGATGAAGTCGGACTCGTCCACCGCCGACGGGACCATGATGAAGTCGGACGACACGATGATGAAGTCCGACAACACAATGATGAATTCGGATAACACGATGATGAAGTCTGACAGCACGATGATGAAGTCGGACGCCAGCATGATGGTGAGCGACGCCGACCGCAAGATGTCGGCCGACCCCATGGACATTTCGGCTTTCAACTTGAAGGGTCTTGGCAATCAGGTCGTCGCCTTCAAGAGCGAAGCGGCAGCCCAGGCTCTGGCCAAGAAGGGGACCGTCGTGTACTTCTTCGCGGCAACCTGGTGTCCCGAGTGTCAGGCTACCTACAAAGATCTCAAGGCCAACTTCTCCATGCTCCCCAAGAACTTCACCCTGGTGTTCGTCAACTACGACAAGGCCAAGGAGCTCAAGATGAAGTACGGCATCACCGCCCAGCACACCTTCGTCCAGCTGGGTGCCATGGGCGAGAAGAAGAAAGTCTGGTCGACATCGATGACGGTGGGCGACCTCGTCCAGTCGACGATGATGTAAGGGAGGGGCTATGCTGCTGCTGATCGGTTTTGCATTTCTTGCGGGCGTCGTTACTGTACTTTCTCCGTGCATCCTTCCCGTGTTGCCCGTGGTTTTGTCCGGCGGCATCGGCGGCGGCAAGGCCCGGCCCTGGGGCGTCATCTCGGGGTTCACTCTCAGTTTCACCGCCTTCACTCTGACGCTGTCCACCCTGGTCCAGACCCTGGGGCTCGACCCCGACGTCCTGCGCTGGGTGGCGGCGGCCCTGATCCTGTTGTTCGGCGTGGTCCTCGTCGTCCCTGTGCTCAAGGACAAGTTCATGGCCTGGACCACCTCGCTGGTGAGCCGCTCGTCCTCGGTGAAGCCCGGCAAACCCGCCGGCGGCTACGGTGCCGGGTTCGTCCTGGGCCTGGGCCTGGGCGTGGTCTGGACCCCGTGCGTGGGCCCCATTATGGCCAGCGTTATCACCCTGGCGCTCAGCCAATCTGTGGACGCGGCCAGCATCTTCATCACCCTGGCCTACACCGTGGGCACCTCGATTCCGCTCTTCCTCATCATGATGGGAGGCAGGACCCTCCTCAACCGCGCGCCGTGGTTCACCAAGCACTCCGCGGGCATCCAGCGCGGCTTCGGCATTCTCATGGTCGTCACAGCTGTGGCGCTGTTCTCGGGCGGCGACAGGGCATTCTCGTCGTGGCTGCTCACGACCTTTCCGCAGTACGGTTCTGGTCTGACGGCCATCGAGAACCAAGACGCGGTGAAGGCCGAACTGGCCAAGCGGTCGAAGGCACCCACGGCCGCCGTTGCCGCTGCGGACCCGCTGACCCTGGGTCAGGGCGCGTGGATCAACTCGACGCCGCTCACGCTGGCCGGGCTCAAGGGCAAGGTCGTCCTTGTGGATTTCTGGACCTACAGCTGCGTGAACTGCGTCAGGACGCTTCCCTACCTGAAGGCGTGGTACTCCAAGTACCACAGCCTGGGCCTCGAGATCGTCGGCGTCCACAGCCCCGAGTTCGCGTTTGAGCGCTCTGAGGCCAACGTCAGACGGGCCTCGGGCGAGCTGGGAGTGGTGTGGCCCGTGGTCCAGGACAACGCCTTTGGCATCTGGAACGCGTACCGCAACCAGTACTGGCCCGCGCACTACCTGTACGACCGCACGGGCGCCCTCGTTGAAACCCACTTCGGCGAGGGCAACTACACCGAAAGCGAGGCGGCCATCGCCAAGGCTCTCGGGACCACTGTCGCCGCGGCCCCCGTGGCTGGCGCGGTTCCCATCGCCGAGGGGCCCAAGACCCCCGAGACCTACCTCGGCTACGGGCGGGGATCGCGGTTCTCGAGCCCCGAGTCCGTTTCGGCCGACAAGGCCGCCGCCTACACGGTGCCCGCCAACCTTCCCGTCGACCATTGGGCGTTCTCGGGAAGCTGGACCGTAGGCAAGGAGGCGTCGCAGGCCCGCGCCGGCAGCGCGCTCGAGCTTCACTACCAAGGCGCCCGGGTGTACCTGGTGATGAGCCCGCCCCCGGGGAAGGCTGTCCACGTCAAAGTGAGCGTCGACGGGAAGGCTCTAAGTTCGCTGACTGTAGACTCGGACAAGATGTACAACCCCGTCGACCTGCCCCAGGCCGGGGGTCACCTCCGCCTCGAGTTCGACGGCGAGGCTTCGGTCTACGCGTTCACCTTCGGCTGAGTTTCACGCACCCAGGCTGCGGCCTGGGCCGGCGTGAGTCCGCTTCGGACCTCGCCGGTGGCCGTGTCCTTGAGCTGGTTTCCCTCGGCCTGGGCCACGAAGCGGATGCCCTTTGCCTCGGCGTACTTGTACTGCTGGGCCACCTTCTTGTCGGCCAGGTATACCTCGGCGTTCAGGCCCTCGGCGCGGAGCGCCTGGGCCAGGGCCTGGGCCGCCCAGTCGGCGGCGGCCAGGACCAGCACGTGGCTGGCCGAAGCGCGGCCCTGGACCAGGCCCAGTTCTTCCAGGCCCGCCAGTAGGCGGTCGAGGCCCACCGAAGCGCCGACACCGGGGAGTTCCTGCTTGGTGTAGAGGGCGGCCAGGTTGTTGTAGCGCCCGCCGCTCATCACCGAACCCAGGGCGGGAAGGGCGTCGAGGAAGGTTTCGTAGACAAGGCCCGTGTAGTAGTCAAGGCCGCGGGTGATCGAAGGGTCAAGGACGAACCGGTGCGCGATGCCGAGCCCGGTGGCCAGGCCGTGCAGCTCGCGCAGACGGGCCGACCCCTCGCCGGGGCCCCCCGAGAGCATTTCAAGGGTGTTCAGCACTGTCAGGAAGTCGCCCTCGGCGCCGATGAATGCCAAGATCTTGTCGGCGCCCGCTTCGTCCACTTCTTCCTTCAACAGCGCCTTCACGGCCTCGGCGCCGATCTTGCCCAGCTTGTCCACGGCCCTCAGGACAGCCACCGAATGTCCGGCGGCGCCCAGGTGAGCGAGAAACTGGTTGAACAAGCCGCGGTGGCTGAGCCTGATGGTGGCCTTGCCGTCCACAAGGACGTCCATGGCCCGGGTCATCATCAACACGATCTCAAAGTCGGCGGCCGGGGTGTCGGCGCCCACAATATCGAAATCGCACTGGACAAATTCGCGGTAGCGGCCCCTCTGGGTGTTTTCGCCGCGCCAGACCTTGGCCATGTGGTAGCGCTTGAACGGCAGGGCGAGCTCGGCCGCGTGGGCCGCCATGAACCGCGCGAAGGGCACTGTGAGGTCGAAGCGCATGCTCACGTCGCGCTCCCCGTGGTCGGTGAAGCGATACACCTGTTTGTCGGTCTCGCCCCCGCCCTTGCCGAGCAGCACCTCGGTGTACTCGAGCACCGGCGTGTCGATGGGGACGAAGCCGAAGGACTCGAACACCGCTTCGAGGCGGCCCATCAGCGCCTTTTTGGGGATCTCCTGGGCGGGCAGCGAGTCGCGGAAACCCTTCAGGACTTGGGGGGAAATCAGGTCAGCCATGCTGCGAATCTTACAGGGAAGGCGGGCCGACGGGAACCCCCCGCCCGGTTGTCCTCTATATAGATTCCATGCTATATTGGAACGATGAGCGACACCATTCTGGCCATGCCCACCTGCGACCCCGCCCTTCTCGAGGAGTGGTCGGCCAAGCTGAGGGTGTGCGGCCACCCGACCCGGTGGCGCATCCTCTGCCTCATCGAGCGCCAGTCGGCCTGCGTCACCGACCTGTGGCAGTGCCTCGACCAGCCCCAGCCCGTGATCAGCCAGCACCTGGCCGCCCTCAAGGAACGGGGCATCGTCGAGGCGTCGGTGGCGGGCAACAAGAGGCTCTACCGGGTGTGCGACCCGATGGTCCGCCGCCTCGTCCAGGATTTTCTGGCCTCGGTCGAATCCCCCGAGACCAATTCATGCCTGGCCTGAACGGCTAGGGCAGCAGCACCGACACAAACGCCGCCTGCACGCTCCCGTCGGGGTTCAACGTACCGCGGATCGACACCCTTGCTCCCGGTTTGAGGTCCGACGCCGATCCGTCGATCATCCGGTGGATCACTGTTGAGGCGGTGATCGAGAAGGGCACCATGGCGTCGGCGTTCTTGAGGACCAGCCGGCTGCCGTCTCCCTCCCCGGAGATCTGGTCGACGGGTGCGTTGGTCATCAGGTCGCCCGAGGCCATGGTGAACTGCCCCTTGCGCACCCGGGCCACCATCTTGGGGCTGAACACGTTGATGGCCACCGACTGCTGGCCGCCGTCAGCGCCGGGCACCGAGTCGATGCCGACCCAGTCCCCCGGGTGAATGTCTGCGGCGGCCACGGTCAGGCGCCTGGTGACCACGACGTCGGCGGGCAGGACGGCCTGGTGGGATGAGCCGTCATCGGCCTTCCATTGGAGGCGGTCCATCAAGACCGCGGTCACTGTGCCTTCCACCGAGGCCGGCGCCTGGGCGTAGGCCGTCAGGGACACGAGGCCGAGCAGCAAAACGATTCCGGTTCGTAGCATGGGAATCTCCTTGATTTCAGAGTAATCAAGTCAGGAATTGTTGAACAGCGCGTTGACCTCGATTTGAAGTTGGCGTTAGAGCCCGGCGGGCGGGAGGTTGGGCTGGCTGGGGCGGGGGGCTTTTCGGCCCGGTCCCAGGTACCGGGCGTAAGCCCAGCGCCCAATCCACGGAAAGTAGATGACCCGGCCCTTCCGGGCCCTGTAGGCTCCCACGCCGCACCCGATCAGGTACACGATGTAGGCGGCCAGGCACACCAGCGAAAACGGCCAGAAGTACGGCCCTCCGGGGGGAGGCGACCCCGTCCCCCTGAGGAGCCACACGACAAGGAAACCGCCCCAGACCACCCAGACGGCCGACAGCACCGAGGCGGGAACCGAAAACAGGAACGACTGAAAGCAGTGAAACCCCGTGAACTGAGACTTCTTTGCGTTCACAACGTGGTAAATCCACGCCGCCACCAGGCCGAGGAACGGGACAGGAAGCCCCAAATGGAGGGCGCCGAAGGCCATCAGCCACGCCCCCATGGCGTCTTCTTTTTCGCGGACGCTTAACTCATCGGGCTGAACGAGCGGAACCGAAGGCGCCTGGGGGTCCATACGATCAGGGCTTTCCGGAGAACGGGGGATAGGTGTCGGTCAGGAACGAAGCGTAGGCCCCGAGCCTGAGCAGCCACCGCTGGGTTCCCGCGAGGTAGCTGTGGAACCCGACCGGGAAGGAGCCCGTGAACAAGATGGCCCACCACGCGAGGAAGGCCAGGACGGCTGCGCCTATGAAGCGGAAGAGGAGGGCGACGCCGTGGGGGATGAACAGGTAAAGCCAGCCGAACAGGAGCCGCAGGATAAGCAGGCCGCGGCTGAGGGTAGCGGGCCTTTCGAGGCCGACCTCCACGGTGCGCGCGGAGCCAGACACGCCAAAAGACGGGTACTCGTCGGTCAGGTTGCCCAGGGAAGCCGACACCCGGTTGTTCCAGGCGATGAGCCCGCGCTGAAAGGTGAACCAGGACTCGGGGTAGCGGCCGGTGAACAGCACGGCCCACCAGGCCAGGAACCCGAGAATCGCGGCCCAGATCGAAACGAAGAAGATCAGGAAGTAGTGGGGCAGGGCGATGTACAGCCAGCCGAAGAAGGTGCGCAGAAGCAGTTGTCCCCGAGAGTAGGAATCTTGTCTCTGAATCGAAAGCGTCATCCTTAGAACCTCCAGATTGAAATCTGAGAGAATTATAGACCCACTCCGTCAATAATTAAGGAATCAGTTTCTTTCTGACACTCTTTTCATGAACTCTTCGTAACCTTTCTTCCTCAAGACGCAGGCCGGGCAGAGGCCGCAGCCGAGGCCGAAGGCGTGGCGGGTGGTGACCCCCTCGTAGCAGGTCATCGTCTGGTTGAGGATAAGGTCGAGGCAGCCCAGTTCCCGGGCCAGCTCGAACTCGTCGGCCTTGGTCAGCGCCATAAGCGGCGTGTGGATGACAACGTTCTTGTCACGGAAGTCGGTGGCCAGGTTGAGGGCCACCTGCGTCGCCTTGATGAACACGTCGCGGCAGTCGGCGTACCCCGAAAAGTCGGTCTCGCAGACCCCGGTGACCACGTGTTTGGCGCCCAGGGTGCCGGCCCACGCCGACCCAAGCGTCAGGAACAGCAGGTTGCGGTAAGGGACGAAGCTGGCGGGGACATCCGAGCTTTGAGCGTGCTTCTCCCCCACGCTGCCTGTCCCCTGAAACAGGTTCGAGACGACGAGGTCCTGGAGGAAGGACAGGTCCACGACCTTGAACTCCACGCCCAGGCCCTCGCAGATCCGGCGCGCCGCGTCGAGCTCGCCGGCGTGCTTCTGGCGGTAGAAGTACCCGATGGCCGACACCTTCCTGAAGGTCTTGAGGGCCCAAACAAGGCACGTGGTCGAGTCCTGGCCGCCGCTGGCCAGCACTACCGCGTCTTCATTCAGGTACGGCGAAGTCACCTCAGGGCGTCCCGGGCGGCGGGGGTCTTGGTGTGCTCGGCCTCGACCTTGATGCCGATGCCGCCGCGGACGCTGAAATCGCCGGTGACCTTGATCCAATGCGGGTCGAGGAGCGCCACCAGGTCGTCGACCATGAGGTTGGCCACGTGTTCGTGGAAGACTCCCTCGTCCCGGAATGACCAGAAGTACAGCTTCAGCGATTTCGACTCGACCACCTTGGTGTCGGGGGCATATTCGATGGTGATCTTGGCAAAGTCGGGCTGGTGGGTGATGGGGCAGTGGCAGGTGAACTCGTCGGTGGTGAGGGTCACCTTGTAGAACCGGCCGGGGCTCCGGTTGGGGAAGGCTTCCAGTTTCTTCGACGGCTGCGCCGGGTGACCCAGCAGGGAAAGGTCTTTCAAATCTTCGGGGGAGGTGGGCATGGTGCAATGGTATGGGGCGCCGGGGGTAAAAAGTCAAGCTGGCCCCGCCGAAGGCGCCGCTGGACAGGTCCCGCGCCCCGGTCTACCATCAGCGCATGAATGTCAGAGGTGGCTTGAAGGCGTGGCTGGCCCTCACCCTTGCCCTCGTCCTGTTCCCGGGGGCGGGGCTTGAGGCTCAGCAGCGCTTTGCCCTCGTCATCGGCAACGAGAATTACGCCGTGGGGCCGCAGCTGAAGAACCCGGTCAACGACGCCACCGACGTGGCCGCCGAGCTCCAAACTCTGGGTTTCGAGGTCAACGTCCTCACGAACGCCGGCCTGGCGGACATGAGGAGGGCGCTTCAGCGCCTGGGCTCCGACCTGGGGCACTCGCCGAAGTCCTACGGGTTCTTTTACTTTTCTGGCCGCAGCGTCCAGGCCGACGGCGCCAATTACCTCGTGCCCACCGACTTCGACGCCGCCAGCGGGTCCGCCGTGAGGGGGCGCGCTCTCGACTGCCAAGACGTCCTCGACACGGTCCAACTGGCGGGGAACCAGCTCAACGTCGTGGCCCTTGACGCTGTAGGAGCGCTTTCAATGTTCACCAGGGTCCCCGAGGGCAGCCTTGTCGTCCTTTCGACGGCGCCCAACCCGGCTCCCGAAGCCTCGGGCGGGCGCAACGGGGTGTTCGCTGCGGCGCTCATCAAGAACCTGGGGGATGAGTCCCTCGACGTCAGGGAAGTAGTCGAGCGGACCAGCCGCGACGTGGCTGCCCAGACCCCGGGGGGCCAGGCGCCCTCGGTGTTCGACCAGTTCGCGGGTAACGCCCGCCTCGGCGCCCCGGGGTTCGTCCCTCCCGCTGCGCTGGAAGGCACCAGCAAGATCGGAACAACAGGGCCCGGCGGGGGCATCATCTTCTTCGACAAGGGCGTCTTTCAGGATGGCTGGCGGTACCTTGAGGCCGCCCCCGAGGATCTGCCCGAGGTGCCCTGGTTCAACGGCAAGGACGGCGTGGTCATAGGGGCCGACGGCACGGCGGTTGGCACGGGACGGGAGAATACACAGACCATCATCGCCGTCCTGGGGCCCGGAACCTACGCCGCTTCGGTGTGCGCCGCCTACGACGGCGGCGGGCTTCACGACTGGTTCCTGCCGTCCAAGGACGAACTGGCAGGCCTGTTCCAGGTGCTCAAGGCCGCCGGCGGGCTCAGTTTTTCGACCAAGTTCTACTACTACTGGTCGTCCTCCGAGAGGAACAACATCGAGACCTGGGTGCAGAACCCGGGCGGGGGCCAGTACCCCAACCTCAAGGGGTTCAAGCACTTCGTCCGTCCGATCCGGGAGTTCTAGGCCCGCTCGATCTCCTGGAGGTCGGCGGCCGAAAGGGTGCACTCCAGCGCCCCCAGCGAATTGGCGGGCTGCGCTCGGTTTCTGGCTCCCAGGAGGGGGACGATGTCGCGGTGATCGGGTGGACGGCGTGGGCGCGCCTGATGGTGGCCGCCGGCCGGCTGGGAAGCTCAGGACCCCTCGGGCTCCACCAAGGCCACGGCCAGCGCAGCGTAGTCACCCAGCGCGTCCCCCAGTTCGTCGGGGACGATGGTGCACGCCCGCAGCGACCGCGGGAGGGCCTCGGCCTCGAGCACCTCCCTGGCCGCCGGCCACAGCAGGTCCTGGGCGCGGCGGAAGACGCTGCCGATCACGATGATCTGGGGGTTCAGGACGTCGACAAGCAGCGCCAGGCCCCTGCCCAGGTAGCGCCCGCTCGTGCGGTACACGTCCAAGGCAACGGGGTCGCCCGCCAGGGCCGCCTCGGCCACGACCCGCGCGTCGAGCCTCGGCAGCTGGTCGGCGCTGGTGCAGAACGAGACGGTTTGGCCCCTCTGCAGCCTCTCGAGCGCCTTGGCCGCCGCCAGCTGGGCGATGCCGCCCCCGCTGCAGAAGCCCTCGAAGGAGCCCTCCTTGCCGTAGCCCACGGGTTGGCCGGCCAGGGAGCCATCGAAACTTCTCTGCCGGCGCGCAACGCGTTACCCAGTCGCCCCAGCTCCCGCCGAAGTGAAAGTCCCTGACCGCATTGAAGCTGGCCTCGAACAGTGGCGTGCCGCTTCTTTCGCCGTGTTACCTTGCAGACGGTATTTCCATCGCTTATCCTTCGAAGTGGGGAGGCCTGGACGTGAACAGCTGTTTGGCTGCGATCCCATTCGCCGGCGGTCTTGCCGGCCGGCCCGGGTGTTGACCATGCCCGAATCGAAGGCGAGGTTCCTTGCCATCCTGTATGACCTGATGACGGTGATTGGCGGCGAGACGCGCGTGGAACCCCTCCTGGTCCGAACCCTTCAAAGGCTGCTTCTCCACACCGGCCTGCCCGCCGCGATGACTCTCGAACACGGTGCCGCGGGGAGCCCGGTGCTGACCACGGCGGTCGGCAGCGCGAAGCTTGCGAAACTCAAGGGGAGCGCCGTTCCAGCGACGTGGGCCGCCGCCGCCGCCGCGCAGTACCGCGGAAGCGAGCTCAAGGCCTGGGCCGACGAAGGGCTGGCGGGTTACGGCTACGCCCTGAGGCTCCCGGTGCCCGGGTACGGGACTCTGGTCCTGTTGGGCCGGGAAACGTACTCCAGCGACCTCCCGCTGGAGCAGATCTTCCTCCCCATCCTTGACAACCTCTCCCGGGCCATTGTCCTGTGCCGGAACAGTGAGGAATACCAGCGGACCCTTGAGAAGCAAAGGGACGAGGCCGAGGCGCGGATCCGGATGCTTTCGACAGCGGTGGAGCAGAGTCCCGTTTCGGTGCTCATCACCGACCTCGACGGCAGCATTGTCTTCGTGAACGACGCGTTCCTGCTGGCGTCGGGCTACTCCCGCGAAGAATTGCTGGGTCAGAACCCCCGGGTGTTCCAGTCATCCAAGACCCCCAAGATCCTCTACAGGGAACTTTGGGGAGCCCTGGGCCGAGGCGAATCCTGGGAGGGCGAGTTCGTCAACCGCGCCAAGGACGGCAGCGAGTGGCTGGAGCGGACGCACATCCTTCCCCTCAAGGACCCCAGCGGCAAGGTCACCAACTACGTGGCCTTAAAAGAAGACGTGACCGCCCAGCGCGCCGCCGACGATCAGCTGCGCAAGCTTTTCCTGGCGGTGGAACAGAGCCCCGAGAGCATCGTCATCACAAGCCTCGACCAGACGATCGAGTACGTGAACCAGGCCGTGGTCGACACCACCGGGTACAGCCGCGAGGAACTTTTGGGCCATCGGCCGCAGCTGCTGCAGTCGGGCAAGACGACGTTCCAGACCTACCGCGATCTGTGGACGAGTCTGGGCGCCGGGGAGCCTTGGTCGGGCGAGCTGACCAACAAGCGCAAGGACGGGACCGAGTACGTCGAGCTGGCCCGGATCGCCCCCGTGCGCCAGGGCGACGGGACGATCACGCATTACCTGGCCATCAAAGAAGACATCACCGAGAAAAAGGTGATGGCGGAGGAGCTGGAATCGCACAGGTTCCACCTGGAGCGGCTTGTCGACTCGAGGACCAGGGACCTGTCGAAAGCAAAGGACGAGGCCGAGGTGGCCAACCGCGCCAAGAGCGCGTTCCTGGCCAACATGAGCCACGAGATCCGCACGCCCATGAACGCCATCATTGGTCTGGCCCACCTGCTCAAACGCAGCACCACCGAGCCCAAGCAGCTGGAGCAGCTTGATAAGATCACGCTGGCGGCCCGGCACCTGCTCGAGGTCATCAACGACATCCTCGACCTTTCGAAAATCGAGGCCGGCAAGCTCCTGCTTGAGGTAGCCGACTTCGATCTTGAGGCCACCGTCGACGCGGTGTGCACCCTGGTCCGCGACAAGGCCCTGGCCAAGGGACTCGAGCTGGTCTCGGACCTCTCGCGTCTGCCCCACCGGTTCCGCGGGGACGGTCTGCGCATCCAGCAGATCCTCTTGAACTTCGCCAGCAACGCCGTGAAGTTCACTGACACGGGCAACATCACACTCAGGGGCCGGGTCGTCTCGTCCGAGGGCGACAGGTTTACGGTCAGGCTCGAAGTTACAGACACGGGCATCGGCATGGACCGCAGTCATCAGAACCGCCTGTTCGAAGCCTTCGAGCAGGCCGACCCCTCGACGACCCGCAAGTACGGCGGGACGGGCCTGGGCCTGGCCATCAGCCGAAGGCTCGCCGAACTCATGGGCGGCAGCATCGGTGTCGAGAGCCGGGCAGGCCACGGCTCGACGTTCTGGATCGAACTCCCCCTGGTTCGCGCAGAGGACATCCACGCCCGGCCCCGGCCCGTGACGTTTTCCGGCCACCGGGTCCTGGTCGTCGACGATTTGGCCGACGCCCGGGACACCCTTGTCGAAATGGTCAGGTCCCTGGGTCTCACCGTGGTGGGAACCCAGGGGGGCCGGGCGGCGCTCGAGGCCCTGGTCGAGGCCGACGCCCGGGCCGAGCCGTTCGACCTGCTGCTGTGCGACTGGCAGATGCCCGAGGTGGACGGCATCGAGGTGGGCCTCAGCGTGTCCGAACTGGGACTGTCCCGAAGACCCATCGGCGTCCTGGTGACCGCATTTTCCGAAGCTCTGGCCGGGCACGACCTGGGCGGCACCGGGTACAAGCTGGTTCTGCCCAAGCCCCTCACCCAGTCGCGGCTGCACGATGCCCTCTACCAGGTGCTCGCCGAGGCGGCCCCCGGGAACCGGGGGTCCCTGGGGGGAGGCGAGGCCGAGCTGTGGCTGCGCGACCACCCCGGGGCCTGCATTCTGCTGGCCGAGGACAACCCGATCAACCAGGAGGTGGCCCACGAGCTCCTGTCCGCGGTAGGCCTTGACGTGGACATCGTGGGTGACGGCCGCCTCGCCGTCGAGAAGGCGAAGGCGCGGGCGTACGACCTCGTGCTTATGGACGTCCAGATGCCCGGGATGGACGGCCTGCAGGCCACCCAGGAGATCCGCAAGCTCAAGGCGTACAGGCGGACCCCGATCCTGGCCATGACCGCCAACGCCTTCGAAGAGGACCGGAAGGCGTGTCTGCGGGCGGGAATGAACGACCACATCGCCAAGCCCGTCGACCCCGAAGCGCTGTACAGGGCCCTGGTGGCCTGGCTCCCCAGCCCCGCGAAGACCGTGGCCGCCCCCGGACCAGCCCCGGCCCAGGCGCCCGAAGGGCAGCCGCTCCCCGAAATTCCGGGGCTCAGCCTCAAAGACGGGCTGCGGGCCATGGGCGGGCGCCACGACCTGTACCGAACGCTGCTTCTGAAGTTCCTCAACAACAGCGAGGTCGGGGTCCTGAGGCAGACCTTCCACGAGAACGACTGGGTGCGGTTTCACAGGGCGGCTCACACGCTCAAGGGCGTGGCAGCGACCTTGGGGGCGACCAGGCTTACCGAGCTGTCGGCGCGGCTTGAGAAGGCCTCAGAGCCCCAGAGCTGGCAGGTGGACGAGGTCAGCGACGAATTCCAGTCACTATGCGACACCCTAAGGTCGGTGCTGACAGTACCGCCGCCCCAGGGTGCGCCCCCGGCCGACGACGGCCAGACTGGTTTCCTGAGGGCCGCCCGAACGCTGGAAGCCTTGCTGGCCAACGACGACCTAGCCGCCGGTGAAGCCTTTCGCAGGTCAGAGGCTGTTCTGAGGGCAGCGCTGGGACCGGCAGCCGACCGGTTGGCCGTGGATCTGGAGGCCTTCAACTACGAGGCAGCGCTCGCCGGGTTGCGGGGGGCAATGGGCGGCCTGTCGGGCGGCCCCAAGGCGGGACTTTCGTGAGGATAGGCGCGACCACCCGCTGGCTCACCGCCCTCGTCGTCCTGCTTTCTAGCGTGAGCATCGGGTCCACTCTGCTTTCCTTCCACCTCCTCGACCAGAGGCGGCAGGTGCACGACGCCATGATGAAGGCCCTCTCCGCGACCGACCAGCTGATCGGGGGCAGCGACGCCCTGACGACGGCCATCCGCGGGTACGCCGCGACGGGCGATACCCAGTTCTGGAACGACTACAACAACGAGCTGACCGTGGACCGCTCCCGGGACCTGGCGCTGGACGCGTTCAAGAAGCTTGACCTTTCGGCGGGCGAGTTGGAGAGGTTCCTGCAGGCGAAGAACAACTCAGACGCTCTGGTCACCCTCGAAGACCAAGCCGCGGCGGCCGCCGGCCGTGGTGATCTCAAGGCCGCCGTGGCTCTTGTCTACGGCGAGGACTACCGGCGCCAGAAGGCGTCCATCATCGGCCCGGTGCGCGCCGCCGCCTCGGCGATCA